>SXGU01524357.1_pt1 | contig 21953 bp, 15 predicted proteins | sample 3174531 | NCBI WGS metagenome assembly SXGU01 (sample SAMN11356863, study PRJNA531348) | freshwater metagenome | isolation source: freshwater sample F1-140 | place: China: Fuxian Lake, Yuxi | collected 2017-12-25 | reverse complement strand
CCTCCGAGTCAAAACAGATGGAATCACTCGAAGGGCTGACGCCCTGCCGCTCGCCAAAAACATCTCATTCGAGGACGCGAGGGGTATACTTCGTCCTCGTACCAACACGAACATTGAGCGGTGCGACGATTCAGGCCAGACGTTGGTTTCCGTCGCCGAGTACTAGAACACGCGAGCATCCGTCATGAGCTTCATACGTCGCTGGCGAAAGGAACCGGGCGCACGGCTGCATGGGTCACGAGTGCTGGATCACTCAAAGGTGCAGGCACCGTGCATCGTGCGTGTTCCGAATGGCGGGTTCCGACTGTTCTACACCGCCGTGGGGTCGGCGAAACCGTTTCCGGCGTGTCAGGGCTACATTCTCAGCGCGGTCTCCGAGGACGGATTGATGTTTCGCACGGAGCCGGGCATTCGTCTTGCCCCACAGCCTGCGTTGCCGCACATGTCGCTCCGAGTGATCGCACCGACAATCACCAATTGCGCCGCTGACCGGTGGCGAATGTACTTCGAGTCGCGTGGACCGGCCGATCGACCGACCGTCATTTGCAGCGCGGTTTCCTCAGACATGCTGCAATGGGAACTCGAAGAGGGCATTCGGTTGCAGAACCTCGGCGGAGTCGGCGGGCCTCGGTATCTGCAACTGCCGGATGGTCGCGGCCGGCTGTACTGCTTCACCTCGGAGTTCGGTCCTGGAGGGATCGCGAGCGGCCAGCGAATTTCGACGAGCATCATCAGCGCGATCACGTCCGATGGCCTGAATTTCGAGTTCGAGCCGGGTGATCGTCTGCGGGACAAGCAGACGGATGACGACACGGCGGGAATCACTGCTGCGGAAGTCATCCCACCGTCGGCCGCCCTCGATCGTTGGACGATGTTCTTTTCGGCCTGGCAGGATGTGCCGCCGGGAACCAAAGTGCCGCTGCATCCGAGCCAGGATGCCAACGCCGTGGCGAGTGGAACGAGCGACGACTTTGCCGCTGCGTCGATCGCCTCGGATATGTCGGGATACCGGTCGCGGATCTTCGCGGCCTACTCGACAGACGGTTTGGTGTGGGAACGAGCCATGTGCGTGATCGACGGTCTCGGATACGGAGGCGCGGGACTGGACGCCGTTCACGCGGAGGATATGTCGCTGGTCCAAATCGGCAAGAATGAGTTTCGAATGTACTATGCCGCCTGCGACAAGGACGGGAACTGGCGCATCGCCAGTGCGGTCACGAACGCGCTGAATTAAGAAACGGGAGCACAATGACTTTCCGAACCCAACAGGAAGATAGTACGACGCGCAAGCGAGTGATCGTGGCCGGAACCACTCGCTTGTGCGTCGTGCTAACAGGACGTTAGGAAGTGACTGCGCCGCCCGTTCGTAGGAAATCTACACCAATCTCGTGAACGTCACCAAAACAACCAACGAGCAACACTCAACAAGAAAGACATCGACAATGAGCATCCTCGACCGATTTTCGCTGAAGGGACGGATCGCGCTGGTGACAGCCGGAGCGGGACCGTTGTTTGGCAGCAGCATCTCGCAGGCGCTCGCCGAAGCGGGTGCGACCGTCATCACGGCGTCGCGTTCGCTGGAAGCCAATCAGCAGTTCGCCGAGTCGCTGCGAGCCGCCGGGTACGACGCGCACGGAATGCAGTTCGACCTGTCCGATCCCGATTCGATCCGACAATTGCACCGTGACGTGATCGAGCGTTTTGGCCGCTTGGATGTGCTGGTCAACAGCGCGTTGACGCGTGACGGTCACGTCGGAAATTTGGAGAGCCAGAATCCGGAGGTCTGGATGAAGGCGGCTGGTGGCGACTTCTCAGGACTGTTTTTGATCTGTCAGCAGTTCCTGCCCGACATGGTCAAGCAAGGGCGTGGGTCGATCATCAATATCTCCAGCATCTACGGCGTCGTGTCGAACGACCCCACGATCTACGAAGGGACGACGATGGTGCAACCGCCGACGTACAACTTCGTGAAGGCGGGCATGATCAACTTCACCCAGTACCTGGCTTGCTACTACGGCAAGCAGGGAGTGCGAGCGAACTGCATCAGCCCCGGCGGGTACTTCAACGACCAGCCCAAGCCGTTCCTCGACCAATACTGCCACCGCGTCCCCATCGGCCGAATGCTGGACAACGAAGACATCAAGGGAGCCGTCGTCTTCTTGGCCTCGGACGCATCCGAGTATGTCACCGGCCTGAACCTGATGGTCGACGGAGGCTGGACCTGTTTGTAGGTCGAATCTGGAGAATGCAGCGGGTCGGCGATGCGATGCGATTTGAGTCTGACCAAGCGAGGCCTGACGGAGCGATCACAACAGAATCTGCTTTACCACCTGTCCATGCACGTCGGTCAGGCGATAGTCGCGACCGCCGTGGCGATAGGTCAGACGTTCGTGGTCGAAACCCATCTGGTGCAGAATCGTGGCGTGCAGGTCGTGGATGTGGACCTTGTCTTGGACCGAGTGCCAGCCGAATTCGTCGGTCGCTCCGTGGACCATGCCGCCGCGAATACCGCCGCCAGCCATCCACATGGTGAAGCCGAACGGATGATGCTCGCGGCCGTTGTTTCCTTCGGCCGTCGGGGTGCGACCGAATTCGCCGCCCCACAGCACCAGCGTGTCATCGAGCAGGCCGCGTGATTTCAAATCGGTCAGCAGCGCGGCGATCGGCTGGTCTACCGCTTGGCAGCGCTTGGGAAGATTTTCGCGCAGGCCGCTGTGATGATCCCAGACGTTGTTCTGCGGCGCATCGAAGAGTTGCACGAATCGCACACCTCGTTCCACCAGACGCCGGGCGAGCAGACATTGCTTCCCGAAGAGTTCTGTCGCCGGCTGGTCGGTGCCGTACAGCTTCTGAATCGCCTCGCTTTCGCGCGAGATGTCGAACGCCTCGGGCGCTTCGCGTTGCATCCGAAACGCCAGCTCGAACGACGCAATTCGCGCATCGAGTTGGCTGTCGATGACTCGGTCGCGCTTGTGGAGTTCGTTCAGTCGAGCGAGCGCGTCGAGTTTTCCTCGCTGACGCATCGGGGTATCTGACGGATTGCCGAGGTTCGCGATCGGGTTCTTCAGATCGCGGACCAGCGTCCCTTGATAGGCACTCGGCAGGAAGCTCGATGCCCAGAGTTGTGCTCCCTGAAAGACCGCAGCCGGACTGACCACGACGAAGCCGGGCAGGTTTTGATTCTCGGTGCCGAGTCCGTAGGTCAGCCACGATCCGAGGCTGGGCCGCGAGAAGGCTTGCTCGCCGGTACACATTTGGAGCGCCGCGCCGGAGTGATTGATGTTGTCGGCCACCATCGAACGGATGACGCACAGGTCGTCGATGTGCATTGCCGTGTGCGGCAACAGTTCGCTGACTTCGATGCCGGATTCCCCCTGTTTGGAGAACTTCCACGGGGAAGCGAGCAGGTTGCCGGTCTTGGTCCGTTCGAGCTTCGGCTTCTCAAACGGCAGCGGCTGACCGTTCTCCGCCGCGAGCCGCGTTTTTGGATCAAACAGGTCCACATGCGAAGGACCACCGGGCATGTAGAGAAAGATGATTCGCTGGGCCTTGGGCGAGTGATGCGGCGCGCGGATCGCGTAGGGTTGAGCCGCGCGATCGGGTTCGTTCGCCGCCAGCATGTCGGCCAGCGCCAGCAGACCGAATCCACAACCAGTACGAGCCAGCAGATCGCGTCGCGAGAGGTTGGGTTGATACGTCATGTTCGTGGCCTCATGAACCGCTGGGGCAGATTCAGTCGATGTAAATGAACTCGTTGCAGCACAGCAACACATGCGCAAGGTCGCTCCAACCAGCGGCCGCACTTGCTTGTCCCAGAAGCTGCCGAGCGATCCTGATTTCTTCTTCGCTCGGCAAACGGCTGAAGAGCAAGCGGTAGGCGTGTTGAATCCGCGAGGTCTCGACGTTGGGCGAATCGTTGGGCACTTCACGAATCAGCCACTCCGCCAAGTGCTGGGCTTGGCCGAGCGTGAAGCTGTTGTTGAGCAAGAACAGCGACTGCGGGGCGACCGTGCTGACATTGCGCTTCTCATCAGACGCATCAGGATTGGCCGCATCGAACAGCGTCGCGAAGTTACTGCGATCCCAGCGCGCCGTCTGCACATAGAGCGAACGTCGCGCGATGGAAACGTTGTCGCTCGCCGGTCCACCGCTGGCCGGATCGAGCTTGCCGGTGACGGACAGCATCGCATCGCGAATCGCTTCCGCTTCCAAGCGGCGAGCGGTGAAGCGTCCCAGCCAACGGTTATCGGGATCGGCGAGGCTCTCCTTCTCCCGATCGTCCTCCCTGCCACTCGCTTGCCGATAAGTGGCTGAGAGCACGATGCGGCGATGCAGTTTTTTAAGCGACCAGCCCTCCTCGACAAATCGAACTGCGAGCCAGTCAAGCAGCGCGGGATGCGATGGCGGTTCCGAGAGCATTCCAAAATTGTTCGGCGTGCGGACCAGCCCTTCGCCAAAATGCGACTGCCAGATTCGATTGACGATGACGCGCGCGGTGAGCGGGTTCTCTTTCGAAGCGATCCACGACGCCAGTTCGCGCCGGCCGCTCCCGCTGGCGATCGCAGGTTGCTTGTCACCCGCGAAGAACAACGGCATCCGGCGCGGCACGACCGATCCCAGTCGCGTGTAGCTGCCGCGAAGATGAATCGGCACGTCTTGGATGGCGGGGAACAACCCACCGGGAACGCCCCCCTCGCTGACCGCCAATGCCATGGGCGGTTCGGGAGGCAGTTCCTTTTGCAGCCGGTCCCGCCGCTCAATCAATGCCAGCCGAGCGGGATCATCCGGCGGCGGTTTTGGCGACTGCTTGTCCAACTCGGCGAGCTTTGCGTTCACCTCCGCGATTTGTTGCACCTGCTGGTTGCGCTTCTCCACGACTTCTTGCGCCACGAGCGGCCGGCGTTGCAGCGTGATTTCACCACCCTTCGTCCCCAGTTCCTTGAGCATCCGCGTGCTGTAAAAGATCCCGGCCAGCGCGTAGTAATCGGACTGTGCCAGCGGATCGAATTTGTGGTCGTGGCAGCGCGAGCATCCCAGCGTCAGACCGAGGAACGCCTTGCCGACGGTGTCGATTTGATCGTCCACCATGTCGCTGACCATCTTCTCTTTATCGGCATCGCCCCGATCCCACGCTCCGTTGACGAGGAACGTCGTCGCGATCAACCCGTCGGTGTAAGGCTGCTTGCCGTCGGGCGCGGGGAGCAGATCTCCGGCAATCTGATGCGTGATGAATTGATCGTAGGGCAAGTCGCGGTTGAGAGACTCGACGACCCAATCGCGATATCGCCACGCTTCGAGCGGTTCGCACACCGGATTGCGAGCCTTTGGATCGCCGTCGTGATAGTCAGCGTAGCGCACAACATCGAGCCAGTGCCGAGCCCAGCGCTGCCCATACGCGGGAGATCCGAGCAGCCGATCGACAACGCGCTCGAACGCTTGATCCGAGTTGTCCGCGACGAACGCGTCGAGTTCTTCCGGAACCGGCGGGTGTCCCGTGAGATCGAACGTCACCCGTCGCAGCCACACTCGCTGATCTGCTGGCTGAGACGGCGACATCTCGCGAGCTTCCAGCTCAGCGAGGACGAAATGGTCAATCTCACCGCGCGGCCACTGGTTGTTCCTCACCGCCGGCGGCGGCGAGTCCTTCGCCGGCTGAAACGCCCACCAATTCCGCTGTTTCGGAGTCACCGCGTATCCACCCTGCCCCGTTCCTTCCCCGCTTTCCTTCGAAGTCGCCGCTGACTCCGGCCACGGCGCTCCGAGCGCGACCCAACGTGTCAGCTTGGCGATGTCTGCGTCTGCCAGCTTCTGCTTCGGTGGCATCTTCCGTTCGCCGAGATATCCGATCGCCTTGATCAGCAAACTTTCGGTCGGCTTCCCTGGAACCACGGCTTGCCCTGTCTCACCCCCCTTCAGCAGCAACTCGCGGGATGTGAGCCGCAACCCCCCCTCCTGTTTCTTCTCGCCATGACACGATTGGCAATGCTCGACCAACAGCGGACGAATCTGCTTCTCGAAGAATTCGTCATTCGGATCGGCGTGAGCGAGGCTCGCCGTGAAGCAAGCGAATGCCACCAGAACTGCGCGAGTCATCGACATGGCCACCATCCTGATCGGGCAGGGTGATCAAACACCTAACTCCCGAATTCTTTTCGATACGTCTCCAGACTAACGCAACTGGGCTACGGATCAGAGCGAAGGTCGGATTTCGGCGCATGCGGATAGTCGACTGGTTTGTAATGGATCGCCAGTTCGGGAGACAGCAGCTTCGCGTGGCTTTGAATTCGTGACGTGAGCACTCGGTCGAGAATGCCGCTGCTCAGCAGAGTTCGTTCGATGGGATAGCTCGGCCGGCCCGTGTGAATCATCCGCTCGATCCCTTTCAGCAGATACGCGAAGTGGGGATGACGGGGTTCCGTCCGTTCTTCGAATCGAGTGGCCATCGGTGTTGGCTCCCCTTTGAGTGTCAGCGCGGCCGATGTTCCAGCAGCAATGCCGGGCAGCATGAAGACGGCCCCGATCAGGCCATCGAGATACTCAAATAGGTACAGGGCCGAATCATTGCGTCCGCGAACTTGATCCGGCTGATTGCAGACCCGCGCGAGCGCGGCGTCGAACGTCTTCTTCGAGATCAGGCCGTCATCCAGAGGCTTCCACATCGTGTCCCCCTGAAGGCACTGCACCCATTTCACGCCGGTCTCGGCCCCACGCCGTCGTTCGGCAAGACACTGGTAACTGTCCAGAGCGTGGAATCCGTAGATTTCCGGGTGCGAATAGCCAATTCCGACTGCAGCCTCGATCTCGCAATCCATCGGCAACGTCAGGTCAGGATCACGGTAGGTGACCGCCAGTGACGAACCGGCCATAACGGGACGTTCATTTTTCTCGCTCGGTCATACATCCATTTCGCGTCGTCCCATTGAGGCCCCAGGTGTTTGTCGTTGAAGACCGGCACAACTCGGCCGTACTTTTTTGAGATTTTTCTTGTTCAGTATTCGGGAGGCCGCTCGAAACGGGGATTTTCCGGCATTGGATGCCACCCCGCGCGGAAAACCGCATCGGAAGGAGCCGGCAACGACGCACTCCGAAGCGGCGACGATGACACGCTCATCGGCGGATTGGGGGCCGATTCCGTTTTCGGCGACTCCTGCGAGGATCTCGGCCTCGGCGGCACCGGTGTGAAAGGCACATGCGACATCCTGAATGTGTCCGTCGAAACCATCAACGAAGCCTTTGCCAAGATCTTCAGTTTCGAATAATCCGTTGGCCGTCTTCCGCAGTGGCACCATCTGTTCGAGGTCGTGTTGTTCCGTGCCGGTTGCAACTCCAATCGCTGATACCTCGCGTGAGGTGTCCTGAGAGATTCGGCGAGCGGCAGGGCGTCAGCCCTCCGAGTCAATCCAGATAGAATCACTCGGAGGGCTGACGCCCTGCCGCTCGCCGAAAACATTTCATTCCAGGCCGCATTGGGTATCGCACACCAGAGATGAGGTGTGTCTGATTCACGCTGTCGCCTCGGCGAGTAACTGCTACGATGCCCCCCTCTGGCTGTCGTTCTGACGAGCCAATGACTTCATCACTCTGATCATTCATTGAAAAGTTTCCGAATGAGTCTCATGCAAAATGCTCCTTTGCGAGTCGCGTTGATCGGAATGGGAACCGTCGGCACGGGAGTCGCGCGGATCTTGACCGATCAAGCGGATCGAATTGCTCGTCGTGCTGGCCGTTTGATCGAGATTCGACGCGTGGTCGTGCAGCACGTCGAGAAATCGCGGGCTGTCGCGTTGCCGGACGGCTTGGTCACCGACGATCTCGAAGCGGTTTACGCCGACAAAGATATCGACATTGCCTTGCATCTGGTCGGCGGTTTGGAGCCGGCACGGGCGATCATGATGCGGCTGCTCGAATCAGGCAAAGACGTCGTGACCGCGAACAAGGCGTTGCTGTGTGAGCATGGCGATGAGGTTTTCCGGCGTTCCCGCGAGCTCGGTCGCACGGTTGCGTTCGAGGCGGCGGTCGCGGGAGGCATCCCGATCATCGCGGCGATCGGGCAGTCGATGGCGGCGAATCAAATCACGTCGATCCAAGCGATCATCAACGGCACTAGCAATTTCATTCTGACCGAGATGCACGAAAAGGCTCGGCCGTATGCCGACGTGCTGGCTGAGGCTCAACGACTGGGATACGCCGAGGCCGATCCGACGATGGATGTGGACGGCACCGATGCGGCTCAAAAGTTGGTGTTGCTCAGTCAGCTCGCGTTCGGCACGAAGGTGCCGGTGACGGCGTTTCAACGGACGGGCATCGACAAGCTCGAACTTCCCGATCTGCGAAACGCGACCGAGTTCGGCTATCGCGTCAAACTGCTTGCGACCGCGCGGCTCGTCAAAGGTCAGCTTGAAATGCACGTCCAACCGACGTTGGTGAAGTCCGATCAACCGCTCGCGAAAACCTCCGGTGCCTTCAACATGGTCGAGTTGACCGGCGACGCGGTTGGACGATTGTGGTATTCCGGCGCGGGAGCCGGCGAGATGCCGACCGCCTCGGCCGTCGTCGCGGATCTCATCGACATGGCGGTTGGCCGAGCGCAGCTCACGTTTTCGCGGCTCGACATTTGGCGTGAGCACTCGCCACTGCCGCTCTTGCCGGCGACCGAAGTCCGCCGCCGATTTTATCTGCGATTCAACGTCGAGGATCGTCCGCATGTGCTCGCCGACATCGCGGACATTCTCGGCCGGCACAACATCAGCATCGCGTCGGTCATTCAGAAAGAAGCCGAATCGGCGGCGATCCCCGGCGGGCCGGTGACAGTGCCATTGGTGATCATGACTCACGAAAGCACTGAAGGAGCCATGCGAGATGCCGATGTGGAACTCGAACGGCTGAAAAGCATCCGTCCGCCGCGTGTGCGCATTCCGGTCGCGGCATGATTTTGGAGTGCGGCGGCCAGAGCCGCCGCTTTTCAAAACGCGAAGCCATTCGCCGCACTGACATTCACTGACATTCCATGCCGTTTGAAAAGCGGTGGCTCTGGCCGCCGCACTCCAGGGTAAAATCAATGGCCAATCACATCGTCCGTTACGGCATCATGCGAATCGTTGGCGAGTTCTCCGCGAGGAACGACGATCCGATCGAGCGCGGCACGGCCGTCATCGTGCGGACCGACCGCGGGGTCGAGTGGGGCGAAGTGCTCTGCCCTGCGTCCGAGCAAACGCGGTCGTATCTGGGACGTACCGATGAGACCGGCCGCATCTTGCAAATCGCCTCGGCCGACGACCTGCGCAAGCGAGATCAAGTGGTCGCCGCGCAGAAGCAGGACTTCGCAGACTGCGGACGGTTCATCGCCGAAAGCAAATTGCAGATGCAGCTCATCGACATCGAGCGGCTCTTCGGTGGCGAGCGGCTGATCATCTACTACCTCTCGGAGAAGCGAATTGATTTCCGTGACTTGGTCCGCATGCTGGCAGGGCACTTCAAACTGCGAATCGAAATGCGGCAGATCGGCATTCGCGACGAAGCCAAGCTGCTGGCCGACTACGGCGACTGCGGCAAGCCGGTCTGCTGCAACACGCACCTCCGCGAGATGCCGCCAGTCACGATGAAGATGGCCAAGGTGCAAAAGGCGACGCTCGACCCAAACAAGATTTCCGGCCGCTGCGGCCGGCTGAAGTGTTGCCTGCGGTACGAGTACGACACCTACGAAGAACACCTGCGCGATTTGCCTCCAATCGGTGCGACGGTCGTGACCAAGGCGGGCCAAGGGCGAGTGATCTCGCAAGAGATTCTGGCTCGCAAAGTGATGATTGCCTACGACGAGTCACGGCGCGTGATGGTCGATGCCAGTGAAGTACTGACGGTCATCAGCACAAAAGGGCCGAAACCGAAAGGGCCGCGCTCCGAACAAGTGCCGCCAACTGGTGGCGTGTGACACCTTTGGACTGCGGCAACCTGAGTTGCCGCTTTTCAAACGAGTGCTGATTCCAAAGCGAGTTTCGATCGATTGTCGAACCGAGCCGTTGAAAAGCGGCGGTTCAGACCGCCGCACTCCAAAGTCATCGCACGCAGCGCAAATGTCGTCCTGGCAGCGAACGTGGCAGCCGATCGGCGGGAACGGGCTGACCAGCATCGATGATCGGAGTACCGTTCACCAGCACGGCGTGCATGCCAACAGTCGGTTGCAGCGGCTCCAAGTAAGTCGCCTGATCTGAAATCGTGTTGGGATCAAACAGGACGAGGTCGGCGAAGTGGCCGGGCTTCAATTCGCCGCGGTGCTTCAGTCCAAAGCGGACGGCGGGATACCCCGAAAGTTTGTGGACAGCATCCTCCAGAGAAAACAACTTCACCTCGCGAACTAACGGTCCAAGCACTCGGCCTGCCGAACCAAACACGCGTGGATGCGGACGCCCCTCCAATCGCAGTGCCTCCGGCGGCTTGTCGCTCGAACTGGACTTCGGATCCTTCGGCGGATGAGTCGTCAACGATCCAATCTTGTCCCGGTCGGAAGCTCGCACTGGACTGACGCAGCCGCACAGGATGCCGTCCGTGCCGACCATGTGCTTTGGATGTTGCAGGAACGGGGTGATCAGCGGATCGTCGCCTTCGTTGACAACCAGCAGCACAGCGAGCCGCTCTTCGATCAGCAAATCGGCCAGCGCATCGCCGGGTGATGAGCGGCGACTGTCGACGAAATCGCTCAGCAGCTTCCCTTGATGCCGCGAGTTCTCTTTGCTGCCGACCCAGGCGATGTGAATCTTGTCGATCTCGACACGATGCTCAGTCAGTCCCCGAGTGAATCGTTCGCGCACAGCCGGATCGCGCAATCGTTCGATCGCCGCGATGGGACCGGACTCCCAAACTTCGTAAGGCAGCAGATAGTTCAACATCGTCGAGCCGGATTGATACGGATACACGTCGAACGACAGGTCGACTTCGCGGCAGGCTTCGCGGTCGAGATAGCTCAGCACTTCATCGGCAGCTTGTGGCGACTGCGCCTTCAAATGGGAGATGTGCAACTTCGTCCCAGAGCGGCGTGCAATCTCAACTGCCTCGCGCAGCGCCGGCAGCAGGCCAAGTTTGTACCGCATGTGAGTGACGTACAGGCCGCCCTGCTCGGCCACCGGCTGGCAGGCGGCAACCAGTTCGTCGGTTGTCGCGAAACATTGGACGATGTAGTCCAGTCCGGTCGAAAGGCCGACCGCGCCTTCGTCCATCGCTCGGCGGATATCGCGGATGATGGACCGCATCTGAAAGTCGTCGGGACGCTGCCGTCCCCAGCCGCACACCGCCGAGCGGACATTGGCATACGGCACCTGGGCGATCACGTTTTGCACGTTGTGCCCAGCGATCCGGTCCAGGAACTCAGCGATCGTATGCCAGCCGGAATACTCGTCGAGCGACATCCCGTTGAGCGCTCGCAAATAGAAAATCCAATCGCGCCAAGTCTGCGGAGTGACTGGCGCGTACGAGATGCCGTCGGACATCAACACCTCGGTCGTGAAGCCTTGCAGCGTCTTGGGCAACAGATGCGGTGACTTCAACAACCAGCCGTCGGTGTGCGTGTGAACGTCGATGAAGCCAGGAGCAGCGACCAACCCGGAAGCGTCGATCGTCTGCCGGGCTTCGGCGGTCGATAAATCGCCGATGGAGTCGATGCGATCTCCGGTGATGCCGATGTCCGCCAAGAATCGCGGCGTGCGAGCCCCGTCGATGACCGTGGCGTGGCGAATCAGCACGTCAAACATAAGCAACCTCCTGTATTCGGGTCGGGGGTTCTAGCCGGACGACCCGGCGGGCAACAATGCGGAATCCTTTTCGGAGTGGCGGGGTCACGCTAGAGTCCTCCGCAGTTTCGGAGTTGAATTCTCTGACAGGAGTCTCGCTCGTGAACTTGCGACTGTTTCCAACAGATTCGCTGACGAGCCGCGTTATTGCGGCCGTGGTTCGTGCGTTTTGTCGAGTGGAGAATCCTGCGGCCGCCGTTTCAACCGGCTTCTCTTGAATGGCTTCCTAATTGCGGCGGCGTGTCCGGGATCCGCTTGGCACCGTCAACTCGCGTGCTTTCCATGATCGGGAAAGGCGAGGATGACTGGTCGGACTGCATCGCCAGTGTGCATTGGCAACTTGTGTTTTCACGCCGAGCGTGAAAACAAGATTGTGGTTTACCCGAGTTCCGTTTCTTAACCCCCCAAGGAGAGTGAAATGCGTCGAATTCTGTCTGTGGCATTTGTGGCGAGCATGATGTTCGCCGGAGCATTGATCGCGGCCGAACTGAAGTCCGGCCTGCAACCGGGCGAGGATCTGCCCGCCTACACCGTCAGAGATTGCACCGGCCCCAGCGAAGGCAAGTCGCTGTGCTATCGCTGCAAGTTTGGAGCTCGCCCGGTGGTCAACATCTTCGCTCGCGAGATGACTCCGGAAGTCGTCGCGCTCGTCAAGCAAATTGACCGCGTCGTCGGCAAGAACGAAGAGAAGAAAATGGCGGCGTTCGTCACGTTGCTAACCAATGATCCAGACAAAGATGAAGTCAAGCTCAAGGAGATCGCCAAGAAAGAAGGGGGCTTGAAGAACGTCCCGCTGACGATCTTCGACGGCATTGCCGGACCGGATGAGTACAAGATCGCCGAGAAGGCCGACCTGACCGTCATGATGTGGGTCGACGGCAAAGTGAAAGTCAGCCACGCCTTCGCCAAGGGTGAGTACAAGACCGCCAACAGCAAGGCGATCATTGAGGACACCAAGAAGATTCTGAACTAGCCAATTGTGGTGCGGGCGTCTGGCCTGCATCCGCTGAATTGCGGCAATTGGACTGGTGCAGGCAAGACGTCCGCACCGCAATCTGAGTAGCCCCGGCTCTTGTGGCCGGGGCTATTTTTTTCCCGTGATGGCCGGATCGTCTGGAGTGAACATCTCTCCGTCGATCGGAATCCAATCGGATGGCGGTTCCCGATCAATCAGCTCGTCGTTGATGGCAAACAAATAGAATCGGATCAATGGTCGAAAGAGGGTCTCTGGATTCGTTTCGAGCAGTCCGGCCAGCGTCTTGCCCGCCAACAGCGGATTCCCCGATTCGATTTGGCACATCGCTGAGTACCAATGCAACGATGCCATTTCGGCCTCTGAGACCAATTGCGCATTTTGAAGGAGCAAGGTGTGGTGGGTTGGCCAAACATTGGGATGTCCCAACAGATGAAACCGGGATTGAACCGTCGGCAAGGTGGCTAAAACGCCTGTCATCAACGACTGCTGCGTGATCGCGGATTGAATCATCCACAACTCGATCGCTCTCTCATATTCCCCGTGTGCGAGTCGAGTCCACGCGGCAGGAATGCGCCACGACGCTTGGTTGTTCTCGGAAAAATACTCAAACAGTCCGTGAACCTCTTCAATCTCACCCGACTCGAACCGCAACAAGAATTGCAGGATCTGCAAATCGGCCGATTCACGGACTTCATTCGGATCAACATTCAATAGCCGCAGCGCTTCGAGCACAAAGCCAGCCTCATACACCTGAGAGGCCATTTCGGCGGCATTCTGTCCTTTTTCCAAACTTGGAATAATTTGTTCTTGCAGCGCGGTTTGTCGACTTTCGCAGTGTTCGCGCAGAGCTAAACGGCGCTGCAAAGAATCACTTTCTTTCGAGTTGTCGGAGTCGGTGAGTGGCGTCAGTTTGTCAATGACATCCAACTCTCGCAAAACCAAGTCGAGTCGATTGTGCCTCTGTAAGAGGTCCACAAGTCGGTCTCGCAGAAAGAGGGACTTCGGGTCTAAGAGGATCGCTTGGTTGTAGGCTGCGAGCGCCTGATAAAACCGGAGTCGGTTTTCGAATGGCACTCCGTCGGCTTGCTGGATGGCGGTCTCAATGTCGTGCAAGAACGAGTACGCCTCTCCTAGAATTTGATAGGCCGCCGCGTTGTCGGCCGATTCCGCTAGTCCGGCGTTTGCTTTGCGGATGGCGAGGTGAGCGATCCCGATGGCCGATGGTTCGTCAATCCTGAGTTGTCCGTTCATGATCGCGCGTAAGTGCAACAGTAAAGTTTCTGCCTCCAGCACTTTGTTGGAAACCTGAGATTCTGGAGCACCAAAAGTTCTTTGAAGCGACGAGCGTGTGCGCGGCCAATCCGTGCGCAACGAAACAGGCTCTGTCGTTTGAAACGCTAACTTTCGAAGCGAAAATAGATGCTTTTCCAAAAACTGAGCCAGTTCGGGAGAGGCATCTTTCCGGTGATAAAAGACCGCGCAATGCGATCCCAAGTGTGTGAGCTGCCATTCGTCGGGTTTGGCGAGTATCCGGAAGTAAGCGGTTGGGTTTCCGCCGAACAACCGTGGGATCACATGCGTCAGTTGAAAGTGGTTGAAAATGAGTCGCCAGGCATTCGATTTGTCGTCGGAGTCGGCACCATTTGGCACATGATCAGATGCGGTTTTCGGATTGGTCAATTGCATCAGAGACTGACGCGCCTGATCGTGCAGGGCGAGCAAATCCTGGTCGCCGCGTCGTGAAAATATTGCCAATCGGCTGTCGAGGAATGGTTTCTGATCGATCCACAGCAGCACATCTCCTTGGCTGGGCATGAAATTGAACGGCCGATCGTCGAATGAGCCGGACGTCGCGTCGCGATACGCCGCGATGATGGCTCGTAACTGACTCGACAAACCGACGCCAACTCTTTTGCCCTCTGTGCCGAACAGCGATTGATTCACGGAGGCCACCGCCAGCGCGAAGAACGCCAGGACGGTGATGGCTCGGCCTCCGCGCGTAAACAGCAATTCTTTGGACTCGATCGAATACGACTGCCGAAAACTCGATTGATACCACTGCTGAGCGCTCAGCGTTCCGATCGCACAGGCCACGACGCTTGCTGCCGCCAGTTCGTGTGACGCGATCGCAGCCAAAACGACAAATCCCGCGAATGCCAACACATCTCCCAAGTTGACTCGCCGCGCGTTCAACACGATCGACACCAATGCCGATGCCAACACAACCACGCCCGCAACTAGTGGCAGACGTCCTGACCCGGTTCGCCACAAATCGGACGTCAACAAAGAGAATGCACCGGCCTCTTCTGATCCGGAACTCGCCGAAACATACAAATGCCACGCGGGATACTCGGTGCCGTACAAGGCGACCGGTGAAAACAGAGCTTGTCCGCCAAACGGATTCAAGCTGCTCGCGACGATGCAAGTGCCCAAAACCTTCCAAAAATGTGCTCGCTGAGTTGCTGTCAAACTGGTGCGTCCCGCCGCTTGGCCGATGACCTCGCCAAGGCCCCACAGCAACAGCAGCGTCAGTCCGAGAAACATGCGATGATCGAGATTGCACCACAGCACGAATCCCGGCACCAACCACCACAACGACACCGGTCGACCGGACATCGCCAGGACATTCGTTGCTGTCGTCGCATCCGTTGACGACCGCCAAACGTGCAACCACCAGAATGTCGCGGCCAAACCGAACAGCGTGACTGTCTCTGGCTGACCAGAGAATTGTGAATGACAGGCCAGCAACGTCAGCACTCCAAGAATCGAGCCGAACCAGCTCGATACCCCCGGCCGGCTGGTTTTTCCGAGCAGCGACCACGTCGTGGCCACGAGCAGCGCTGTTGCGAGCGACAATCCAATCCCCTCACCGATTGCGAACAGCCCGCTGGCGATCAAATCCCACAACCACGACAGATTGACCCAGCGATGTTCACCAGCCGTTTCCGAGAACACATCGTTCGTTGGCGGCCAGAATCCGTGAGAGGCCAAGTACCGGCCGGTCTTCACATGCACGAGCGTGGTTGTTTCGACGATCTGCCGACAGCCGATCAACAGCGCGAGCAACACCACGGCCCAGCTCAACATGAAGTCGCCGCGGATGGCTTCATCCTCAACCAACTCGGGTGTGAGTGGTTCCCATTCGGGCAGACCTTCGACAGGTGTGGAGTTCGCGGATTCATTCATGAGCGAAGCCGGTTCGACAACTTCAGTCACGACGACCGGTGGCGGAGAGTCAGAATTCGCAGAGTGAGTTTTTTCAGATTCCGACACAATTCATCCCACAAAGGAAACATGGCAAAGTTCGACCAAGTGGACCCGCAGAGAGAAGAGTAGGCAGGCGAGCGGCAGGGCGTCAGCCCTCCGAGTCCGTCGTTTGAGCAGAAATTCCATTCTCGGAGGGCTAACGCCCTGCCGCTCGCCAACACAGTTTCCTTTGCGGGTCTACTTTGACTTTAACGTGAAAGGGAGCCGCAACGTTGGAGCCATTGACCGGAATTCCCAGACCGAGGAGGCCATGCTAGGCGCATCGAACGCACCGAGCAACTTGTTGCGTCGGGAAGATGCCCGGCGCGCGGATGGTTGCAATCGAAACTCGGTGCGATAACATCCCGCCCCGACACGGGTGCCTGGGAGCCTGTTGCTGCCAGGAGAATAGGGAAGACGGTGTGAATCCGTCGCGGTCCCGCCGCTGTAACCGGGGACGATCGTCGCCATTGCCACTGAGCACGGTGCCATTGAGCACAGTGCTTGGGAAGGCGCGGCTAGTAGATCGATCCGGGAGCCAGAAGACCTGCCCTGATGTCGTTCAAGCAATTGGCTCACACAGGACTCGCTCCGGACGAGTCGTGGCATTCTCATTCGCGGACGTTTTGCGGCGCGGCAGTTCTCTCGATCATTCGAGGTGACATTGTCTCCGCGCGTCCTCCGCGAGCGGGCGGCTGCGTTGGTCGGACGGTTCTTCGTGGGTCGTTTTGACAACGGAGAATTGTCATGTCGCTCTCGTTGGGACGTTCGCGTCGCTCTGGTTTCACGCTCATTGAGTTGCTGGTCGTCATCGCCATCATCGCGATCCTGATCGCTCTGCTGTTGCCTGCCGTGCAGCAAGCTCGCGCCGCCGCGCGGGCCACGCAGTGCCGCAATTCGTTGAAGCAACTGGCTCTGTCATTGCACAACTATTCGGAGACGTACAACGGCATGATGATCCCGTACGTCATCGAGGACACGACGAGGATCAACAATCTCTTGGGCACCGGCGCAGCACAGGGCAAGGCTCAGTTTTGGTTTGGGACCGTGGACTACGACATTCCGAATCCGTCGCAGCAACTCACGTTCAAGAAAGGGCCGCTCGCTCCATTCATGGAGGCCAGCTACGAGTCGTTCCAGTGCCCCGACTTGGGACTGTCCGATCTGGAGTCCGTTCGCTTTGGACGTCCTGCCAGCGGATATGCTTACAACGGCTACTATCTGTCGCGATCGTCGGGTGTCGATTATCCGCCGCCGTTTTATTGGCCTCCGGTACCGGCCGCGAATCCGGCCACGAGGAAATTCGCGGCCGTGCAAGTCCTTTCGCAGACCGTCGCGTGTGCTGACAGTGCTCAAGTCAGCATGACCTCCTGGGCACCGCCGGCCTTCAGCTTCACGGAGAATTGGATTCTCGATCCGCCGAGCAACAATTATCCGACGGTCCATTTTCGGCACAATGGCGCGGCCAACGTCGCGTTTCTTGACGGACATGTGGAGACTCGGTTGCGGCATTTCCGCATCGACCCCGCCGGCTGGATTTCACCAACTCAGGCGGACCTGATGGAGCAACACAAGCTGGGCTATGTCAGTAACGGCAATCTCGATAATCCCAATCTTCAAGACGAGCTCTACGACCGACGCTGATTGGCGGTTGGACGGAATGAAGTGGGCCAGTGGCGGTCTCGCTGGTGAGAGCCTTGGGAGCAATGTGCAATCACATCATCTCCCTAATCTCCTTCATCGCATCGGCCAGCGTGCTCACTGATGCTGAACGTGGATTGCTCGCGGACGGTGTTGGAGACAATGAGTTCGGCGAGCAGTCCCAGCGACAAGCTCTGTCCACCGAGCAACGTGGCAGCGACCGAGTAGGCCAGCAGCGGTCTCGGTCCAATCGGCGACACTTCGAGCAACGGCGCGCCGCCCCACAGGGGAGGCAGGTTCATCAGCAACCACAGCACCGCGAGATATCCCAAGCCCAAGAAGCCGAATCCGAGAAACGTCAGGCCGACGGCACCGAGCATGTGTTGCGGGCTTTGGCCGAAGCCGGTCAGGAACTTGACGGTCAACAGATCGAGGAAGCCGCGCAGGAAGCGGCGTACGCCGTACTTTGAGCGGCCGAATTGGCGCTCGCGGTGATGCACGGCGATCTCGGTGACGCGAAAGCCGCGTGCGTGCGCGAGCACCGGGATGAACCGATGCAGCTCACCGTAGATCGTGATCTCGCGAGCCACCTCTGCTCGGAACAGCTTCAGTCCGCAGTTGTGATCGTGCAACTTCAATCCGGTGAGCCGGCTGATCATCCCGTTGAAGACGCGGCTGGGAAAAACTTTGTGCCACGGATCGAGTCGCCGTTGTTTCCAACCGTTGACGACGTCGAAGCCCTCGTTGAGCTTGCTCAGGAAGTTCGGGATCTCCGCCGGATCATCCTGCAAGTCGGCGTCCATCATCAGCACCAGATCGCCGCGTGCGGCTCGCATTCCGGCCGTCAGCGCGGCGGCTTTGCCGAAGTTTCGTCGCAGCCGAATGCCGGAGACTTTTTCGTTTTGCTCCGCCAGTTGACGGATCACATCCCAACTGCCGTCGCGCGAGCCGTCATCCACGAAGATCACTTCGTATTCGACGCCGTGCCGTTCTCCAGATCGAAAGATCTCCGCCAGCAACTGCGGCAGGCTCTCTTGTTCATTCAGCACCGGCACGATGATCGACAACATTCGCCCGTCCGTTCTGTAGGTCAGGCTTTCTAGCCTGACCCGAATTGGCAAGTTCACGCCAATCGTTGATCGGGGCAGCCTGGAAAGGCTGACCTACTTCGAGCATTGAGTTTCGAGGTTTGGGATTTGAGTTTCAACGTCGGCCGTCAAAGACGTTTCTCTTCTCACTCTTCTTTTTGGTGCGGGTGCCGATCGCCATTCGGTCCCTCATCCGGCCTTCGGCCACCTTCTCCCAGCAGGAGAAGGACTTCGTTCGGGCGTCGTTGTCGATCGGAGCTGCTTGCAACTTGAGTCGTTCTTGTTGCATCGCGACCTGTTCCACGAAACGCCGCTCAAACTGCTCGAAACACGGCGATTAGCCGTTGCAGCGGTCGTGAAATCGAGGGGGTCGGAAGTCGTCGAATTCTTATGGCTCGCGGTTGGACACGCCCGTAATTTGGTGGAATGGTTTTCGGGCCATTCTCTGCGCGGGCGGAGCTTGGCTCGGTTTGTCGCGCGACACAGATCGTTCCCCTCACATGCAAGGCTCCGCAAGATGCGATTCTCAAGTTGGTTGGACACAGTTCGTTCAGGGAGGAAATTTGGTCGTTCGGTTCGGGCTCGTGCGACTCGGCTGAGTCGCGTTGCGGACGTGCGAGTCGCCGAGACGTTGGAGACTCGCGCGGTGCCGACCGTCACGGTTTTACCAGTGGGAGGCTCAGGAGCGACGACGCTGTTTATCGCGTCTGACAGCGGCGACGCGATCACCGTGCGAGTGAATTCGACGTTGGTCGAGGTGCTCGCGAACGGGACACCGGTCGCATCGGCTCCGGCGGTGCTTGCCTCCGACGTGACAAATCTGGATGTGCAGGGTGGTGACGGCAGCAACGTCATTGACCTGACTGGCGTCTCATCGGGCGAGTTTCCGGCTCTGGCGGGCATCACGATCAACGGCGGAGACGGCAACGATTCCATCCTTGGCAGCGATAGTTTCGATGACCTGATTTCTGGAGGCAACGGCAACGATACCGTCAGCGGCGGAGGCGGAGCTGACACGGTTGCGGGTAACGACGGCAATGATTCGATCCTCGGCGGCGAGGGAGACGATTCGCTCGGTTCGACCAGCGCCTCGACGCGAGAAGACGGCAATGACACGCTCGACGGCGGCAACGGCAAAGACACACTGGGCGCGGGCAGCGGCACCGACACCTTGATCGGCGGGACGGGCGATGACAGTCTCTTCGGCGGTTCGGGCCACGATCGGCTGCTCGGCGACGACGGCAACGACACGATGACCGGTGAGTCGGGGAACGATTCCATGCTCGGTTCGACCGGCGACGATTCGATGCTCGGCGGCGACGGCAACGACACGATCGACGGCGAAGAGGGTCTCGACATCCTCAGTGGCGGCAACAATGACGACTCGCTGATCGGTGGCAATGACTCAGACGTCCTGTTTGGCGACGCCGGCAACGACAGGCTCACTGGCGACACGGGGGACGACACGTGCAACGGCGGAGCCGGGAATGATTCAATCCTCGGCGTCGATGGCGATGACGTGCTCGGTTCGTACATCAATCCTTCACTCGTCTTGGTGAAAGAGGATGGCAATGACACGATCGACGGCGGAGCCGGCAATGACAAACTCGATGGCGGTGCGGGACTTGATTCGCTGATCGACTCGTCAGGCAACGACACGCTCAACGGCGGAGTCGGAAACGACATTCTCACAACGGCTGGTTCGCCGACCGTCGGCGGCACTGGCGAGGATGACACGCTGCTCGGGGGGGACGCACACGACTCCATCACCGGCGGCGGCGGTAATGATTCTCTCGACGGCGGCAACCAGAACGACACGATCAACGGCGGAGACAGCAACGACACGCTGTTTGGCAATAGCGGCAACGATTCACTCAACGGCGGCAGTGGCGTTGATTCGCTCGATGGCGGCGCGGGGAACGACACGATCAACAGCGGTGCCGGCGACGACGTGCTGTCCTGGAAGGCGGCCAATGGCAGCGACACGTTCCAAAATGGGGGCGGGTTCGATGCGGTCAACATCGACGGCACCGATGGGAATGACACCTACTCGGTTGCGAAGGCCAGCTCGGTGATGAAGATCACGAATGGCGGACAGAGCGTGACACTCGACCGCACGATCACCGGCGTGACGATCAACGGTGGTCTCGGCAACGACACGATCAACATCTCGACGCTGTCGGGAGTCTCGCCGATGCTGCTGCTGATCAACGGCGGCGATGACAACGACAAAATCAATGCGAACGGAGTCTCGCTGGGTAGCGTGCTTTTGCGAGCCTCCGGCGGACTTGGCGACGACACGATCACTGGCTCAACGAACAACGATTACCTCGACGGCGGTGATGGTGAGGACAGGATCACAGCCAACGGCGGCAACGACACCTTGATCGGCGGACTGGACAACGACAGTCTTGCTGCCGGAGCGGGAAACGACTTCGTTGATGCCGGCGACGGCGACGACACGGTCACGGGCGAGGCGGGGAACGACATTCTCAAAGGTGGTGGCGACATTGACTCGATGGATGGTGGTGACGGCAACGACACGGTCCTCGGCGGAAATGGCGATGACATTCTGCTTGCGGGTGGAGCGGGCGTGGATGTCGTCCGCGGTGAACTCGGTTCCGATTCTCTCTTTGGCGGAAACGGAAACGATCTGCTCGAAGGGAACGACGGCAACGATACGGTTCGCGGTGACGCCGGCAACGACCTGATTCGCGGCGGCGACGGCGAGGACAGCCTGGATGGCGGAGCCGGCAACGACACTCTGGTCGGCGGCGACGGTAACGACGACGTGACCGGCGGCGAGGGCGACGACGGCATCAACGGCGGCGACGGCGATGATTCGCTCAACGGCATGGCCGGCAACGACACGATCATCGGCCAAGATGGCAATGACACAATTTATGGCGGAGCCGGCAACGACACCTGCCTCGGTGATGAAGGGGACGACACGGTCGTCGGCCAAGGAAACCCGGACACGCTGCAAGGTGGCGACGGCGACGATGTGATCGTGTCCGACGACTCCTCCGAGATTGACGAAGCGTTCAAGCTTTCGTCTGATATCCTGGCCCGGTTAGAGGCGACGTAAGGCAGCCAGTTGAAATTGATCTACCGGCAGTTTGGCTTGCTGAGTTATAGACCGCGAAAGGGTTTGGGAGAAACATCCAGGTCTCAGGGACGAGACGATGAATGCAGAACTGACAGAGGCTGTGATTGCAACGG
>SXGU01202216.1_pt1 | contig 21956 bp, 16 predicted proteins | sample 3174531 | NCBI WGS metagenome assembly SXGU01 (sample SAMN11356863, study PRJNA531348) | freshwater metagenome | isolation source: freshwater sample F1-140 | place: China: Fuxian Lake, Yuxi | collected 2017-12-25 | reverse complement strand
TGGACGAGCGGCGTGGCGAGAACGGTTGACGAGTAGGGACGGCAATACGGGGCAAACTCGGGCTGGGCATCGGGCACCTCCTGGTGCCCAGTGTAGTTGGCGTGGAATTCGGTGGTAGATGGGGTTTGCTGGGCTGTTACACAACGCTGAGCACCGCAGGGGCAGCAAGTGCCCGACCTGGCTGGCGAGAGATGCGGCGTACCGCGCGCGCGAGGTAGTTTGACATGGCCAAGGACAATCACATGCGGCCAAGGGCGTCATTTACCTGGGTAGACGCAGCAGGTGGAGTCCAGCCCGAGCTGGACTGGCGCGGTGGTGTAGACGATGGGCTCGCGAATGTCGCGCGGGTTGGGTAGGGAGGCGACGCCGCGTGGCTCGTCAGCTTGGCAGGTGTGGTCGTTGTTGGCGTCGGCGTAAATGCAGTAGGTCAGAGGGTCGTCCGAACACAAGACGTGTGAAAATTTGAGGTGAAATTCAACCAGTTGAAGATCGGTGCCCGACGGTTCAGGTGCTCGCCAGGATGTATCCCATTCCTTCACAGCATCGAACCCGGTATGCGGGCCGGTGAACCAGTGCTCCGGCATGGTCTGGTGCGCCCTGAGGGAGGACAATTGGTGAGGTGACTGCAGTCGCACGACCACTTTGTGGAATTTCGGAAAGTCATTGGCACCTCCAGAACACTGAAAGCCCTCAAGGACATAACTAATCCAGTCCATTTTCCAGTTCGAAACCGGTCCACAACCCGGACCGCCCCTCTGCATAACGCCAGCACATGTGCAAGTCGTGACCGGTAGAGCGGCGGAACACATTTCCTCAACGCAATCGGGAGGGGTATTGCAATCCGCCTTAGCATGCGGGACTTTCTTGCACGACGGGCGTGCCTGCTCAACATCGACACAACCAACGCCAATCGCTAGCGCAAACAATGCACGCGACCATGAATCTTGTGCCAGGCATGCTGCCAACTTTCGGCTAGGCATCAACAACCACCTGCACCGCCACGCCAAGAGACGGCACACCATAGTCATCCAGTACGAATGCTAAGTACCAACCCGGAATCGTCACGTTTGCTGAAGTCGGACCGATCCCCCGATAGAACTCATGGGCTTGACTGACAATCGGCAGTAAGATGCAGCGCTGATCAGAATTGAATGCGTGTGTAACAGAGCCCAGTCTCACCAGAGAAATCCTGGTGATCGGCCGGCCATGACGAACTGTGAATTCAAAACTGTCAAGTTCGTTGCTTGCGTTTTCGGGGCCAGTACGACGAGCGCCGCCACCCAACTTCGGTATGACCAGGCGAATGGGGAAGTCTATGATTTTCGGTCGCGGCAAACAAAAGTACCATGGCTCAAAGATGTCTATCTGCTTCTCTGCAAAGCTGGCTGGTGGGCCAGGGTCGGCGTTCAAACTGGAGCCCGCAACCCAAACTGCGCCGCTGGGCAAAAGCAGGGCGACAGAGTGGTAGTTTCGTGCTGCGGCAAGTTTCGTGTTCGCCGCAAGCGAAAGCGGCACGATGGTGTCAATCGGTGCGGGCTCCCCATGCACAACTGCTGCCGCTGGCGTTAGTAATTCGCACGTTCGAACTGCGGTGTTGTTGTCTCCTTGGGCCTGCACACCTCCCACGCAGAGAATTTGGCCAGTCGGCAATATGACTTGGTTCGCGTGTGACCGCTCAGGCGCTATCTTAGGCGGATCCTTAGGTGCGTGCAGCGTACGCGCCAATTCCACAACGCCGACATCAGGCGGTTGATTGTTGCCACCGGGCTTGACTGCGAGCAAATAGACTTGGCGGCAACCAAACAACAAAAATCTCGCAATTGCGAGGTCGGGAAGCGCAATGCCGTCATGCAGCGGTAGCATGCAGGTCGACACAGGATAGGTAAGTGACTGGTAACGTTGGCTCCAAGGCGCTGGCCCACCTGGGTTGACTTCCGCGCCGTTGGCATACGGCGCAAGCCCTGCAATCACAATCCAGTCGTTCTGGTCTGCTAAGTCCGCCCAGATCATGGGCCCCGTGCTTGAAGGCGAAGCCAATGACGGTGCCTGTCTCGTGGAGCAGAAGATCGTGCCATTGGGCAGCACATGCAGCCGAGGATAATCAAACTGACGCCCCCCACTGCAGTCTATCGCTTTGGACGGTTGGCCACCGATAACCGCCCATTTCATTGGGCTCTGCGCTGGATCAACTACTTCGATTTCATTGTTGTTGTGCCTTGGGTCAAGTGGCAATGGGTGGCCACTTACCGCGAAGACTTTGCCGCTTGGCAAGGTCAGCAACGTTGGGTACCAGCGCCCACCAGTCAATTCAGGATGCGCAGCCGCAGTGGCGTATGAAATCTGAGCCTTGTCAATCTCGACTGTGGCAGCGCTCAAGTTTGAAGCCTTCCCGCTGCAAGCACCGAACTTTGCGATGTCGAAGCCATTCATCGCCGGGCCTAACAGCCACCGAGATTCCTCCCACTTGAATACCAACGACCAGCGAGCGCCATAGAAGTGGCCTTCATGGTAGCCGGCCTCGGGTCCTTCGCCCGGCGACCAGAGCGAAGTACCACCGGAAACCAACAGGTCGCCCGACGGCAACATCGCGTGCCCAGAACAAAACAGGTCTGGTTTTGTCGCAAGCTTGATGGAAACCGACACGTTGGCGCCATTTTTCTGCCCCATGACCTTGGACGTACCGGTCAGCTTTGCCAGATTGCATGCGTCCAATAGCTCTTCCTTGTAGACAACCTTGGCAATCTGATGATTGGTGAAATCGTACAGCCTGGAGTTGTCGAGATTGTCGCCAGCGCCCTGAAAGTGCTGGTCTCCGCCGAAATACAGCACCAACCCGCTGGGCAAAAGCGCGGCATGCACGGCAAGAATCTGTGAGTTTGCTACGTTGATTCGCCATCTGCCATCGGATTGGGTGGCCTCGACAGGCGCCGACGTCTCGCTGACTTTGCCGTTGAAGAACTGGATCGCCCGAAATGAGGTAGCACCAGCCAATTTCGGTGTAGCGACGGCGAACTTGACCATATCAGTCACCGCGAGTTGCGCTGTGTGCGCCAGCTGATCATTCTGAAACAGCCACACCATTGCCCCGGGAATCACGCCGGTGACGATGACCTCGTATGCAACGTCGCAGGGCGCCACAACGACAGGCGGCATGATTGGTGGCGGCTTCTGCACTTTGACTGGCACCGTGGCAAACTGTCCACCGCCGCAGCCGATGACAAGCGGCGTGATGTCGTCTCCTTCAAGCAGGCTAGGCGCGATCGCGACGTCGACCGACCCGCCACTTGGAGCCCCCTCGCCAATCATGCCAAACGCTTTGGAAAATAGCTGGATCCAAGTGCAGTTCTCCAATCCGATGTAGCGGATGACGGATGCACCCGCGAACAGGGGCGCGGCAGGCTTGACCGGGCCATTTTGCCCCACTTGCAGTGCCGGAAGCACCGTGTGCGCCTTCGAATATGGGCCCGTAACGCCACAAACTCGCTGGCGCGCTCGAATTAGCTGGCCAGACGCGAGGTCTGGCAACTCGCACATCGCGGTCGTTGAGGTGGGCGGTACCTGCAACAAGATTCCGCCGGACGGCTTGTTATCAATGTAGATTTCTACGGTTGCACCAGGGGTCAACTGAGCGAGCAGGACGTGCGTGGTTGTCGCGCAGACCGGCCCAGCGATGACAGGTGACGCCAATATCGGCCCCTCACTAACCGTGTAGTCCTTGGATACGCCGTCTGCGATGCCCGGACAGTCGCCAAAGGATTGAATGGCCTGGACTGTCTGATTCGGCACCAATTCCGGCGCAAACGGAAACCACAATGTGGAGCCAAAGAAAAAGCCAGAGTAGTCTGCCTCGCCCGAGCGCTTCAGCCTGACTGCGGCGCCAGGTACAACATTGCGAATGCGCAGGGCAGTCAAGCAGCGCTCAATTGGCAGGTCAATCACTGGTGCAGGGAGCGCGCCCACGGCGTGCGGAGACAGAGCAGCGGCTGGTGGGGAAAGCGCGCCATCTGTCTCGCTCTGGCCGCAAGGTACTTGACTGATGGACAGCCGCTGCCCCGCGAGTAGAGGTTCACTCAGGTGGACGACCGCCACGCCCTGCAGACTAGCGGCCTCGCCGACAATGGTGGCGCCAGGCTCGACGCGAACGCGCACAAGTGCACCGGGTAGCGCGCCAACAACCAAAATGCATCGGCCGCACGCGAAAAGGGGTGTCATTAGCGTGGGTGGTGGAATCGCGCTGAATTGCGCTGCGTTTTGAACCGGCACGAAATGCTTGGAGAGGGCGCTGACGTCACCGCCATGGGCTTGCCTGGCCCGAAGATTGACGCCGGGCGTCAATGCGCCAAGCTGGACTGCAATGTCGTCCTGGCCGCCGTTTGCGGCTTTCAGTTCCCCAACCACCGTGTAGCTATCGGCGACAATTGTGACCGTCGCACCCTTAAGCTGGCCTTCTACGCGAATCGTGGTCGAGCAAGGAGAAATCGGGCCAACGATTTTGGGTGGCGACAATGCCATTGCGGTTGGCCCCTACGCGGCGGAGGTCTGCAAGTGACCGTTGAACTCGGCCAAAGCGCCAGTGCCGTAGCCCGTGGCCAGGCCACCTGCACAGCCGCACTTTGAGTTGGCTACCTGGCCAAGTGGTCGCCATGGTTGCATCGGCAACGCGGCTTCGAGCATGACGGCCGCGGGGACCGCAAAGGCACCACCTGCTGGCTCCGCCTTGGGGACAGCGGTGGGGGCGAGCGGCGTACAATTTGCGGGCAGCGACATCCACAAGTCAACCGACGCTGCGCCGTTGACCTGCGATGACGAGAGATTGACGTCGGCGTGCGTCGTCTGCGTGAGCCCTGAATTGGTTGCAATCGATGTACGCAGAAAGGCTGATTCGCCTTGTCGCCAATCTTGGGTATCGGTGGTGGCCTCGACCGCGAACCGCCGCTCCACATCGACAACCGCGACGCCACCGACAGCATGGCCGCCTGTGGCCGGCACCAACAACTCCACCACCACCAGCGGATGCATCCCCTCCGGCAACCCCTCGACCTTCCCATGCACCCGAATCGTAGCCATGGCCTACTCAATAACCTCAATAATCCCAAAACTCATCGTGCCCGACGCGAGCACGAAAAGCGCCTGCTGCACCAAATCCCCCACCACTGCGTAATCCAGTGTCACCGGGTCCGACGTTGACGTCAGGTACACGCCCTGCCCGTTGATAATGCTCGGACTGTCGCTGACCGTGTAGGAACCCGCCGCCGGCGCAAACAGCACCAGCGCCCGCCGGTTGCTGCGCTCGCCGACCAGAACCGACACCGAGGTCGTCGCCGTCGCCGTTTGAATGTCACCCTTGCGCGCCATCTGCTCCTCCGCCTGTCCTGGTTGCCCTGCGGCAGACCTGCCTGAACCTCGTTGCGCCGCTTTCCGCGCCTACCGCGACGACGGCAACATCTCCGGCCCACCGATGCGGATGACCCGGATCATGCCTTCGAACGCGGTGTCTGCCCCGGTGCACAGCACCTCCAGTGCCGGCATCTGCCAGTTGGTGAAGTAGCCCAGGATGCCGAGCCGGCCGTCCATGAACAGCGGGTCGTTCCAGGCAGCCGTCACGCTCGTGCGCGCAAGCGTCCCCGGCCGGTAGCGGTAGGTCGCCAGGATCAGCCGCGCGGCCATCGCGGTCGCACCCCAGTGGTCCATGCCGATAATCGCGTAGGTGCCGGACGGTGGCGTGGTCTCCCAGGTCAGCGGCGTGGCATCGGTTTCGCGGTAGGTCGACCAGGTGTTGGCGGTGGCTGCCGCGCCAGCGGTGACGGAGTACCGCAGCCAGAACGACTGGCCGGGCGGCGGGGCCTTCAAGTCGTAGCCAAACAGCAGCAAAGCCAAGGTGCTGGCCGCGCCGCCGTTCATGATGCCCACCGACACGCCTTCGCCGGCGGTCACCAGCGGTGGGCGCTGGCTGTAGTCGCACACGCGGGTGATGCCAGTCGCGGTGGTTAACGCCCCGTTGATGGGCGTGATTTGCGGATAGCCGATGCGGCTCAGGCCCACGCTTTGCACGCGGCCGCGCAGCGCACCCGAGCCACCAATCGCGGCGGCAAGCAAGTGGTTGTCGCGCGGCAGGATTAGCTCTGTGGATTCGACCGCGCCATAGGGATCGGTGAGCGGCGTCACGTTGGCGTAGGCGCTGGACCCGTTGACGCTCGACAGATAGGCGGTGCAGTGGACGGCCATGGATGCCTCCGCGCGGCTGGACCGCGCAGTTGCTGGTGGCGCCACCTGGCGCCAATGGTTTCGAACCGACCCCGACCGTCCGGGCCGCGCGGGGTCGTGCGCGGCGGGGACGACTTGCACCTTACGCACACGGCCAAATCTCGGCAAGAGGCCCGATTTGCACGCGCTGGTTCTGATCTCGGAAATAGTCAGTGTAATCATGTATCTCAGTGCAGCCGCGGCGGCTTCGCGGCGCCTGTGCCACCGCTGCCGAAATGGTACCGGTACCATTTCACAGGGCTTGCGTATGCGGGTTTTCTGAAAAGTTCGTGCAACCCAGTGAAAGCACAATGGCCGCGCCCGGAGCGTCCTTGCAATCGCTACATGCGGGGCCTTCCAGGCCGGCGGCATGGCAGCGTTTCTTCGTTGCGCGCCAGGCCGATAGCGTCGGCCAACTGGCGGGCCGACCACCGGTGTGCATACGCCCGTTTGGCCAGGTCGGCCCGGCGCTGTGGTTCGTCGACCGGCAGCAAGCGCCGATGCTGGGTCATCGACAGCCAAAGCGCCGCGTCCTCGCCGTAGGCGTCCACATCGAGCAGCACATGCACGGCCACCCGCAACTTGCGCAGCGGGCAGCACAATGCGCACCTGTCCCGAAAGGCGGTCCAGCCCGGGCAGCGGCAGGCATCGGCCAAGAACGCGGCGGGATCGCCGCCGAACCAGGTATCGACGACCTTGCGGGCGACGGCGAGCCAACCGGCCGTGCTGCCGCTGCGCAAGCGGCCGCGGACCCAGTTCAGCCGCAGTGGTGTGCCTGCTAGCCACCCCCCCCGAAGCAATTGATTTTGTACGCGTTTTCCCTGGAACCGCTGCGTCCCCGCCTGCCTGCATGGTCGCCCCCAATCGGCGCAATGCGCCGCCAAAACCGACATCAGCGCGACCGCCTGCAACGGCCGCACCAACGTCAAATCCGGTTGCCCCTGGGGAAAGACTGCCTGCGCCGGGGCTTGTACGCGGCAGGGCGTGGGAACAGGCTACTCGCGTGCGGTTGCGTCCGCAAATGACTCTGGCCGCAAACGTCGAACGAATGCGCGCGTACTGGCGACAGCCGGGCCCCCACAATGGACACTGACACGCAGACGAGCGTTCGCGAACCACACACTGAGCCGCCCCCGATTTGACCGCCCCGCCCCACCGCGCGAAACTGCCGCTCCCCGGCGCTCGCCGCCCGCGAACAAGCCCCCATTGCCCTCGATCCTGCCCATCGCCCTGACCGACCTGCTGCACCAGCGGGGCGTCGAGTTGGCGCGCGTCGAGTTCAAAGCCACCTGGGATGCCGATGTGGTCGGGCCGCAGGTGCTGGCCACGATTTGCGCCTTTGCCAACGACCTGCACAACCTGAACGGCGGCTACGTGGTGCTGGGCGTCGCCGAACGCGATGGCCACGCGGTGTTGCCGCCCGATGGCCGTTCCGCAGCCGAACTCGCCGCGGCCCAGACCTGGTTGCGCGGGCACTGCCACACCATCGACCCGGTCTATCAGCCAGTGCTGTCGCCCGAGGTGTTCGGCGAGCGGCTGCTTTTGGTGGTGTGGGCGCCGGCCAGTCAGGTGCGGCCGCATCAGGCTCCGCTCGGTGCACGGGCTGCGGGCCGCGGCTACTTCGTCCGCTTTGGCAGTAGCACGGTCGCCGCCGAATCTCGACCCGCTTTGCTGACACAACTGATGCAGTTGACCGCACGAGCGCCGTTCGACGACAGGCGCGCGTTGCTGGCGACCATCACGGACCTGCGTGAGCATTCCGTGCGGGCGTTCGTCGCCGAAATCGGCAGCGGCCTTGCCGAAGAGCCCGACAACGCGACGCTGTACCGGGCCCTACGCATTGTCGACCCGGTCAACGGCCACGATGCGCCGCGCAACATCGGGCTACTGTGCTTCAGCCAGGATCCCGAGCGCTGGTTCCCTGGGGCGCATATCGAGGTCGTGCGCTTTGAGCAGGGCGGCGACGTGCTGGACGAACGGGTGTTCGCCGGCCGGCCGATCCAAGACCAATTGCGCGACTGTCTGGCCTACCTGTCGCCGCTTTTCGGCCTCGTCACGACCAAGCAGGCCGACGACCCGCAGGCGCAACGCTACGAACAACTGCCGGGCGCTGCGCTCCGCGAGGCGCTTGCCAACGCCGTGTACCACCGCTCGTAGGAGGGCGAGCGCGAGCCCATCAAGGTCTACACAGCATCGCCTTGAGTTGAGATCAGAACCTTGGATAACCGCGGAGCGACGAGTCGGCTTGCAAAGCCGCGAGTTTGCGACCCACGCAACAAGCAAGAACAGCAATCGCGATGACCACGGTACATTGCGATCCTGTATACTTGCGCCCTGACCGCGTGGATGTCATCAGTTACCCAGGGCCGGTGCCGGGTCTGGAACTGCGTCACCTGTGCGGCGACCAGCCGTTGCCACCGGTGCCGGCGCGCAATCGTCGCATAAGCGAGGTCTTGAAAGAGCTGCGGCTGGCCGAGGGCCGCGGTACCGGCGTGGCAAAAATCCAGCGGGTTCTGCGCGACAATGGTTCGCCACCGGCCGAGTTCAGGTTTGACGAGGGGCGGACGTTTTTTCGCGTGGGGTTGCGCGTGCGTGGGGTGTAAGGTGGCGTGGTGTGCCTTGCCCTCGCCCGCCCTCTGCCCGGTCGGTGTGGGTATCGTTAGCCTGCGCCACAGTGCCTACTTGCAGCTTGCACCATCGGTAAGCACTACCGGTACATTGACCGTGCGGTCGTCAACGATTGTTGTCACGGCAGTTGCAGCGGCAACCACGGCTTTTGCGCTGTCAAGTGCGGTGGTACAAATCGTCCACTGCCCCATCCCAAGGTGGGCGCCTTCTACGTCACCGGCCTGGCAAGAAGCGAAAGTCTTGAAGAACAGTTCTCCCTTCCGACCCACAACTTCGACCCTAGTCGCATTTTTTTGCGAACATGAAAATGAGCTTTCGGCGTGAAGCCACATCAATCGGAGTTTGCCGGGCGGAGGTATGTTTGGTTCGTGAAGTAGACTGCACGAGCTATACAGAATCGCCTTGAAGTGAGATCAAGCCTACCGCAAGAAAGGAGCGGCGAGTCGGCTTGCAAAGCCGCGAGTTTGCGACCCACGGAGCAAGCAAGAACGGCAAGCGCGGATGACCTCGGGTCATCGCGATCCTGCATAGAGACCAGACACAGGAGCATGACCACGGCCAGGCCCAAGCTAGCGCACCTCGGCATTGGTGATGCTACTTGCTTGCCAATGCCCAGCCTTTCGCTGTCCATTGGTGACGACTTGTTTGCGATCATCATGCCCTCGTCCCGGCCGTGCAGTTGTCCTTCGATGGCGACAGTTCGCCTTAGGCCCGCGCCTTGCACGCCGCCGCAGTGCACGTAGGAGCCACCCTTCGCGGCGGCAAGCATCTGGTCGTGGTGCGGCTGGTTCGCGAGGTTGCGGGTGGCGCCACCTGGCGTCAGTGGTTGCGGACCGACCCCGACCGTCCGGGCCGCGCGGGGTCTTGCGCCGCGGTGACGATTTGGACTCTACGCCCGCGGCCCAATGTCCGCAACTGGCCGCGACGCGCCGCGTACCCAGAATCATTAGCACTAATCAGAAATAGCGTAGGGGGCACGCTGCCCCCAAACCCCTGCGAGCGCCCGCATCCGCGGTCGCCAGTCCGCTACCGGCGGCCGCCCAACCGGTTTGGGGTCGGGCACCGGTTGGCTTGCCAGTTACCGCCCCGACCCGCAGTTCGGGCTCGCAGCGGGCTGCGGCCGAAGCCACCCGAACGATGCCACCGCAGCCGATTTGTCAACCGCCCGGCCGCAGACTACCCTTCCCACCGCGTAGTTGCCCACGCACCGTGGGCTGCGCAATTTCAGGCGATAGCCCCGATGACTCCATCCCTTCCAACCTGGCTCCAGCGCCTGCGGCAATCGGGCGAGGCCGACGACCTCGAGGCCAAGTCGCTCGCGCGCGCCAAATGGGACATCGACGGTGCCGCGCTCGCCCGGGCGCTGGTCGCGCTGGCCAACACGCGCGGCGGCGAACTGGTGCTGGGCGTGGAGGACGACTGCACCGTCTCCGGCGCGGGCACCGCGGCCCAATGCGACGCCGTCGTGCGCAAGGTCGCTGACGTTGCCAACCAGCAGGTTCGTCCGTCGCTGCCGGTGCACATCGCCAAAGTGCAGGTCGAGCAAGTGACCGTCGTGGTTGTCCGCGTACCCGCGTTCGCCGCGGACAGGCCGTTTTCGCACTTGGGTCGCTACTATGTGCGCGATGCCAGCAGCAGCAGACAGGCGCGGCGCGATGAATTGGTGCGCTTGCTCGAATCCGCCGCGGTCATGTACGACGAATCGCCCATCGCCGCTGCGGGTGCCGATGACCTTGACCTGGCCCTGGCCGCGGACACCCTGGCTCGCGCCTACGGTCGCAGTTTTGACCCGCCACTGGTGGCACGCTATCTGCACGCGCTGCACGCGACCGACCGCGACGGGCAGCCCACCGTAGCCGGCGTGTTGTGCTTTGGTGCCGAACCGCAGCGCTGGCTGCCAGATGCGGTCGTCAGCGTCTGCCGCATGGTTGGCAGCGAGTGGACCACACAGACGGCCGACCGACTGGTGCTGGGCGGGCCCTTGCCGGCGCAAGTCGAAGGCGCAGCGGCTTTCCTGAGTCGCCATCTGGCGCAAGGGAGCGCGAGCAGTGGCTGGCAGCGACCCTTGGCACCGGCGCCCGGGCGGATTCCGCTCGACGTTCTGCGCGAGGCGGTGGTCAATGCTGTGGCGCACCGCGATTACCGGGCCGCCTCGCAAGTCAGGGTGTTTGTGTTCGACGACCGCGTTGAGGTCGTCAGCCCAGGCGGCTTGCTCAACCACCTGACGCTGGACAGCATCCGCCTGGGCGGCATCAGCCAGCGCCGCAACCCTGCCATCGCGGCGGTGCTGGCGCGGCTGGCCTGGCGCGAGAACCTGGGCCTGGGCGTGGTCGAAATGTGCAGAGCCATGCGCGATGTCGGTCTGCCCGAACCAGAGTTTTCGGTCGAAGGCGGGCATTTTCGGGTGGCGTTGCACGGGGCTACCGTGTCGTAGCGGGCAGTCATCCGTCGATCAGCTTGCGCCTACTGCACTGCCAAAGCAGCAAATTCCGCCGGCACGCCAGCCAATTCGCCCTGCCCCTACGGATCCAGCTCGCCCGCCCACCAGGCTTGCGCGAAGTGCTGCCACGGCCAGATGTCGATGTCACCCACGCGCCGGGGCGCGGGCTCGCGGCAAACGACGATCTTGTGGCGAAAGGCCACCGATTCTGACAGCTTGCGCAAACCCTTGAGGTCACGGTCCGCGACACTGCGGCTTGCCTTGACCTCCACCGCGAGGTGGTCGCCGATAACGAAATCGACCTCAGCGCCCGTGCGGTCGCGCCAGAATTGCAGGTCCATGCCCAGGCGGTGATAGCTGATGCGAGCTGCCAACTCGTGCGCGATCCAGGTCTCGAAGGCCTTGCCAAACGCCGCGCCGTCGTCGGGCAGGTACCGCACACCTAGCAGACGGTGCACGACGCCGGTGTCAAAGAAGTAGAATTTGGCGTGGCCGCCGGCTTTGCGGTTGGTCGACCGCGGCTCCACCATCCGACCAAGCAAGGTGTCGGTGAGCACGGCGTAGTGTTCGCGCACCGTGCGCGCGGGGACTTGCGCGTCACTGGCAATCGACTCGAAGTTGAGCAGCTCCGCATTGGCCAGCGCCGCCGTGCGCAAGAACCGGGCGAAACCGTCGATGCGCCGCACCAGCGCCTCGGCGCGCACCTCTTGCTCCAGGTATTCGCCGACGTAGCCCTCCAATTCCTCCCAGGGGTCGCTGGCCAGCCACACCGGGGGCAACAACCCCGTGTGCAGCGCGCGCATCAAGTCGAAGTCCGGCAACTCTGCGCTCACAAGCGGGTGCAGGTAGCGCGTGCGCGCGCGGCCGGCCATGAGGCCCGTGTGGGTGCGCCGCAACTTGCGCGCCGACGAACCGCTCAGCACGAAGCGGGTAGCCGTGGTTTCCATCAAGCAGTGCACTTCGTCCATCAGGACTGGCAGCTTTTGCACCTCGTCGATGACGACCAGGCGGTCGCTCGGCTGCAGCCGCTCGCGGAGCAAACTCGGCCGCGCAGCCAGTTCGGCGTAGATATCGTGACGCAGCAGGTCATAGGTCTGGTCCGCCGGTAGCGTGGTTCGCAGCAGCCAGCTTTTGCCCGTGCGTCGGGGACCGAGCAAAAGCACACTGTGGTCGCGGGTCAGGTCGGTGAGGTCGAGGCGGCGCGGCAGGCTCATGGCCGCAGAATAGCGTCATTTTGTCGTTTCCGCAAGTCTGCTGCGGAAACTGCGTCATTTTCCGCATCATAGTTGCTCGATCTGACGTTATACTGCTATTACATGGCGTTATTCAGTCACACGGCAGGCCAACCCCGCAGGCCCGCGTGCCCCTACTGCACGCCCAGCACCGCACCCGCCTTCGCAAACGCAAACAGCGCCGTGTCGTCGGTCTGCAGCCCCAGGTCCTTGAGCACTTGCGGCGACAGGTCGCCGACGCGCTTGGTGCTCACATTCGGCCCCCAGTCCACCGGGCGCACCACCACCGCCTTGCCGGTTTTGGGGTTGGCGACAACGATGCGCGCGGACTTCCACCACGCCTTGCCGGCTGGCTGGTAGTTGAAGCGCATGGCGATGTAGTAGTACTTGTCGGCGTTGGCCAGCAGCACTTTCGACGCCGGGTTCAGCGGGTTGTTGAGCTGCCGCAGCACCTCGCCGCTGATGGCGCCGGTCTCCGTGGGCGTCACGCCGGTGTCGAGCGGTCCGCCGAACTCTGAGACCTTGCCCGCGACCCAACTGCCGCCACCAAACGGCGTGAGCGCGCCATAAGGCTCGGTACCCAAGCCAAACACGCTCTGCAGCGTCGGGTTGGCCAGACCGGCGCGCGGAATCTCCATGCCGGCCTGCGACAAGCCCGCATAAGCAGCGACCTGGTTGGCGAGCACCGGTGGAGTCGCGGCACAGTCTTGCTGCAGTGTCAGCGAATAGGTCGCCGACGTCGGCAGCTTGGTCAGCAGACTGCCATCCACAGCTTCCCAACTCGTGACGTGCACAAAAGCCGGGGTGTCAGCCTGGGCCAGCAGCTGCACTTGCGCGAAGTCGCCAGCCCGGCCCGAAACCACCGACAGGACTTGCACCTTGGCATGCAGCGGTGCCTTGTCGCCCGCGCTGACGAGCTTGCCGGCCTGATCGGTCACCACCAACGCCGGCTGCCAGGCCCCTGCCGTGCGGTTGACGCGCAAGGTCAGCGTCTCGCCAGCGGGCAGCGTGGTCCAGTAGCGGTGGACGCTGAACTTGCCGCTCGAAAAGTCCTCCGGCTTGCTGGTACTGGCGCAAACGGGGAAGGCCAGGGTCGGATTCCAACACGCACCAAACGTGCACGGTGTCACGGTCGCGGCACAGGCCGACAGCCCACCTTGCCACGCACAGGCGTCGCCAACGTTGCTGCAAGCGCCCTTTGAGGTGCACCAGCCGCACATCGACGCTTTCAAGCACGCGCCACAGGTCAGCGACGCGCAAGGTGCCGTTGGGTCGGGCTTGGGCGGCTCAGGTGGTTTTTCGACCGGAACTTGTGGTTCGCCCGGCTGGTCGAGCGTGGTCTTGGTGCCAATCGCCATCAGCAGCCCGATTTTGGCGTGCAGATGGTCGCCCGGGCAGTCGGTCGAGGCGCCGCTGTGGTCGCGGTGGCCCTTGACGTGGGTGCTGTCGAGGACGATGCCTTCCAGCTTGCGGATGCTGCCCAGCAGGTGCGCCGCGCTTTCGAGCATGGCCGGCGGCGGCGTGGTCGGCGGCTTGGGGTCGCAGCCCTTGCTGTGAAAGCAGCCGATGAACGACACGCCGACGTTGCCGCTATTGTTGTTGCCAGTGTGCGCGCCGACGAGCGCATAGGGGCGGCCCTCGTAGACCGTGCCATCTGTCGCGACCAGAAAGTGGTAGCCGATGTCGCACCAGCCGCGGGTATCCATGTGAAAGGCCTGGATCGCCCGAACGCGCGCCGCCGGATTGTCGGCCGGCGTTTCAGTGTGGTGGATGGCGATGCGGGTGCGCGCCTTGTCGGCCGAAGTGCACTTGGTCGCGCGGGCTTTCCAGTCGCTGCGGCTGACGATGCCAAAGCCCGTCCAGGGGGCACTCAAAGCGCCGGTCTTGGTCGCGGTCGGCTCGACATCGGCGACTTGCGCCTGCGGGATGGTGGCGTTCCACTGCACGCTGCGCAGCCAGTCGACTTCGTCAGCGCGCACCCGCAGCTGCGCGGCGCTGCCGCGTGCCGGAAAGTGCGCCACAGCGACCCCGAGCACACCTTCGCCAAAGGTCGGCAGCAGCGGCTGCCAGGACACGATGACCGCGCCCTTGTGCAGCAGTTGGGCCTCCAGCGTCGGCACGTGGGCGGCATCGTTCACCTCGACCAAGGCGCCGGTTCGTTCGACCCCGGCGACGCCCGCAATTGCAGGCGACACCAGCCAGTCGCCGTCGCGGGTCCAAGTCTGCAGCATACCGTCCAGCTGAATGCGCACCTCGTCGGCGTTGTCGTCGGCGTGCGGCAGGCCGACGTTGTCCGGCAGAACTGGCTGCGGTGTGTCGAGGGCGGACTCGCAGGCGGCCAAGATCGTCAGGCAAAAGGCAACGTGTAACGGGCGAGGCATGGCGACGAGCACCGGCGCGAACGGCGCGCGAGGCGGATTGTCGCGGGGTTGGCGCAGGCCGGCAAGGGCCAACTGCGCGGCCTTTTGGTGGCCCCGACCCTGCTGTACGCTACCGCCGCGCTCGGCTTGCGCTGGCCCACCATGCACCACATCACCATCCCCAGCCCCGGCGGCCACGACCGCTTGCACTACCGCGAAACCGCCGACCTGCACGCCGGCCCCGGCCAGGTGCGCGTGGCCGTCCACGCCATCGGCGTCAACTTCGCCGACTGCATGGTGCGGCAGGGCTTGTACGAGTCGGCCAAGGTCTACGTCGGTTGGCCCATCACCCCCGGCTTCGAGGTCGCGGGCACCATCGACCAACTGGGCGACGGCGTCAGCGGTTGGACCGTCGGCGAGCGCGTGGTCGCGCTGGTGCGCTTTGGCGGCTACGCGAGCCAGGTCGTTTGTGCGCCGCAGTACCTGATGCGCATGCCCCCCAACTGGACCGACCCGCAGGCGGCGGGCTTTCCGGCGGTGTTTCTGACGGCGTGGTACGCGTTGCACTACCTGGCGCACGCGCGGCCGGGCGCAGCGGTGCTGGTGCACTCGGCGGCGGGCGGCGTGGGCCAGGCGCTCGTGCAACTGGCGCTAGCCGCGGGCTGTCGGGTGTTTGGCGTGGTCGGCGGGGCGCACAAAGTAGCGGCTGTTCAGGCGCTCGGTTGTGAGGCTGTGGTCGACAAATTCAGCGGCGATTGGCGGCCGGCGGCGCGGGCGTTCGCGCCAGAGGGCTTTGCAGTGGCGCTCGATGCCAACGGCGTCGAGACCCTTGCCGACAGCTACAAGCTGCTCGGTCCCGGCGGCAAACTGGTGGTGTACGGTTTTCACACCATGTTTGCGCGCGGCGGTTCGGGTCGGCGCAACTGGCTGCTTTTGGCGTGGAATTGGCTGCGCACGCCTCGCTTCAACCCGCTGGCGCTGACGACCGACAACAAGAGTGTGCTGGCCTTCAACTTGTCGTTTCTGTTTGAGCGGACCGATGTGCTGGCCGAGGCGTTGGGGTACTTGTTGCCGCTGTGCGCTGCAGGGCAGCTGCGCCCGCTGCCGGTGACGACGTTTAGGTTGGAGGAGGCGGCCAGGGCGCATCAAGCGCTGGAGAGCGGGGCTAGTGTGGGCAAGGTGGTGTTGATGTGTTCGTAATCATCGCAGGCGGTTTGGCGGCGGTTGGGCAATGGCCAACGCGGATGGCGGCGCGGCGCTTTTGCTTCATGACAAAGCCGTGACAATCAAGGGGCGTGCTGGAGCAGATTGGCCTTGACCTTGCAGGGGGGGGGGCAATGTAAAGTCGGCCGCCTCACCGGGCCACGCCGCCCGAATTGGAGCAATGCCATGTGCCAGAAACCAAAAGTCATCGTCCTCGCCGAGGACAACATCCTGGAAACGGAGCGCAGCGGCGCCTCGGTGATCTTCTGGGCGGACAGCTCGACCTGGAAAGAGTTCATGGGAGCCAAGGGCATCCGACTCGACCTGAACTTGCTCGAGAAGACCGACAACACCAACGTGTTGATTTACGGCGAATATGGCAACGACGGCCGCACTTTCACGACGTTTGCCCGCAACCTTGACGGCAACACCACGACGATCCAGACCGGCCGCAGCGTGGCGTTCTATGCCAACAAACCGGCGGAGTTCGCGCCCATCACCCGCCTGGGCATCCAACTCGCCCGCACGGACTCCATGCAGGGTCGCGTGCGCATTTCGGCCACGGCGACAATCCTTTTCGACGACGTCACCGCCGCTTGGGGCCTGTGCTCCGCCGCAAGCCTGACCGCCAGCACGTCGACCTATACGATCGTGCCCAACACCAGCGTTTGGGACGGCACACTTTTCGACGAAGGCGACGTGTTGTTCACGTACTCCGGCACGCCCGGCGGTGCCGGCCTCAAGGTCGCCGTCTTCGGCAGCCTCGACGGGTCCACCTACACCAAGCTGGTCGAGACGTCGGCGATCACCAGTTCGTCGTCGGACGGCACGCGTCTGTCCATCCCGCAGATGTTCCCGTACCTCAAGCTCATGTACACGCTCGACACCGGGACCGTCACCGTGACGGCCCTCTTTCAAGGCCGGACCAAGTAGGCGCTGGCGACAACGCGCGCTGGCGCGAAATCGGATTTGACGCCGCCGCAGCGCGGCCATACGCTGCGCCCAGGCCGTGGGGCAAAGGGGTGACCGTGGCGGGCTTTGACGGAAAACAAGAACGCTTGTTGGCCGACCAGCCGCGCGGCGAGCCGTCTGAAGCTGCGGTTGCGGAGCACGCGGGGCGGCAAGAGCGGTACCTGAGTGCAAGTCGACTGTTGGAGTCGACGGCCGACGGCGAGGGGGTGACCTACCTCAAGGCCGGGCTTGAGCGCGAGGTGGCTGGGCAGCGGGCGCAAGCGGCTGGGGCTACGGGCGGGTCGGGTTCGGCCAAGGCTTCGTACAGCCCGCAGGGCGTTGCGGAACCGACGCCAACAGCAGAGCGTTGGTTATCGACGGCGCCGCGCGGCGGTGGCGCGGGGGCCGAGCGGTCGGCTGTGGTGACTGCGGCTCGTGGCACCCGGTTTCTGCCTGGCAGCGCTCGAGCACAGGGGCAGGTGTGTATGGAATGTGGCAAGGACGCTACGCGACGCGAATCAGTGCCGGACCGGGAATTCGCACGAGAGGGCGGCGTCGGCGACGATGGCCAGTCGGCATTTGGACACGTCTTGCGGGCTGGTCGCGCCTACCCGTTCACTGAACCGGCAATGACGTCTGTTGGCAAGGTCTCGCGGCAGGCGCGCCAGGGATTTGGGCCGCGTGGAGTCATCGGTCGGCGGCCATCGCGAAGCGCGCCCTTGCCCAGCGCGACCAATTCCGAGCCTTGGGTGCAGATGAGAACGAGTGCCTTTCTGGCTGATTCCTTGCAAGTCGCGATCGAAAGGGGCTGGGTCAGTGCTGCCTGATCGCCGTGCGCAAACGCCGGGTCGTAATCGGGATGGGCGACGAACATGAGCTACGGCCAAAAACTCGCAGCATCTGAAGCTGTTGCGGTAGCGCCTTGGGCAACCAAGGTCATCTTGCTGGGCGCGCATGCTGGTTCGGTGTACGCTGGCATGTTCAACCAGCCCGACCAGTTCTTGCACCACGACGCATTCCGATGGCTACAATTTGTTGACCTTGCCCTGCAGTATGTCCCGGCCGGACTTGGCGGCGTGGTAAAGCCCTTGTGGGCGTGGCAAGCGAAGGACTGGCCTAATGCCACGCCCAATGAAATCAAGAAGCTGGCTCCGGACATTATCCGTCTGGCCGCGTGCACCGCGGTTGGCTCCTCTCTCGGGCGATGCTTTGCACTTGGCTCGAACGCAATATTTCCCGACCCGCCCAAGAAGGCGGCGCTGTCTGAAGGGCTGACAAATGCGACCATTGCGGTATTCAACCAGATCTCGAACACGGTACACGTTGTTAGGGGTCCGAAAGCCGTCAAGGACATGGCAAAGGAACTCTGCGAGCATTGGATCAACGATCAGGATACCAAAATCGGTGGTGGCACAAGCATGATGAGTATCGTTGGCCTGTTGGCTCAGCCGAGCTGGCCGCCGACTGTCAACATCGTGAATGGAGTTGGCGAGACAGCGCCGGAGTACATCATTCCATTCGTCAGTGTCAATCAGAAGGCGGAGAAGGTAGAGAGCCTCACCATGTCTCTCACTGCCAGCGAAAAGTGGTTTACACCAGTGTTCATGTCGGACCCGAACAACAAATGGGCTTGGCAAGGCACGCCTCTCCACTTCCCAGACGAGTATCTAGGCTTTGCCAGGTCCATCTGCGGTCAGGGGCCGGTTGGCGCCGAAGGTGTAGGTAAGTTCTCCTTCTGGGATGGTTGCGCGGCCGATGGCGTGCCAGTCAACAAGAAGCCCATGGGCAAAGCCTTGCCTGACAACTACGTAGGTATCGGGACCGCGCTCTACAATGCGAGTGTCCTGGAGAAGGCGAAGTGGCTCAACGGCGGCAATGGACCCGATGCCCAACAGGTAGCGGACATGAGGGAGTTGCGGCACTATTTGCACGCATTCTGGCTGTTGTCTACGGTGGTCTTGGAACTATCGCCCCCAGCATTTTCGTGGATCCCAGGCACAAACCTGATACAACTTGCCATGCAGTCGCCAGCAAGCCAGCCATTTCCCGCTGGCAGCAAGATTCTTGCATCCCAGTGCGGGTTGACGCCAAATCAAGCATTTACTGTCCTTAAGGCCTGCATGCCGGCGAAAGCTGGACCCACGATGGCCTATGCCCTTCGGAACGCGCAACGAACCTGCATAGCCTGGGGTGGCTGGCTCACGTGCAATCAGTTCATTGCCCAGTGGAACCTCGATGTTTCCCCGCTCTACACAATCTCATTCAACAGTTGGATTTATGCAGTCGCGCAAGTGTTGGTGAACAATAGCCTTGGCGCGGACTTAGCCGCAAAATCTCCAATACCTACAGCGCCGATCCACTGCGCCTGGCCGCTGGCTGCTGACATTGCCACGTTTGGTTGGGATCCGGCGTCGGCCATTGCCACTGCCCGCGTGCGAAATGCTGCAAAATTCGTGGTGGCCGCGCAACTAGCGACGCAGAAGGATCCGGCGACGAATCCGTTTGACTTGCCAACCGCGACGGTCTGGCTGGAGAAACTCGCCGAAGATGTAGATGCAAGACTCGTGCAAGAGACGATCGCCGACCATGCATACCGACTTTTCGATGATGTTTTCGAGGAAATCGCTGGCAAGTTCAAGCTGAATCAAGACGCCATTGCGGCCGCTTTGGGGCTCGGGGCCGAAGATTGGGAAACACATGTGCGTGCCGCCATCAAGGGCGCTCTAGTCGCATTTCGCTACTCAAATGCAGGCGGCCTTGCGAACTCCGGGCCAGCGGCATTGGACCTCATGACGGGTCCGAACGCGCTGGTTGCGTCGCAATTGGCTGAGCCCAAGTGAACCGCGGCGCGATGGCACAGATCTGCCCCCATTGCCAGCGCCAAGTCTTGCGGGCGTTGGCGAGCGCGGTCTTGGTGTGGCTGCCAATTGCGGCGTGCACCCCGCAACCTGCACCGTCCGCAGCTGGAAACTCAGGCGCATCATTCGCACATGATCCCATCGATATGGCGCTGGGCTTGTCGGTCGACGCGACAACCGCAATCGACGGGGCTGCCCCCAATGCGGCCCTGGACACGGCAGTGGATGCCGCTGCAGAGATAGACGCGGCTGCGGCTACTACGCCAAGTTGCTCGAACTACTCGGTTTACTTGCCCGGAGTCGAAATCCTCGGTGTGGGCGTCGATGGCGATGAAGTCGCGGCGATAACAGCGCAGACGACCGAATACTACTACTGGACGGACCCGCTGACAACCGCCAACGTCAACTGGGCAGTGTACAAAAGCGGATCCAAGCTGGGCCACGGGCAACTGGGTCCGGTAGCGCCGAGCACCAACTTTATGCCCAAGGCCAATGACCTGACCTATCCGGTTTGGCGTTGGCCCGGCGATGGCGCGTGGCGCGCCGCGTTTCCGTCACGCAAAGAGCCCGAGAGCACCGGTCGCCCCTGGCGGCTGTGCAAAGCGGCGTGCAGCACTTGCGAACCGACTTGCGTCACCCACATGCTGCCAGCGCTGCCCGCGAAACAGCCTGGTAAGCCCGCATGGTATGAGGTCGCCAGCTGGCAAAGCGACTCAGCCGTTGTCATCGCGACCCAGGCCGCGGCGAACTTGAAGGCAATTTGGGGTGCCGCTTTCTCGGTGTGGCGCTTGCACGACGACGGCAGTAAAGAGGAGATTGACCTGAGTTGTGCAGTCGCCAAAGCCAAAGAGATCGGCCTCGGCCAGTACATGCACTCGGTGCGCGTCGACGAATCGGGATTCTGGGTCCCGTTTTCGGCCATCAACACCGGCAAGTTCGAGTCCAAGACGACCTCGGTTACACTGGTTCATGTGGTGGGCGCGGCGGGCGCTTGCGTTTCAGACAAGCAGTTTGTTATCACTGGATTTCCTGAGATTAGCCATGCCTCGTTCGCGCAAACCTTCGGGGGCGCACATTTAGTTGGCGGGTGCCCGGTCGGGCTATCGACCGACGGCGTTGACTTTTGGTTTGGCAAGGTCGACGGACCGGGCAAAGCAGTGCGCTACGACAGCTTCCATGCGGGGGCATGCTGGAGGATGAGAGCAGGCCCCAATCCGGGATTGCTGTTCTTTCATGCGATTCAAGCCGGCAACCCAATTTCACCGCCGAACTGGCCGTTTCCCGGCTATGAAGGTTGGCTGGAACGACTGACGCTGTTCAACGCGGCGACCGCCAAGGTAGTTTGGGACACCGTGGTCAAGCACAAAGACGCGCGCGTTTCGACCAAAGCGGTGGACGGCGCGGGCCACGTTGCCATTGGCATTGCGCTCAAGCCGCCGTTTTTCAGCAAAGGCTCGTTCGATTCGGTGCTGGTCGCCGCCGGGCCCGCTGGCCCCGGATCTTGCATCGTACCCGCCACTGCCTGCCTCAACGTGAGCGAAACATGTACATCGACACCACTTTGCCAGCTGACCTGGTGCTCGGATGTTGTGTGCCAGTCCGAGGTCGTCAATGACGGAACCGCTTGCTACGTCGGCAGTTGCGTGGGCGGTGCTTGCGTGCCGAGCGCAGCCAAGCTCGAGATCCAGGCGCTTTAGCGGCGACGGTGGCGATGGGCGCATGGCCGACAGGCAGCAAACCCCGGCCGTCGGGACGGCGGCAATCCTGCGTTTTGAGCAGGCTCGCTTCGTGGGATTAGCCTCGCACGCTGTGCATTGCCTCGACACGATGCCTGGGAGCGCCGCCGCCGCTTGGCCCGGCGGTGGACGGGCTCGATGCCGGAGCTAGCCCGCCATACTTCACTGCCCCGTCCAATCCCGCCACACCGCCCGCGCCGCCACAGCATCGGTCTTGGCCACCACCACTTGCGGCCCAGAACCATCGCGCGCCCATGCGGCAATGGTGGCCGCAGCTTTCAAGCCGTGCACCACCTCCGCCGTCA
>SXGU01094354.1_pt1 | contig 21964 bp, 23 predicted proteins | sample 3174531 | NCBI WGS metagenome assembly SXGU01 (sample SAMN11356863, study PRJNA531348) | freshwater metagenome | isolation source: freshwater sample F1-140 | place: China: Fuxian Lake, Yuxi | collected 2017-12-25 | reverse complement strand
CCTCTGCTCGAGATCGCGCCGCAGATCGAAATCCCGGGGCATGGCCCGATTCGGGCCCTGCACTCTGCCCATGATCGGTCTCAGTTATGGCCCGTTGCGTGCCACACCCCCACGGCCAGCCTTGAAGGGGTGGTCTGATGCACCTGCGAGAGGCCCGTTACATCGCCGTAGAAGGTCCTATCGGGGTCGGAAAGACGAGCCTGGCACGCAAAATAGCCGCCCATCTGGAGGCCGACTGCCTGCTTGAAAACGCCCAAAACAATCCATTTCTCTCCCACTACTATCAAGACCGAGCCCGCTTTGCCCTGCCCACCCAGCTCTTCTTTCTGATGGAACGGCACGAACAGTTGCGGCAACTCACCCAACCCCAGTTATTCGCACCGACCACCATCGCCGATTTTCTTCCGGAAAAAGACGCCCTCTTCGCTCAGGCCACCCTGAACGATGACGAATACCACCTCTACAGCAAGGTCCATGCGGCCCTCTGCACACCCACCGAGGCAACCCCGCCCATACCTGATCTCGTCATTTTCCTACACGCCCCACCCGAGGTCCTTACCCGCCGCGTCATTCAGCGCGCACGCCCCATTGAATCTGCCCTCGATGAACGCTACCTGGCCCGCATCAGCGAGGCCTACAACCAGTTTTTTAGTCACTATGATCGTGCGCCGGTACTGACCGTCAATAGTGCGCATCTTGACTTTGTGAACCAAGAAGCCGATTTTTCGCTCCTGTTGCAACATATCGAAACCATGCGCGGCCCGCGTGCGTTTCTTAATCGGGGTCTCTAATGTTTCTGCCACAACTCCTTGAAAAGACCAAAAACGGCGAACGACTGGTAGCTCTAACCTGTTACGACGCCAGCATGGCGCGCCTCATGGCGACCTGCGGCATCGATATCCTGCTGGTCGGCGATTCGCTGGGCATGACTGTCCAAGGCCACAACAGCACCCTGCCGGTCAACCTCACCGACATGGTCTATCACACCCGTGCCGTAGCCAACGGCGCAGCCGGCCGGGCCTTCATCCTTGCCGATCTTAATTTTGGCAGCTATCAAGCCTCCCCCGCGCAGGCCTTTGCTAGCGCGGCACAACTCATGGCGGCCGGTGCCAACATGGTCAAGCTCGAAGGCGGTGCCCTGTTCGCGGAAACCGTCCAGTTTCTAACCCAGCGCGGGATCCCGGTCTGCGCCCACCTGGGCCTCCTCCCCCAATCCGTCAATAGCACCGGCTATCGGATGCAGGCAAAGGCCGAAACCGCCGCGCAACAACTCCAGGACGATGCGCTTACCCTACAAGAGGCCGGGGCCAGCCTCCTGGTTCTGGAGGCCATTCCGGCAGAACTTGCAGACCGCGTCACCCGTGCGCTCACCATCCCGACCATCGGCATCGGTGCCGGAGCCCAATGCGGGGGCCAGGTCCTGGTCATCAACGATCTGCTCGGCCTAACCCCAACACCACCCCGGTTTTCCAAGGACTTCCTCCAAGGGCAGGGCAGCCTGGAAGCGGCCATTCGCGCCTACGCTGAGGCTGTACGCGGCGGCCAGTTCCCCGGCCCGGAACACAGCCGCTAAGCCATCACCCAGAGAGCGCACACTCCATGCAGATCCTGCATACCGTTGCCGAACTCCGCGCTGCCGTCCGTCAGGCCAACGAGGTAGCCTTTGTACCCACCATGGGCAACCTGCATGCAGGTCATCTCGAACTCATCCGGACAGCCCGACAGCGTGGCCTTCCGGTCGTTTCAAGTCTCTTTGTTAATCCGCTGCAGTTTGGCCCGGGAGAGGACTTTGAAAACTACCCGCGCACCCTGCAGGCCGATGCCACCCAACTCGCCGAAGCAGGCTGTACGATCCTGTTTGCACCGACGGTCGCCGAGATGTATCCCGAGGCACAGACCTGCAATGTCACCCCACCCCTCGCCGATATCCTCTGCGGTGCCAGCCGCCCTGGTCATTTCACCGGCGTGACGACGGTCGTGCTCAAACTATTCAACATGGTACAGCCCACGCTCGCCCTGTTCGGCAAGAAGGATTACCAGCAACTTTTCATCCTGCGACTGATGACCCGCCAGCTCAATCTGCCAATCGAGATCCTGGGCGTTGACACGGTGCGCGCCGAAGACGGCCTGGCCTTGTCCTCGCGTAACGGTTACCTCAACGCGGCAGAACGGGCCGAGGCACCTCGCCTATATCAAACACTGCGGGCCGTAGCCACAGCACTATCAGCCGGAGAAACCGACCTGGCCACACTAGAACACGCGGCCACAGTCGAGTTGGCCCGGCACGGTTGGCAGGTCGATTATGTCCAAATACGCGCCCAATCCACACTGCTCGCTCCCAACCCGACCGAGACGGCCTGTGTGGTATTAGCCGCAGCGCGCCTAGGTAACACCCGGCTGATCGACAACCTAGAAGTGACACGGCCTGTTCAAGCGGTATAATTCGACACCCTTTTGACATTTGCCGTCTCAATGCAGCGCACACTCCTCAAATCGAAACTTCACCGCGTTCGAGTGACCGCTTCGGAACTCGAATACGAAGGGTCGTGTGCGATTGATGAAAACCTGCTTGAAGCGGCCGATATCCGCGAGTACGAGCGCATCGAAATCTACAATGTCAACAATGGGGAGCGTTTCGCCACCTACGCCATCCGCGGCCAACGCGGGACTGGCATGATCTCGGTCAACGGCGCGGCGGCGCGTAAAGCGGCCGTCGGCGACATCCTCATCATCGCCACCTATAGCCAGTACAACGAAATGGAACTGGCCCAGTTCGAACCAACGCTGGTCTATGTGGACGAAAAAAACCGCATCAAGCGCATCGGCTCTCAAATCGCCTCACAAGCCGCCTAAACCCCAGGCCGCCTGAACCCTAGCGCACCACCCGATCCCAGTCGAAGCACAGCCCAGGATCCGTCTTACGCCCTGGCGCAATATCGCTGTGCCCCGCGATATCCACTAGGCTGGGATAGCTCGCCCGCAATCCAGCAATCAAGGCATTCAGCGCAGCATACTGCGCATCGGAAAAGGGCTGATCATCGGCACCTTCCATCTCAATCCCTAGCGAGAAATCATTACAACGCTCGCGCCCCTGCCAACTTGAGGCCCCAGCATGCCAGGCGCGCTGCGTACAGGGCACGAACTGCACCAACTCCCCATCACGACGAATAAAGAAATGCGCCGAGACACGCAGATCGGCAATCTGAGCAAAATAGGGATGGTCTGCCGGGTCGAGCCGATTGGTAAACAAGGCCTCGACACCTGGACCGCCAAATTCACCCGGCGGCAGACTGATAGCGTGAATAACCAACAGGCTCGGGGGCGCCCCCTCCGGACGCGCGTCCTGGTTCGGCGAGTCCACGCGCCGAGCCACCCTGTGCCAGCCATCGACATCCACCGAATTAAGGTGGTTCGGGTTAGAATCAACCATCATTTTGTTAGAAACAAAAATCACCATGCTACTCGCTGAAATGCTGTTCTTTCTGCTTGTCATCCTCGTCGCAGCCGAGGTCTTCGTCAATGCCCTGGAGCATCTGGGTGAAAAACTAAAAATCTCCGAAGGCGTAACCGGCTCGCTCTTTGCTGCAGTCGGAACCGCGTTGCCCGAGACCATCGTCCCGCTTCTGGCCATCTTTGCCGGCACCCAAAATCAACAACTCAATGAGGAGATCGGTGTCGGTGCCATCCTAGGCGCACCACTCATGCTCTCCACCCTGTCACTCTTCCTGATGGCGGCCTTCGCCTTCAAGAAACGGGGGCTGCAAGGTCACTTCAACCCCGAGCACACCGGTCTGGAGCGTGATCTAAACTTCTTCCTTGCCGCCTTCGGCCTATCCTGTCTTGCCCTCTTCATCCCGCACGAGATATCCGAGGTACGCACCGGTTTAGCCTTCGTTATGGTGCTAACCTATTTCATTTACATCATGATGACCCTGCGCGCCTCCGCGCAACTGGTCAGGGACGGGCACGGTACCGAGGCCGAAAACCCCATGTTCCTCTCCCGCCTCGGACTGCCCACCAACTGGCCCACAATTATCCTGCAACTGGGCACTGGCCTTGTTTTGCTGATCCTCGGCGCCAAAGGCTTCATTCACGGTATTGAACAGGCAGCTCCACTCCTGGGCATCTCGGCCTTGGTCCTGTCCCTACTCATCGTCCCCATCGCAACCGAACTACCAGAGAAGGTCAATTCCATTCTTTGGATCCGCCGCCACAAGGACACTCTGGCCTTCGGCAACATCACCGGTGCCATGGTGTTCCAGGGCACACTGCTCCCCGCCATCGGCATCCTCCTGACCCCGTGGATCCCACAACGCGAAGTGCTATCCGGAATCGTGGTTACGCTACTGGCTGCCCTCTGGCTACGCGTCATCCTGACCCGAGGTCAGCTACGAGTTTGGCACTTAGCGGTGAACGGCGGTCTGTATTTCACCTATCTGCTCATCGTGATGGCCTAAATATGGCTTGGATCAGGACCTCCTAACCGGAGGTCCGATGTTCGGCCTGCCGGATCAGATATCATCCCCGGAAACCCCTTCGCCACGCTGGCGATGGGCCTCACAACAATAGAAATGCCCATGTGTAAGAATGGCCTCGGAACGCGGTAGGTTCACATGGCAAACCTCACAGCGCACCATGTCCTCAACCTCGGGTGCACTGGAGCGCTGATCCTCTGCTTGACGCTGGTTGCGCCGCTTGGCGGCCCGATAGAGCAAATAAACCCCCAGACCCAGCAGCGCCCAAAATAAGAACTTACCCAAGGTCGAGCCCGTTCTTGTGAGTTTCGTTGATGACCATCAGGAGGCGCTGAAAGGGGATGAAGCGGCCATACTTAACAACCAGCGGTAAGAAAGGAAGATCTTCGCCATAACCCCAGTCATAACGGCCGGCCACCATATCGTCATAGATTTGACGCACCTGGGCATCGAGATGGTCAATGAAAGGCCCGTATTGCTGAGCCTGCTCGGGATCATAGTCGAGACTGCTTCGCATCTCGTCAATCTCATACACGGCTTGATGCATCAGATCGATATATTCATCGATGGTCTTGGGTCGTTTGATATTCATCGTTCACTCACTGCCAGATTACGGACATCCATCGGCAAAAAAACAGGGGCCGCATGGGGCCCCTGCAGATTACCACGCTCTCGGATTACTTGCCGGCCAGTGCTTCCAACTGCTTGGCACGGATCACATTGCCGTTAAGGGCGGCCTCCTTGGCCGAACTACCATAGGCCACAGCCATGACCTGGCTGTAGTAGAGCACCGGAATATTGAACTTGGTGCCGTATTTTTTATTAATCGCGCCCTGATACAACTCCACATTAGCTTGGCACAGTGGACACGGCGTGACGATCATGTCGGCGCCACCGTCGTACGCGGATTCAACGATATCCTTGATCTGGGCATGGGCCTTTTCCGGCTCGGAAAACGCCAGTGCGCCGCCACAACAAGTGACCTTCTGATCGTACTTGACGGCCTCGCCTCCCAACGACTCGACCAACTTATCGAGGTACTTCGGATTTTCATAAGACTCGCCATCAATACCGAACGGTCGGTTGGTCTGGCAGCCAACATAGCCGGCAAACTTCAAACCGTCTAAACCCTTAGTAACCGGCTTGGTCAATGCGTCATACCCAAAATCTTCAATCAGGACCTCGGCCATATGGCGCACTTCCGGAATCACGGTGATATTCAGGCCTGCCTCCTGCAAGGCGATCTGAGTATCGCGCAACAGGATATCCGAGTGCTCAAGGCGCTCCTTGGCCTCACGCGTACCCAACCAGCAGGCCGCACAAGTCGCAACCACATCAAGGCCCGGCAGGTGCTTCTCAGCCAAGGCCAGATTGCGACCCGACAATGCCAAACGCGGCAACTCACCCCCTTCAGCGTAACCGATAGAGGCACCGCAGCAGTTCCAGTCCGGAATCTCGGTCAAACCAATATCCAAGGTCTTGCACATACTCTGGACCGAGGTCAGATAGTTCGACGAGGAAGCCCCCTTTTGGGAGGAACAACCGGGATAGAACGCGTATTCTTTTCTTGCCATCTTCAATTCTCCTTCAGACCGATCACGCAGCCTTGAGCGCCTTGCGCGTTTCTTCCAGTTCGCGGGCCTTCTTCAACATGGCCTGGATGCCCTTCTGGTCCTTGCACTTGTGACCGCCGAACAGTTCCAGCGGGTTCAAGCGACCGGCCTTCACCAAACCAATGGCAATGGACTGCATCTCCAGGGCCTTCTTGATGCCAGCCATAAGGTCAAACTTACCCTCGGCGTTGCGGAAGTACAGGTCCACCGTCAGCATGACTTCATTGACGCGTCCGGTCTTGGCAGCGTTGTTCCAGAAGATCTTGCCGAAGTTGCGGGTCGGTTGCAGCTTCGGCGCGACACCCAAACGGTGCGCATAGTTGGCGATACCGTGCATGATATGGGTGATCGGCAACTTGCGCGGACAACGCACATAACAGTTGTAGCACGAGGTACACATCCACATCGAGTTGGAAGTCAACACCTCCTCACGACGACCCGCACGCACCATCATGAAAATTTCCTGTGGCGGATGATCCCAGCCAGGATGGAAGTTGGTCGGGCATGAGCCGGCACAGACGCCACACTGCATGCACATCTTGATCCACTCACCCATTTCTGCCTGGTCTTCCAACTCTTTCAGGAAGTTATTTTTGTAGCGAACGGCCATCGCGGTGTTATTTGCACTCATATCATTCTCCGATCAGAAGCCCTTCATGGGTGACGGACCCATGGCCTCGAGTTGGGCGGCGTAATCATTGATGCGCTGGGGCAGCGTGACAATGTCGGTGATGGCCACCTCGGTGTCGAACACGCGCTCCTCTTCCAGACCCATACCCTTCAGGGTGTCACCCACCTTGGACAAGCGATACCGACCCAGCTCTGAGCCCTTCACGAAGTGACACTGATACTGCTCGCCGTGCTTGCAGCCCATCAGCATGATGCCGTCAAAGCCGGAGTTCAGGGCATCGGTGATCCAAATGGTGTTAACCGAACCCAAACAACGCACCGGGATTACACGCACAAAGGCCGAGTAGTCATGGCGGTTCATGCCTGCCATGTCGAGTGCCGGGTAGGCATCGTTCTCACAAGCCAGGATCAAGATCCGCGGCTTGTTCTCAAACTCATCCGGCACATTGATGGCCTTGATCTGGGAACCCACCGTATTGACCGAGTAGTTCTCGAACGAGATCACGCGGACCGGGCAGGCGCCCATACAGGTCCCGCAACGGCGGCAACGCGACTCGTTGAACAGCGGGAAGCGACGCTCATCCTCATCGATGGCACCGAACGGACATTCCACTGTACAGCGTTTGCACTGGGTACAACCCTCCAGACGCACATTAGGGAAGGACAGATCACCAGCACGCGGGTGTGCGGCCTTGCCTAGGCCCGCGTTCTCCACGGCCTGAATGGCCTTCATGGCAGCGCCAGTAGCATCTTCCATGGCCTGCAACATATCCATCGGACGGCGTACCGGGCCGGCTGCGTAGATTGCGGTGCGGCGGGTCTCATATGGGAAGCAGATGAAGTGACTGTCGTTAAAGCCATGCTTGAAGTGCGGAATATCCGGGCCCTGGCGATACGTCAGGTTGAGCACCGATTTGGCGCGCAGTTTTTCGACCTGGATATCTGCCTCGGCCTTGATCTCAGCGTTCTTGCTCTCCGAAGCAACCACGGCCGCGTTGAGGGCATCCAGATCCGGACCCGAGGTTGGCACCGAACCTGTAGCCAGCACCACCAGGTCGGCTTGCGCCTGCGTGTCTTCATCGAGGATCAGATCCTTGAAGTTGACAATCAGTCCGTTGCCATTAGCCGCTACGGCAGAAACTTTGGCCTTGGAAAAGATCACGCCCTTGTTTTGTGCGGAACGGTAGAAGTCCTCGCCGTTACCCGGTAGACGCAGGTCCGTGTAAAGCACCACGGTTTCCACATCGGGGTTGCTGTCCTTGAAGTACATGGCCTGCTTGACGCTGACATTGCAGCAATAGCCAGAACAGTACTCGAGGTGCTCACCCGTCGTATCGCGCTGGCCAGCACACTGCACGAACACCACCGATTTAACCTCCTTGCCGTCCGACGGGCGCTTGATCGCGCCACCATTAGCCACCTTGGCCAGCGTTTCCAGTCCGCCCTGATCGACCACATCCGGAGATGCACCATAGCCCAGGTGCGGCAACTTATTGGCGTCATACAGGGTGAAACCGCTGGCCTGAATGATGGCACCGGCATCCTCGGTCACGGTCGAGCCGGACTCGACGGTAATGTCGGCCTTGAAACGGCCCGGTGCGCCTGCCGTCTTAGTCACTGTGGCATTAAGATAGACCGTGATGTTGGCATCGGCTGCAATGCGGCTGACCATGTCAGCCACACCGGTATCTTCCGGATTCTTGAACGGCTCCCGCGTCGGTATGCGCTTGTAGTTCTGTGCGGCCCAACCGCCCAGTGCACCGGTCTTCTCAACCAATACCACCTTGTAGCCCGCCTTGGCGGCTTCCAGTGCAGAGGTCATGCCGGAGATACCACCACCGACCACCAGCAGTGTCTTGCTCCCCCCCACATTGGGGTTACCCGACGGCACGCTCATCGCCTTAACCTCGGCACAGGCCATACGCACATAATCCTCGGCCATTTCCTGCGTTGTCTCGCGGGCCTCTTCCGTATCCGGGCGCACCCAAATCACGCCCTCGCGCAGGTTACCGCGCGAAACAGCCGTGGCAGGAAAGTTGAAGGCCTCAGTTTTGGATCGGCGCGAACAGGCGCAGATCGCGGCATGCGTTACGCCCTCATTGTCGATGTCGTTCTGGATCATCGCCACGCCCTCGGCAGAGCAGAGGAAGGCGTGTTCACGCACCAGCGGCATCTTGCCATCCTTGGTCGCAGTCTTAACCAGCGCGGCCACATCGAGCCGGGCACCCAACTCGCAACCAGAACAGATATACGCTGCGTGTTTCTTTTCAGCCATCGTTGCACTCATGATCAATTCTCCGCACGGGCGACTTGGTTGACGACCTGGATCGCACGCAAGGCCGCCGCCGTCGCGCTTTGTACTGCGCGGTTCACATCCAGCGCGTTGGTCGCACAACCGGCACCAAACACGCCCGTATTGCCATTCATCGCCAGGAAGCCCGAAGAATCAGCCGCGATACCTTCAGACAGCGCCGCCGGGATGGCCATGCCCTTAACTGCCGGCTCCATGCCCACCGCCAACACGACCAGGTCATGCGGTTCGGAGTAACGTTTGTAGCCCTCGGTGTTGACGCCCCACAAACGCGGATCACCATTCTTGTCTTCGGAGATACGCGCCACCTTGGATTTCACAAACGACACATTGGGATTAGCCTTGACCTTCTGGTAGAAGTCCTCAAAACGGTCAATGGCGCGAATGTCGATGTAATAAATAGTGGACTTGCCCTCATCGCCAAAGGCTTCCTGCACATAATGGGTCTGCTTCAACGAAGCCATGCAGCAAAAGCGCGAACAGTGGCGCAAATGGTTTTCGTCACGGGAACCGGCACACTGGATGAAGGCCACATTCTTCGCCTCCTTGCCATCGGACGGACGCAGGATCTTGCCCCGAGTCGGGCCATGCGGATCGGCCAAACGCTCGAACTCCACATTAGTGATGACATTCTTGAATTCACCATAACGATACGGCGTGATCTTTTCGGCCGCATACGGTTGCCAGCCAGTCGCCCAGACGATAGCGCCAGCCCTGAGATTGAGCGTCTCGGTCTGCTGGTCAAGATCAATGGCATCGACCTTGCACGCCGCCTTGGCCGCCTCGGCATCGGCCGTGCCGATGATCGACGGATCAAGTACATAACGCTGAGGATAGGCCATGTCGTGCGGAAGATAGGCCGCCTTAACCTTACCCAGATTGTAATTGAAGGCATCAGCAATCTCAGTGCTGACCGCCTTGGAACAGTCACCACAGGCGGTACACTTGCTGTTCACATAACGCGGCGACAAGGTCACATTGACGCTGTAATCGCCCGCCGTACCGGTAATCTCCGTCACCTCGGCCATGGTCAGGACCTGAATGCGCGGGTTCGCCTTCAGACGACGCAGATTGATTTCCAGCCCGCAGGTCGGATGGCACATCTTGGGGAAATAGCGGTAAAGCTGGGCCGTACGGCCGCCGAGCCAGGGATTCTTCTCCACCAGCACCACCTGTTTGCCGGTTTCAGCCGCCTCAAGGGCCGCCGTCATCCCAGCAATGCCGCCGCCCACGACCAGAATGGTCTGGTTGGTCGCCACGATAGACGTCATGTGTCGTCTCCAATAGAACGAAATTAGTAAAACACCCCCAAAGGGGCATCGAAAGACGGGGTTTATCTTACCTGCAAAGCCCCTGGGTCGGGACCGTGCACGCATCGAATGTACTTATATACGGATAAAGCCGTCGCAATACCCTGCTAGCCGCAGGGCATTACCCATCAGACCAGGTTCAGATCCAAAATCCCTTCCATCTTTTCGGCGGTCTCCGACTTGCCCGTGCGGCTGTCGCCAACAATGGCCACCGTCACACTGACCGCTTTGATATCCTCACCCAGACGGGTGCGCTTTTCCAGCGCCACCGTCTTGATCAGTGTGATCAGATCCTTGGCCAAATGTTCAGGCCCCTGCATCTCCACCGATTCACGGCTCTGGAAACCCGCCGCTGCAATATCCTCATTGCTGTTGTCTGCCGCCGCGCCCGCCATCAACTGGCTGTGTGCCAAACCTAGGCGCATCTCGCCGCGCGCCACCAAACGCTCAAATGCCTTTATGAAACGGTCCTCACTATCTTGGAAGATGGCATTCAATTCCGGGTGCAAAATAACGCCCTGCGAATCTTGCAACAAAGGGAAAGGATTGGCCCAGTAACTCGACTCACGTGCGCCACGGAAAGTCTGCGTACTACCGGCAGCCACCCGTTCTCCAAGCCGGAGGTGATCGATCGCTTCCATGACCCCCATATTGACATTAACGGTCGACTCATTCGGCGCCTTGAGACGGAAATTATTCGCGTACAACAACACATCCAGCTGGTGACCCGTCGAAACCTCGGTATCGGCAGTGACCGGGACAATCTGACGTGCATTGGAACCGGTTGCGCGGTTATAACCCACTTCGCGGCCCTGCATCTGCATCTTAGCCCGCTCGGAGAACCCATCCAAACAGGCAAAGGCACCCGTCTCAGTACCATAAAAAATGGGGCGCATTTGGGCATCCTCACTGCGTTCCAAGCGAATGCGACCCATATCGTCCGCTTTCACCCGCATCTCAGAGATATAAGGTGCGCCCGCCTCGTCAAAGCGCACCTTGTAGCGCGTGCAACCGCAATGCAACGGAATGTCTCCAGCACGAATAGCCAGGACATTATGCAGGGTCAAGATAGGCTTCTTGCAATAACCGAAGTATTTCAGCTCATCGCGGTTCGGCACCAACCCCACCAGAATCTCATTCTCGGCATCCCACCAGTAGCCCAGATCCTCATCTGCGGCATCCGGGTCACCAAACAGAAAGATTCCGTCCGGCTTACGCCCTTGGCTAATCTCATCCACATTGGCAAACGGGAACAGGTTCAACAAGCCCGGTTCCATCTCGATGCAGCCACGCGACTTGTGGATGTAAGCCACAATCAACCAATGGCCAACGCTCAGCGGAACGGCTACCCAATCATCGGCGCGAAACTGCTCACAACGGAACGGATTGTGGCCCAGCTCATAGAAGGGTTTGGCGCGCTTGTTGGAGGGCGTCGTGTAATCAACGCCCGTCTGAATATCTGCCGCAATGGTCAGCGGGACATGCGACAAGGCGATGTAATCCGGGGGCAGATTAAAGTAATGACCAGAGATCTCGCCCGCCGTCACATTGGGGAAGGCGTTCAGGCCCGGCGTGCGTCGTGTCCCCTCTTCCAGACCCACGCCGTCAAGCAAGGCACGCCGCGTCTCCAACAAGAGATCGGAAAGACCGCGAGCCTTTTCCGTAACCTTGCCCTTGACGAAGGCAGAGGTTACATCACCCAGGGTGACCACCTCGTTCTGCAGGCGCACCAGACGCGAATAGGAACGGGTGCGAAAATGATGGAACCCCCCGTCGAAGAACAGGGCCAATTCGCGCGCGCGATCGAGTGCTTCGCACTCTTCAATCTTGCCCGCGTTGAGCAACATCAGGAAATCTCGCGCCCGAATCGACTGCACGAAGGCACTACGATGCTGCCACTCATCGCGATAACGTTCATCACGCTGCCCAAGATCGTTCAGATATTCCTTCTTATACCGATCCAAGAAACGAGCAAACGGCAGACTCTTGAGCAACTGTGCAGGCGTAACACAGCCCTCGCGAATTTCGAGAACACTTTCCATGCTTGAATTCCTTGCAGAGATATCAACAATCCCGTGTCCGACGCAGCAGCAGGCCCACCGTCACGAAATCAAACCAGGCTATTTTATCACAAGCCCACCAAAATTCGCCGGGTCAGGCATGAACGCTGGCCGGGCGCACATTGCACGCCTCACCCGGTTCGGTCGGCACATCAACGGTCAGAAATTGCAGCGTTTCAAGGTCGGCAAGGATATAGGTCGGCGGCTTGCCGACCCCTCCCACAGTGCCAGGATTCACCAGCCAAGTCTTGCCACCCTTGATATTGACTACCTCGCGCTGGCTGACGCGGTGATCATGGCCGCACAGCACCACATCGTAATCGCCGGTCAACGCCATTGCCTCGGCATAATGCGGGTAATGCACCATGAACAGGGTGCGCCCTGAAAGGTGCAAGACAGCATCCTGGCCATGATAGCGCAGCAAACTATCCGGCTCTTGGGCCAGATGCATCATGGTGTAAAGGTCACCGGTGTTATTGCCGTGAATGGCATGCACCGGCACGCCGTATTTCTTCAACACCCGTAGCGTGGTCGGTGCCACGATATCACCGCAATGCAAGATCGCCCGCGCACCGCGCGATACAGCATCCTCAACCGCATGATCCAGCAGACGCCGATTGTCATGAGAATCCGAAACGACGCAGATCTTCATCAGAACATTGGCTTGTCGATAGCGGCGTTATAGCGATCCACCCCGCCAATGATCTCGGCCCGGGCTGCATCCGCCCCGGCCCAACCCAGCACCTTGACCCATTTGCCCTTTTCAAGGTCTTTGTAATGCTCAAAAAAGTGCGCAATCTGATTGAGCATCAGTACCGGCAAATCTTCAGGACTGCGTACCGAGCAGTACATGGTACACAACTTGTCCACCGGGACCGCCAACACCTTGCCATCCATTCCCGCCTCGTCCTCCATCTGCAATACACCCACCGGCCGACAACGCACCACCACGCCCGTAATAAGTGGAATCGGCGTCACCACAAGAACATCCACCGGGTCGCCGTCCTCGGACAATGTGTGCGGGACGTAACCATAATTACAGGGATAATGCATCGCCGTGGACATAAAGCGATCAACGAACATCGCGCCGGTCTCCTTGTCCACCTCATACTTGATGGGCTCGCCGTGAGCGGGAATTTCGATGATGACATTGATGTCATCAGGCACATTGCGGCCGGAACTGACGCGATCAAGATTCATAAAACCTCTGACAGGGGTTACTGAGAGTGATGCGATTATAGAAGGCTGCGGAAGATGTAGACACAGAAAACAAAAACCCCTCCGCAGAGGGGTTTTTTACGACCTGAAAAAAGATCAGGCCATGGCCTTGATGGCAGAAGACAAACGGCTCTTGTGACGCGCGGCCTTGTTTTTGTGAACAATACGCTTGTCGGCCAGACGGTCCATGGCACTCATGGATTCCTGGAAGACGATTGCGGCAGCGGCCTTGTCGCCGGCCTCGATTGCCTTGCGAACTTTCTTCACGGCAGTGCGGTAAGCCGAGCGTTGAGCCATGTTTTGCAGACGAATACGGTCTGCCTGACGGGCACGCTTGCGAGCCTGTGCGCTGTTTGCCATGGTGAAAGCTCCTGAAAACTTTAAAAAGAAGTCGCTAAGTATATCCACCCACCCGATGTTTGACAAGCTAGAATCGTCACCCATGAACCTGCTTCGCGCCCTTGCCACTGTCAGCTCGATGACCCTGCTCTCGCGCATCTTAGGTTTTGTACGCGACATGGTCATCGCCCGCGCCTTCGGTGCCGGGGCCATCACCGACGCATTTTTCGTCGCGTTCAAGCTCCCCAACCTGCTCCGGCGACTATTTGCCGAAGGGGCCTTCTCACAGGCCTTCGTTCCCGTCCTGGCCGAAATCCGAAATCGCGAAGGCGACGCTGCCGCGCAGCAAATCATCCACCGTGTCCACACCCTGCTGTTTCTCATCGTTAGCGCCACCGCACTGCTCGGCGTCCTCGCCGCCCCACTGATTGTCATGATCTCGGCACCCGGCTTCACCGCCGACGCCGCGAAATTCGACCTGACCGTCGCGATGACCCGCATCGTCTTTCCCTACATCCTGTTCATGTCGCTCACCGCGCTGGCCGCCGGCGTACTCAACACTTGGAGCCGTTTCATGGTGCCGGCCTTCACCCCGGTCCTGCTCAATATCGCCATGATCCTCGCCGCCACCGTGGCCGCACCTTGGTTTAACCCACCAATCCTGGCGCTGGCCTGGGGCGCTTTTTTGGGTGGCGTGCTGCAGCTGTCATTACAATATGTCGCATTAAAACGGCTAGGGCTCCTGCCGCGCTGGGATTTTTCCCCCCACGACCCCGCTGTCCGCCGCATCCTCAAACTTATGGGCCCAGCCGCCATGGGCGTTTCGGTCGCGCAGATTTCCCTGCTCATCAACACCATCTTCGCCTCCTTCCTGATCAGCGGCAGTGTCTCCTGGCTGTATTACGCCGATCGCCTGATGGAGTTCCCGACCGGGATGTTGGGTGTCGCCCTCGGCACCATCCTGCTCCCCTCACTCGCCAAGCACTATGCTGACGACGACCGCGCCGAATATTCCCGCCTGCTCGACTGGGGCCTACGCCTGACGCTGCTGCTGGCTGCCCCTGCCGCTCTGGCCCTGGCCATCCTCGCCATCCCGCTGATCACCACCCTGTTCCACTACGGCGCCTTCACTGTCCACGATGTCGAAATGACCCGCCTGGCGCTCACCGCCTACAGCGCCGGCCTGATCGGACTCATCCTGGTCAAGGTCCTGGCGCCCGGTTTTTACGCCCGGCAAAACATCAAGACCCCCGTCAGGATCGCCATCCTCACCCTACTCGCCACCCAGGCCATGAACCTGGCCTTCATCGGCCCCCTGGGGCATGCCGGCCTGGCGCTCGCCATCGGCCTCGGTGCCTGCCTCAACGCCACCATCCTGTATCGCAAACTGCGCCAACACGGCATTTTCCAACCCCAACCCGGCTGGGCCATCTATCTGTTGCAACTCACCGCCGCCCTCACCACGATGGGAGGCTTCCTTTGGCTCGCTATGGGCGCAGAGTCCGATTGGCTAAAGATCAATTTACAAGAACGACTCACCCACCTCGCCTGGCTCATCCCGGCCGGCGCCAGCATCTACTTCGCCAGCCTCTGGATCCTCGGTCTACGCCCCGCCCAATTCCGCCGCACGACCGCCTCCTAATCCACAGGCTGACGGAATACGCCCCAACCCGTAGAATCACGGCTTTCTCGCAGCGTAGCCGCACAGATAACACTCCAACATGCTCATCACCCACGGCTGGCCGCACGCCACCCGCCCCAATGCCATCACCATCGGAAACTTTGACGGCGTCCACTTGGGCCATCAAGCCATGCTGGCGCGGCTCACTGCGCGCGCGGTTTCCCTAGGCGCCCTGCCCACAGTGCTGACCTTTGAGCCACACCCGCGCGAGATCTTCTCGCCCCAAACCGCTCCCACCCGATTGTCATCCATGCGTGAAAAACTGGAACGCTTACGCGAACTGGGGGTCGGCCATGTACATGTCTGTCCATTCGATCGCGCCTTTGCTGCCCTGACGCCCGAAGTGTTTATTCAGCGCATCCTGGTAGAGGGTCTCAAGGCACGCTATGTCCTGGTCGGCGACGACTTCCGCTTTGGCGCAAAACGCGCCGGCGACATTGAACTCCTGGCCCGTGTGGGTGCCGAACAAGGTTTCGTGGCCGAGGCCCTGCACACGGTTGAGGCCGCTGGCCAGCGCGCCTCCAGCACCGCCGTGCGCCTCGCCCTGTCCGAGGGTGACATGGCAACCGCTGCCCAACTGCTAGGCCATGCCTACACCCTCTCGGGCCGCGTCGTCGATGGCGACAAGCTCGGCCGCACCATCGGCTACCCGACCGCCAATATCCAACTCAAGCACAACCGCCCGCCCGTACGCGGCATCTTTGCCGTGCGTGTGCAAGGTCTGAGCCGACCCGACTGGCCCGGTGTTGCCAGTCTCGGCACCCGTCCCACGGTGCACACCAACGGTCAGCCGACGCTGGAGGTACACCTGTTCAATTTCAATCAATCAATCTACCGCGCCCACCTACGCGTTGAGTTCCTGCACAAACTGCGCGATGAACAAAAGTTCGACTCGCTCGACGCCCTGATCGCCCAAATCGGCCGCGATGCCGACGAAGCACGCACCTTGCTGAATGCCGGATAAGCCCATGGATTACAAAGCCACCCTCAACCTGCCCGACACCCCCTTTCCCATGCGTGGCGATCTGCCCAAGCGCGAGCCTGGGTGGGTGGCGCAATGGCAGGAAAAACAACTCTACGCTGCCCTTCGCCAGGCCTGCGCCGGTCGCCCGCGTTTTACCCTGCACGACGGTCCGCCCTATGCCAACGGCGACATCCACATTGGTCATGCCGTCAACAAGATATTGAAGGACATCATCCTCAAGGCCAAGACGTTGGAAGGCTTCGACGCGCCCTTCGTACCAGGGTGGGACTGCCACGGCCTACCGATTGAGCACCAGATTGAAAAGCAACACGGCAAGCACCTCGAAGGCAATGTCGTACGCCGTCTGTGTCGAGACTACGCCGCACAACAAGTTGAACGCCAAAAAAAGGACTTCATCCGTCTGGGCGTACTAGGCGATTGGGACACCCCCTACCTCACCATGAATTTCGAGGCCGAGGCCAACGAGATTCGCGCACTCGGCAAGATCTGGGAAAAGGGCTATCTGTATCAGGGTCTAAAACCCGTCAACTGGTGTCTCGATTGTGGCTCGGCGCTAGCCGAAGCCGAGGTTGAACACGAAGACAAGACCTCGCCGGCCATCGATGTCGCCTTCCCGGTACACCCTAACCATATCGCCAAACTAGCGGCTGCATTTGGGCTATCACACCCGGTAAAAGAGGCCGCCGCCGTGATCTGGACCACGACTCCGTGGACCCTGCCGGCCAACGAGGCGGTGTCGGTGCATCCCGATCTCACCTATGACCTGGTCTCCACCGCCAAAGGCGCGCTGATCCTGGTCCATGAACTGGCCTCCGCCTGTCTGGAACGCTACGGACTGGAGGGCGAGTTTCTGGGCGCCTGCCCCGGCGCGGCACTCGAACACCTCTTGCTGCAACACCCGTTCCAAGCCCGTGATGTACTGATTATCTGCGGTACCCATGTCACCACCGAGGCGGGTACCGGCCTGGTCCACACCGCGCCGGCGCATGGCGTCGATGACTACAATGTCGGGCGCAAATATGGCCTCCCCGTCAACAACCCAGTGGGGGGCGACGGTCGCTTCCTCGCCAACACCCCAGCGCTGGAAAGTGCCCCGCTGGCCGGACTAACCGTGTGGGAGGCCAACCCCAAAGTCCTCGAAGAACTCGAAGCGCGTGGCACCCTGCTCAAGGCCGAGAAAATCCGCCACAGCTACCCACATTGCTGGCGCCATAAAACCCCCATCATCTTCCGTGCCACGACCCAGTGGTTCATCGGCATGGACAAGCGCAGCCTTGAATCGGAGCCGACCCTGCGCCATCAGGCCGAGGTCGCGGTGGATAAGACCCAATTTTTCCCCACCTGGGGCCGCGCCCGTCTTGAAGGCATGATGAAGACCCGGCCCGACTGGGGCATCTCGCGCCAGCGCAACTGGGGCGTGCCGATTCCCTTCTTTCTGCATCGTGAAACCGGCGTACTGCACCCACGCACCGCCGAACTCATCGAGACCGTGGCGCAGCGCGTCGAACAGGGCGGCATCGAAGCCTGGTTCGCACTCGATGCAGCCGAGTTGCTAGGTGACGAAGCTGCGCAATATCGCAAGCTCGGTGACACACTGGATGTCTGGTTCGATTCCGGAACCACGCACTGGCATGTCATGCGCGGCTCGCACGCCGACAGCCACAATTACCCGGCCGACCTCTATCTGGAAGGCTCCGATCAGCATCGCGGCTGGTTCCAGAGTTCACTTCTGACCGGTTGCGCCATCGACGGCCGCGCGCCCTACAAGGCCCTGCTCACCCACGGCTTCGTCGTTGACGGCAACGGCCACAAGATGTCCAAATCCAAAGGCAATGTCATCGCCCCACAAGAAATCATGGGCAAATACGGCGCCGATATCCTGCGCCTGTGGGTGGCCAGCACCGACTATGCGGGTGAGTTGTCCATCTCGGACAAAATCCTGCAAGGCGTCATCGACAGCTACCGGCGCGTGCGCAATACCCTCAAGTTCCTGCTGGCCAACCTGTCCGATTTCGACCCCGCACAGCACACCCTGCCACCCTCCGAGTGGCTGGAGATCGACCGCTACACCCTACACCTTACCCAACGCTTCGACGCCGAGGTGCGCGCGGCCTACACCGACTACGAGTTCCTGCGCGTGGCCCAGGCCCTGCACAGCTTCTGCGCCGAAACCTTGGGCGGCTTTTACCTTGATATCCTCAAAGACCGCCTGTACACCACAGGGGTCGATTCAAAGGCCCGCCGCTCGGCACAATCGGCGTTGCATGTCATAACCCGCAGCCTGGTGCAGGCGATGGCCCCCATCCTATCCTTCACCGCCGAAGAGGCCTGGGCCTTCCTGCCTGGCCGCGGCGCAACAGAACACGACAGCGTCTTTTTCTCGGTCATGCGCAATCCTGAACAGGGCAACGATGCCGGCCTCGTTGCCCGCTGGAACGCATTGTTGTCCTTCCGCCCCACGATCTTGAAAGCACTGGAAACGGCGCGCGAGTCCAAGGCCATCGGCTCCGCACTCCAGGCCGAACTGGAGATCGCGGCCGAGGGTGCGCTGCACGACCACCTCACCGCCTTGGGCGACGACCTCAAGTTCGTCTTCATCGTCTCGGCCGTTCGTCTGACACGCGGCGCAGAAGCCGTCACGGTCATCCCCAGCCCCCACACCAAATGTGAGCGCTGCTGGCATGTGCGAGCCGATGTAAACAGCGACGGACTCTGCGGCCGCTGCGAAAGCAACTTGAGCGGCCCTGGCGAAGTGCGAACCTATGCATAAGTGGCTGGGCCTCGCCGCCCTGGTAACCCTCCTCGACCAGATCAGCAAATGGGCGATTCTGGCGTCGTTGCCGCTCTACACCCGCATCGAGATCACCGGCTTTTTCAACCTGGTGCATGTACGCAACGAAGGCGCCGCCTTCTCGCTGTTGGCCGACCAGCCCGGCTGGCAACGACTGTTTTTCATCGCCCTGTCGCTAACCGTTTCAGGGTTCATCGTTTGGTGGTTAAGGAAGCCCGCGCCCACGCGACAACACACGGCCTTCGCCCTGATACTGGGCGGCGCGTTGGGCAATGTGATCGACCGCATCATCCACGGCAATGTAGTTGATTTTCTCGACTTTCACCTGCTGGGTTGGCACTGGCCCGCGTTCAATGTCGCCGATTCAGCCATCGTCCTCGCCGCCGGCATTTTAATCTGGATAAGTTTCAGACCGCCGCATGACTCAAATCCGCCCTGAAATAGGTCTTAACAGCCGCGTCACCCTGCACTACCGCCTCTCCTGCGGGGACGCGGAGCTCGTCAATACCTTTGACGACGCACCTGAAACCTTCCAGTTTGGCCGTGGTGAGATCGACCCGCGCCTGGAATATGCCCTCAAGGGGCTGACCGAAGGCACGCATACCACGCTGCACCTGACCCCCGCCATGGCCTTTGGCGAACACGACCCGGATCGGGTCCAATCGTATCCCCTCGCCGACCTGAACAATCTGGCCTCCGGCTCAACGATCAACATGGGTCACATCATCCAGTTCCAGCTCCCGAATGGACAAACCCTACACGGCACGGTGCTAGCCCTCGACACCACCACAGCCACCCTCGATTTCAATCACCCGCTCGCCGGTCGACCGGTCGAGTTTGAGGTCCATATCCTGAGTATCGAAAAATGACCACTGCACTACTCGCCAACCCGCGTGGTTTTTGTGCCGGTGTCGATCGTGCCATCGCCATTGTCGAACGCGCGCTGGAACGCCATGGTGCCCCGCGGAGTTGCTATCCTCAACGACGCGGCAAACTCCTCGGTACAGCAATGAATTTTTGCAAAAAAAGTGAGGCCCTGTCTCAAACCATGACCCGGATCGCGCTTGCGTCCGGTTACCGCAATTGTTTGTCACAAAATCGACGCACCTTGGCGAGCATCGTCCTCTTCCTGAAGAAAAAAGTGCTGACAGAGATGCGCAGCAGTTCCGCGCATTCTTCTGCCGAATGATCCAACTCAAAATTGAGTTGGTACAACCGCCGGTCGTCCAATGGCAGCCGATTCAAGGCTTCATGAATCAATTCAAGCCACTCCGCCATTTCCGATTCACCGAAGATACCACCAGAGTGGATCATGTTTCTAAGTCCTTTGAACTGGGGAAATACAGAAGACGACAATCGTCAAGAACCGACCAGGGGTTCATTCTCAGAATGCCCATTCACACGCCCAATTGGACGGTTACATGTCGCCGTTGTGCAGTGACTCCGCCGGACGACGTTGTCCTCGAATGAGGTCGATCATTTTGCGAGTCACGACCACGATCAACCACAAGCAAAATGGACCGCGATCCGCTCGCGTGAGCCAGTCCACCAATCGCGAACGACCGTTCTTTCCGATGCCAAAAACTGACAGCCAAGTCTCCTGAATGGCGTCGTCGCACCTCTCTGGATTTTGTGCGCGGAATTTTCGACGAAGGAAAGCGGATAGCCGGGGTTGGAACCGAGTGGCTAGGTCATCGCCCGCCGCTTGGTCGCCATCAAGGAATCGCCGTACCAGCGACTCGCACTCGGGCGTTTGAATACAGCCGTGTCGACACGGGCAACTTTGGCACTGATGGAAATCTGGACGTTCCATGACAGGCACTCCTTTCTCGCCTTTGAAAGGCGTAGACAGGAGTGCGAGCGATCTTTTCGAGACCTCGCCACGTCCCGTCGTCCTTGACAATCTTCCCGGCGCTCTGCGCCGCGGATGAGCTTTTCACTCACGCCAGGAATCTAGGTGATGGCCGCGTACTTTGCAACATTTTCTGTGATGACTGATCTCTTCCAGTAATCCTCCGGCACGCTCGTGTCGCCGCATTACGACCAATTACCAAAGATGACTCGTGACAGTCAAAATTAAACGCGGATTCCGCATCAATCAGGAAATACCAAGAGACGTTGCGTTACCGAACGAGTACATGTAACGTGCGGTTACAGGGAGTTATTTGGGTTACGGATGGGAGACAGCCCGGATGAAAAGTTCGCAAAAAGGATTACAGAGTCGCACGCCAAGCCTTCCAAAGGCTTCACGAGCGAATGTTTTTCGCACCATCTGGGAGATCATCCACGGGGATGAGAATGAGCATTTGACCCAAGACGAACTTCTGGTCAAAGAAATCCGACAGGCTCCGCAAGCCTTGGCGATGCTGTACTTCCTGCGGTTGCTTGAGAAGCCCGGTATTCGACGCGTTGAAGTCATCGAGGCGCGTGCGAAATCAAAAAGCTTCAGTCGCCTGCTCAAAGATCGCGTCGTCGCTGAATATCCAAAACTGCTTACGTCAGATGATCCCAGCGTCGCCGATCCCCTGCTTGCGAAAGAACTCCGAAATTT
>SXGU01453794.1_pt1 | contig 21977 bp, 18 predicted proteins | sample 3174531 | NCBI WGS metagenome assembly SXGU01 (sample SAMN11356863, study PRJNA531348) | freshwater metagenome | isolation source: freshwater sample F1-140 | place: China: Fuxian Lake, Yuxi | collected 2017-12-25 | reverse complement strand
GACGAAGTAACCGTTGTGGTCGATGAAAACACGAAACTTGTCCGTCGGTACAATGGCGAAACAGACCTTGAGGAGTTCGCAGAAGGTGACCATGTGTTCGTGGTTGGACGCGTGAACGACGACGGAACCATTACCGCACGTATAGTGAAAGATACGGACATCTGGCGCAAGGGGGTTGCTAAACACGTGGGCGAAATTGTCTCCATTGATACAGATGACAATACGCTGACACTGACTCCCGCCTCTGGCGAAGGAGATGATGCCTATCGAACGGTTACCGTCGAGTACACGAATGAAACCGTGTTCCACGAAGATGGCGAAGAAATCGATGAATCAGACCTTGATGTGGGCGAACTCGTTCGTGTGCGAGGCACAGCTCATGTAGAGGATGGAACGCTGACCATCGAGTATGTGGACGACATCATTGTGATGGATCCACTCGAAGAGGAAGATGGAGAAGTCGACTTGCAAGTGACAGACATCGATGTAACCTCCTCTGGCGTTCTCAGCATCACGGTTGAAAACGAAGGGGATGAAGACGTAGACTCGAACGACTTCAGTGTCTACATCTGGATCGACGGTGAGCTCGATTGGACCTACAATGTTTCCACACTCTCCGACCAGGATCTCTTGGAAGCCGGTGGGGTAACAACCATTCAGCCACAAGAACTTGATGAAGAGTCAGAAGTGGAAGTGTGCGTGGATCCAAACGACGAAGTGGATGAGTCTGACGAAGACAACAACTGTCGCACAGAGACGGTCGGCTCCTCGTCGTAGTACCAAAAACCACCGGCACAGGGCCGGTGGTTTTTATGTTGTGTTGACTACGCGGCGGCTTCTTCCGTTGCTGGTTCTGCGGCAGGAGCTGTTTCTGGTGTCGTTGGTTCTTCAGCGGCTGGAACTTGCGTGTCGTCCATAGAAGTAGGATTACGCGTTAGGGTTGATGTATACGTGCGTTTGATCGTTCTGTCAACTTGTTTTCGTAGCTTGTGCTATTGTGAAGAAAAATAATCGTTGCCTATGTTCAAAGTGATGCGTCATCCAGATTTCCAACGACTCGCATTTTTGGCGTTTGTTTTCATTCTGGTGGGAACCATGTTGTTTAAAGTGCTAGAGGGTTGGAGTTTTGTTGATGCTCTCTATTTCACCGTGACAACCGTCCTTACCGTTGGATACGGCGATTTGCATGTCACCCACACGCTTTCGAAAGTCGTCGCCATCGTATACATGTTGCTCGTCGTCCCATTCGTTCTCGGTTTCATCGAACTCGTCGCAGAACTCGTCCACGACCGCATCCTCGAGGATGTGAAGCGGTAGGGTGTTGTTGCAGTGGGCATCCCGGAAATGAATCGACACACCAAACACAAAAGCCGCTCTCTTATGAAAGCGGATTTTATGGTGACCCCACGGAGAGTCGAACTCCGGTTACAGGCTTGAAAAGCCCGTGTCCTAACCATTAGACGATGGGGCCATATGTGTATTTGTGGCGGTATGATATGGGTTTTTTGTCTGTGCGTCAAGAGGGAGTGGAATGTGCTACCATAGGTTTCACTATGCCAGATGTGCAACAAATCGAGCAGATTCTTCGGGCGGTGCGACCCATGCTCATGCCGCATTATGGTAATGTGGCTTTCACGCGAAAAGAAGCGTATGCCAATGATTTGCTAACACATCTCGATGTGGCGGTTGAAGAATACCTGCGAACGGAGCTCGGAAAGCTGTATCCGGAAATCCCGTTTGTGGGGGAGGAAACAGGGGGTGACCGTACAGCGGCACAGCACTGGTTGTGTGATCCGATTGATGGAACAGCACTCTTTGTTCGTGGGTTGCCGTACTGTACGACCATGTTGGCGCTTATTGAAAATGGACGCGTCACGATGGGGTTCATCTATGATTTTGTGACGGACACGCTGTTTCATGCAGTCCGAGGTGGTGGGGCATTCCGCAATGGTGAAGCAATTCATGTTTCCGATCGTACGCTCAAGTATGCATACTTCTGCTCTGAAACACACATGCGTAAGCCAGAGAACGTGGAGTTGTACTTGAAGTTGGTCGAACGCGCCGCGGCGTTTAAGACCATGAATGCCGGGTACGAATACACACTGCTTGCGAGCGGAAAAATTGAAGCACGCATTTGTTTTGATCCTTGGGGCAAGGATTACGACTTTGCTCCGGGAACTCTGTTGGTGGAAGAAGCGGGTGGAGTGGTCGCCAACATCGGCTCGACCACCTATGATTTACAAAATGGAAACCACATCGCCGCCAACCCTGTCGTGTACAAAGAACTCACCGAGGGTCCGGAGGCGCTTTTCCCTATCTCTGCATGAAAATCCCATCATTTTCGCGAGTGCCATTGATCTGGGGGGCTTGCGTGGTCGCGACGCTTTTGTCGGTTCATCTTGTGATGTTTGGATCTGCCTTCAGAATGCAAGCAGAAGGTGCTCATCCTGATGGGAAAGGACAGCAAGTGGGAGACTACGTCTGTCCGCAATATCAACAGCACCGACAAGTGGCCACGATGAAGTGTGACTTTGAAGACGTTGTGCACTACATCAATAGTCATGCCCTCATCTACGATGCAGGTTTCCTTCTTCTTGTCGTCCTACCAGTGTTTGTTCCGCTGAGCGCCGTGTTTTATGGATACGTATTTTTGGTGAACCACCTCGTTGGTTCTGCGTGGTTTCGAAAAAGAAACATCGGATTCGCTCATTCATCCTTTGGGTTATTTGTTCTTGTTGTCTCGGTGACAACTTTGTTGCAAACCGTGCCATTTTGGATGTTGCAGATGATTACGGTATTGAAGTAGTACTAATTGGTTGGTTTTGCCGCTTCGTGGGCGTCGAGTGCGGAGGCACAGGCTGAGGAGAGTTGCGTATAGTGCTCTTTGAGACAGTCGACTTGTGGTTCACTACCCGGCTTTGGTTCGACTCCAGCGCAGTAGGCACGACGGTCGGCGGCACAGGTTGTGTTGAGGTCGTCGTTGAGAGTTTGTCGTCGGTCGAGAGAATCGTTGCAGGCTTGGGAAGTCTGCGTGCGGTGTGTTCCAAGACAGTCGACGAGTCCAAGCTTCCAGGAGGCAGATGTGTATCCTTCTTCGGTGGCAAAGGTTTTCCAGTCATTTGTATAAAATCCCGAGCAGTACGTTTGGGCATCAGCGTTACAGGCACCAAAGTCATTGGTGCCGTCACCTGTCGTGCGAGACGGTTGGGTGGTCACCGATGGTTGTTGTTCGGCTGGGGTGGATGTTTCAGATAGGGGAGAGGGGGCGGTGACGAACCACAAACTCACGCCAAGAAATACGGCGAGTGGTATCCAAAGGAGAAGGGAGTGAGACGATGTGTTCATAGAGTTGATTCTCTCTTGATGGTAGAGGGCTAGAGAGTCAACGTCAATTTGTGTACCATTGAGCCGAACAGGTTTGTGACTAAGATGGGTTGCTATGGATTTTGGTGATGCTTCACAAGAGGTACTGAACGTGTCTTTTGAGGACCTTCTTGAAAATGTACATGAGTTGGATCGGCTCGCAGTTGGGTACGTGGCTCGTATTGAGGTGTTTCAGAAAAAAGTGCATGCGCACCGAAAGCATGCGTATGAGGGAACTCTTGCGTACGTGTCTGCGGAGGCGGTGGCCCAGCGGGCAAAGTACGATGTGTTTCGAACGCAGCTTGCGAACGTAGAACGTCGGATCAACAACGAACCACATACGGGAGCGTTGTTGGCGGAGCTGATTCGACAGCGCCAAGAGCAGATGTTTTTGCTTCACACGCTGATCGGTCAGACGGGCGCGCTTATGGTTTCGCTTGACTGGCAGTCACCTTCGTTCGGGCATTCGGTGATGGCACAAGCCGGGACACAGACGGGGCACATCGAGGGAACCATCAACGACTACAAACGGGATACGCATTTGGATGAGGAGGCATTTGAGGCGGCGTTCAAGCGCGAATACATCGACGAGCGAATGCGACTAAACGTGCAAGTACTTGCTACAGGAAGCGGCATGTCGGCGTTTACGACTGTCCTTGCGTTTTTGCGCGGCGGAGAAAAAATTTGTGGTCCCGTTGTGGTTGGGCTGTCGTGTTGGTTTCAGAACAAACGGCTTCTTGAGTATTTTTTTGGGAGAGAGCAGGTACACATTGTGGATGAAATGAACGCAGAAGAAGTCATTGCTGTTGTGAAGCGACTTCAGCCGCGGGCGATTTTTCTCGACACGCTGTGTAACACCTCCACGATTCCCGTGCCGAATCTTGCAAAGCTCATTCCTGCCTTGTCGTCTGCCGTCAAACAACAAGCCTATCTCGTATTGGACAACAGTGGGTTTGGGCCAACGTGTCGGCCGTTGTCGTACTTGCCGCGTCTGTCGCGTTTACGAGTATTAGTCGTAGAGAGCCTGAACAAGCACTACGAGTTTGGACTCGACCGCGTGGCGGGTGGAGTCGTTTGGGGAGATGGCCGATTCGTCGGAAGGCTTTCCACGTACCGCATGCACTTGGGAACAAACATTCCGGATGCCTCTGTTCACACGGTTCCCTGGCCGGATGGAGCGTTGTTGCGCGCACGCATGCATCGGCAGGGGAGGAATGCGCAGCTCATCGCTGAGAGAATCGACGCGTATGTGAAAGCGCATCCTGGTTCGGTTGTGTCGCACGTGGTGTACCCGGGGTTATCAACACACCCATCGTCCGAATGGACAAAAGCGTTTTCGTTTCACGGTTGTTTCTTCTCACTTGCCTTTAAGCCCACGTACGCAAAAGTGTTTGTGTACCTGCGGTACCTCGCGGCGGTATTATCGGAAGCCAAGAAAGTGAAAGCGGATGTAGTGACAGGAACGGATTTTGGGCTGAGTACAACACGTGTGTACCTTACAGCGCTTCATGCGCAGCGTATGGCTCTGCCGTTTGTGCGTATTTCTGCCGGCACAGAGACAAGGTTGGAAGCCGAGGTGCTCGCGGAGGTATTTATTCGAGCGATTGATCGGCTGTCGAAGTGGGCGATTATTCCGTAATGAGATGTGTGGAGAAAGATTTTACGCGTGGAATGGATTGCGCCAAGTTGATGCCCGTTGTCCTTGCTGGACAAACGGTTATGGTTCCTGTTGCCATTTTGGACGGAGCACAGCCGGGGAAAACGTTACTGGTGACAGGGGGTATGGATGGCGATGAGTACGCAGGGATTGAGGCCGCGTATGAATTGATTACTCGCTACCAAACGAGAAATTTTTCCGGGAGACTGGTTGTTGTCCCTGTGGTAAACGTTCCCGGACATCTGGCAGGAACGTCAAAAAACCCGATGGATCAACAGTATCCTAAGTTTATTTATCCCGGTCACGCACTCGGTACTCCCACACAGCAACTCGTCGATTGGCTCGTCCGTACCTGCGTTGCTGGGGTCGATGCTTGGTACGACTTGCATGGTGGGGCAACCGACGAAGGCTTGAATCCATTTTTGTGGACATACCGCACCGGACCCAAACAACTCAAACAGTACACACAGCAACTAGAGCAACAGACTCCGTTTACAACGATTGTTTCCGAGCGACCATGGTGGCTCACGAAGCAGGAACGGTTGGGGAAGCGTGGCTGCTGGTATGTGCTCGCGGAGTCGGGGGCGCGGGGGGAAGTGAAAGTTGAGGATGTGGAGCGACATGTGGCGGGAGTGGAAAGCGCGATGCGGGTCCTTGGAATGATTCCGCCACAACCGATTGTTGCAGTGGTGCGGGAGCTGTACACACAAGTGGATGTGTTATCCGCTCCATTTGATGGAGTATGGCAGCAACAGCAACGCCCTTCGCATGTAGTAAAAAAGGGGGATGTTCTCGGATTTGTTTCGACGACTTGTGACGGAATGAAACGCCCCATTGTTTGCCCAAAAAATGGCGTGCGACTTTGGTGGAAAGAAGGACAGTGTATGGAGCGGGGTGATGCTCTCTACGCGATTGGATATTAAAAAAGACCGTACGCGACGCGTACGGTTTTAGAATCCCGTGTCCCAGCAGCCGGTGTCCCAGCAGCCGGAAGAAGGCATTTCGTAGAGAGCGAGTTCGGCGCGGGCAAGCTCCACGCGGTCGGCGTAGAACGCGTAGGCGGTGGAGTACATCCCTTCGTCCGGCGAGCGGATCATTCCGTCACCACCGTCGTCACCCCACGGAGCGGCCGTGCTCGAGAGGCGATCGTAGAGTTCCGGAAGGATGGTGTTGGCCGGGTCAACCGTTTCCATGAGGTCGAGCACCTCGCCGCACCGGTTGATGGTCTCCTGCCAGCAGTCAGCATCGTACTGACAACTCATCGAGAGCGTGGACCATCCCCACAGGTCCATACCAGTCCACGCACCTCCCCAAGCAAGACCCGCGTTGATGTCCATGCTCCATGGTTCGATGCGGAACTTGCCGTCGTTCCCTTCGAACAAGACGATGTTGTTCAGGTTGTGAACGTAGTCGTCACCTGTCTGAGCGTACCAGGAGAGGCACATCTGGGTCTGGAAGGCATCCCAGTCGAAGTAGTCCTCGGTCGCGTCCATGAAGCCGGTTTGGTACGCATACTCGTCCACGACCGTGGCGAACTCGGTGAGGCGTGTGGTGGTGCATCCACCGTGCACTTCGCAGAATTGGTTGATGGACGAGACGTTCCCTACGGAAATGTCGTAGCCGTACCATTCCCAGATGTTGGTGCATCCACCGCCGAAGAAGTCGGTGTGCTGTTCGCAGAACGAGGGTTTGTACACCTCGACCGCGATGTAGGGAATGAGCAGGTCTTGGTCCTGCCACGGCGTGCCGCCGACGAAAGCGTAGCTTGAGCGCGGCACCGGGTAGCCCGCGGCGTCCCAGATGGCGAACGCCAGTGGCTCTCCGAACAGAGAGCCGACCCCGCCGTTGTTGAGGCGGATGTGGTCGAGCTGTTCCTCGGCGTTGAAGTACTGGTCATCGACGAACTCGTTGCTGTCGAGACTCAGGTTCGGGATGGACGTCGAAGTCCAGGTGACACCGGAGGACTGCCCAACCACGTTGGTTTGGCACTCACCGTAGTCAGCGACCGAGCCGCTTGGAAGGCGGATGTAGAGATGATCGGTGCTCGTCGCGCCGTCACCTTCGTCATCGATTTCGTACACCGGGCCGTACCAGTCGTACCATTCGTTCCCCCAGTTGTCGTTCATCTGGGTGACCTGGTCTTCCGAAACATCGAACCAGTACACCACACCGTCCGCAGCAAACGGGTTGAGGGCGAGCTCTTCCACCGTCGAGGTGACAGCGAGCTCGCTCGGCGGATCGATGTCCTGCCAGCCCGTGTCCGTTTCGGTGCTGGGGATGGCTTCGGTTTCACCCGTGTCCGAGGCGATTTCGTACACGTTGGTGTAGTAGTTGTTGACGACCGGCGTCGGAGCGCAGGCGAGCGTGAGAATAGAAAGGAGCATGGAGCCTCAGCGTGTAGTTGCCAGGCGGAAGTGCCGGGCATTCATAGAACGAACCTCGTGTTGCAGGCTTACACCACGAGTCGCGTATGTTGTCATAATTTGGCTGGGTTGTCAATAAACAAAATTGAGCCCCGTTGAGGCTCAGGTGTAGTGCTTGCGCAGCGCGTGGATGCCCGCGCCGTGGCTGAAGGCCATCTCGTTTGCAGGGACTTCTGCCAGGCGCATGCGGACGATCTCGCGAGCATCATCGCCGGCCTTGAGTTCTGCGACTTGGCCGGGGAGGATTTCGACCGCGTAGAGCACCGACGTGCGGTTGTCGCCGCGCGGGTCGCGGCCCGGCCCGTCGAAGATGGTGATGAGCTTGAGGTCTCGCTCGTCCACCGCGAGGCCCATTTCCTGGAGTACCTCACGCACGGCGGTGGCGAGGATACGACCGAGGTCTTCGTTGTTCTTCTTCCCACCAGCGAACGCGAGCTTTCCGTGCTCGGTTTCTCCACCCCGCCGGATGAGAAAAATGTCGTAGACGAACCCACCGATGTCGTACAGCACCGCGATGTCCGCCGCGAGGAACTCGGGTGGTGCCAAGTCGGTGGGAAGCGCGTCGATGGTGCCTTCGGTGAACAGTCGCAGGACGGCTTCGGCGAACGATTCGGCGCTCGCGTAGCGACCAGCGAGGACACCGAGCTGCCCCGCTAGATTCACCTGATCGTCGAAGTCGAGGCTGATCGAACCATCAGGCTGGTGGAACGCTTCGTCCAGGCTTGCCTTGATGAGCTGCTTCGGATCACCGTTTGCCGCACGAACAGCGGCGAGGAACAGATCGTTGAGAATCATGACCAACTCCCTCTGAAAGAGTGGAGCAGAATGTATCAAAAAATCCGCTTAATGTCAACGCATCAAGCGGAGGTGAGAGAGGCGCGTTCGTCCACGAACGTGAGGAATTCGCGGCAGATACCGCGGTAGTACTGGGTGGACTCCTCAGGCGGGACGAGGCTGTAGAGGTAGTTGCGCCGCGCCTTAAGGTCGGCGGGAGTCATGTTCGGCATGAACTGCACGCGCAGGATGCGGCCGAGCATTTCGTGTGCTTTGGCGATGATTTCACTGTCGAGGTTCTTGATCATGCGATCGAGGTTGCGTGCGAGCACACGCTGCATCAGGTACTTCGGACTCAGCTTCGCTTCCACCATCAGGTTGATGTAGGTCGCGAACTTGATCTTCATCCGCAACCCCTGAGCGAACCGCACTACGAACCCTTCGCGATCGCGAATCGTGAGATCGTCCATGAGGGCGACAAGTGTGTCGAGATCCGTACCCTCGTACGCTTCCGTCACCGGAATCCCGAGCAGCTGCCCGAGAGAGGCAAGGTCGCTGTGGGAGTAGTCGATGAACGTGCGTCGATGGTACGCACCGATGAGCACCAGGCCGCTCGTGCTGCCGTAGTCCACGTGGACTTTGGTCGCCGGGTCGATGATCTCGGTGAGCACGGTGACGTCTGGGTCGATGGTTTTGCGCCAGCGTGTGCGCAGGTGCTGACGACGCAGAATGGTGTCACCCAGCCGTGAGCTCGGACTGCCGAAGTCACCACGGGTAGTGATGTGCCAGTCGCGAGCGTAGTTGAAGTTGATCCCGAGGTGGCCATCCCGTTTGTCGGTGGCGGTCCAGGCTTGCCCGACGGGCGGCCTCATGGTTTCGGGATGCTCACCCCGGTTGAAGAACTTGGGGAACGCATGAGCGATGAGGTCGCCGCTGCGGTCGAAGATGCTGCCGCGACACATACGCACGGCGGGCGTCCAGCCGTATGGGTACGCATGCAGTGTGTTGTGTGCCGTACTCGTGTAGTTGAGTTTCACGAGCGGGTCCGTCGGGTGGAAGTCTACGCCGATGAGCGCCCCGATGTTTGGCATCTCCCCTTCGGGTTTGTAACCGAACACGTCGGACATCCGGCGCAGGTTTTCTTCGTTCCCACGCCAGCGCTTGTAGGCTTCACGCGAGTCCACTTGGTCCGCCTGCAGCAACCGCATGAACCGACCGAGCCGCTCGATTCCTTCGAGCCGATCAACGATATCCATTCATCCCTCCGTTGTAGGATGTTCGCGGACGGTAGCAGAGAATGACGATGTTGTCGAGAGTTTGTGCAAACAAAAACGAGCCACGAGGCTCAGAGGGAGGTGGAGGGTTTCTCGTGGTGAGGGTGCTCCATGATGAGTTGGACTGTGTGCCAGACGCGCATGGTGCTGTCTTGGCGCGTACGGCCGACAAGCGGCTCCTGCACCGAGAGAATGGTACGCCACGACGTGAACAACCCAACGAAGTCACGTAGACAGTATAGCGACCTCCAGCCAAGGTCCGACTCGGGTTCGGGGGGGTCGGAGAAAGTGGAAAGGGCGATGTGTCCGCCCGGCGGGACGCGGCGCGTGAGGTCCGGGATGAGTTCGTCGAGCACAAACCGGCGGTCGAGGAACTGCAAAGCGTTGCGCACAATGACGAAGTCGTACATCTCGCACGACCAGTCGTGCCACGCTTCGATGCGCATTTGATGCCATACCGCGTCGGCAGGCAAGTCGGCAGGTCGGGGAAGAACGTCCACACCGGTGTACTGAATCTTCGGTCGAAGACGCGGAAACGCCTGTGAGATCACACCGTCGCCCGCTCCAAGGTCGAGTACCGAGGAGCCTGGGCGTACGCGCGCGAAGGCCGTCGGGACAAAGACGGAGTTGAGCACCGTCCGTTCGGGAACCGCTTGGATGGCGGGTTTGTACATGTCATCTCTCCGGTCGCGCAGGATACTTCAGGGGGACGAAAGAATCAAGGGTTGTGATTGTGAGAGGTGTGGTGTCTGGTCTTTGGGTTGAAGTATCTGGTATGGTTTGTCCGATATGCCCGGTAAGAAAACACTACCGGCGTCAATTCACCTAATACCGTTGGAGTTTTCTTACCGGGTATGCGTATTCTTGGGATCGAATCGAGCTGTGACGAAACCGCAATCGCCATTGTTTCGGGTGAAGGCGAGCGGGTTGTGGTTGAGAAAAATCTGGTGGCGTCTCAGGTTTTGACGCATGCAAAATATGGAGGTGTTGTACCGGAGGTGGCGGCACGTGAGCACGTGGACGCGATTTTTCCCTTGTTGCTTGAAGCGGGTGTGGCACGAGATGGGGAGGGAATTGATGCGATTGCCGTGACGAGTGGGCCGGGGCTTGTGCCGGCATTACGCGTTGGTGTTGAACTCGCGAAAACACTGGCGTGGCTTTGGAACAAGCCGCTAGTCGGCGTGAATCATCTTGAAGGACACATCTATTCTGTTTGGCTCCAAAGCGAAACTCCACCACTCCACCACTCTAATATTTCATCACTTCATCACTCTATCACTCCATCACTTCCCGCCCTGTGCCTTCTTGTTTCCGGCGGTCATACAGAGCTATTGCTGATGCGCGATCACGGCGTTTACGAAAAGCTTGGACAAACGCGTGACGACGCGGCCGGGGAAGCGTTTGATAAAGCAGCGAAGGTGCTTGGGCTTGGGTACCCGGGAGGCCCTGCGATTTCGAAATGTGCAGCACAAGGGAAACGCGACGCGATTGCGTTTCCTCGACCCATGCTTGAGAGTGGAGACTTGGATTTTAGTTATTCTGGTCTAAAGACAGCTGTCGCTGTTAGGCATCGTGAATATCCGAACGACACGATTGCAGACGTGTGTGCCTCGTTTGAAGAGGCGATCGTCGAATCGCTCGTGACGAAGACGATGCGAGCCGTCGAGCAGCATCGCCCGGCGTCTGTGATTTTGGCAGGCGGTGTATCTGCAAACACACGCTTGCGAGAGTCACTCCACCACTCCACCACTCCACCTCTCTTCGTTCCTGAGTTAAAATACACTGGCGACAACGCGGCAATGATTGCCGCTGCGGGCTACTTCCGCGCGCGGGCAAATCAGTTTGTCGACCCGCTCACCCTCGAAGCCGATCCAAACATGAATCTATGCCCATCGTCACACTCGACGAACTGAAACGGCTTGCGACAGATTTCGCCTCAACACTTCGTGGTGGCGAAGTCGTCCTCCTCGAAGGTGAGCTCGGTGCTGGAAAAACAACGTTTGTACAAGAGGTGTGCAACGCTCTTGGGGTAAAGGACACTGTGACCAGTCCGACCTTTGCCATCATGAACACGTATTCAGGTTCTGCACTTGAGGTCGTACACCTCGATCTCTATCGCCTCAAATCCGCCCGCGAACTCGCTGCACTCGGCCTCGAGGAACATCTCGGTCAGCCTCACACCGTCACCTTCATCGAGTGGCCAGAAGCGGTGGAGGGACTCCAGTGGAATGCAACTCAGCATGTACATCTTCGTGTAACATCCTCTGGTACGCATAAAATTGAGATGAAATCTCGTCAGTGATTATCCACATACACGGCTTGCGTAATCAACAAGCAAAGGGCATCATGCCTCGTGGCAGGAACGAACGTGGTCTGAGAGCGTCTGCGGGAGCAAAGAAAGTGCGGAGGTCCCTCACGCAGCCGTCTGAGGATGCTCGGCTTACTCCAAGCTAAGTGCGCTTTGCTGTCGGTTGACTCCGGCAGTCTTTCCCAGGAGTAAGTGTCATGACCATCGATTGTTCTGAACGGTACGAATGCGGTTTCGGCGGGTGCGTCCCAATGAAACGCCCAGAGCGACTGTACTTGCCCACGGCGTATCCAGATCCAACTTCGGAAGGTGACGGGTCGTGGTCTCGGCTCTTTCTCAGGAAACGGTTTGAGGAGACATCCTCTGCTGTTTGCGCGTAGCAGCCTTGCTGTCGCGGGTATGCGGGTTCCGCGGACGCGCCAGCAAAACCAACCTTTCTTGTTCTCGTCGAGCCTTCATGGCTCAATTTTTTTACAAAAACACAGGATGGTTTCACCCCGTGTTTTTCCTTTCTATAGTTTTCCGATGGCAGTTTGAATGCGGGATAAGGTGCGCTCACGACCGAGCACCCAAGCAAGTTCGAACGGGGAAGCAGACTGCTCACGGCCAGAGAGAGCAACACGCAGCGGCCAGAGAACGTTACCGTTGCTCAGCCCTGCAGCCGTGATGCGTTCTTTGATGTTTGCTTCCATGCTCGCGACGGTCCAATCTGCGTCGGAGAGAGCGGCAAACCACTCGGTAGCACGTGTGAGGTTTGCCTTCGCATCCGCTGCATCCGCTTTTTTCCAGACCAAGATCGTTCCTTCGTATTGAGGTTCGGTTGTGTAGGCGTCTACCGCCGCGACCGAGTCGACGAGTGTTGTCATGCGGCCCGCTTCAATTGTGAGAATGCGACGCAGCAACTCGTCCTCCACCATTTTATTCGCTGCTGTTAAGAAAGGTCGGCACAGGGCCGCGAGTTCCTCAACCGGTTTCGCGCGCATATACATCCCGTTCATCCAATCGAGTTTTTCTCGGTTGAACACGGCTCCCGATGGATTCACTTTCGAGAGGTCGAACAGCTGAATCAGCTCATCGAGGGTGTAAATTTCTTGGTCAGCCTTCGGGTTGAATCCCATCAGTGCCACGAAGTTTACGAGTGCATCGGCTAAGTAGCCTTTTGCCAGATAGTCTTCTGCCGCCACATCGCCCTGACGCTTCGACAACTTGGAACGATCCGGATTTAACAACAATGGCAAGTGCGCAAACTCCGGCGCAGTCCATCCAAACGCTTTGTACAAAATGACATGCTTCGGCGTTGAAGAGATCCATTCCTCCGCACGAATGACGTGGGTGATTTCCATGAGATGGTCGTCGACCACGTTGGCTAAGTGATAGGTGGGGAAGCCGTCTGTTTTGAGAAGAACTTGGTCGTCGACTTCTGCGTTATCGATACGGATGGGGCCGCGCACGACGTCTGTAAAATACGTTTCCCCTTCCGGGACATGAAGGCGTACGACGTTTGGTGTTCCTGCTGCCAACCGTGCTACAACCTCTTCTTTTGATAGACCGAGACAGCGGCGGTTGTACTTGGTTGACTGCTTCATGAGTTCCGCGGCTTTGCGAGCCGCATCGAGTTCTTCTGGTGTACAGAAGCAGTGATACGCATGGTCGGCTGCCACGAGTTTATCCACGTGCTCCTTATAGATGGATAACCGTTGCGACTGGATGTATGGCCCGTGAGATCCCTTCGCCCCAAACGTTCCATCGGCGTTCAAGACAGGACCTTCGTCAAACGGGAGGCCAACCACGGGGAAAATGTTCAATAATTTTTCCGTCGCACCTTCCACGAGGCGTTCACGGTCTGTGTCTTCCACCCGCAAGATAAACGTGCCGCCGTGGTGGCGGGCAAACAGGTAGTTATAGAGTGCGGTACGGAGTCCTCCCACATGTAGGTACCCGGTCGGAGAGGGAGCGAATCGGACGCGAATAGACATACGCGACGAGTGTAGCCCATGCATTGACGGAAGGCAAAATTCCTGTTACCTTCGCCCCTTCGTTCCTTTGACCTTTTTCCATCGGAGTTCCTGCCATGCACACGAATCCTGAGACCAGCGCAAAGCCGTTCAAGCGCGCGGGTCCTGAGGACCGCGTGATCCTCACCAACGCACAGCCGGACAACCGGTTGTTCTACTACCGCTTCTTGCAAGCGAATGGGTGCGTCTTTCTTCCGGAGGAAGTAGACCACGAAGCGTTTGAGCGGCTGATGTCGCAGAACGCCGAGCTGCGGACGTACATCGAAGATCCGCACACCGACCCTTGGCTCATCGCCAAGTACCTCCTGGCGAAGTTCCCGCAGATCTTCATCGCCATCGAGCAGGTGTACCACGTGACGGTGGACTACAAGATTCGTCGGTGTAAGCGTGTGCTTACGACGGACCGCGAGCGGCCCGAACAAGAGACGCTGTTGCCCGCCGATTTCTACCGCTACGTTTCGGACGACGACATCCCCATCATCGCCGGTCACCGTCTGCGCACCGACGTGCGTGCGTTCAACACAGACCCGGAGGGCTACCTCGCACATTTGCGTCGGCAAGCGGCTGCTTCGGCGGACGCGAAAGAAGTACGAGTGCTCGGGCGGCTCATCGCGTTGTTTGAGACGGTTGGGGACATGACGTTCCCGGCGTTTCATGCGCACATCAAGGGAGCGGACCGTCCGTTCCCGTCGATGCATGTGCGCGTGTGGATTCAGCAGATGAAGGCGCGTGGCAATGCGCTCATTTGCGGAGACGTCGGCACACAGAAGACGTCGGCGGCCATCGTTGGGCTCCACGAGCTCGGAGTGACTCGCACGCTTGTGGTGGCGCGGAGTTACGCGCGACACAATGTGTGGGAAGCGGAAGTGCCCGTGTACTACCGCGCGTCGCCGGACGTGTTGGTACTGGAAGGTGCCAGTGGCTTGCGTCGTCTCGAGAAGATGTCGACCGAGGAACTGCATCGGTATGCCTACCTGGTGGTGGGCTACGGCGACATCCAGCACTTGAATGGCAACGCGTGGGTGAAGGCTCTCTCATGCTACCAGCCGGAAGGCATCATCGTGGATGAGGCTCACGCCATCAACCACGAGAACAACCGGAGTCGCCGAGTCATCGAGCTCGCGCGTCTCCCAACGATCCGGCATCGGGTGTTGCTCACCGCCACACCCTTCGAGAACAATCCGGACGAGATGGCGTTCCTCGCCATGCTCCTCAAGCCGTCCGAGTTCCCGGATGCGGAGACGTTCCGGCGCCAGTGTCGCGACAATCCTCGGCTGTTCTACATCCTCGTGAAGGATTTGATGTGTGAGTACTTCGCGGCGGATGACGTGCTTGAGCTCCCGCCCTCCAATGTGGATCGCTTTGCGGCGTTCCCCACGGTGGTGCTTGAGCCGAGTGCGGCTGCCAAGGCGGCGCACGACCTCATCCGCTACGACGGAAAGCTGGCGAGCCTTGTGCAAATCCAGCGTATGAACCAGTTGCTTGCGTGTCCGTACATTGGCCGCAACTGGTACACCTATCCGCCCGAAGTGAACGGCTACTTCCGTGATCCGCTCAAGAGCGACAAGCTCGCGTGGATCAAGCGTGAGATCGAAAAGCGCATCACCACCGGCAAGGTGGTGGTGGGTAGCGGGCTGTTTGCCTCTGCCATCACGCGTGGGCTCAAGGGAGCGGAGGAAGAGGAAGACGGCTACGTAGTGGCCGCTCAGCTCCGTCAATGGTTCGGCGACGATGCGGTGCTTGTCATCGATGGTTCCACGGACATGTCCGAGGATGTCGAAAACGAGCGCAGCCGTGCGGCTGTGATGGACCGCTGGAAGAATGACCCGAAGGCACGCATTCTTGTCGCGGCCGTTCAAGCCACGGCCGAGAGTGTGAACCTCACGCTCAAGAAAAGCTCGGGGTGTGACAAGGTGAGCCTGCTCATCCTCACGCTCTCGTGGAAGCCCACGCAGCTTCTGCAATTCATCGGTCGGTTCCGCCGGCCAGGAATGGAGCTTCCCATCGAAGTGCTCATCGTCATCCTGCGCGGACTCGTCGATGAAGCGATGCTCCAGCTCAACCAGAAGAAGTACGCCAACTTTCTCATCGGCATGCAGGGGGTTCCTCTCATGCGGGAAGAGACCGAGGCGCTCGACAAGCTGGTCATGACCGACTTCCTTCAGTCGCCCTCGCGGTGGATGGGGGAGGTGTACCAGCGTGTGCGTGGGAAAGGAGAAGACCGCGCACTCACGTTCTTGGCAGGCATGCACAAGGACAAGCTGGTCGGCAAAGCCTTCGCTCGGTACTACTTGCAGGATGAAGAAGGGTCGCTTTCCGGCGACGTTGCTCGATTCCTCGCACAAATGTACCGGCCGTGGCTGCACGGCAAGCGTCTCAGCGGGGAGCAGATCCTCGATGCGGCGTGCGGACCGCTCGTGCTCGAGCGGAGGCTGGGGGAGCCGGTGTTCGGGGTGGACCTGAATCCGTACATGCTCGACCTGGCTCGTGAACACAGCTATTACGCTGGGAAGAATGCCCGGGTGGGACGCCTGAGCGACTTGCCCGAAGAGTGGAACGGTTTGTTCCGCCTCACGGTTTGCTCACTTGCGCTCCACTGGTCTGCTAACAAAGGACCCTGGGCGAAGAGCGAACGTGCCGCCATCCTCACGGGGTTGGCGCGAGTGACGGCTATGGATGGACTCGTCCATCTCATTCTTCCTCCCACTTGTCTCGAAGCAGAGATGCTCGAAGATTGGGTGGGGGCGATTGAGACGCTTGGGTTCCAGCGTGTGCCCGAGCTCACCGGACTCATCGAGTCCGTCGACAACCCGCAGCATCGCAGAACCTTCTGGTCGGTGTGTCTGCGGAAAGTGGGAGAACCTTCTGTGGAGTCCGCAGACGCCAAGGCGCTTTTCTTTGCAGATGAGCGCAAGCGCATGACGGAGGAAGTGGAAGTGAGCCCCAAGCGTGGGGCAGGCAAGCCGCCGGCGCCGCCCGCGCAAGTGAAGCATGACGAGTTCCGTGTGATGACAGAGGATGGAGTGCAAACTCCGGAAGCTGTTTCGGCGGTGGTAGCACAGCGTTGCTTCGTGGATGCGACGGGCTGGTGTAAGCCGTTCGTTGATATCATCCAGCATGAGTACCACCCGCGTGCCGAGTGGATCGCCCTGCTTACCGAAGAGCTCAACCTGCGGCGTCCGTCGCAGATGTCGCACTTCACCCGCATTTGGGAAGCCGTGTTCCACAAACCCGGTGCTCCCAAGATGGGTCGCGAACGCTTTCGCACCATCGCCCGCCAAGCCATGGCCCTCAACGAGTCGTCTGCGTGACGACTCTTTTTCTTTTGGGTTGTCGATTGACAGGCACCGTCTTTTTCTGTACGGTCCTCCCCCGTTCTTTGGGGGAAACATGCGACGATCGTATCCGGTGGGGTTTCTGGAGAATTGGGAAAACGTGCGAACGTTGTTGTCCGAGGTGACTCGTCAGTTGGGACACTTCCCGACGTATCAGGAGCTCCAACAGGTTGGTCACTCCGTGCTTGCTGTGGCGATTGTTGATCATCATGGCGGGATGCAAGCGGTACGGGCGAAGATGGGGGAAGTGGCAAATCGGTTTCCGCGCGGGCACTGGCTGGTGTGGAAGAACGTGGAGGCGAAACTGCGTGAACTTGCAGATGAGCTTGGACGCGCGCCGAGTCACTCCGAATTGAAGGCGCGCGGACTCGCGCGACTAAGCACGGCGATTCTGCGCGTGCACGGCGGTACAGAAGCGGTTCATGCACGACTTGGGTTCATGTTGCTCGAGCGGCCGAAGGACTTCTGGAGGTCGTGGCCAAACGTGGAGAGTGAGCTACGCCGGCTTGAGGCAGCGCTTGGACGCAGCCCAACACATGGCGACTTGCGTGCTGCTGGTTGGGGAGGGGCCGCACAAGCCATCGTAAAACATCACGGTGGTTGGGACGCGGTTTGTCAGCGACTTGGCTACACATCTGTGTCGATGGAAGATATCGGTACACATGCCGACGCACTCGCTCAAGTCCTTCCATTCCTTCCTACTGCTGGCCAAGACATCTGGATGCTGATGCGAACACGCTGGACCAAACGCGACCTCGAGCGCGCGATCGAAATCTACCTAACAACCAGAAGTTTCACACGATTCGAACAGCTACTGAACAGTCCGTCTTCCGTCGAACGGAATTGACGCGACTGTTCATTTTTTGTACGGTCCAACTCCGTTCTTTGGAGGTCACTTGAACACAGACGCCAAAAGCTACTGGAGAGACTTCACGCACGTGAAGGATGCACTGGCTCCGGTGATTGCGGAGCTTGGCCGGATGCCGACGCAGAAAGAACTCGCGGCGCGCGGTCTCCTCAGCCTTGCCTATGTGATCATCAATCATCACAACGGCTTTCCTGCGGTGCAGAAACGTCTTGGTGTTGCTGGGATTCAACGTCAGAACCCACCCGGATTTTGGATGGATTTCGGCCATATCGAACAAGCCCTTGCTCCTATCGTTAAGGAGCTTGGCCGAATGCCGAAGACCGGCGAGTTGTATGAGCGTGGACTCGGTCGTGTTTCGCAGGCCATCATCGCCTACCATGGTGGGTTCCCGGCTGTGCAAAAGCGATTGGGACTTCCCGGGGTTGTGCGACAGCATCCACCTGGATATTGGGCGAACTTCGAGAACGTGGTCAGGATTCTTACTCCGATCATCGCGGTGTTGGGGAGAGTGCCAACGCATCAGGAACTTGTCGCGAGAAAACTGGCTCCTGTGTCAAAAGCAATCGTGAACTACCACGGTGGGTATGCGGTTGTACGGGTAAGACTCGGCTGTGACCCGGTAACGAAAGAAGCCATCGCCGTGCATGCGGACACGCTTGCTCGTCTTCTCCCAGCGCTCGGACATTCCTCTGACACCATCTGGCCGCTTATGCGTAGGCGATGGACCCAGCGTCAGCTTGTCACAGCGATCACTTCGTACGAAACCGACGGCAACATGGTGTTGTTCGAACGTCTTTTGAACGGCTCGTCCTCCGAAGCTCAGCACGGAGCGAGAGTGGATTGACTCAGCCGTTCTTTTTTGTTAGCTTCACTCACTGCTCTTTTGAGAAATGGAGGTGTGGTATGTCTGTGGCGGAACAGGGGGCTGTTGCTGGCCGGCAACGCGTGCGCCGTGGTCGCTGGATGCGCTGGGAGAACTGTGAGGCAGCGCTCAAAGAGATCGAAGTAGCTCTCGGACATTTCCCGAGCGATCGGGAGTTGTTCGAACTTGGTCATGGTGGTTTACGCTCAGCGCTCAGGTGTTATCACGGAGGATATAACGCCGCGCGCGTGCGGTGTGGAAGCGTTGTCCTACATGTGAGCGAAAGTCCGTGGAGATCGTATGAGAGGGTCGAGCAGGATCTGCGGCGCATTTGTGGTTCGCTCGGCCACTTTCCGAGTGGTAGTGAGCTGCAGGAGTTGAACGAGTGGGGTCTGCTCAACGGCATCGGAAAGTTCCATGGGGGCCTGAATGCGGTGCGGCGAAAGATGGGGCTGAAAGTGCACCATGAGTCGAATGGCTTCTGGACGAATTGGACGCCTGTGGAAGTAGGGATGCGTGCATTCATTCACGAGCTCGGTCGGTTTCCCTCGTACACGGATTTCCTTGAGCACGATCGCCTCGGTCTCTACATGGCCATTCGTACACATCACGGCGGCATCGACGCTGTTCGGGTGCGGATGGGGTATGTTGCTGTGTGTGACAAACACATTGCTCATCACGCGGATGCTCTGGCGTGTGTCATCCCAGAGTTGGGCGCGTCGCCTGAATGTGTGTGGAGGGCAATCAAAGCACGATGGTGCGTCGATGATCTCGATCGTGCCATTGCGGACTACCAAACCACGGGAAGTCTCAGTGGCTTCCGACAGCTTTTGAACGGTTTGTTTCCTGTTACGCAGGATTGACTCAGCCGTTCTTTTTTGTTAGCGTCACTCTCTGCTTGCCCGTCGAAGTCTTGGCGCAGGCGAGTTCTTTTTTCGGAGGAAACATCATGTCTGCAACAACGCGCGTGACCGACCGGCTGGTCGCCGCGTATGCGGACGACCTGGCACAGATGGTGGTGGCACTCGGGCCGCCGGACACCAACGCCTTTTGGACGACGCTCAAACGACAGCTCGCACCAAGCCAGCTTCAGGAAGCCGTGGAAGCATTTCGACGAGATGGATCCAACACCGTGTTGGAACAGCTCATGGCAACTCCCGAAGCATTAAGGAAGCCGTCAGGTTACTGGCAGGACTTTGCGAATGTGGAAGCGGAGTTGCGACGTATCCACAAAAATGTTGGGCGTCCACCACTGGACAGTGATCTGCGAAAGGCCGGCCTCACGTCACTCTCTAATGCACTGTCCTGGCACGGAGGAAGAGCGGCGGTCTACAAGCGTATCGGATTTTCTGTTCACCAGCGTTCGAAAGGGTACTGGCAGAAATGGGAAAATCTTGAACGTGAGTTGCTCAATGTAACAAGTGAGCTTGGACATTTTCCTTCAGAAGCGGAATTGACCAAACGTGGGTTCGCGAGTGCGGGTGACGCCATCCGACGGTTCGGTGGCGCAGCGGCTGTGCGGCAACGCATTGGCGTAGCTCTCGACGAACAGCCGACAGACAATCGCTGGCTGAAGACACGTGCACGCGTGCGGCAGATGATTGCCGACCTCGGGAGATTTCCCGAGGAAGCAGATGTTCAAGTGTTGGGTGAAGAGACGTTTGTCGCAGACCTCGAAGCCCTTGGCGGACTCCAGGCGGTTGCCGGTCGGATGGGGCTCGATAATCCGGAAGCCACGAAGGAGTACTGGGGTCACTGGCCGAACGCCGAATGGAAACTTCGCGTACTCACGCAACGGTTTGGTCGGTTCCCAACACACGAGGAGTTGCGTCTGCATGCTCCCTCGGCCTTGCGCGATGCCATCATGCAAATTCACGGTGGCTTCCGCGCGGTGCGTGAACGAGTGGGTGCGGACCAAGCGTCTGTGGCTTCCGGTCACTGGCAGAGTTGGGAAACATGCGAACGAGTGTTGCGGGAGATGATGGCTGAGCTCGGGCACTTTCCGTCGTCGGCAGAATTGTCGGCGCGCGGACAGTTCGGTTTACGTCGTGCAGTCATTCATGAGTACGGTGGGTTTGAAGCCGTACGGACACGGATGGGTATTCCTCTATCGCGTACAGCACTGGGAACCTGGCAGGATGTGACACGGGTGGAAGAAACCCTTCGTCGTGTCATCGCAATTGTCGGTCACTTTCCTTCCCAAAAGGAAGTAGTCCAGCACGCGGGAGGTGGTGTTGCAGACGCCATCGGAAAGAAACACGGTGGGCTTGGTGGCATGCGCAAGCGCTTGGGGTATGTGGCCGTTACGGACGAGCACATCGCCGCACATGCCGATGTGCTCGCGGTCGTGATCCCTCACTTTCGTGACCCAGCTCCGTTGTGGACAGCCATGAAACGTCAGTGGCTCGAACGTGACCTCGACGCGGCAGTGGCAGAGTTCACCGCAAGCGGCTCACTCGTCCGATTCGAAGCACTCATGAACGGTTGACGCGACCGTTCTTTTTTGTTAGGGTCGTTGCTCGCTTGCCTGCGGAAGCGTTGGTGCAGGCGAGTTCTTTTCAAGGAGGTATCATGTCTGCACGGATGCGTGTGACCGACGCGATGGTCGCCGCACATGCGGACGACTTGGCGCGAATTGTGCCGATGGTAGATGTCACGGACCTGGATGTGTTCTGGCTGCGTGTGCGAAATGCGTGGACGCTGGAGCGGTTTGAGGAAGCACTTTGTGCGTTTCGCTCAACGGGGGATTTGACCGCGTTTGTGGAACTCGCGGCCGAGGATCCTCGGACACCGATGGGTCACTGGCGCGACTTCGCCAACGTCGAAGCGCGGCTACGGCAGGTGATGAATCAGCTCGGTAGATTCCCACTCATGAAAGACCTGAAGGACCTCGGATTGTCGGGGCTTGCCTCGGGTGTTCAGGACTATCACGGAGGCTTAGCCGCTGTACGACGTCGTATGGGGGTGGAAGAAGATCGGGCGGCGCGTGGTGAGTGGATGGATCGCAAGAATGTGGAACGCGTACTGCTTGAAGTGAAAAAGCAGGTGGGGCGCTTCCCAACGGCAGGAGATCTCAAACGTCGTGGGTACCACGGGCT
>SXGU01066831.1_pt1 | contig 22009 bp, 17 predicted proteins | sample 3174531 | NCBI WGS metagenome assembly SXGU01 (sample SAMN11356863, study PRJNA531348) | freshwater metagenome | isolation source: freshwater sample F1-140 | place: China: Fuxian Lake, Yuxi | collected 2017-12-25 | reverse complement strand
TTCGAGATCACTTGGAAGTCATCGCGTCTGCCACATGGAAGGCCAAGCAGAAGGAACGGGATTCCACTGCTGCGAGCCTTTGGCAGGACGCGAATCGACTGCTCAATTCACGCTCGGGTGGCACGCGGTGATGGATCGCCCGTGCCACGGCGAGATCGCTCCCTCATGGACGAAGGAGCGCACAATCAACTCTCAGAACTCGCAAGGATGCGCTTTCTGAGCTAGAAAAAGGGTCATGGATGACCCAAAGGCGCGTGCGGTCGATCCGCCATGGATGGCAGCGCCGCACAAATTCTCGGGCTGGGTTGTTATCCACCCCGAAATGCTCATGTCCCCCGCGTCACTGGCCCGACGCGGGGGCTTTTTTTGGCTCCCATAACGGCGTATTTTCTGGAATTGTGAATTGGACTGGGGGATCGATCCGATCGAGCGATACCCTTCAAGAAGGTCAGTCGGTCAGCCGATGAAAATTGTGCTGAGCAGTCGCAGGGAGGACGCACGGTGCGTCCGAGGCGAGCTGAACAAGTCGGTGGGCGACGCCCCACCGTGTCAAGGGCAGGAGGTCCGTGCATCATGTTGGTCATCACCAGACGCGAAGGCGAAGAAGTAGTCATCGGAAATCCCGCGTCCCCAATCGGGATCGTCCGGATCGCTTCGATCAAGGGTGACAGGGTGCGCATTGCCTTCGAGTTCCCTCGTGAGGTCGCGGTTCACCGAAAAGAGGTCGCCGAGCAGATTCTTGCTGGAGCGGTTGACCCAACCAAAAATGTCATTGGACAAATCAGACCCGCTGCCGAGGGTGGCGCCTAAGTCCCTCTGATTCCGTGGGTCGCAGATTCCGGGCACTTCGCGCTAGTTCAGCGCTCGAACTTCAGAAATCTCAGGGATCGCCTCTCGCACCTGCGCTGCGATGCCGCTCTGCAATGTCATCGTGCTCGAGGGGCATCCGACGCATGCGCCGTGAAATCGAACATCAACGATGCCATCGTGGACGCGCACGACTTCGACATCGCCACCGTCCGCCTGAATTCCGGGGCGAATCGAATCGACGACGGCGCGCACGCGCGCAAGCAGTGTGTTCGAGCTCTCATCGGATGGTTTCGATTTGGCCGGCACACGATGAGTCTAGGCAGATTTTTCTACACTCCGCCGATGCGACCTCGACGACGACCGACTCTTGCCAAGCCCGTCGTGTCCCTGCTCGCAGCAGCTGTTCTCGCCGCGGGATTGTGGGGGTGTGCAGCAACTCCCGCGGGCGATCCACTTCAGTCGCTCGATCGCACCGATCTGACACCGTCGCGGCAACTCGCGGCGATGCAGATTCTTGACGCCGACCCGACATTTCCTCCCTACCTCAAAGCGCTCAGGCGCATGATTGTGCAACCAGGATTCTCGCTCGAGTTGCGCAATGAAGCGTGGGACCGGCTTGTCACCCACGACATCGTTGGGTTGAAAGAGGCACTCGACCTCAATCTTCCGCGCATGCTGATCTACGAGTGGAGGCGCGAGGTCTGCGTCCGGATCGGAAAACTGGGATGGAAGGACCTGACGCCGACGCTGGTCCGTGCGTGGGCCGTGGTCGTTCCCGCGTATGGATCGAAACTCTTTGAGCGTCCCGAGTACGTCGCGCTCGTTGCCCTGTGGGGAAAGGACCGCGTCCCGAGCGTGCTCTACGAGATGCTCCTCAAGAGTGATCCAATCACGCAGGCAAACCTGCGAAGCCGCTGTTGGGAGTTGCTGCTGGCCACCGGCGAGCGTCCACGCATTCTGGCATTGCTCGCCGATGAGTCAAGTGCCTCGACCGACTCGTTCATTCTTGACATGCGTCGCTCAGCGAGTGACCTCGCGATCATCCCGCGCAATCGAGAAGAGATCTTGTGGATGCGTGCGCTTCGAATGCCAGAGAAGCGAGCATTCTGGGATGCCGCGCGCGCGGCCGTTGAGCGGCTGCCCGCAGGTGTGCGCGACTCGCTCGAACCGCGAGACCTCTCGATCGTGATCGCCGCTGCGGCATTTCAACCAGAATTGCTCTCCCGCACGCGCGACGAACTCTTTGAGCGCGTGACACTCGCCCTCGCTGGAGAGTCGACTCGTCGATATGGAGCCTCGTTCGAGGGGTATGGCACGCAATTGCCTGAGACGCCGCGCGCCCACCACGCGGACATGCGCTGGGGAGATTGCGCGGCGATTCTGATCGCCCTCGACGCGCTTCGAAACCCCGCGATTCGAGCGCATCTCTTTGACATTGCAGATAGGGACCAAGCGGATCGGCTCACCGAGTACGGCGGACTCTTGCGCATCGACACGGAGGGACGGTATGAGCTCGTCGAGTGCGCTCCACAGTCTCGTGGCAGCGATGTGCGATACGAGGCATCGCAGCAGATGTTCGATGCTGGGTACGACGCGCTCTTTCACTTTCATAATCACGCGCAGGCGTATGAGAACCAGCGCTACGCGGGACCGCACTTCGGTGACTTCGGGTACGCCGACTCAACCGGAGTGAATGCGCTTGTCTTCACCTTCATCAATCGAAACACACTCAATGCCGATTTCTATCGGCGCGGCCAAGTCGTGATCGATCTCGGAACAGTCACCCGCCCGGAGCAGTAGACCGATGCGATTTGCAAAGATGCATGGCATCGGCAACGACTACATCTATGTGGATGGTGCGTCCGAGCGCGTCGATGACCCTGCCGCTCTCGCGCGCGCGGTGAGCCCGCGACAGACGGCGATCGGTGGCGACGGAGTGATCCTGATTCTTCCGGCAACCCCTGGGTCGGGTGCGGATGGGCGCATGCGCATTTTCAATGCGGATGGAAGCGAGGCGCAGATGTGCGGCAATGGGATCCGCTGCGTCACGAAGTACTTGATTGATCGTGGAATGGCGACTGCGAATCCGCTGCGCGTCGAGACTGGGCGGGGAGTCCTCGAGATGCAATGGTGGCGGGGGGATGATGGCTTTGTGAGCGACGTCGAAGTCGACATGGGCGCGCCGATCCTCGACGCACAGGGGATGGGGGTCTCGTGGCCTGGCGTTGCATCGCACGAGCAGATTGTTGCGCGAGCGTGGCCGGACGCAATGCACTTCGACCATGCGTGTATCGAACCGACAGCGACCGTCGTCTCGATGGGGAATCCACACATCATCTTCTGGTGCGACAATGTGTCGCGGGTGCCTCTCGAGCGCATGGGGCCGGTGATCGAACGACATCCCTTGTTTCCGCAGCGAATCAATGTGCACTTTGTCGAGCGGATCTCGTCGAGTGAACTCCGCATGCGAACCTGGGAGCGCGGAAGCGGCGTGACCCTTGCGTGTGGCACTGGCGCGAGTGCAGTCTGCGTTGCAGGGGTACTCGGGGGGAGAAGCGATCGCGCGGTGACGATTCATCTTCCAGGGGGCGACCTCACACTTCGCTGGGATGCGCTCGACGGGCGCGTGCGCATGCGCGGGCCGGCGACCCATGTCTTCGATGGCGAGTTTGCTCATACAGAAAGCGCCCACGATGTCGCTCGATGAGGTTGAAGGTCGACTCGTCGCTGAGGTTGAAGGGCGCGCGGCGCAGATGGTGCGAGACCTCACAGAGCTGGTCTCGATTCCGACGGGGCACGGATCGCACGCTGGGCTCGAGCGCACACGCACATGGATGCGTGTGAGGCTCGGTGCGCTCGGTGCTTCGATCACCCGCCACGAGGGGATGCCGCGGCCAGCGTGGTTGCGCGAGCCGTCAGTCGCTGGTGCGGACGGAGGCGACCTCATCTGCGCGCGGAGACTCGACGGCGCGACCGGCACGCGCATTCTGCTGAGTGGGCACCTCGACACGGTTCACGATCCTGTGGGGACCTTCCAAACGCTTTCGGAGGAAGTGGATGGCATCCGTCAGGGACCCGGCTGCGCCGACATGAAGGGGGGATTAGTCGTCGGGCTGACGGCACTTGAGGCACTCCACGCGTGTGGTGTCTCTGTGCGCTGGTCGTTCGTACTCAACGCAGACGAAGAGTCTGGCAGTTTCGCGAGTGCCGATCATTTGACCGCGCTCGCGCGAGAGCATGACATCGCGCTCGTTCTCGAGCCCGCCGCGCCCGGTGGGAAGTTCGTGACCGAGCGTGCAGGATCGGCGCAGTTCCGCATCGACGCCTTCGGTCGCGCAGCACACGCGGGTCGCGATGCAGCCCAAGGCATTTCAGCGGTTGGAGCGCTTTGCGCGGCGATCTCTCGGGTGCTCGCCCACTCTGATCCTGCGGCGGGTCGAACGATCAACATTGGGCCGCTGCAAGGTGGAGAGGCGACCAACATTGTTCCAGACCACGCGATCGCGTGGGGAAACGCTCGCTATACGAGCGACGAGCAGCGACGCGACATCGACGCGCTGTTCGCGTCGGTCGCCACGGGCGGCGATTGCCTTCCGCGGATCGAGATTCGCACATCGCACAATCGCCCCCGAAAACCGCAGACGAGTGAGGTCGCGGCACTCGCGGGCGTGGCGCTCGGGGTCGCCGCAGAGCGCGGGGTCGCAGCGGGCACCGCATCGACCGGAGGTGTCAGTGACGCCAACATTCTGCAGGCCGCGGGGATTCCTGTGCTCGACGGACTCGGGGTGCGCGGCGGCAACCTGCACCGCGCGGACGAGTACATCGTCACCGCAAGTCTCGTCGAACGCGCAACGATGCTCGCGCTTCTGATCTACCGCCTCGCGCGTGGGCGGTCCGTACCATGACTTCGATGCATCTGGCACCCCCGAGCGCCGTCGAGTCTGCACCGTCACTCTCGCACCTTCCGCCGCTTGCGCTCGATCCAGTGGTGCGCACCGCCATCAATCAGATTCTTGCGCAGTTGCGCACGGCGCAGAGTGCGCTCACCGGTGCACGCGCTGCCGATGCGCGTAAGGCCGAGTCGTACGCGTCGTGGATGAAGCGCAACGGCGAACTTCGCGGCCGTCCCACGATGTATCCATATGTTGGGGCAGGCATCGGCCACGGTCCACTGGTGCAACTCGCCGATGGAAGTGTGAAGTGGGACATGCTCAGCGGCATCGGCGTTCATATGTTTGGCCATTCGGACGCGCGAATGGTCGAGGCTGCCCTGGAAGCGGCACTCTCCGACACCTGCATGCAGGGCCACTTGCAGCACAACACCGATGTCCTCGCAGTCGCTGAATTGCTCGCGGGCGAAGCGGCTCGCGCGAGCCGATTGCGTCACTGCTTCGTGACGAACTCGGGCTGCATGGCCAACGAGAACGCGCTCAAGATCTGCCAGCAGAAGACGCAGAGCGCTCCGCGCATTCTGGCATTTTCTGATTGCTTCATGGGTCGTTCAACCACCATGAGCCAGATCGGCGACACCGCTGGGTACCGACAAGGGCTCGTCCTCAACACGATGGTTGACTACATGCCCTTTTACGATTCGAGTGATGGGGATCGCTCGACACAGCGCACCCTCGCACGGCTGAAGGAAGTGATCGCGCGCTATCCAAAGCAGCATTCCTGCTTTGTGATGGAGGTCATTCAAGGGGAGGGGGGATTCAATGTCGCGTCACGAGAGTTTCTCGTTGCACTCATGCAGGTGTGCAAGGAGGCAGGAATCCCAATCTGGATCGACGAGATTCAATCGTTCGGCCGAACACAGAACATGTTCGCATTCGAGACGCTCGGCGTCGGCGAGTTTGTTGATGTGGTGACGGTCGGAAAACTCTCGCAGGTCTGCGCAACGCTCTTCACTCCTGAACTCAATCCTGGGCCGGGGCTGCTCGCGGGGACTTTCAGTTCGAGCACGAGCGCCTTCCATGTCGGACGGCGTGCGCTCGAGCTGCTCACCACTGGTGGCTACTACGGCCCGACTGGTCGGATCGCGCAGCTGCACGAGGGATTCCGCACCGCCGCGGCAGCGTTGGTGCGCAAGCGCCCCGAGTTTTTCCCGCCGGTCATCGGTCCATCGGGGATCGCGCTGCCAAGTGTGATCGGCGGAATCGGAGCGATGCTCCGACTCACCCCGCTCGGTGGCGACAAGGACGCACTCGGCGCGCTCTTGAAAGTGCTTTTCGATGAGGGGGTCATTGCGTTGACTTGTGGACATGGCCCCTATCACTTGCGGTTTCTTCCACCGCTTGGCGTCATGGAAGTTTCACAGTTCAACCCCGTCTTTGAGATTCTGGAACGATCACTCGAGCGGGTCGCCGCGAGCTAGGCCGAATCCATGTTCATCATTCGCCACGCCATCCATGAAGACATGCCGCAGCTCTTGAAGCTCTCGCGGCTTGTGCACTCATTCAACCTTCCACAGGACAAGGACTCGCTTGCGGCCAAGATCGAACGGTCGCAGCGCGCATTTGCGGGGTCAGTCAAGGAAGCGAAGGGACGAGAGTTCGTGTTTGTGCTCGAAGATGTCGAGAGCCGCACCGTCGTAGGCACAAGCGCGATTTACTCGAAGATTTCTTGGCCAGGTCACCCGCATCTGTTCTTTAAAGTGCGCCGGCGCGAGCACTACAGTCGAGACTTGGGGACTGGACAGGTGCATGTCACAATTCAACTCGACCGCGACGAGACGGGTCCGAGCGAGATCGGCGGACTCATTCTCGCGCCGGGCTACCGCGGACACCCACAGAAACTCGGCTCGCTGCTTTCGTATGTGCGCTTTCAATTCATCGGATTGCACCGCACCTGGTTTTCCAAGCGCATCCTCGCAGAACTGATGGGAGCGCTGACCCCCGACAGTCGTTCGTCGCTGTGGGATTACCTCGGTCGCCGATTCATCAATCTCAGCTACATCGAAGCGGACACATTCAATCAAAGGAGCAAAGAGTTCATTCTCAATCTCTTTCCAGCGGTTGAGATTTACATTTCGCTCCTTCCTCCCGAAGCGCGCCAGCTCGTCGGCAAGGTCGGAGACGAGACGCTGCCTGCGCTCAAGATGCTCGAGAAGCTCGGATTCGCAGCGCAGGACCATGTCGATCCATTCGATGGAGGTCCGTACTTGCACGCGTCGCGCGACGAGATTCCGATTGTGAAACACTCGACCCACCGAGTGCTCGCGGGCACGAGCAAGAGTGCGACACACACGGGGGTCGTCTCGTGCGCTGGCGACCTAGGGTTTCGCGCCATGCGCAGCGAGTTTTCCATGAGTGGCGAGAGCGTGCGACTCCCATCGAAAACGCTGGGACTGCTCGGCGCATCGGTGGGTGCACCGATCGGTCTCACAGCATTCGACAAGAACGGAAACGCCACCCCGCTTGACCGCCGTGCAGTGGCGGCGCGACCGAAGGGCCGAGGGAGCCGTCGATGAGTGAGGCCGTTCGTCGCGGACTGCTCGCGAACGAACCAAGCGACTACATCGGTGGTCAGTTTCATCCGCTGCATCGCGGCGATGGGGGTGCAGCGGGTGCGACTCTCGCGAGTCACGATCCAGCTGCGCCGACCGTTGAAGTGTGGCGCGGAGTTCCAAACGCCTCGCATATCGACCTCGCCGTCGCTACTGCGGTCGCCGCGGGGCCGGCGTGGAGAGGGGCAGGAGATTCCGCGCGGCGAGAAAAGCTCATCGCACTTCGAACCGAGTTCATCGCGCGTCACGAGGCGTTGGCCGCGCTCATCACTCTTGAGAGTGGGAAGACGCTTGCGGAGAGCCGGCTCGAAGCGAACGCCCTCGCAGAAAAAATCGCAATCACACTTGACCCCGCATGCGCCTTCCGTGTGCAGTTCGAGTCGATCGCCCTCACGGCAACGCGGCGTGCATCGTGCACTTTTCGCCCGCACGGGGTCATGGCGGTACTCGGTCCATTCAATTTTCCTGCGCACTTGCCCAACGGCCACATCGTGCCGGCGCTGCTTGCAGGCAACACCATCGTGTTCAAGCCGAGCGAGCGCACGCCAGCCGTGGGGCAACTGCTCGCAGAGTGCGCAGACAGGGCGGGCATCCCTGCAGGGGTATTCAATCTGGTGCAGGGTGGTCCGCCCGAAGCCGCTGCACTGTGCGATCACGAGGCGATCGACGGCATTCTCTTCACAGGATCGTGGCCCACAGGCCGTCGCATTCTCGCTGCGAATCTGGAGAGACCTGGGCGGCTCATCGCCCTTGAAATGGGTGGAAACAACGCCGCGATTGTCTGCGGTGATGCGCACCTCAAGCAAGCGGTCATCGAGTGCGTGCGAAGCGCCTTCGCGACCACTGGGCAGCGATGCACCTGCACCCGCCGCATCATTGTCGACGGGTCGATCGCACGCGAGTTCATCTCGCTGTTCACCAAGGTCACGAGCACACTCGTCATTGGTCCTGGCGATTCTCGCGAGCCTGTGTTTATGGGTCCGCTCATTTCGAAGGGTGCGCGCGATGCGGTCAGTGCGTTTCAATCGAAGTGTGCGAGCCGTGGTGGGCGGGTGATCCTGGCCACACAATGCTTGGACCGCGAAGGGTGGTTCCTTTCACCAGGCGTTGTGCAGGTCGATCGGTTCACGCGCGCGAACGACGAAGAAGTCTTTGGACCCCTCGTGCAAATCTCGGTGGCGACGAGCGACCTCGACGCGATCGAGCAGGCGAACGCATCGCAGTATGGTCTCGCCGCGGCAGTCTTCACTTCGAGTGAAGAGCGGTGGAACCAGATCGCGCCGCACATTCGCGCTGGATGTATCAATTGGAATGTCGGCACGGCGGGGGCGAGTAGCCGCTTGCCTTTCGGCGGTCTGGGTCACTCGGGCAACAACCGTCCCGCAGGCGCATTCAGCATCGACTCGTGCGCCGCTCCCATTGCGCATCTTGAAGAGCGCTCCGATGGCGCAGCCTTCCCCCAGGGAATGCAGCCCTTCGACTGCGTCTGAGTCACTCGGGGGCGACTCGTGCGAGAAGTGCATACGCTTCGCCAATGCCGACCGAACTCCCAAGTGGGCGCGCGCAGCCGCGCTTCGCAGGACTCGCGACCTTCATGCGGTTTCCGCGACTGAGCGATCTTGCGGCTGATTGCGCACTCGACTGGATCGTCTACGGCGCACCCTTCGATGGGGGAACGACGTTTCACCCAGGAGCGCGGTTCGGTCCTCGTGCGATTCGTGACGCGAGCCAATACCTCAAGCCTGCAAGCCTTGAACTCGAAGTGAATGTCGCCGAGTGTTTCTCGTTGGCCGATGGCGGCGACTCGCCGGTTGCTCCCTACTCATGTAGTGACACGCTGGATCAGGTGACCAGCTTCGCTCAGGGGCTTGGCGCATCGTCACAGGCGCACCTGCTCGCGCTCGGTGGCGATCACTCGATTTCACTTGCCAACATTCGCGTGGCGTGGGAGCGTGCGGGTCGCCCCGCCACAGGACTCGCCGCAGTCATCTTCGACGCACACCTCGATACGGTCGATGCCGTGTGGGGTGAGTCCTATGGTCACGCATCATTTCTTCGCCGGGCGATTGAGGATGGATGCATCGACGCGCAGCGCACGATGATCGTCGGTATTCGCGGGTCGCTCAACACGCTCGACGATCTTCACTTCGCGCGCGAGCGCAAGATCACACTCGTGACGATGAGTCAGTTCATCGACGACTTCGCCTCAGCCGAGCGCGCAGTGCTCGAGTTTCGAGGTCGCATCGGCGATGCGCCGGTGTACATCTCGTGCGATGTCGACGCGGCTGACCCTTCGTGCGCTCCGGGCACCGGGACCCCAGTCTGCGGCGGGTTTTCGGCGGCGCAATTGCTTGGCATCGTGCGCAGGTTTCAAGGAGCGCAGGTCGTTGGAGCGGATGTTGTTGAAGTCTGCCCAGCGCGAGATCACTCGGCGAACACGTCGATGCTCGCGGCACAAATCGCATTCGAACTTCTCTGTCTCGATGCGGTCGGCCGTCGCGGTTGACGGTTACCAACCCGAGGCAGGTTGTTGACCAATCTCGATGAGCCGCAGGAATTCTGCCCGCGTCGCCGGGTCCTCGAGAAAAATCCCAGTGAGCTTGCTCGTTGTCGTCCATGCATGCGGCTGCCGAACCCCGCGGTAGCACATGCAAAAGTGGCGAGCTTGCACCACAACAGCTGCCCCGAGTGGTTGCAGATGTGTCTGGATTGCATTTGCGATCTGCGCGGTCAGCTTCTCTTGCACCTGCAACCGCTTCGAGTAGATCTCGACAACCTTCGCAAGTTTCGAGAGTCCGACGACTTTGCCGTCGGGGATGTACGCGACATGCGCCTTCCCGACAAAGGGGACCATGTGATGTTCGCAGTGGCTGTGCACATCAATACCCGTGAGCAGGACCATCTGGTCGTACCCCTCGATCTCTGAGAAGGTGCGACCGAGTTCGTCGGCTGCATCCATCGTGTAGCCGACGAAGTGTTCACGCATCGCGTGAACAACGCGCTTGGGCGTGTCGATCAATCCCTCACGATCGGGGTCCTCTCCGATGAACGAGAGCATCGCGCGAACATTCGCCATGGCCGCAACACTTGCAGGATCAGTCGGAGTTTCTCGTGACATAGAGCCGCGAATGATAGGCTCGCGGTGCATGTCACGCACCGAGTCCACGAGTCCGCCGCGCGCTGAGCGCGGGCCTTTGTCGCGAAAAGTCCGCAAGGTCATCATCGGCTGCGCAGTCCTCTGCGCGATGTCAATCGTCGCGGCGGTCTTGTTTCTTGACGCCGTCGCCGCGCGAGTGCTTACTTCGGCAGCAACGCTGCACTTTGGCACCGAAACCACTGTGCGATCGGTGCACCTGGGCCTGTTTGATGGCCGTTCGACGCTGACCGGCTTGCAAGTCGGACAACCGGCCGGGTTCGGTGAGGGCCCGATGCTCGTGATTGACCACGCTTCGATCACGGCGGGGCTCGCGGAGTTGCTCTCGCACGACATCGTGATTGAGTCGATTGAGGTCGATGGCCTCTCAGTGCACATCGTCGAAGCGAATGGCCTCGTCAATGCGCAGGTCGTCGCTGACACCCTCACCAAGGAGAAGGATGCCACCCCGCCGACGGCTGCACCAGCGACGAGTGAGACTCCCTCGGGCGGGACAGTTGCGATTCGTGCGCTCACGGTCTCAGGGATTCGAGTCTCCGCGCGAGGCGGTTCAGTCTTGTCGCAGGATCAAACCGTCGAGGTCACGATTCCTGATCTCGTCGTCACGGATCTTGGGACCAAGACGAAGGTCAGCGATATCGCAGCGCAACTCTCCGCCGAATTGATGAATCGCTTGCTCGTCGCGATCGTGCAAGCGAAGGTGCAAGGGTTCCCGCAGCAAATGCTCACCGGATTGCAAAGCGCTTCGTCGTCGCTCGCCGATGCAACGAGTTCGCTGCTCAATCAGACTGGTAGCGCCATTCAAGGGACGATCGAAGGTGCCGGTGAAGCCATCAAGGGACTCTTCGGCGGCGGGAAGTAGACGATCTCTCGAACATCCGCTTCCACCACGAGAGGATTTCATTCAGTCGGTGGATGCGCAGGTCCGGGGGGCCCGCTCGACTCATTCCGTGACTCGTCTCCCTCGGGTAGCGGACAAATCGCACGGGCACCGATTGGGCGCAGAGCGCCGCGTGAATCTGCTCTGATTGCTCGATGTTGCAACGAAGATCTCCTTCGCTGTGAATGAGTAGCGTCGGGGTGCGCGCCTTCGAAAAGGCCGCGATCGGGCTTGACTTCCACATCGCCGATGGGTCTGCGTACGCGGCACCCTTCCAGTAGATGCCAGGCACATTTGGAAAGTCCGAGTTGCCGCAGTGGCTGACGATGTTTGAGACGCAGCGGTCGCTGATCGCTCCGCAGTACGCCTTTGAGTGGCCGACAGCCCAGAGTGTCATGTATCCACCATACGAGCCGCCCATGATGCCAATGCGCGTGCGATCGACGCGCGCGTCTCGTTGCAGAGCGCCCGTGATTGCTTGCACATCGATCCAATCCTTGCCTCCCCACGATCCATGGATCGCGCTGCAGAAGTCGACGCCATACCCCTTCGATCCGCGAGGATTGCCGTACGCGACTGTGTATCCATGAGCGGCGAGCAATTGAAACTCATGAAAGAATGTGAATCCATACTGCGCGTGGGGTCCTCCATGCACCTCGAGGACCGCAGGAGTACGCCGCGAGGCGCGCGCGGCCGCTGGAGGGCGCATGACCCAGTAGTGCACCCATGCACCATCCTTCGCCTTCACCCACGCTTCCTCGGGCACCGAGAGGTCGAGTTCGTCGCAGAGCGCGCTGTTGAGCCGTGAGAGTTGCCTCACTGCGAACTCGCGTCCAGCGACATCAGCGACGCACACTTCTGGCGGCTCGGTCGGCGCCGATCGAATGAGAGCGATTCGACTTCCGTTGGTTGCGAGTGATCCAGGAATGTGATCGGCACCAGGCGTGGTGTGGGGAGTGACCGCACCCTTCCGCGCGCCAGCGCTGACCAGGAGCCCTGAGCCGTGCCATCCGATGCGCATGATGAGCGACTCACTGTCGGGCATCCACCGAAACCACGCACCGAACCCGCTCTCAGCGCAGTCCGAGAGTGTCGGGCTCATCAAGCAGAAGTCTGTGGCCGCGAGCAGGTCGCGCGTTTTCTTGGATCGCAGATCGTGAACGAACAGCCCGAGATTTGTCGTTGCGTATGAGTCGGTGCGGCCTCGGCGCCCTGCGAAGGCGATCATCGATCCATCGGGACTGAATGCTGGGGCGCTCTTTGGACCAACGGGCAATCCTGCAACCACGCGACTCGTGCCGGTGCGCGCGTTCACGATGACAATCTGCGAATTCCACGGTTCGAAAATCGCACGCGGGGATCGATTCACCGCCGCAACGAGTGACCCACCATCGCTCGACCAACCGAAACTAAAGGTCCCCATCGTGTCAGCGAGTTCGATCGTGCGCACGCGGCGTGTCGCAATGTTCACAATGCACAGCGCGAATCTCGCCGATCCAAACACTCCGTCTCCATCGAGTCGATACCACGGGTCGTCGACCACAAGTGGGGGAGTGCTGCGGCCAGCACTCTCACGCGCTTTCGCCGCATCTGCGGTGAGTTCAGCCATCGTCGGCCGAAAGGCGAATGCGATCTCGTCACCGCGCGGAGACCAGCGCACATCGCCAATGGTTCCCGCGGCGAGACTCGTCAATGGAACCGGAGTTCCGAGCTTCAATCCAATCACCGGCGCGAGCACGAGTTGCGGAGTGCCTTTGGTCTCTTCACGAACGAATGCGAGTTGTGACCCCGTGGCAGACCAGCGTGGCGAGCGGTCGCGCGGACCCCGCGTGATGCGCCGGCCTCCCGTCGAACCGGTGACGGCGGCGATCCACAACTCGGTCCGTGAAGTTCCTGGTCGATCTGCAGACTTTGTTGTCCAGACGACGCGTTCGCCGTCGCCATCAATCGCCGGGTCGGAGGGAACTGCGAATCGTCGGAGATCGTCACTGGTGATCGCGCGCAGCGTGCGTGTTGCTCGTCGTGGCATATGGGTTCATCGTAGGATCATCCGCAATGACCTGGACATGGCGCGGACGAGATGACGGACCCGACCCTGCCGCGCAACGCTGGCACCAAGTGATTCGGCCGTGGGGGGCGCTCCCAACGAGTCGCGCCCGGCGGCAGCCCATCGTCGTCATCGGGTACCCGAGTGATGCAGGTGTCCGCGCAAACTTCGGCCGCGTCGGAACCGCTGAAGGCCCCAATGTTCTGCGTTCTGCCTGCGCGAATCTGCCAGCACCAACAACGCACTCGCTGTGTGATGCGGGTGATGTCGCAGGCGCAGGCGACGATGTCGATTCGTGGCAACAGGCGCTCGCTGCTGCGGTCGCCGCCGTGCGCGCGGGAGGCGGAATCCCCTTGATTCTCGGCGGTGGCCACGATCAGGCGTACGGCCATTGGCTCGGCACGGTGCGCGCCGCATCGCCAGGAACGATTGTCGGATGCATCAACTTCGATGCCCATGTTGACATGCGACCACTGCATGCGGGGCGTGCTCACTCTGGATCACCCTTCGCGCAAGTGCAGTCGTGGTGTGGCGCGCACAACTTGCCTTTCAAGTATCTCGCGATGGGAATGCAGCTTCCTCATAACACCCCTGCGCTCATTCACGCTGCCGCCGGTGCAGGAGCGCAACTCGTCGATGCGGATGCTTTTCATCCCTGTCAAGAAGCGCAGCTCGTGCAACTCGTCGATCGTTTTCTGGCCACCGTCGACTTGGTGTGTTTGAGTGTTGACCTTGATGTCTTCAGCGCGGCGGTCGCGCCAGGTGTCAGTGCTCCATCCCCAATGGGAATCTTTCCGGACGCGACTTTCCGACGGGTGCTCCGTCGCATCACAGCAAGCGGGCGCGTGGCGGGCATCGAAGTCGCTGAGTGCGCTCCCAATCTCGATGTCGGAGGACGAACCGCGAGACTTGGCGCGGCAATCGTTGACACGATCGTGCGATCTCTCGCGGCGCCACAATGATTCGTATCGGCGTTGATCTTGGCGGAACGAAGATCGCCGCATGCGCGCTTGACGAGAGTGGTCGAGAACTCGTACGCACGCGCGTCGCAACTCCGCAAGGTAACTACCTCCAGACGCTCGAAGCGATCACAGCACTTGTGCACTCAGTTGAGCGCGAGGTTGCGCAGACCTGCACAGTCGGGATCGGTTACCCAGGAAGCGTCTCACCGCGGACAGGTCGCCACCGCAACGCAAACTCGACCTGCCTCAACGAGCAAGATCTCGTGGGTGATGTGCAGCGACTCTTGCAACGAGAGATCCGCGGCGCGAATGACGCGAACTGCCTTGCGCTGAGTGAGTCGTTCGACGGCGCTGGCGCGAATAGCCGCGTCGTGTTCGCAGTCATCATCGGGACTGGCACCGGCGGTGGAATCGCCGTCGACAAGAAGATCATCGTCGGTCGAAACGCCATCGCGGGCGAATGGGGTCACTCACCGATGCCCGGGACCGATCGCGCGGAGCGTCGGGCACGCCCTTGCTACTGTGGCCATGTTGGCTGCATCGAACAGTTTCTTGCGGGGCCGGCGCTTGAAGCCGAGTACCTGCGCCACGAGAGCGTGCATCGACACCTTGAAGAGATTGCGAGCAGGGCTGAGGCGCAGGTCGATCCATCCGCGCAGTTAGTGGTCGAGTTGCTCTGTGAGCGACTTGCTGACGCGCTTGCTGTTGTCGTGAACACACTCGACCCGGATGTGATTGTGCTCGGCGGGGGAGTGAGCAACATTCCCGAGATCTATCGGCACACGCCGAGACTCATTGCGGAGCGCATCTTCTCGGATCAGTTCGAGACGCCAATTCGCCCAGCGACCTTTGGAGACGCAAGCGGGGTGCGTGGCGCAGCGCGATTGTGGGAGTGAAGGGGGCGACGCGCTACGATGCGACTATGCCGGAGGGTCACACGATCATCATTCTGACGGTTGTCGCGCTCGCAGCCATGGCGCACCCCGATCCGCAGGGGACCCATCCGACGCAACAGTCGAACGACCGCGACCTGCACGCGCGCAAGAACGCCGAACTGACCTTGCGGGTGTTGCGCGATCCGTACCTCGAGAGTGTGCGCGCTGAAGTATTGCACTGCGGTGGCGACGCAGCGCAAGTCTCAAGTGTCATCAGCGCCTATCAGAGGTCTCGGGACTCGGCGATTGCGCAGGTGGTCGAACTGTGGGCACGAGATCCGGGAGAGGATGTGTACGCGCAGGAGTTCAAACGCATTCGCGAAGCGTGGCCCCGCGGAGAACCGTGGGATCCCTCACGCGCCGAGGAAGCGCAGAGGCACTCGAAGGAAGTTGAAGCGGCAGCGGTCCGAGCGACTGAGGAGTCGGGCATTGTGGAGAAACTCTTTGCGGTTGGCAGACAACACGCGGTGGCGCTTAGAGGGTGCGCGAGCGCAGCGAGCGACATCGTCGCTGCTACGGGCAATCTGCCGATGGCACGCCGGCTGCACTGGACCATCCTGTGCGCCCATCTCGACTCACCCGATCCTGCGCGAGGTCCATCGCCACCGTTTCAACTCGATGTTGATGTCTTCAAACTGTGGTCGGAGTGCGCGCCGCGGCCCGGTCCGGCGGACGGCAGTCTGGCTTTGCTCGAAGTCGATGCGTTTGGACTTCCGTGCGGCGGTGATGCGGTCGTCGTTGAGGCGATCGATCGAGTGCTTGAGACGGGCGCAACGGCGGCGCTGTTGTGGCTGCGACTTGCACAGCGCGACAGTGGACTTCTCGCCGACGACCAGCTCCGAAAGGCATTTGCCAGCCGGTGGGCGGCGCAGGACAGATTCGTCGAAGTGATCGTCGAGCAGCTTCGAATGCGAGGTCAGTTGGAGGCAGCGAACAATGTTGGAGCGGCGCAACTGAAGGCACTCGCTCCGACGGTTGCAAGGTCGACTTGGATCGAGGTCGACGCCGCCGCCTGCCTTGACGCGCTTGAGAAGCAGGTTGGAGCCGATGCTGAGAGATTGCTCGATGCCCGCAGAGTGGTCGGCGAGGCGATCGAACTGGTGCAATCGCTGCGACAGGAGACGGTGCGTGCAGGCATGATCGCTCGAGTGAGTGTGGGATCCCATGACGCAGTGTCGCGGCTTGAGCGGGTCGTCACTGCCATGGAGAAGTTCGATGCGGCTGTCGCCGAGTCCAAACTCAAGTTGAAACCGTTCCTCCCTCCGCAGTGGGAGACTCTCATTCCAGCTGAGTTGTCGGGTCGCGCCGCAGGATTTCAGAAGAAAGAAAGCAGTGTGGATTCCTTCTCGCGGATGCAACAACCGGACTATGCTAGGTAAGGTTCTGGGCGGCGCCAGCAACGAGCCGGGACTGTCTATTCCGTGCTGGAGAAACAGGAGCTGCAGATGTCCCAAATCAATGTGCGTATGTTCGGTCGATTCGCTGCCATCCTCATCGTGGTGACAGGAGGGATCGCACTTCGGAGCGTCACCGCGTCGGACACTGATCCACCGCCGGGGATTGGCACCTACAAAGCGAAGCGTTGTCTTGACGGAATCTCAGGATCGGAGCCGACTGTGCACTGCACATTTTGGGATCCATCATGGTGCGCATCGACAGGACAGGAGTGCAACGGTTGTTTTCCCGATGCAGCGAATTCGAAGCACCAGACCTGCAAGGGAAGCAATAATCCACTCGATGGATGCAAGAGCTCTGGGTCGGGACCTTTCTGCGGACAGAAGGAGCTTCGCCGGTGCACTTCCGACGGTAACGGTGGATGGCATTGTGTGTGGCATGCAGACATTGATGGTCAATTCTGCAGTCGGTGGAAGTGTGACAATGTGCCCGTTCCAACACCTCAGCCGAGTCCACAACCTGCGCCATAGTGGTTGGTCCGGTTGTGGTAAAGATGCGCGACAGATTGCACGCTCTCCGAGGGTCAAACATGAAGAGCCTCCAGACACTGAAAACGAGAACCCTCCGCTGGTGTGCGCCGGCACCACTGACAGGGATGGTGGCCCTTCTGAATCCTGGCCCATCCGTACACCACGACCCGCCGAACCGCGAACTCTGCCGCCAGATCGCCGCCGCCGAGCGCCGGCTCCAGAGTGGCGTGCCGCGCGCGTTCGTCGTCGATCTCGCGCGCACCCTAGACGAACTGCCGCGCCGAGCGACTGCATCTGACGATCCAATGCTTGGCGAGTGCCCAGCGATGGGGCGAATTGTCTGCGTAAGCAACGAGCCACCGACGGCGTCTGTCGTCGCTTGGGACAACGACTGCGCAGGTGGCTTCGTCGCAGAGTGGACCCGCATGATCGCGGATGGAGCGAGTGCCGACTTGGCAGAATCTGATCACATCCTGACGATCGCATCAGCCCCCAATCTAAAAGTGACGGAGTCGCTCGGAGAGGGACTTGGGGTTTCCCGGCTCTACACCCTTGGAAACGGCACATTGGCTTCGATATTCGCGTCGGCCGATGTCACCGTCAATCAACGCAACGCTGAGTGCATGGCGGTGGCACACTGGGGTGTCGGTCCTGAGGCATCGAGTCTTGAGGTGGTGACTCCCTGTGACCGGTGGCGGCCAACCTCCATGCAATACAACTTGGATGGCTGGTGGGTGAGAGTCGATCTCCATTGGATGCCAACCATGGACTATCCAATCCGGTGGACGCGCACCTCGGGCGAGGTAGGAAGGGCTGAGCAGTCAGCATTGGGATTCCAACGAATCGACCTGACAGAGGCAATGCAGGTCGCGGTGCGGCCCGATGGGCTAGCTCACCGGATCGCCCGAGCGAACCGCATCGTTGACTCGAGGGCGGATGTCACGCTGGACTATGGCGCAAAGGTGGCTTGGGTGCTGGGAGTGTCCGGCGCTGTAGTCAACCGACCGGTTGACTTTTTTCGAATTCCATGGGAGCTGCCCGCTCTCATCAAAACTGGCGAGCCGCTTGGTCCAAACCAAAGTCCGAGTGCCGCAGCCTTGAGGCGTGAGAACTCGGATGAGTTTTCGCCACCCCACGAGCAACCGCCGGCGGGTGATCTAGCGCGTTGCGACCTTGGTGGTAGAGGCACCGTGCATGTCGCCACGATCGCTGCGTCAACACTACCCACGCGCGTCCCATTTTCGGTTGCGGTTGTAAATGGGGGGCGAGACACGGTGCGAATTGAAAAGTCGCTGGCGACTTGTGGGTGCGTGGAAACGAAGGTGTCTCTCGAGCCGATCGCGCCAGGTGCGGAGGTTCGCTTGGAGGGAACAGTGCTGGTTGCGCTTCCGAAAAGTAAGCGCGAAAGCGTCCGGCTCCTCACCAGTGATGGCGCGTTCACAACCATCGAACTCGTGGTTGGAGTCGAGCTCAACGCGGCCACGCTGCTCGCGACTCCAGTTCTGTCGATCGGTGCGGAGGGGTCCGATGCTGCAGTGTTTCTATCGCGAACAGCGGGCGCAACCCCGCCCGCGCTGCCGTCGATCGATGCGGTCGAAGGAATCACGGTCACGACAGCGACTGCATGGAGATTGCTGCTGACGAGCGGTGATTGCGGGGCGCACATCTGGTGGTCCCAGATCATGTTGCACCGCACCTCGGATCGGGAAGGAACGATTGTCCTCAACGCGACCGCGCCAGGGCTCGCGATACCACTGCGGGTGCTCCGGTCGCTACGCGACAAGACTTGAATTCGAAGAGGCTCAACGCGACCGCGCCTAGCGGCCTCGCAGGCTCCCGGAGAGCGATCGATCAACGCCTCCGATCCGCCGCCCCCCGCTCACCCCCGCGGGCGAATCGTTCGGAGAATCTCCTCATCGATCGACTGCGGCTCTCCACAAAGGTCAGCCGCGACGATGCGACCTGTGATCGGGCCGAGGGTCAATCCCATCATTGCGTGGCCGGTGGCGACATAGAGACCGGGAGTCTGCGCGACCGCACCGATGACAGGCATTCCATCAGCGGTACATGGCCGGTATCCGGCCCACTCCTGCGTGACGTGCCCATGTTCGATGCCATGAAAATATTTGCGTGCGCCGGTGAGAAGCGCGTCGATCCGTGTGCGCATCCATGGGCGACCCACGGGTGCAATCTCGAGCGTGCCGGCGAGTCGCAGTTGCGAACCCATCGGAGTGAACGGCACAGAGACTTCGCGCATGATGCCTCCGGTGCACGGGAGGCGCGCCAGGCCATCAATCTGCATGTGATATCCCCGCGCGGGTTGCATCGCGATTCGTACTCCAGCGGCGCGCGCGAGTTCATCAGACCAGATTCCTGCGGCGAGCACGGTCGTGGTGCCAGCGACGACCTCACCAGTTGCGAGTTGCGCTCCGACACACCGGCCCGAGCCGTCGCGGGCCAATCCTGTGACGGACGAGTTCGTTCGAATCTCCACACCACGCCTCGTGAGAGCCGCAGCGAGCCCACGGACGAGCCTTCCCGGGTGAACGATCGCGCTGTCGACATAGTGGATCGCTCCCGCGATTTCGTCGCGGTAGATTGGATTTCCGTGGCGAAGTTCCCTGCCCGAAATGAAGTCGGTGTGGTAGCCGTAGGGAGCGATTGACTTCGCTTCGTGCATCGCGTCGGCGAGATTCGACTCATCCCGAATCAGGTCGAGCCATCCATTGCGTTGGTAGAGGCAGTCGATCGACTCGCGGTCGAGCATCGCTTCGAGCGCCTCCACCGTCTGCCATCCCATCGCGCAGAGCGTGCGCAGGCACCGGTCAAGATGCGCTTGAGTGCAATGACGATGAAATGTGTAGAGCCAGCGGAGCAATTCTGGCGAGAGACTCGGGCGAATCCACAGTGGGCTGCGTGAATCGAACATCATTCGCAGTCCGCGCCAGGACGCGCCTGGCTTTGTGAGGGGAGAGTGGCCGATCGAGAAGAGTCCAGCGTTTCCGCACGAGGCGCTGTCGAATGTCGTGCATCGGTCGACCACCACGACCTTGACGCCTCGCAGAGAGAGTTCATAAGCGCTGCAGAGTCCGATGATCCCCGCACCAACAACAACGATCCGACGATCTTCCATTGTTCCCTATCCTAGAGTGATGGCCATTGGACTTGGACTCATTGGGTGCGGTGCAATCGGGAAAGTGCATGCGCAGACTGCGCATCGAGCTGGAGTCTCGGTCGCAGGCGCGTGGGATCTCCTGCCAGAACGATCAGCCTCACTTGTGAAGGAGCATGGAGGTGTTGCATGTGCAAGTCTCGCCGACCTCCTCGCGATGCCGGCGATCAATGCGGTGATTGTCGCCGTTCCCAATGATTGCCACTGCGCATGCGCCTGCGCTGCACTCGCTGCGGGCAAGCATGTGCTGCTCGAAAAGCCGATGGCACTGACAACCGCGCAGTGCGACGAGATTCTCGCCGCAGCGAAGACGAGCAGAGGAAGTTTGCAACTGGGGTTTGTCTGCCGCCAATCGCAAACGGCGCGTGCAGTGAAGCATTGGATCGACGAAGGTCGATTCGGCGAGATCTATCACATCAAAGCGACCACGATTCGGCGCCGCGGCATTCCTGGGCTTGGAGGGTGGTTCACAACCAAGCGCCATGCAGGTGGGGGTCCCCTCATTGACCTTGGAGTTCACCTGATCGACCTCTCGCTGCACCTGGCGGGACATCCGCGCGTCGAACGGGTCAGTGGGGTGACATGGTCAAAGTTCGGATCGCCGATTCGCGACTACCGATACACCTCGATGTGGGCCGGTCCGCCACTGCTCGACGGCACATTTGATGTCGAAGATGCGGCAACCGCACTGATTCGCTGCGCTGGCGGGTTGACGATCGAGTTGACCGTCACTTGGGCCGCGAACATTCCCGAAGGCACGACGCGCGATGGCATTTCGATTTGGGGAAGCCGCGCAGGGGCCTTTCTCGATGTCATGGGGAATGAACTCTCGATCGCCTCCGAAGAGGAGGGAATGCTCGTCGACATCAAGCCGCAATTCGCAACCGAGAATGGACTCGACCTCGCGTGGGACGAACAGTTTCGTCACTTCACGCAGATGGTCACTCAACAAAAAAAGCCCGTGGCCACTGGGGACCACGGGCGTGTGCTTCAGCAGGTGATTGAAGCGATCTACGAGAGTTCGAAGGCGAATCGCGAAGTCGAACTCAGTTGAATCGCCTCATCCAACTCGGATGAGTCAGATCGGCTTTCCGTCGGCAGGGGATCCACTCTCGTACTGCTTGAGTGTCTCTTTCATTTCGTCGAGCATGTCTCCCTCTGGAGTCTTCTCAATCGCGAGCTTCTGTGTTGCGATCGCTTGCGCCTTGTCACCCGAGTCCATGTAGGCGCGGGCAAGGGTGTCGAGAATCGCTCCATCGCTTCCTCCGCTCGCTGCGACTGCGGCTTTCGCAGCGGCAAGGGCGAAGGGAAGGTCGCGCGTCTTGATCGCTGGAGAAGTGAGCACCGTCCACGCAAGTTGGTTGAGTCCCGGGCTGTTCTTGCTCACGACGAGCGCGTCAAGAATGGTGCGGCCGAGTGCGTACCCAGCCTCTGGCTGATTCGCGCCACCCACGAGAATCTGAAACTTCTGCATCTTCATTCCAAGGGCAACCTCTGGGGTCGCCTTTGAAATCGAGAGATCAAGGGCATCGAGAAACGCCTTGTAATCGCCTGTTTTCTGCGCTTCACGCAAGAGCCCAGAGGCGCGCTGCTGCACGCGCCGTCCTTGTGCCTCGCCAAGG
>SXGU01435643.1_pt1 | contig 22026 bp, 23 predicted proteins | sample 3174531 | NCBI WGS metagenome assembly SXGU01 (sample SAMN11356863, study PRJNA531348) | freshwater metagenome | isolation source: freshwater sample F1-140 | place: China: Fuxian Lake, Yuxi | collected 2017-12-25 | reverse complement strand
GTTGTGTAACACTTTCTCCGTTACATTTTTGTTTCATGGCGGCGCGATGTCGGGCCACACGAGAGGCTGTTTCCTCGCGTGTTTTTGCGGTCTGGCCGTTGTGCTCGGCGAATCGTGGGAAAGAGAGCGAGCCATCGCAGCCCTCCAACCAGCCGACGTTGCGGAGCGCGACAGCAAAGCCCGTGGCGCTAGTAACGCGGTCGAGAAACGAATCTGTAACGCTCACACCGTTACCGTCGAGAGAATGCTGATCGGCCCAAGTCCAAACCTTCCACAACATGCCGACTACATGCAGCTCGTTGGTCTTCAGCGCCGCCGCCATCGACACCACTTTCGGGTGCGTATCGAGATTCGCACGCATTTTGATCCAATCGCCGGCCACGTCTTTGGTCTCCGTACCGGCCTCGGCGCAACAAAAACGCCTCGGCCCGAATTGTTGGCTACCACGCAAGAGACCTAGCGTGAGCGGACGAACCGCGCAATCCGAGCCGAGGCGCTTTTACGATACCCCGACCTTGGTCTCTTTGCATGTGGTAGCCACTCCACGCAGTCAGATTTGTTCACAAACCGGCTATGCGTCAACTGCCGTTTCCACTTTCTTGGACGATTCAGAGCAAGTCACGTTTCTCAGTTCTCGACCGGCCTTCCACATTCGCAGCGCCAGTGCCGCCGCCGCTGTTCCAGGCTCGGTCGAGAGGTAGCGATCGCAGTCGCTGAACTCGCTCGCCTGCTCTCTCAATTCTCCGTCATCGTCGAACTTGCTGTCGCGCTCGTGCTTCGAGCGTTGCCCGATGCGCCGCGTGTGTGCGGTGTGACCATTCTTGCCAGTCTTGACGTGCCTACGTTTGATCGACTCCGTCACCGCCGGCTGATCCTCCGGCCGCGCGAGAGTCTCGCCACGTTCCAAGCGGCCTCGCAGTACCGCCTCACGCTCGGCAGACATCGGCGATGGAAGCATTGGGTTTTGGCTGGCCATCTCAATCCCTTTCCGACGTTTGAAATTGTTTTCGCTCGTACATCAGAGCCGCCAGCCGATGTCTCTCGATTTCCGCCAGCAGATCCAACAGCGTGACGCAGTTCACACGCACCACCATCGTTTCGCCGATCTCCCGCGATGCTTCGGCGTCATGCCGCAACTCGCTCATACTTCGCTCAGTAATCATCTAGGCACCCTCCGCGCGATCCCCGCTCGCAGTTCCGTCAGTCCGACCACAAGCTGGTCGATCGTTCGGTTCCGCTCTCCGGCATGTGACCGCAACCGCTCGATGCGACGCTCGGCCACTTCCAGAATCTTATGACAACGTTCCTTCGTTTTGGATCTCACGGCTTAACCCCCAGAACTGTTTCCAGGCGAGCAATAACCTCAACGAATTCGGACACGTTGTAACGCTGTTTGAACTCATACATTTTGTCGAGGGCATACTTCAGCTCGTTCTCAAAAACGCCCACGCATTCGAGCGACTCGCCACCGGTGCCGATCATGTGCGGCTGATCGTCCAGCCAAACGCATGGGCTGACCCCGGCCTCAATCGCGGCGAGCTTCTTCGGCTTGTCATAAGCAAAGATGATCGGCCACGTCACGCCGGCCGCTCGCATCAGCAGTTCGTTCTCATAAGTCTTGCGGCGACTCGTGACCGTCACGACTTCGATCCCGTAGCTCAACGCCGTGACTGCCAGTTCTTGAACTAGCTGCGGATGCGCCGTATAGCATCCATCAAAATCAATCGCGAGACATTTCATCGTTTCACCTCCGTGCTGTTTATATTCTCAACGCACTGCGTTTCGTTTCTCTTCTGGCAATTGTATCTCGTACAGCTTCACGTTCCGCCTGTTGTTAATCGGGTCGCGTCCACGATGCTCGACGACTTCCAACTGACTGAGAAACTTCTGCACGTTGCGTTGGTGCGAGCCGATCCGCTGAGCAATCACCTTGACCGGCAATCGCGGGTTTCTCCGCAGAAAATCAGCAAATTCGAGCAGTCTCATGTCAGCACCCTTTGAATCTCTTGCCAGTCATTCGGAGTCCACACATACGCAGGCACGCCGCATTCCTCGAATAGATTGAGCCACAAGTTCTGCTCGGCCGTGACGCGGTTCTTGCCCACCTTCAGTTCCGCAACAACCTTCTGCGGCGGACGCAACAAAACTAAATCAGGAAAGCCGGCAACCGATCGACGAGAGTCGTGAGTGTGATAAACAAACCAGCGCTTCAGCTTCGCGAAGTCGATCACCATGCCCATGAATTCCCGCTCGCTCGGCTGCATTCGCTCGACTCCGTTCGCTGCGGCCTTCGCTGGCAAAAAAAAACATTAGCGGGACATTGCTTGAACGTGTTCCACCATCGCGTTGACAAACTCAATTCCGAAGAGGTCGACCAGCTTATCGGCCGCCTTGGCTGGGTCATTCGGAATGTACACCTGGCGGTTCTCTCTGATGCCAGCCTTGACCAATGCCGCGTTGGGCGACATCTGGCCCGCCATCACCTTGGCGACTACTTCCGGCTCGCACTCCCGCTTAACGCGGTCGATGCTGTAGGCCCGACTGTTGCCGGTTACTCGCTGACCGTCGTGCTCGGTGACATTGTCACCAGACTGTTGGGGTGCATCATGTTGATTAACACACTTCATCGCCTCCCGAAACATCGCCAAGCATTCGGGATCGTCCTTGATGATGGCCTCAACCGTGCGAACATCTTCGCCCCAGCCGCGTATCGGCTTCTCGGTGATAAGCTCGCGCAGGCTCGACAACTCGATCACCTTGCCTTTAGGAGTCCCGTCAGACGTAACCAAATGACGGCACTCCCATGCCTTATGTCGAATGATTTTTTTCAGAATACTAGGGAAGTTTGACAACCCAAACTCGGTGGACCGCAATGAGTCATAGGCTCTTCTGCAAATTTGGCCGCGTTCAATTTCGTTTAACTCGCTCATCGTTTTCCCTTGTTGCACTCGCGGACCAATTGATTCAACTTGCTTTGCAATTCCGTCTCCGTCATTTCTCGTTGTGGTCTGAACTTTCCGTGAATGACCTTCACATCCACGTCCAGAAATTTCGACAAGCGGAACGCGGCTCGATTGCATTTCTGCCGCAGGCCGTCCATGCGATCTTCTTTGCATGGTTCGTTGGTAACATCTTCCGCACGCTCAAGCGAAATTCCGCCAGTCATTGCCATGATCTGCATGACCTTTTGCATGGACACGCCAACCGATTCCGCGACACGCTCGATCTTCTTGGCCTCATCACTCGGTATGCGTTCCTTGCCAATTAACACAACTTCAGTCCCGTCGTGTTGCGTTGAATACGAATCAAACTGCAACGCCCCTTGTTGGCGTTCGTTTAGCTCTCGCGATTCTTTTTCGCTCATTTCGCGTAACGCCTGCCCTTGTGCTTTCTCGATGTTTTGAGCGCATCGAATCAATCGCGGATCGGCCGGCAGGTACACATAAGCCTCAAAGTCTTCTAAGCCACGCACTCGCGACACGCGGCCAATCAGTTGGCGAAAAAACAGTTCGGAGGTGGTGTTGGTCAGATAGCAGAGCACTTGCAGCCGCTTAATGTCGGTGCCTTCGCTAACCTTGCGAACTGCCACCAACCATTCCTTGCGACTCTTGCGGAACTCTTTCACGCTATCGTTTTCAATATCGGTATCACTGACGATTACGCTTGGCTCGCATCCTGTGACCTCGCGAATCAAAGCCGCCACTTTGACCGCATGAAATTGATCTACGCACGCGGCTAACGCCCCTGCATCGGGAATTGACTTGCGAACCTCTACGAGCTTCCGATGGGCCGAAAGAATTTGCTGCCTGACGTACTCACCGTTTGGATCCAGCAGTTTCTTTAATCGCTGCGCTGCGTCATCGTCGCTAATCTCTTCAGAAATGGTTTCCGTGTCTCCGGTGCAATCGTTGCGAATGCTCCCTTTGGAATGATCGAACACGAGATACCTGACGACGTCTTCTGTTAATGCTCGCGGGTAATCGTATGTGAAATCGCCTACTGCAAACCCGTTGCCATCGTACTTGACGAATGGAATGGCTCGCCCGTCAGACTTCCAAGGCGTCCCGGACATCAAAAGACGTTCTTTCGCTAACTCAAAAGCTGTTGTAATGCCCTTTCCGAAATGCGCCTCATCGCCGCAATGATGGACTTCATCAAATACCACCATAGTTGGCGCGACGCTGCACAGTTTCCGAAAAACAAGTGCTTGATTGGCAACCAGGTGATAGGTGACGACCGCACCTTGAAAACCATGCTTGAAATTGGTCCCGAACTCTTTTGTTTGCAATGCAATGCCAAACTTGGCTGCTTCGTCTTTCCATTGCTCGCGTAGGTTGTCGGTGGGAACAACGATAATGACGCGACGATCTGAACCCGCCGACATCCATAGGCGACACGCTTCAAGTGCTGCCATCGTCTTTCCGCCGCCAGGAATTGCGATGAGCATAAATGGTGCATGCGGTTCGCGGTCATCCCATTTGTGAAGGAAATCTAATTGCCACTTGCGCGGCTTAAACTGAAACGCCGCTTTCTTTTTGTTCATTTTGGAATCTAGCATCTGGCAATTCTCAACGGTTGTTTCGCCACCCAGCGAATAAGGGTCGATGTGATCCGCTTCGCCGGTTCTATCTGAAACCAGCTCTACGGCCTGTCTTTGCATCTTGGAAAACTCACGCATAGCAACTGCCTGCCTTACATCTTGTCTCTGATGATCTGCCGAATCTGGCGAACGCATTCGGAAACGGCGGAGAGCACTAGCAAGCGCGTGCCTTGCACCGCCGCAGACACCTCTGGCAAATGACCGCTCATGTCTACGATCGCCTGCGCGAACGACAACAACTTCTCGCGGTCAGGACGCAACGCCTCCGCGATGTCGGCGGCCTCTTGTGCCTCACGCTGTTCGCGTTTGAGTTTCTCCGCAGCGTCGATGGCCGCTTGCTCCGCCAGAACCTTCAGCCGCTCAGCCTCGACACGCTCATGCTCCGCTTTGTCTTTCGCACGTTGCTCGGCCTGCTCTTTCTCGATTCGAGCCGTCTCGATATCCGCGAGCCGTTTCTTTTCTGCTTCGATCGCTCGCTGCTGTTCCGCCTGAGCCTCTTGCAGTTTCGCAAACTCCGCCGCTTGCTCGGCCTTCTGGCGCTCGAATGCCGCACGCTCAGCCGCCAACTTCTCCGCCTCGGCTTTGATGCGGGACAGTTCCTCGGCCGCCGCTTTCTCCGCCGCCGCTTTCTCCGCCGCACGCCGCTCAGTTTCTGCGGCGCGGAGACGATCCGTTTCAATCTTGTCTTCGATTTGTTTCGCGATATCGGCATCGCTCAACGATTCGATCAGCACTCGCGGAAGGTTCAGGCCGACATGCTGCAACTGCGCGTTCCGAGCATTGAACACAGCGTCTTCGGCGTCGCGTTTCTCTTTCGCGACCTGTTCGTCGATCGCATCCACAAGACGCGTGACGTGATCCTCGGCCTCGCCAGCCATCGAGGTCAGTTCCGCCGCGACCGAGTCAACACGCTTGATGTGCTCACGCGCCGCCGCGTTCAACTCTTTTCGCGTCCTGTCGATGCCCGTGCGAACCTTGACCCACTCCTTGCGTCGCTGGTCGCAGAGCTTGTACCCGGCTCTGTCTTTCACGCCGTCGATCGTCAACGCCAGGTCAGCTTCGACCTTCGTCTTCAGATCCTCAATGGCCAGTCCGTAATCAATCACATGGCTCAGTTCGTTTTTCACTTCCAGAACTTCGGGCATGATTCCCTTTCGTAATTAAATGACCGTCTCACTGGCCGGAACCGGTGCGTACTTCGCGAACAGTCGATAGATCGCCTGAGCGTCTTCGTCTCGCATCGTGGCGGCTTGCGCGTCGAATTTGTGATAAGCCGGCGTGATCTCTTCCGGCTTCAGTTCCGCCAGTCGCTTGGCGTACTTCTCAACGATGGTCGCGACTGTTTGGCTCGTCGCTTGCGTCTGTTTTTTCGCGTTGTTGGGCGCGTCTGTCTTGTCGCGAATTCGGATGCCCAGCGTCATACCGCCACTCGGCGAGCGCACCTCGTCAACGTAGAACCAAATCCATTTGCCTTTCCAATCACCGACGTTCGGGCCGTACAGCTTCAAGAGTTGCTTACGGTTCGTCGGCTTCAGCCAAAGCACTTTCGCGGCGAGCTGCCCATCTATGTTCAGAGTCAGAGTAAACATCTCTTTCTGCGACTTGCCACACGCCACGACATCGACGCAGCGATTACATTTCACGATTTGAACCGGCACATCGCCGCGACCAGCAAAATCCTCTGCTCCGAAAAAGTCGCTGTCAGCACGCATAGCGCTGATGTGCCCCGTGTATTCTTGCACGCTCATTCGTCGAACCCTTCCAAGTTAATGTTCCCGATTTCAAACTCGCTCACGTCGCAGATACTTTCCGCGTAGAACGTCAGCCATTCGTTTTTCTCAATGCACCGCTCAACCGCTTCGATTGCTGCGGTCATGCGAGCCAATCCGAATTGGAGAGCCGATGTCGTGAGTCGCACCAATCGAACGCCTGAGGTTTCGAGCGAGACGAACAGCAAAAACACCTTCTCGACCTGCTTCCCAGTCGCCTGCTCGTACAGGTTTGCGTACAGGCCAAGCTGTTCCCTGTAGTGCAAACGTCGAACTTCGCGCGTGATTGATTCTTCGTCGATCGCTCGCGAAGTCGTCTTGAGGTCGATCATCGTGACCGGCCCATCGTCGGACGTGATCGAATCAATCAGCCCTTTGCAGTAGGTTTTCGAGACCTTGCCAAACACTGCCAACTCGGTCTCGCGTTTCCGTCGCAGTAGATCATTGACCGGTTGAATCCCACGAACCTCGCGACACGCCGCCTGCACCTCTCGCACGTCGGCCGCTCGCATAATCAATTTGCCGGCGTTCGCTTCGTTGAACTCTTTCCACTCGCTTCCGGCACGACGATCACCACCCCACACGGCGACGCAATCAACCAGCTTCTCCGGCTCAAGCAGGATCGTGTGTGCCAACGTGCCACGGTCGAAGCTGTCTTGCAAACTTGCCGTAGGCGCTGCCCGCGTCCCCTCATACGCGTTGCGGATCAACACCGGGTCAATGTCGCTCGAACCCAACAATCCAGCCTTGAGACTGCTGGCGTTCATTCGCTTGATTCGTGAGTACGCTTCCCGCGTCATACTTGGCACCGTGACCGTGCGAAGCAGATCATCAGTCAAAACATCAGCGATTTGTCGATCAGCCATCACAAGATCACCTTCAAAAGAGCACGGCGGCGAACTGGTCTCGACGAGAGACTGAGGTCATCGTGCCCGCCGCCGTGCCGCTCATTCGATTACCGGCAACCCGTCAATCTCTTCGTAAGCAGGAGCGACGCCAAGCGGGTCAATCACACGCCGGCCAAGGTCTGCGATGTCCGATTCGTCTGCCTGGATTTTCGACCCCGGCTTGCCCTTCTTGGCATTACTGCGCTTGATGTCCCATCTCTTACCGGCCTGGATACCAACACGCGGCGACTCGCCGCCACGAGCCAGACACAACACGATCTGCTCACCGGTCACGCTGTCTGTCAGAGTCGTTTTCTCGCCGTGCATCAAAGCCAAAACAAGCATTTCGATTCCTCCTTGAAAATGACCCCGGCCGGAAGTGCTGGCATCGTGCCTCGGCCGGGGTCGGCCATCCCTGATCGTCTCGCGGTTTCCTCCACCGCGTTCAATTCGAGCCGGCCTGCAACGAGCAAGCCGGCCGCTTCTCACACTCTGACGCCAGCCTTCCCGGACCAGCGGCAGAACGCCTGAAATCTCACTTGTACGTTCGGCATTGATCTTCGCTGTAGCGTTTCCAGTAGTTTTGAAACGCATTGCGGAGCCGCTCATAGTTGGCTAAGTCGGCATGTCTCGCAGCGTTCGCCAACGCCTTCACAAACGCACCGCCGAAGTGATCCATGTTTTCGATGATCTCTAGTTCACAGTCGCGTTTCATTTGGCGCAGAGTGGTCGTTTGATCTTGCAACTCATACGCACGCCCCAAAGCCGCGTCACGATCTTCGATCTCCAACGGGTTTCCCATGTCTTTCACGATCGTCCTCCTTGGCTCGTATTCGTTGCCCGCGTTGATCAAGTCCGCAGAATGGAAAATCGCTCCGCCGGCCTGCGATCCGGTTCTTTGTGTCGTCGCATTCCCAGAGCGACCAGGCGGAGCGATATCCACGATCTGCGACACAATTCACCTCGCACCAAAAAAAAGGCAGCCGCGCGACGTGACCAGACAAGCCGATTGTTCGGCTCATCTGATCGTCACGCGACTGCCCCAAGATGCGGTCGCGAGGAAGTTCTTGGCTTCCCGTGCCACGCCATCCAGGCTTCCCCGCCGCTGGCCGCGACGTTGACTCCGTTCAAGCTCCGTCTATGTCTCGCCGCGTGACTGACACGCGGCTGCCGTTCAAACTCTCAACATATCCAATGGGCTGCGATTGCTCGCGGCCCCTTGCTGTTCGACATGGAGATAAATACTCGTCGTCTCCAAATTGGCATGACCCATCAACTCCTGAATCTCTCGCAGCGGAACCCTGTTGTTCATCATGTGCGTCGCGAATCCGTGGCGAAGCGTGTGAGCTGTCACTCGTTTGAGTATCTTCGCGGCGCGAACTGCGTTTGCCAGCGGATCGGTGAACGTGGTTGAGTCCAGATGCCAACGGCCTTCGTATCCGTGCTTATTGTTTGTTGAGTCGAGGTACTTACGAGAGCAAAACAGCCAATACCAACCCAACTCGGATGCCGCACGCGGGCATTTCCTCGCGAGCGCGTAAGGTAACGGAACGCGAGCACGATGAGCGTTCATATCGAGAGCGTGCAGACGCTCAGTCTCAGTGATTTGCAAACGCAACAATGGCTTGGCGGCTTCCGGTAATTGCACAATCCGATCCTTCTTTCCTTTGGCCTGACGAACGTGAATGAAGTTGTTCTCGAAGTCGATGTTCTGCACCCTTAAATCGAAGACCTCTCCGATTCTGAGACCAGCGCCGTAGCAGAGGTAAGCGATGAGTCGGTTGCGGCCCGTCAGGCACTTCATCAGCGACAACGTCTCGTTGACGCTCAGCACGGAGGGGATGTAGCTCGGCTTTGTGGCCCGCAAGGCATCAATCCCTTTAATCTCAATGTTGAGAACGTTTCGATACATGAAGAGAATTCCAGAAAACGCCTGATTCTGTGTGCTCGGTGACACGTTGAGTTGGTTCGCCAGATGACTCAAGAAGGCTTCGATCTCGGATCGGCCATTATCATTCGGATGCACCCAATCTGTTTCGCGAGCACCGCGCCGCTTCCAATCGAACCGCATGAACTTGACACACCAGTCCCAATACACCTCGGCAGTTTTGTAAGACCTCCCCATCATGCGGCACTTTTCAAAGAACTGTTCTTTCAATCGCTTCGGTTTGCTCGTGACCATGATCTCGCTTTCGGATTTGAGTCATGGCATCCGTTCCGAATTGTCGATCCTTCAAAGCCGTCTATCTGGTTACGCGGATTTGAAGCCGCTCTATAAAGCGTTAGCCAGCAAAGTCGAACACGCCCTGCCGCAAACGATTCGCGGCCTTCTCACAGTATTCCTCACTCAACTCGATCCCCACCGCACAAATGCCTGCCAGCTTGCACGCCAGCAGCGTCGTCCCTGACCCCATGAACGGATCAAGCACCGTTTCAGCGTCGATCCATTTCAAACACCACTTCATCAACCCAAGCGGCTTCTGAGCCGGGTGAAACTTCTTCTCCATCTGGCTCGGCATGTGTGCTTCGCACTGTGCCATTCGGAAAACCCGCGTCGTCCGGTCCAAGTTCGTCCATGCCATCTCGGCTTGCCCCGTCGTCCATGTGTCTGGCTGCTTTTTGTCCCATATCAACCAGCATCGTGACGGCGGCAGGTTGTAATAGTTCCCACCCCAAATGATTGCTTGCTTCCCGTGCTGAAGCACTTCCGGCAAATGTTCACTCGGCTGCATGTCCCACTTTTTTGCCTCGCCTTGCGGTATCTTCCAACTGCTCTTCTCGCCACCGGCCCCGCCGTTCCATTTGTCACCAAGCCCATACGGCGGGTCTGTCACCACAGCATCGAACACCCCAAGAGACGGCAGCACATCGCCGCAGTTCCCACAGTAAATCGTGATCCCATCCTGTTCAAAAAAGCTGGCTAACAAGTCGGTCAACCCGAGCGGCGAATCACGTCTGTCCCGATGGCAAGCCGCTTGTCGCCGCCGGGTTACCTTTGTCGTTACCCAGACGACTTGCGCCATTCACGGAACGCCTTCGTCCCGCGTATGGCTTGCTCGACTGTGGCCGTCTGATTCTCCACGGTCGACAGGTACTCTCTAATCTCCTGAGCGATCCGCAAAGCTACCGACACCTTGCGGGTTTCCGGGGATGGCTTGCGCCCGGCCCCTTCGCGTTTGCCTCCTTGGTTATTTGCCATTTGTCCCAGCCCCTAGAAACATGATCCGGCCTGTCAATTGGCCGTCAAAATTAACTTCGTAGTAGGTAGACGCTGCCAAAAGAAGCAGGCTATCCGATCGCTCTAATCTATCGACGTGATAGCCTGCCGTCGCAATCAGCCGTACTTCTCCGTTTGTTTTTTTCGCGAACACCAGCGGTTTCGTCGGATGCGAAACCGCTTCTTCTAGCATCCGTATTTTTTGCCGTACATCGTCCGCATTCAAACGATCGTCCGAGGACATCGACGCGAGGTATTGCTTGTCGAGCTCTAGTTCTTTTGCGTATGCGATCGACAAGGACTTCGTAGCGTTTTCTACAAAATTTTCAGTAATCATCTTTTTTCCCCTTTTGCGTTTTGAATCGGCGTCGCGACAGTCGCTTGCCATGTCATGATTATATCTTCGGCTTGATTCGACGCAATACATAATTCTAAATTTATTTTGTGGCTGTAATGGGCGGATTAGCGGTGCCCAAATTCGCCGACCTGTGCTTCGCAGGCGAACTCAGACTCCAGCATTTCGACAGCTTGCGCCGCAAGCTGCTTGCCAATGGCGATTAGTCCGCTCGTGCGATGCGCCGCATTCGCACACTGCCATTGTGTTGGCTGCCACCCCTCGCCCTCGCAGTAATCGACCTCGATTGGTGCCGATGCCTCTGTCAGATTGCATCGGACCAACATCGTCTCGCCGCCAAGATCACCACCACTCAGCTTGATCGTCGTCATTGTCTTGTCCTTTTCTCTTGCGGTTGTTCGTGCGGCCTCGTTGGCCGCGTTATGCGTTTAATGATATCATTTATCGGCCGACACGCAAGAGAATTGATATCATTTTTATTCGGATTCTCCGAAATCGTTGAAAACGAGGCAGAACAACCGCATTTTGCCGACCGAGGCGGCGGCAAATGCCAAGCGTTCTGCTTCCATTGGACGGCGTCAACACGATGTCTAAGTGGTTGCTGTAGCGTGCGTCTCAGAAAGCAGAAAGCCCCGTTGAGTGAGACCAAAGAGGTCAAACCCAACGGGGCGGAATTTAGACGCGAGCGTCTGATATTGTCAATCGCGTGCGTTTGAATTATTTGAAATCTTGCTCGTCAATTCAACGCAAATGCTGGCCGGCCAATGGGATGATTTTTTCGGATTGCCTTAATTTGCTCGACATCGTCGCGAGAAAGCAACCTGTCTCGTCCCACTTTCGTACCAATCTCGTAGTCCAAGCAAATGCGACGCACAGACGAATCGGCGATCCCCAGCTTCTTCGCAGCTTTTTGTACCGTCAGAGCTTCATTGAGTTCCATGATCATGCCTCCAAGATAAAACGCTTGCGTTTGAATTACAAGATTGCTAGCGTCAAAAAGAACTGGGCGAGGGGGAAGTCGAATCCCCACGTCCTTGCGGACACAACGGCCTAAACGTTGCGCGGCTGCCGTTACGCCACTCGCCCAAAATGACACCTACAGAGCTATAACACCAAACGTTTCCTAAGAACTCCGCTGCCGGTAGCACTGGATCGGCCGGTTGAAGCGGTGATCACATCCAGTGAGAGTAGGCAAAGATTGATGGACTCTTTGCGTCGATGAATGGAGTCACCGAAAGAAGGTGACAACGTGACCATTCTTGAACTGTTGCGGTCGTCTTACTGCCTGGAGCACGCCCTGTGCTTGAAACAACAATCGCTCGAGCAGATGCGGTATGCCGTTGACCGTTTCAATGAGCACCTTGGCCGCGACGCGACGATTGAAGACTTCACGAAGCTCAATCTGATCGGCTTGATGGTCGCGAGGAAGGCCAGCGTTGCCGCCGCGACTGTAAATAAAGATCGGCGGGAGTTGCTCGCGCTGTGGCGTCACGCGGCGGACAACGGACTTTGCGGCCAGCCTCCGCGAATTGCGAAGTGCCCTGAGCCGCTCAACGAGCCACACACATTCGCCACGTCGGATCTGACGAAGATCATCGCAGCAACGAAGCTGATGGCCGATCCGATCTGGTGGCGTTCGGTCGTGCTGTTTTTGTATGACTCTGGCGCGAGGATTTCGGCATCGCTCGCGATCAAAGTGAGCGACGTGGATTTCGCGGCGCGGACGGCTCGCCTGTTGAGCAGTAACTCGAAGACGCTGCGATGGCAACGTGTGACCTTGAGCGATGACGCCGTCGAAGCGATGACTGCGCAGGCCATCGGACGCGAACCTGGAGAGCTGCTGTGGCCGTGGCGGCGACACAAGCGGCAACTTTTCCCCTGGTTCCGCAAGCTCGTAGACACAGCCGGCGTTGAATTGCCGCGCGGCAAGTGCTTTCATTCGCTGCGACGAACGCACGGGACTGCCGTTTGCGAACTCTTCGGAATCGAGACGGCCAGCCAGTCGCTCGGCCACACGAACACGCAGACGACCAAGCTCTATGTGGCGCGTGATCGACTCACCGTGTTACGGGTTGCCGATCGGCTGCCGAGGCCGTGAAGGCTCGCTGTAGTCCACACACGAGAGGCACGAGCGGACTCCGGCGGCGCGTTTGCTCGGCTGGCACTCGACGTGTAGTTCGCAGGAAAATACTGTCGTTGTTTTTGCGCCGCCGCACGGAACGCACTTCTCCTGCCGTACCTGATTGCCTCTGTGAGCACACACGACAGCAAGCGGCGGTTGGGGATTCGGCACTTCTGGATTTGTCGTGGTGCCAATCAAGTGGCATGACGCGCATTCTCGCAAGATGACACGCCGCCCAGTATTCGCCTCGTGTGTGCAGACCGACTCCCCGAATACGATTTGCCGTGCGGAACATGGCGGCAAGACACTGATCATGGCGACACTCTGAGTGTTGACGGCCAATTGGCCACGGATTGATCGCAGGAAACTAGCTCTAGAGTGTTCGCTCCGTTCGTGTCGAACCGCTGCCGCTGGTTGCATGGTAGCCGATAACGTGCGACAACGCGGCGAGGTTCGCGGCGCACGCCAGTGACGTTCAAGAACGGCACAACTTGCGTGACGATCTCTTCCGAGCAATCGGCATCGAACAGTGTCAGCGTCCATTCGTAAGGACTCAGCATAGCCTTCACGAATGGCGCGTCTGCGACTTCCTCGACCCACTGCGGCTCGTTGGTGTCGGCGAGGAGTTCGTGTTCGCCGGCCCAATCGACCGGAAACGAACTCGGCAGCGTATAGCGGAACGTGTCGGCAGCGTTGACGATGTCGTGTGCTCCGAATCCGGATTCCAGCGTAACGTCAACGGTTGCACCGCTGAAATCAATCACGAGCGGTGCCGCGACCCCGCCGGGCCACGGCATCGAACCAATCGTCGATACAGGACTTGTGAGACCTGCTGAACCGGAGTAAGGCATCGACGTCATGTAGGTCACGAAAGCCGACCAGGCCAGCGAGGTCGGCATCGTCGTCAGCGTTCGTGATGCTGTACCTGTCAAATCTGGAGCGAGATACCCCCGCGCGGTGATCACGTCGCTTTCAAAATCCAGCGTGATCACGCGATCCTTTTCGAGATTCGGCCGCAGAGCCAAATCTGTTGAGACATCACTACCAAAGGTCGCAATGTGATTGTCGGCAAAGCCATATTGAAAAAAAGCGTTGCGAGTATATGTGAACGGCGGGGACGCGCTCGCATACGATCCGCTACTGTCGACCGGTACACGCTTGATCCAAAACACACGGTAGTTGATCGTCGTCGTTACGCGAGCGTTGCAAGGGTCGATTGAGGTTGAGGAAGACAGAATCTGATATCCGTTGAACTCAATTTCTGTGAATGGTCCGTCTTTGACTCCATCGCTCAGCGAAAACGGGTCTTCACAATCGCCCTCTTGTACAGGTAGACCATCCAGGGGGTCGCCATATTGTTTGTAGAGTGGATTGTCAGGGTCACTGTTGTTAGTGCCGATCAGGCCGCCAATTGTACCCAACAAGCCTTGAAAAAATGCGGATAGTGTTCGCGGGTAAAATTCCAGAATCACATACAATGGAAATGGAGCGCTGCCGCCGTAGAATCTCGGACCAAGTTGCACCGATCGTTTGCTGTAGATACCGACAAGATTGAACACACCGCAGTCATGTATTCTTTGCGCCACTCGATCAAACTCTGTCTGCGTTGAAACCCCCGGATCATCAAACTCAAAGCTGTACGACGAGAGATTGCCAACATCGGTCAAAATCGTCAGGATTCTTGATTGCGAAAAAGCGTCACCTGTCGCCGTGATATACCTGCCACCGTACAGCGGATCGCACCCGTAACCGCGATAGATCAACCCGTCTTTTCCGCCGCGTTGCGCGGAATAGGTTTGCACGTTGCTCGATGTCGGACCAATCTCGAACGTGTCTGGCGCAGTCACTGTGCCGGTGATCTCGATTGGGGCGGTCGCACCGTCAATCAAATCGTTTGGCCAAAATAGATCGTTCACCACGCCAGCGTCATAGCTGACATCTTTCACAGTCGCCACAATCGACTCGTATGGCGTATTGCGATACTGCTTATTGCAGTTGGCTTTCACTAAATTCGCGCCGTCTGGGAACAATAGCGGCGGCTCATCGTCATCTTCGGAGACGGTCACGAATCGAGTGCTGTCTGGCGTCGTGACAACAGCCGTCGTCTTCGTGTGGCTGAGTGAGTCGGTGCCGGAATAGTTCGTATCGACCGGATCATCGCTGCGAAATCGTGCCACGTCGTCACGCTGCGAAAGACACGTCAACACGATTCCGCTGTTACCCGTGAATGTGATGGCGGTTCGCGTTTCAAAGTTGCCAGTCCATTCGAGCGTGACCGCTGTTGGCAACGGGCCGTCCCCACAAATCACGTCGCCAGGAACGACGTTGGAGAGCGCCTCAAGTGCCGTTTGGATCGTCGCGGCCGAAGCCGTGGTCGAGATTGCTGCTGTTGTCTGCCCATTGATCGTCAGCGTGAACGTGGCTGGTGGCGAGTTCGGCGTGGTCAGCGTCCAGTTCCGCTTGACGGTCATGGCCGCGACAGCGGCTTTGACGATGCCTCGCCGGTCGTAAGATGCGCCGGTTGCGTTGCGTTCGGCAGGAGTCGTTCCGCTGGTGTCACATGGTACGCAATCCGTTAGCTCTGCCGTTCGCGGCGTGTATCCGCTGACCGGAGTGCCATCTTTCGTTGGCGTGGTCGTCGTCACGATCATCGTCGCGCCGTCCACTCCACAATCTGAGCAAGGTGTCTCACCAATCGCTTCGGTGAATCCTTTCGGATGCTGTGCGTCGTCGGCCGGCGTCACGATCGTTGCTCGGCACGTTAAGCCGACAAGAAATAAAGGTCCGTGCGTACCCAGCCTCGTCTTTGCGAGCGCTGCGAACGGTGCCGAGCCATGATGGAAACTTGGAGACGTTGGCGCAAAATAGAGTCGCCCACCGGCTGTCAGAGAATCATCTCCGCAATCGCCGTCATCTTCCGCGTAGCGCATGCAGAAGCCATACGCTGATGAGTAGCTCGCTGTCAGTGTCGGCGTAAAGTCATCGGCCACCGGCACCCACTTGGCCTGACCGCCGTGAAAGCGGTTGTTGTAGTCGAGCGTGTGAACCGTGCTGGACTCCGATGGGTCGCACGCTCCGCGCTGCGATGAGAAGGCAAACTCTGACGCAGTCCCGGCGATCAATGCGAGCGTGACGATGTCCCAGCCGTTCGCAAACGACTCAGGAAACCATAGCTGGGAGTCCGTCGCCCAGCCTCCGGTCACAATGGCTGCCGCGATCGTAGCCCACGAGTCTGTGATGGCCGATTCGAGAACACCGATCGGCGAACCCGCCGCGTCGGTGAATGCAACGACGACTTCGGCAGCGCATGGCACAAGCGTGTTCGTCTTCTTGAGCAGCGGCGTTCCCTCGATCAACTCAAACGCCACACCGCCGCTGCCGTGAATGATCCACAGCGCGGGGACGTGGTCAGCGGCCGCTCCGCTGTCATCCGGAAAGTACCAGGGAGCGATCGCTATCGTTGCCGCGCCGCAACTCCCGACGTTCACTGGCTCGCTGACGTATTCAGCGATCACATCAATATCGCTATCGCCGCCAGTGAGCGCGACTGTTTGCGTGATAATCGTCGTCGGGCATTCGCGGCGGATCAACTCGGCGGTGATCGGCGACGCGAAGCACCCGCCAATCGGCGAACCGCTGAAAGTCGCTGCGAGGTTCAGCCTCTCCGGCCAACTCGATCGGTCATCACCGGCACAACAGCAGCAGTGGCAGTTGCAACCATTCGGTCGGCCCATCTCACGGCCTCACAGTCGAGCATGACAACCAGATGATGCGAAACTCACCATTGAGTTTCGCGGCAATGAAGTAATCACCCTTAGAGCCGCTCAAGCCTGTGTCGCGGTTGACGAGATAGACCACGCTGCGGGTGCTGCGACGAATCCAAGCGCCGTCCCGGAACTGCAAAAACTCGCCTGCTGACCAATCCGCAATCCCATCGAGGCTCGTCGTGCCATCTTCGCTGACACGGTAGAAGTCTTCTTCGTCACCAACACCGGATGCCAAGGCTGGATCGTTGGTAGCTGCGTTCCAGTCGCCGAGGTCCGTGATTGAATCCACCTCGAAGAACTCCGACGCATGTCGCACCCACACGCCATCGACTGTTTTCAGGTATTGTGCCTGCGCCCATGCGGTGATGCCGTCTAATGTGGTCGATCCCGCCTCGGACACTCGATAGAAGTCGCCATCCGTGCCGCTGCCATCGGACAATGCGGGATCGTTTGCGGCTGCGTCCCAGTCGCCGAGGTCTTGACCGCTGCTGGGAGCATCCTGGCCCCAAGCAATTAAAGTTCCCGACGCCATCGTGGCGCCCGTCAGCGGATCGGAGGCTGCATCTAGTTCTTCATTCAAGAAGCCTTCCACAATATCCAGCGGCGACGCAATTCCGCGTCCGCGTCGTTCGTCAGGTCGGAAGTCGCGGCGGCCGTTCATGCGAGGTCAAGCTCCGCGTATGAGGTCTGTAGGCTGGTGGACTTCTGCTTGATGTCGTATGTGATTGAAGTGACCACTGATCGTACAGAAGTTTTCTGATATGTGCTGCCAACGTCCACAATCAAATCTCCGAGTGAGACGAACTTGCGGACCTGCTTGAAACCCAGGTCGATCGTTTGACGCTGCGGCCCATACCACTCGGCCGCCGCTTTCGCGAAGGTGTCGAGCCGCTCGCGGTCGTCGCGCACGAAGCCGCCCGTTGTCTTTTGAAGCACTCCGTTGGTGATGCCCACGACTGTATTGGGGACGACGTAATCCAGACGGCAATCCTTCACCGGGATTCGCAAAACTCGCTCTTGCTCTCCTGTCGAAGCGAGAATGATTTGCCGCTCAATCCGTGTTCGCTCGGTCATTTCAAACGTCAGAGTGACCCGCGCCGTTGAATAGTTCAGCGCATGATTCTTTCCCGGATAGGCTGCTGAGTCACTTGCCGCCGGCGCACGTCGCCACGTGTCTTCGTGGAAGAACAAGCGGTCTCCGACTTTCCAGTTTGTCACGCCGTCGAGTTCGCGTAACGTGTGCGCCACGGTGCAAATGTAGTAGTCTCCCTCTGTACCAACGCCGCTGGCCAGAGATGGCGAGTTCGTCGCCGCGTTCCAGTTTCCTTGATTCGTGAATCCGATCGTGTGCCAATCGTCGTTGGCGAAGAACTGTTGATGTCCGCCGCTGACGCTGAGCATGACCGCCGCGCGGTCGTGATGTGATCGCGTGCTGATCGACCACTTGCGTTTGTCAGGTGCGGCGAGCGAGTCACCGTCGATTCGATCCAGCAACTCCCAGGTCGGGAATCGCGGCACGTTCGTCAGAGCAAACGAAAACGGCTTGAGGAACGGCGGGCGGTCGTCGAGGTCCGTGACTGTGTATTTCCAGTCGTCGTCGTCGATGTGATCGTCCGAGTAATCGAAGCGTTCGCGAAGTGGCAGATGGTCGAGCAGTTGAAGGCCGCTGATCCACGATGCACAGTCTGCATCGTCAAACTCACCGTTGGCATTCCAAGGATCAATCACTGCAAACACTCGCTCTGTGTCGGACGTGTTTTCGGGATCGTGCGACAGCAAATCCCAATCGTCGGAGACTTTGAACCGAGCGAAGACGTGATCGAATTTATCCTCTGATCTCGCCTTCTGATTCGCGGACACTTTCTCGGCGAGAGGCAACGCGGCATACCACGATTCGCGAGAAGCGGCATCGAAGTAGGCTTGCTGCTCAGCCGGCGTCCAATCCGTCACGAGTTGATATGCAGAAGGATTGAGCGAGAGCGTGCATGTGACCGTTCGCCAGTCGCCTTCGACCACGACTTTGTGATATTTGGTCGTGATCGTGTTGTTGAGTTCGGGAGCGACCACATCGAACGAAGACTCAAAGTCAAGCGAGTATTGATTCGGATTCGCGTTGAGGGTTGTGCCGTTTGGCATGTTGATCGGCACGTCGGCGAACGTGAAGACGTTGATCTTCACCTGCTCGTCACGCGGGTCGAACGTGACGTGATACCCGATCCCACGCTGCCGCTGAATCAGTTCGTCGAGCACGGCCTTCACGGTGCGCCGGTCTGTTTCCACGCCACCCTTCGGCAGCCAATCGAGGTTTCCGGCATCATCGTTGATTACCGCCGTCACTGGCCCCGGGTTCTGATGCTCCAACAGATACTCGACCGCCTGCTCTGCGTTCCATTCGTCTTTGCCGCGTTCACGGTATGAGAAGGCATAGGTCGTGTCTGAGTAGCCGTGTTTCCACTGGCCACCACGGAAAAGAACGAAATCGCCGGCCGTCCAGTCTGACGTTCCGTCCAAATCCGTGGTGCCTGTGGTTGAAACAGAATAGTAGTCGCCCTCGGTGCCTACCGAAGAGACTAAGGTGGGATTGTTTGTCGCGGCATTCCACGATCCGATGAGCGTTCCCAGCGGTGCGAGTTCGTCTTCGGATCGGTTGCCATGTTCGGCAAGTTCTCCGCGCTGATCCGTGTTGAACGCCAACCCGCGATTGATCGTGATCGTGTCGCCTGTCAGTGCGCCGTCTTTTGTTTCGAGAACGGTTGTCGTGATTTGCTTTCGCTCGGCATCGTAGAGCAGGCCGTAGCAAGTCAGCGATTGCTTTCCGCTGCTGATGTCGTTCGCGTTGCCGTCTGGATTCAGCGTCTCGTTGGCGACGATCCCATACCACTCGACGTGAGTCAGTCGCGTCCAGACACCATCGCGAAAGATCAGCACGTCGCCGACTTCCCAGTCGTCGATGCCGTCGAGGTCTTCATTGCCCGCATCACTAACCGTGTAAAACGAGCCATCGGCCTCGCCGCTGCCACCGGACACAAGCGATGGCGTGTTGGTATCTGCATTCCAGTCGCCGAGGTTCGTGGTTCCCTCTTCCCAATTGTTCGTGATCTTGATTCTGACACGCTTGCCGGCCACTGCGAGCGGTTCGACCGTTGCGAACGATGTTTCTCCAGGCTGCAATACTGAACCGTACAACCACGTGAGCGACGCTTGAGAGACTTCCGGCGCGGCAACCTCTCGCAAGCGGTCGAGGTAGCAATGCTCCTGAACAGTCCAGGGGCCAACGAGCGCATCCGAAAACGCGATCTCAACGCTAGGAACGTCCGCAAAGAGCGAACCGACCGCCGTGCTGATAACTGTCGGCGTCGGCGGAGTCGGTGGCGCTGCCGGTGCCGACAGCGACCCAAACGGAGAACCAGCGTATGGTGTAAATGTCGGCATGTCGCTTTCTATCTCTGATCAGTCTCGCATGTGATATAAAGCATCTCAGGCTCACTTACAGCAAAAGAAACCAGCGGGAACTAGCAGCGGCACTGCCAGCCACGTATCCATCAACGAACGGCGTTGTCGGGAAGGTCGTCAGCAGGTCGCCCCAGACCACAATAATGATTCCCGGCTTCCCGTTCGCGCCTACTCCTGAGGGGCCACCGCCGCCGCCACCGCCGCCGCCGTATTCACTTGCAACGCTGCCTGATGCTCCAGTGCTACCACCTGCGCCGCCGCCACCAGCACTCAAGGCACCGAGTTGCGTTCCGCCACTACCTCCGGCTCCACCAACACCAGCGGCACCGTCCGCACCGTTACTGCCCGCCGAGGCATCTCTGCCGGCTGATCCTCCGCCTCCGCCTGCTCCGCTTGCTCCAGCTTCGCCATCGCCGCCATTGCCACCGCTATAAGTATACAGACTACCCGTTCCGCCGGCACCGCCTGCTCCTCCCTGGTAGTCAGTCGCATTCTCGCCATTGATAGCGGCTGCAATGTCCACTGAGTCAGGGTCTCGCAGATAGGCTGTATTTCCAGATGGGAGATTATAGGTATATGTAAGACTGGCATCGGCAACTGTGTGTTCTGAGGCAACTCTTTCGCCCGGACCGCCACCGCCACCGCCAGCGATTACGCCGTCCGCGTCCGCGCCCCGTCCGCCATATCCCACTATATGCACACGAATCACCGTCGAATTTGTGATGCCATCGTTAGACGGAATCCAATTCTGTTCAATCACGGTTTCTGTTTTGAAGATGCGCGCTGGCATTTGGTCTCAGATGTTGTTGGTGACAGCAAGAAGATCCCACTTTGAATCTGCAGCGTTGTATTTGAATCCAAGGTAGAGCGTTTTGCTGATGACCGTTGTTGATGGCAGCGCCACATCACTGCCGGCGCGATAGATCGCGTTCCACGTCAACGCTCGTGCGGTGCCGTTGTCTTTGATCCGAATCACGAGCGTCTGCCCATCGGTCGGCGTGCCTGACGGTGCGGCGAAAGCGTCTGCGGCGGCCAGAGCGGTAACGTTCCACTGATCGACGCTATCGGCCGTTGGCGTTGACGTCGCGCTGCTGGTCTCAGTCCCAATACGCAGCGTGACTCGTTTGTTGGTCAGCGTGTCAGTCGTCGCGCGAGCAACAAGCGTATCGGTCGCTGTCGGCAGAGTGACAGTCCCCGTGTTGCTGATCGTCGAAATGATTGGCGTTGTCAGTGTCTTGTTCGTCAGTGTCTGAGTTGCCGAAGTGGTGACAATGTTCACACCTTCGATGGCGACAACTCCCGCAGAAACTCGCGTCAACGTCGTGTCGCTGGCGTGTCCTAGATTGATGCCTGCGAACTCAGGAGAATCCGCTGTTGTAAGACCCACAACTCCCGCTTGAGGCAAGCCAGTGCAGTTTGTGAGGGTGCCGCTGGTTGGCGTTCCGAGCACCGGAGTCACCAACGTCTGCGATGTGCTGCCGTCGAAGATGGCTGCCCCAGTTCCGTTCTCATCGCTCAAGACACCACGCAACTGGGCTGACGTTGTTGCCGCGAATTGAGCGAGCGAATTCGTTGTCAGAGCGTCGCCACCACCGGCGAGTGTCTGCCAGGTTCCGTCACCTCGCAGGTATTTCGTCGAGATGCTCGCCCCTGTTCCGAGGTACGTCGGGCCAATGATCGTTGCCTGCCAAGTTCCTGTTGTGACTGTGCCGACAGTCGCAATGTCGGTGCCAACCAGTTTGCTTGCTGCAATTGAACCAGCAAGCATCGTGTTGGTCACTACCCCTGCGCCAATCGTTGTTGCAAACGATCCTGTTCCGCTGCCGGTCACGTCGCCTGTGAGCGTGATTGTTTGG
>SXGU01441612.1_pt1 | contig 22030 bp, 24 predicted proteins | sample 3174531 | NCBI WGS metagenome assembly SXGU01 (sample SAMN11356863, study PRJNA531348) | freshwater metagenome | isolation source: freshwater sample F1-140 | place: China: Fuxian Lake, Yuxi | collected 2017-12-25 | reverse complement strand
GGCGATGGATCAGGACTAGACCGTTCAACACATTTGACCTGCGGTCTGTTGACTGCGCTTCTGCAACGTGCAGGTGCAAACAGCGACCTGGTCAAGGGGATGTCGCTTGCAGGATCTGTTGGCACTCTGCGCGAGAACTTTATGACTGGACCGGCGTTCAATGTGTTGCGCGGTAAAACTGGCACGCTCACGGGAGTCAAGGCGCTTTCTGGAGTCTTCCCATTTAGTAACGATCGTGCCACCATTTTTACTTTGCTTCTAAATGGCACAGGTACATCAACCGCGGAGATCTATATCCCAATTTGGAACTCTTTGGTTTCATCGTTGGCATCCGGGGGCGATTCAATAGATCTCGAAAAGGTCGCACCACTTAAATAGAGAGGGCTCGTAGAATATGCGTGTGCCTGATTATAAGCCGGAAGAGAAGGTCAAAGTCTCAGAGTTATACGAACTCGTCATCAAATACGCCAAGCAAGAAGCGATAGATCCGATCAGAGGCGCTGGTCGGTGGATTGGGTTTGGACTATTCGCCGGAGTATTGATCAGCATCGGCACTGTGATCGGATCGCTCGGGGTTTTGCGCCTTGTACAAACAACCCCATTGGGTGCCTCTAACGGTTGGTCGTGGCTCTGCTATCTGATCACTGTCGCGATTTGTTTGGTCGTCGGATTTGTGGCGAACTCGCGAATCAGACGCGGAACGCTCGAAAAATAGTTTATGAAGCAATTAGAACATCGCGTCACACGGGACGAATTGCAAAACAAGTTGTTGCTGTTTCAAGAAGACATTCAATCCAAAGTAGCCGACAAGTCAGAACAAATCAGACTTATCAAAATCGGAGTTGCAGTCGTGGCGTTATTGACCGCATTCATGTTTGGTCGTCGCAGCGGCAAAAAGAATCGCAGCATCATTGAAATATTTAGCGACCAATAATTAACAGGCAATGCTTCAAAAACTCATCGCTCGGTCCGCCAAATTAAGGTTTTGGTTCGGCGTATATCGTTTTCTTCGAAAACATCTAAGACCGACGAGTCAGAAAGTTGTTCGACGCAAGGTTCATAGGGGCGGCTCAATCAGAATCAAATCGCGTTCGGTTCGTTGACGCGAATGCCATTCACTTTTTTACGAACAGAACGTGCTCATGTTTAGTTACGGCGAGAAAGTTTTACTTCTTGATGTAAAGAAGCGTCGATATCTATTCACATTGAAAGAAGGCGGTGAATTTCACACCCATGCAGGCTTTCTTGCGCACAGTTTGATAATCGATGTGCACGAAGGTGCATCGGTGCAATCAACCAAGGGGGCGCATTACATCGTCTTGCGCCCGACCCTTGAAGATTTTGTCGTGCAAATGCCGCGCGGCGCACAAGTGATTTATCCAAAAGATCTCGCCCCGATTTGCATGATGGCTGACATCACGCCGGGTGTGAAGGTCTTTGAGTCTGGTCTCGGGTCGGGGGCGTTGTCAATGGCGATGCTTCGCTACGGTGCGGTTATCACTGGCTATGAGTTGCGCGAGGATTTCGCGAATCGTGCGCAGACCAATGTGCGTGAATTTCTGGGCGCATCTGCTCTAGATCGATACTCGGTTTCTATTCGTGATGCGTATCTAGGTATCGAAGGGAACGACTTTGATCGAATGGTCTTAGATCTACCTGAACCGTGGCAGGTCATAGAGCACGCAGACAAGGTTCTGCGCAAAGGCGCGGTGGTGGTTTCTTATTCTCCGAGCATCACGCAGGCTGTAAGAACCCAAGAAGCGATGGGTGATGGCTGGCTCGATCGCAGAACCCTCGAGGTGTTGCACAGAACTTGGCATATTGAAGGTGCTTCTGTGCGCCCCGATCACAGAATGGTTGCCCACACTGGCTTTCTCACAAGCGCAAGATTTATCGGCGCTTAAAAATCGCGAACAGTAATTACGGCTCGATGAAAATGCACTCTCCAGGGCATTCTTCGGCGGATTCGACGACCGCGTCGAGCATCGAGTCAGCGAAATTGGCGACACCTGCAGCACCCTGCTCATTGCCTTTTGCAGTTGCGAAAATTTTTGCGCCTTCGCGAACATACGCCAAACCGTCATCGAGCAAAGTAAAAACGTCAGGAGCGATTTCTTCGCAAAGACCATCGCCCGTGCAGAGATCCTGATCAATCCAAACTTTCATTCGACTCTCCCTCGTTTAAGGCTGTTATCAACCCGAGATTATGATACACCGCAAATTCGTGGTGTTGGCGGTTTAAATGATTCACGATTTTTGTATTTTGCCGATTGACCTATACGGTAGAAAGAGAGATACAAAGAGAGGCAAAATTCACGATGGCACGAGCTGGAGACGAAACTCCTGAATCAGCACACGAGCATGCACGGCATCTCGAAGACAAATTGCTCGAGACCAAAGGTCAACTCGCTCATGCCGTTGCTCAAAACGAAAAACTCTCTTACACGCTTCGCGAATTGCGTGAACACATCGCGACACTACGAGATGAAGTTGAAAAGTTGACCCGGCCGCCATCTGGATACGGGGTCATCGTCGGGAAAAACGACGATCTAACAGTTGACATTTTGACCAACGGCCGAAAAATGAGGGTAACGGTCAACCCTGACATTGACGTTGAAAAAATTGAGCGGGGCGCAGAAGTAGTCCTTAACGAGAGTTTCAATGTGATTAAGGTTCGCGCTTCTGAGCCAATCGGCGAAGTGGTTCATCTTAAAGAGATTCTCGAGGACGGCGTACGAGCCGTTGTCACTGGACGCGGTGACGACGAGCGTGTTTGCGAACTAGCGGACGCGCTGCGCGGAGTGCACCTTCGAAATGGCGATCTATTGCGGATGGATTCAAAGTCAAATCTGCTACTTGAGCGTTTGACACAGCCCGAGGTTGAATATCTGTTGCTTGAAGAAGTGCCTGATATTTCGTACGCGGATATCGGTGGTCTTGACTCACAAATTGAACAAATCGCTGACGCAGTCGAACTGCCTTTTTTGTATGGCGAACTGTTCGCAGAACACCAATTGCCCGCGCCCAAAGGAATATTGCTTTACGGGCCACCAGGTTGTGGCAAAACTCTGATTGCCAAAGCGGTTGCAAATAGTCTTGCGAAAAAAGTTTCAGCCACGAACGGTGGTGAAAAGGCTCGAAGTTATTTCATAAATATCAAAGGGCCAGAGTTGCTGAACAAGTATGTGGGCGAAACCGAGCGACAAATTCGATTGGTGTTTCAAAGAGCGCGAGAAAAAAGTGAGGAAGGTTGGCCTGTAATCGTTTTCTTTGATGAGATGGATTCGATGTTTAGAACTCGGGGCACCGGAATATCCTCGGACATGGAGTCGACAATCGTCCCGCAATTGCTTGCCGAGATTGACGGCGTCGAGGGTTTGAGAAACGTAATCGTGATTGGTGCAACGAATCGTGAAGATTTGATCGACCCGGCAATACTTCGTCCAGGAAGGCTTGATGTAAAAATTCGGATTGATCGGCCAAATGCAGATGCGGCACGACAAATATTTGCTCGTTATTTGACGAACGAAGTGCCGATTTCCGCCAGCGAAGTCGAACGAAATGGTGGAGACCTAGATGACACAATCACGCAAATGATTGATGCCACGGTCGTCGAAATGTACCGCCAAGACGACGACAATCGATTTCTGGAAGTTACATATCAAAATGGTGATCGCGACACAATGTTTTTCAAGGATTTTTCGTCCGGTGCGATGATCGAAAATATTGTACGACGAGCGAAAAAACTTGCGATTAAGCGACTAATCGGTGGTGGTGAACGCGGAATTCAACTGCTAGATCTGACATTGTCGATTCGCCAAGAGTTCAAAGAACATGAAGATCTTCCGAACACTACGAACCCGGACGACTGGGCGAAAATTTCGGGCAAAAAAGGCGAACGAATCGTGTTCATTCGTACTCTGGCAGACAATGAAAGCGACTCAAAGTCGGGTGGTCGTGCGATCGAAAAAACCGCGACAGGGCAATATCTCTGAGGATTCGGTGAGTATCCCAAAAATTTGCGGTATTGAGACCGAATACGGGATTATCTCCAAGGGTATGGAAGCAAGTGCTGTCACGGCGTCTTCTTTATTGATTAATTCGTATGTGGGTCGATTCGATCAAAACATCGGATGGGATTTTGAAGATGAACAACCCGGAAATGACGCCAGGGGTTTCTCGCTGGACGATTCGTTTCCACCCGAGATCGAGATGCACTTGGTGAACACGGTTCTGACAAATGGTGCTAGGTACTACGTCGACCATGCTCACCCCGAAGTTTCAACGCCTGAATGCAGAACGGTCGATGAGGCCTTAATTTATGACAGAGCGGGAGAAGAAATCGTGCGACAAAGCATGATCGCCGCGAAAGGTTTCTTGCCTGACGGCGCCGAGCTAATTGCCTATAAAAATAACTCTGACGGAAAAGGCAACAGTTATGGGTGCCACGAAAATTATCTTCTGGCCCGCGAGTTGCCTTTTGCCAAGATGGCTGCATTGATAACGACACATTTTGTGACACGGCAGGTATTTTGTGGCGCCGGAAAAGTAGGCACCGAATTCGAGTCGATGCCAGAGGATTCAGTTGCATTTCAACTCAGCCAACGCGCCGACTTTTTTGAAGAAGAAGTCGGGCTTGAGACCACTCTGAAACGTCCGATCATCAACACTCGCGACGAACCCCACTGCGATCCAACTAAATACAGAAGACTTCATGTGATAGTCGGCGATGCCAACATGAGCGAAGTAGCGACATATTTAAAACTCGGCACCACGGCAATATTGCTTGCGATGATTGAGGACGATCAGTTGTCCGAAGATTTGCTACTGCTAAATCCGGTTCCCGCGATTCGTCAGGTCAGTCATGATCCGTCTTTGCGACAGGAAATTGCGCTCGAGAACGGTAGACGAATGACCGCTCTCGAAATACAAGAATTGCTATACCAATATGCAGAGCGCTACGCACATAGATTCGGTCTTGAATCTGTCGGTCAGACTGTTGGTGAGAATGTCTTGCGACGCTGGCGAGAAGTGATTGAAGGTCTACAAACTGATCCACTGAGTGTCGCACATATTGTTGACTGGGTCGCCAAGAAGCGAATTATCGACGGATTGGTGACGAGACATAATTTGCGTGACACAGATGTAAAACTTAAGGCGGTTGATCTTCAATATCACGATATGCGCCCCGAGAAGTGTCTGGCACTTCGTGCTGGTCTCGAGACACTGGTAACGCCTCAACAAGCGGTTGATGCATGTACCGCACCGCCTGAAACCACGCGCGCGTATTTCAGGGGTAAATGTTTAGAGAAGTGGCCGAATGATGTTGTTGCCGCAAATTGGGACAGCGTTGTGTTTGATATTGGAACTGGTCCACTGAGAAGAATTCCGATGATGGAACCCCTACGCGGAACGAAGGCGATGACCGAAGAACTTCTTGCTCGTTGCTTGACTCCATCAGATTTGGTTGCTGCGCTCGGAGATGCAGTTTCAAGTTCAAGCTTCAAACCCAGCAATTGATAACTAATTAATCACTCGTTTTTTTCACTTGACGTTTACATCACTCCGATAATTCGCTATGGTGCGCATATGCCTGAAACCACCCGCAAGCAGAAACCAACGAAGGTTCCAACCAAAACTGACACTGCCGATGAAACCAAACCTGCAGCCACTGGTGACAAATTGATTGCCGAGTTAGATGATCTACTTGACGAAATTGATGATGTCCTAGAGACCAACGCGGAGGACTTCGTAAAAAATTACGTGCAAAAGGGCGGCCAGTAGCCGTAGCCTAAAAACTATGTCGATGCCAATTTTTGAGGCAGGGTCAGATCCGGGCGCGAATTTCGGCGAACTTCTTAGGCGCGTCGGTTTGTCGCCCTTCGGATCAGTTTCAGTAGATCATGAATTAGTCATTCCACATGCGACAACTTGCGTTGCATTGCGTTGCAAAGACGGTGTCGTAATGGCTGGTGACAGGCGAGCAACATCCGGCAATTTGATCAGCCACCGCAGTATGGAAAAAGTCGTGCAGGCTGATGAGTTCAGCGGCGTAGCAATTGCTGGTGCTGCAGGTCCTGCAATGGAGATGATCAAGTTATTTCAACTACAACTCGAGCATTACGAGAAAGTTGAAGGTCAAACTCTTTCACTAGAAGGAAAGGCCAATCAACTATCAAGTTTCGTTCGAAGTAATTTGCCGGCCGCGATGCAGGGGTTGGTTGTCGTTCCAATATTTGCAGGTTTCGATACTCATTCAAATTCTGGTCGCCTTTGGGATTACGACGTAACTGGTGGTCGGTACGAAGAGAAAGACTTCGTCGCAACGGGATCAGGAATGCTGCATGCATCTACCGTGATGCGAATTGCGTGGCGCCGAGATCTATCGACAGACGACGCCGTGAAACTCTGCGCTCGCGCCTTATGGGAGGCTTCAGATGCCGATTCCGCAACTGGAGGACCAGATTCAATGCGTGGGATTTACCCAGTTATCGCCTCGATCACGAAACAAGGTTGGAGTTCGGTGACAGATGAAATTTCGGCGAGGATTTATAGCGACATTGCAACCGAAGTGGGCGCACGATGAACACCCCGTACTACGTACCACCAGAACAATTCATGAAAGATCGGGCGGACTTCGCCCGAAAAGGAATTGCCCGAGGTCGCGCTTTGGTCGCCCTTCAGTACGACAACGGAATCGCACTCGTTTCAGAAAACCCGTCCTCAACATTGCACAAAATCAGTGAAATCTACGACAGAATCGCTTTTGCCGGCGTCGGTAAATACAACGAGTTTGATCAACTGCGAGTAGCGGGGGTTCGTGCGGCAGATATCAAGGGTTATCAATTTTCGCGGCAAGATGTTGACGCGCGTAGTTTGACCAATCAGTACGCACAGATTCTCAGTCAAGTTTTTAGCGAGGCGCCAAAGCCGATGGAAGTCGAATTACTCGTCGCCGAAATAGGTGTCGAGAAAAGCGCTGATCGGCTTTTTCATGTGATGTATGACGGCACTGTTCTCGACGAGCATAATTTCAGCGTGCTTGGTGGCGATTCACAAGCCGTAGCCGATCGCCTTAAATCTGGTTACATCGCAGATGCTTCGCTTAAGGTAGCGCTTATGAATGCAATTGGGGCCCTTTCCGGTTCGGATACAAAACTCGCACACGCCGATTTAGAAATTGCGGTGTTGGAGAGAAACGGACGTCGGCGATGCTTCCGCCGAATCACCGACAACGAAGTCGACGCGATAATCAACTGATTTCGTTACGGGGCATGTAACTTGACCCCGTCAGACTGGCTAGGTTTCTAATATGGAGCGCAGAATTTTCGGCTTAGAAAATGAATACGGAGTCACTTGCACTTTGCGTGGGCAACGCCGACTCAGCCCTGACGAAGTTGCGAGATATCTGTTTCGTAAAGTAGTGAGTTGGGGGAGAAGTTCAAATGTTTTTCTTGAAAATGGTGCTCGTCTTTATTTGGATGTCGGATCGCATCCCGAATACGCAACACCGGAATGTGATTCGATTTATGACTGCGTAGTTCACGATAAAGCAGGCGAGAGAATTCTTGAGGAGCTCCTTGAAGGTGCCGAACAACGGCTACGCGAAGAGGGGATACGCGGAACCATCTACCTTTTCAAGAACAACACAGATTCAGCAGGCAACAGTTATGGCTGTCATGAGAACTATCTGACTTCACGCGCTGATGATGTTGAGCGTTACCCCGAGGTATTGATTCCTTTTTTGGTTACGAGACAGATTTTTACGGGTGCTGGAAAGGTTCTGCAGACCGCGAGAGGACCGATTTATTCGATTGCACAACGAGCGGAACACATCTGGGAGAGCCAGAGTTCGGCTACGACTAGAAGTCGGCCAATCATCAATACTCGTGACGAACCGCATGCCGATTCGGAAAAATATCGACGACTGCACGTAATTGTCGGGGACTCAAACATGAGTGAATACACGAACTTTTTGAAATTGGGCTCGACAGCGTGTGTTTTGCGAATGATGGAGGAGAGCCCGAACATCCTGCGCGATTACACCTTAGAAAACGCGACTCGAGCGATTCGTGAGATCAGTCAGGATATAACCTGCAGACGCAAGATTCGACTTGCCTCTGGTCGAGAACTTTCGGCTCTAGATATTCAGCGTGAACTTCTTGACAAGGCCCTTAAGTTCACTGACACAAACGGTTTCGCACCTTTGGAAATCAAAGCACTAGAAATGTGGGAGCATTGTGTTTCGACAATCGAGAATGACCCGCTGAAACTTAATCGTGAAGTTGATTGGGTGATTAAATATCACCTGATTGAGTCCTTCAGAAAAAGACATGATTTGGCGCTGGATGATGCGCGAACCTTGTTGGTTGATTTGCAATACCACGATATTTGTCGCAACCGCGGACTCTTTTACAAACTTGAAAACCACAACTTGGTCGATCGAATTTGCAGCGACGAAGATATTGATAAGGCAAGAGATTTACCCCCAGCAACAACTCGCGCAAAGTTGCGAGGGGCTTTCATCAAGCGTGCAAAAGAACGCAAAAGGGATTACACGGTTGATTGGGTTCACTTGAAACTCAATGATCAACAACAGCGCACCGTCTTATGTAAAGATCCATTTAAGTACAAGGACGAAAGAGTCGAGAAGTTGATCGCGTCTCTTTAATGATTCGCTGCTCTGCAGCGTTACGATTGACGAGTGCCGTTAGACGAGCAACCGGGTAATTCTTCTTCGACTCGGATGGGTTCAGGCATCCAAAGAAAAATTCTCATCAAATTCAGGGGTTTTCTCGAGTGGATTAGTGTGATCGGCGTTGCTCTCGCAGTCGCAATTATGATTCGCGTATTTCTGTTGCAACAGTTTTACATTTCGGGACCCAGCATGGAGACGACCATGTTTTCGGACAATCGTGTGCTGGTCAGCAAATTGGCATACCGACTCGGCGAGATAGACCGTGGTGACGTCGTCGTGTTTGATCGAACAACACCAAACGGTAGTGAACTTCAACATGACGACCTGATTAAGCGGGTAATTGCCCTAGGTGGCGAGACGATCTCGATTTCGAGATGTGTTGTATACATTGACGGCGTCGAACTAGCCGAACCCTACTTACCTATACGAGATACCGAAATGACGGATCCTGCCGATCGTTGCAGCACCGTAGACATGGAGGCAATAGTTTTGGAGAGCGATGAAATATTTCTAATGGGTGACAATCGACCCCAATCATTTGACAGCCGAATGTTCGGACCAATCAAGAAGGATCTGATCATCGGTCAAGCGTTTGTCCTACTTTGGCCTCTGAGCGATTTTAAAATCCTCTAAACATTTGGCTAATCGCCGAACTCAGTTCTATAGGCATCCACCATCCGATCGGTCCAGTCACTGAAAACCGCGTCCACACCCATGCGAAATGCATTGCAAAACAACTCACTGTGCTGAATATCCCAACTGAACGCCGCCAAACCGAAACGGTGCGACAGTGCAACTAGACCACCATTCCAATCGGTATGGTGCATATTCAATGCAACAATCCCATTTTTAGCGAGATCTGCACAACGACGCTCCGGTCCTTCTGAGATCTTTGATAAACGAATTGAATTGACAAGTTGCAGAGTCGGATACATCTCATGCCAAGCACAAAGTGACGAATAATTTGGGCTACAGAGCCAAACTCTTCTCGTAAAATCACGGTCGAAACGAGCAACTAACTCAAAAATTTTATCTATTGACGAATCATCACAAACATCAATCGAATAATTGATGCTCGTACCACATCGCAGAAATAACTCTTCGAGACTCGGTATCGAAGAGTCCAATTCATCCCGATTGAAACTCTTGATCGTTAATCGCCTCAGACGCTTATATACAAATCCATCATGATCACACACAACATGACCATCTTTAGTGAGCCAAACTTCGGTCTCTAAACCTGTTGCACCAAGACGCACGGCCAATTCAAATGATTCAAGAGTGCTTTCGGGACTGTGTGCCTTTGCGCCACGATGAGCAAACAAAATTGGGCGTTCAAATTTCGATGGCAGACGTTGTTGCACACACAAATGATATGCGAAGGTTTCTCCTAGACTTTGAACATGTTCAATATGACCGGCAGCGAAGTGATGTTCTTGCTGATTATCGGTCTTGTGGTGCTTGGTCCTGAAAAATTGCCTGATGCAATCAGACGGATGGGCAAACTTTATGCCGAATTAAAGCGGATGTCATCCGGAGTTCAAACAGACTTTCGTAAAGTAATGGATGAGCCGATAAAAGAAATGAAGAACACAACCAACTCAATGAAGGCTCTATTTACTGATACTGCAAGTGAATTTCATTCTGCTGCCAAAGAAATTGTTGAACCCACTTTCATTCCTTACGAGAGTGGCGGTGAAGGCGCGCGGGCACAAGATTCCGAACAATCAGATTCAGATCAAAATGACGACACAGATATTGCCGAAGGAATCGCCAATGCAGCAAGAATCGCCCAACAACGCAAAGATGGCGCGGGCAAGGTGAAGTCGGTATCTTCGCCGGCCAATGCCACCAAAACGAAGCCGAAGAAATTGAAGACAAAAGCGCCAGCGAAAAAGCCCACGAAAATAGCATCAATCAAGAAGCCTCAGTCGAAGAAAATAAAAGGGTAGTTCATGGCATTTAGATCTAAAGCCAAGAGTGTCGACGGACAAAACTCGATGTCGCTCGTAGACCACCTGGCAGAACTGAGAATGCGTCTAATTCGTTCGATTTTGGCCGTTGCACTTGGTGCTGCTGGAGTGCTTGCGTTTTATGATCCAGTTTTGAAATTTTTGACCAAGCCGTATCGCGACCTTTGCGCAACACGTCCTGATTTCAACTGCGATGGATCGTTGTTCGCGCTTGGGCCTCTTGATGGGTTGTCGGCGCGAATGAAGATCGCCGGATACGGAGGACTTATTTTGGCGCTGCCAGTTTTGCTTTGGCAAATTTGGCGATTTATCGTGCCTGCATTGAACAAAAAAGAAAAGCAGTACACGGTCCCGTTCATCGCGTCAGCCGTTATTTTGTTCAGCCTGGGATGCTCGCTTGCGTATTGGACACTCTCGAGAGCATTGCAATTTTTGATTTCATGGTCAGGCACAGAAGTCAACCAGGCATTTCAAATAACCAAGTACATCAGCCTTGTTACTTTGATGATCTTGGCCTTCGGTGTGGGTTTTCTCTCTCCGCTACTTATAGTTTTTCTTCAATTAGCTGGAGTTCTGACGCCACGCACACTTGTGAAGCAGTGGCGATATGCCATTGTCGTTATTTTCGTTGTTGCCGCTGTGATCACTCCAAGCGGTGACCCAATCACACTGTTGGCTCTCGGATTACCCCTGACGGTTTTGTATTTTGTGGCGATACTTGTCGGTTTCGTGGTGATTCGCCGTCGGGGAGTGACCTCAAATTAGTAGAAGAATCTGATGACGCGACCAAGCCGAGAATCAATAATCGCAAGATACGACTTTGCCCTGGACAAATTTCAGATAGATGCGATTGACGCTCTGGATGCCGGCGGTTCGGTTTTGGTGGCGGCCCCAACTGGATCAGGCAAAACTTTGATCGCCGAATATGCGATTGACGCTGCAATAAAACAAAAACAGCGCGCGTTTTACACTGCACCGATCAAGGCTCTGTCGAATCAGAAATTCAACGATTTGGTCGCGCATTATGGAAAATCAGAAGTTGGGTTACTGACCGGCGACAACAGCCTCAACACCTCTGCTCCGATATTGGTGATGACAACCGAAGTGTTGCGCAACATGATTTACGCCAGATCAGATGCACTGAATCGTCTTGGGGTCGTCGTGCTAGACGAAGTTCACTTCTTGCAAGACGCCTACCGAGGCCCAGTGTGGGAAGAAGTGATCATTCATCTTGACCCAACTGTGCAGTTGGTTTGCTTATCGGCCACCGTGTCCAACGCCACTGAAGTTACAGAGTGGCTAAGCACGGTCCGTGGTCGCACCGTTGCAATAGTCGAAGAGAAGCGCCCCGTTGAATTGATCAATCATTTCGTCGTCGGTGATGCTTCAACTCACCAAGTTTCAATGTTCGAAACGATTGTAGACGGACAAGCAAACCCCGAGGTCTCCCGTCTTGAGCAGCATGCAACTCAGTCGGCACAGCGCGGCAACTATCGATCGGGGCAAGGCTCTCAAAATCGCCAAGATCGGCGCAACAAACCTGCAGCCAAGCGCTCAAGACTGTTCGCGCCGTCTCGAGTCGAAGTCGCCGAACTCTTGGAGCAACAAGACCTTTTGCCTGCGATCATTTTCATTTTCAGCCGGAACCAATGTGATGAGGCAGCTGAGTCATGTGTACGTGCCCGAATTCGATTGACCACTCCCGAACAGCGAACTGAGATTTCTGAAATCATCGATCTGCGTGTCGCCAACTTTTCTGACGACGATCTCGCAGCCTTGAGTTTTTCAAAGTTCGCCAATCAACTTGAGTCAGGGATCGGTGCCCATCATGCCGGGCTGATACCCGCATTCAAAGAAATCGTTGAGGAGTGTTTTATTCGTGGTCTCGTGCGTTTAGTTTTCGCGACCGAGACGTTGGCCGTCGGATTGAATATGCCGGCTAGAGCAGTTGTGATCGACAAACTCACAAAATTTACTGGTGAGCACCATCAACCGCTCAAGGCCTCAGAATACACACAACTCACGGGACGCGCGGGCAGACGAGGCATTGACACCGTTGGCCATGCCTTGGTGTTGTACAACCAGTTTGTTTCTTTCGACCAAGTTGCCGCGCTGGCATTGAGTCGTTCATTCAGATTGACTTCGGCATTTCGACCGACCTACAACATGGCGGCAAATTTGATACAAACGCATTCGCGCCAAGAGGCGCATCACTTGCTGAACCTATCGTTTGCCCAATTTCAAAGTGGGCGGGATGTTGTTGAACTGCAAGCACGAATCTCACGTCGAAGCAAAGAGCGTGATCGGCTTCGAGAGCAGGCCACCAGCCCGTTTGGAGATATCGATGAATACCGCAATGCTTTTGAAATTCGTCCGAATGCGAGACAAATTATTGATGCAGTTGACTCGCTGAAACCTGGAGATCTGATTCTTGTACCGAAGGCTGGTCGTGAAACGAAAGCGGCGGTTATTGCCACTGCTCAGCGCGTCAACGGCACCAAGTTGACCTTAATCGCGGGCACGAAAGCGGTTCTTCAGTTGCAGGCTGGTGATTTTGAGACTCCGCCAATAAAGCAAGGTCACATTGTTTTACCAGAGTCGTATGCATTCACCAGCCCGAAATTCATCAAAGAGGTTGCGTTGCGTGTGATGCGCACGAAACCAAACAAAGTTAAGGCGAAGTCGACGGGTGCAAAAAACTTCAGCGATTTATCGCATGCAGTTTCAAAAGACCCAGAACTGCGCAGGCGTCTGATCGCCGCCAAATCTGCCGATCGAATCGACAACGAACTTGCGAGCATGGAAGCGCGCATCGATAAATCCGTGCAGTCGGTAAGTGCGAAATTCGATGAATTAGTTCTTTTGATGCAGCGACGTGGATATGTTTCGGCGTGGAACCTCACCGACCAAGGACGAACTCTTGCACGAATCTTTCACGAGTTGGATCTGGTGGTAGCCGAAGCACTCACAGTCGGATTATTCGACGAATTGGACGCGCCAGAATTGGCATCTTTACTGAGCACATTTGTCTATGAATTCAGAAGTGCGGAAGATCCACCTCGACCGATTATTCCGACGACACTGGTATCTAAATGGAAAACGCTTCAGACTTTGAGTGCCAAAATTGCTCAAGACGAAGAATCATCGGGACTCACACCCCATCGATCTTTGGATGCCGGGTTGATGGACGTGACTTTCGCTTGGGCGAGTGGTGACGAATTAATCGATATCTTGAACGAAGATCTCACGGCTGGAGACTTCGTACGCACGATGAAACAACTGATTGATTTGCTCAGACAGATTTCACTGGTTGCGTCAGTGCAAGAGACTCGAGATTCGGCACTTGCCGCTACACAGGCTCTACTTCGTGGTGTGGTCGCTGCATCGCAGGGTTCTGTGCTGCAATGACTATTCGCAAAAACGCGAACTGGGGATCAACCGTCGCTCGTCCGGAAAATCTCGTGATCTGTGAGAGCGACGCGGCTGCTTCACAACTTGTTACCGAACACTATGTACAAAAGCAGATTTTTCCGGCGATCGCAATCGCAAAGTCAAATTTAGCCCGAGCCCTCGGTTCAAACGGTGCTGATATAAACGCTCAGATAATGCAAGCAACACCATTTGACTTGATTGAAATTGCTTTCACAGATGATTCAAATAGACAACAAAAAGTCTTGGCATTGGGTTACGGTCTGCTGAGAAAATCGTGGTGGCGTAGCGAAATTGTCGCAGCGATGAACACGAGTTTTATCGGCGATTGGGATTGTGCGCCAAGATCACATCCCAACGACGGAAAGTTCGATCTAGTGACAGTGAGAACTGAGATGAATCCAACGCAGAGATTGATTGCCTTGCGTCGACTTAGGCTCGCCACGCACTTGCCACATCCGCAAATATCAGTAAAACAACTCACAAGTTTTGATGCCGACTGTTCTGCTAAACCCAATTTATATTTTGACGATCGTAGATTTTCGTGCGTAAACCGATGCAAATTCACCCTAATTCCCGACGCATTAACCCTTTATTGGTAGTGGTTATCATTTGGCTATGACCAAAATTGATATCACCAAGATTAAACACCAAGTTTGTCTAGACATCGATAGCCGTGCTGCCGATCTAATTTCAATCAGCCACGAGATTCACGCGCACCCAGAGTTGAATTTTGAAGAAAAGTTCGCCCACGACATACTCACGCAATATATTGCCGATTCAAAAATCAAGGTTGATCGAAGTGCGTTTGAACTTGACACTGCTTTTGATGCATCGGTGCGCGGTGGCAGTGGACCGACCGTAGCCGTGCTTTGCGAATATGATGCGTTGCCAGGCATCGGCCACGCCTGCGGGCACAACATCATCGCTGCAGCTGGTCTCGGTGCGGGTGTCGCATTGAGCGCAGTTGCCGAAGTCTGTGGTGGAAATTTGCGCTTGATGGGTACACCTGCGGAAGAAGGCGGTGGTGGCAAAGTTGAAATGGCGCGAAAAGGTGCGTTCAAAAACATCGATGCCGCGATGATGGTTCATCCGTCTGATCGGGATTTGGCTCGCATGAATGCGATTGCAATTCAACAACTCTTCGTGCGATATCAGGGTTTGGCCGCGCACGCGGCGGTCTCTCCGAACAAAGGCAAAAATGCTCTCGACGCCGCCGTTCTCGGTTATATGAATGTCGCCGCCTTGCGCCAGCATATTAAGCCAACCGAACGAGTACATGGAATTTTCACGAAGTCGGGCGAGAAACCAAATATTGTCCCGCGCGAAGCAGAAATGGATTGGTACGTTCGCTCGGACACGATCGAATCGCTTCAGCCTCTTAAGGCACGAATCGCAAAATGTTTGGAGGCTGGCGCAATGGCCGCTGATTGCACAATTAGTTTTGATTGGCAAAAGAATACTTATGCAGATTTAGTTGACAATCTTCCGTTGCTCACGAGTTATGTGCAAAACTCAGCACAGCTGGGCCGCGATCTGACAACTGATTTTCTTTCAGGCACAGGTGGCGGTTCTACCGATATGGGAAATCTCAGTTATCTCGTGCCGTCTATTCATCCGATGCTGCAAGTCGCACCACACGGCGTGTCTTTACATAGTGCGCAGTTCGCCGAGTTCACGGCAAGCAAAGATGCCGATAAGGCAGTTCTCGATGGCGCGAAGATAATGGCGATGACGGCGATCGATATGTGGCTGTCAGACACGCTGAGTTCGGAAGTGCAAAAAGCATTTGGTGATGGGGTAGTGCCCGAAGGTGTACTTTAAGCAGTCCATAGGGCGGTAATTGCCATATTGTGTGCGATCTGGGTAATCCCTGAGCGCGGGTAGGCGGACTCCTAAGATAACTCGCCGTGACCGTATATGTACCCGAAAGCTTCGATGTCGACGAGCAGGAGATCCTGCGGCGTTACTTCACGAACCTAGACGGGCCAGTCTTTGCGCTAGTTAATTTGCCAGAGGTCGTCAAGGGTGCACTTTTTGCGAGATACAGCAGAAGTGCAAAGAGCTTGCGCCGACTATTTTTGGATGAGTTCGTCTCGGATCTTGATCTAAGCGGTGACAAAACTGTCGATGCCACCATCGGCTTGTCGCGTGCAGAAGATCTGTACGAAAAAGTTTTCGTTGAATATGGCGATGACAGTGTCGCTCAACTTGGTGGTGTGCACTTGGCTTGCGAGCAAGCATCAAACTTGTTGACGAAGATTCTCGAGCGTGGTCGCCTGATGAGTTATCTGGAGCAGAGTACGCGCTACATAAATTACGATGCGAGACTCGGCGGTCGCTATCGCTTCTATCGAGATGCCGACATTCTTAACGGACCGTTCGGAACTCGCTATGTCGGTGACATGGACAGAATGTTCGACGCATACTCGTCCATGGTCGAGAAAGTTACCGAACATGTTCGTAAAACAGTGAATAAAGGATCAACCGATTCTGATTTCGTGTTTCGACAAGCAACACGAGCCAAGGCACTTGACGCCGTGCGAGGGGTTCTGCCCGCGGCATCGCTATCAAACTTGGGCATTTATGGCACCGGGCAAGGATACGAGGCACTGCTGTTGAGAATGCGCGGACACGCCTTACCCGAGGCACGCCAATACGCCGAAATGATGTTGATCGAGTTGAGAAAAGTCGTTCCTAGTTTCTTGAAGCGAGTCGATGTTGCCGATCGCGGTGGAAAATGGACCGACTATCTGATGGGGCGTCAACAGCAGACTCTCGAGTTGGTTGACGAGTATTTCGGCGCACTTGACCCGGATGAAACTCAAGAAGTAGTGCTAACCGATTTTGATCCCGATGGCGAAGACAAACTGTTGGCGGCAATTTGCTATTCAAGTTCGCACTTATCTGAACAACAATTACTTGAACAAGTTCGTTCACTTGGCCACGAACAGCGTGTTAATTTGATTCGCGCCTATGTGGGCGAACGCGAAAATCGGCGCCACAAGCCAGGTCGGGCATTTGAACGCATCGATTACCGCTTCGATGTCTTGGGCGATTACGGCGCGTTTCGTGACTTGCAACGACATCGTTTATTGACGATTGAATGGCAGCGACTGACGCCACACCACGGTTTCATTCGCCCTGAATTGGTCGCCCAGTCGGGTACCGGCGATGCATTTGACGAAGCGATGCATCGCTCAAGCGAACTTTATGACGCGTTGCTCCCCAATTATCCGAGTCAGGCTCCATACGCGGTCTCGATGGCATACAGAATGCGATATGTGATGCAATTCAATGCTCGCGAAGCAATTCACATGCTTGAGTTGCGATCTTCCCCGCAAGGCCATCCTTCATATCGTCGCGTGGCTATCGAGATGCATAGACAAATTGGCGAGAAAGCGGGTCACCGGGCAATTGCCGACGCGATGACTCACATCGTCAAAGATGCCCCAGAACTAGAGCGTTTAGATTCTGAACGCAAAGCCGAGGCAAGGCGTAAATGACATTTAACAGCCACAACTACACCAGCAAAAAGCCGATTTGGAGTTATAACCGTAGATATCGGATACTATGCGCGACTGATTTGAAACGAGTGAATGGACACCATGGCTGACGAAGACGAAATCGAAGAGATCGAAGAGATAAACGCCGACGATCTTGAGATTGACGACTTAACTGAGACTGTCGACCCCGAATTTGATCCAGATGCTGAAACTGTAGATGGCGACGAGTTTGACCCCGATGCTTTAGCAACGGGTGAATTGGTGGTCGATTTAACAAACGATGGGGCAGCAGTTCTAAGTGACGAAGGTTCGACACTTGCGCCAGTTGATCCGACAAAGCCCAAGTCGGCCGATGATGAAGACGATGAAGATGATCTTCGAACCGAAGACGATGTTGAAGCGGATCTCTCCTCGATTCTGCAAGATAAATTGGCGTCGCCGCAAGAAACTGCACCCGAAGAAGAAGACGAAGCAGTTGGCGAGGACCGCACAGATGGGGTCGAGAGACTCCAACCTCGTCGTCCAGACGAAACCCAGTGCTTGCACTGTTTCTTGCTAGTGCGACAAACAGCACCGGGTTGCCCGGTCGAAGACGACGCCTGTCCATTGTTCGTACACTGATTTCTATGACTACGGCACCTACTCCGCCGAATCCAAGTGAACTGATAGACAAGTTCATTTCGCAGTTACCCGACAAGATCAAACTGTGGCGTTTCGTCGGCAAGATGGCAGTCGAACAGGTCAATAAGCGCTTGATTGATCAAGTGGATAACTACTCGACACGCGAGCCCAGCGATCCGCCAGTGATGCCCAAGACAGAAAAGCAAGTGTTTGTGACCAATGACGAGGTTCCACCAAAGGTGACAAAGCAGCCAGCGACGACTCGAACCAAACTACCGATTGCCAATTATGACGATCTTTCGGCGTTGCAAATTCTTGATCTGCTCGGTGCGCTAAATAAGACCGAACTTGCCAAGATCAGGAAATACGAGACTACCCATCGTGCTCGACAGACCATTTTTAAAAAGATTGCTGCATTATCAAATGCTTCAAAATAGTTTGCGTATTTTGCTTAATTCAAATATCAGCGACTAATCGTGCAAATATTGTCAAGACCTGCCGCATCACAAGATGTGAATGTGTTGGCAAAACTTGAGAATGAGGCACGGCTTTCACTAAAAAAATTCCGCGGAGCCGACAGGCTTGCTATTGAAGTGCCTGAGATTGGCAGGAGGTGGTCAGAAGTGTTAACCGATGGCGCAATGTTTGTGTTGGTCGGATGCATCGACTCGGTCGTAATGGGATATCTGGTCGCGAGAAGGTCTGGACAATCAAAGAATCAGACAGCAACCATTGAACAAGTTTTTGTGACTCGTGATGCCCGCAACTTAGGGGTCGGAGATGCGCTTGTCTCAGCGACATTAATTTTGGCGCAAGAACAAAAGTTCTCTGCAGTCGATGCACTTGCGCTTCCTGGTGATCGTGAAACCAAAAATCTCTACGAACGATCAGGGCTGGTCGCGAGATTAATTACCGTCACTAAAAAACTTGACTAGCCAAATTATTATTTGCCCTGCCAGTTAGGTGCGCGTTTTTCAATAAAAGCCGTTAAACCTTCTTTTGTATCTTGTGAATTCAATACCGCACCGAATTCTTTATTTGTCATCTTGATCAGAGTTTCATCTGACTCTGTGGCTGCGGCCAAAACTATTTTACGACTTGCCCAGACCGCCAGCGGTGCGGCTTTGCAGACGCGAAGCGCAAGATCCATTGCACCTTCAAGTGCTTTCTCAGGTTCCACTAGATGGTTAACCATGCCAAGTTCGTAGGCCCGTTGCGCCGAAAACGGTTCACCCGTGAGAATCGCTTCCATTGCCGCCGCACGACCGATTGCACGAGGTAGACGAAAAAGCCCTCCCGCACCCGCAATTAAGTTGCGTGTTGCTTCTGCCAAACCGAACGCAGACCGAGTGGTTGCCACGACCATGTCGCAGGCCAGAACCAATTCACAACCGCCAGCAGTTGCCAAACCATCAACCGCTGCAATCACAGGTTTCTTGCGCTCACGATAAACGAAACCTCCGAAACCACCGCGTGGAGTGTTTAAAGCAGCTGCTTGACCAGAGTGAATCGCTTTGAGGTCAGCACCCGCACAAAATACTGGGCGTTGCTGGCCCTGCGTGTTCGCCAGCAAGATGGCAATCCAAACATTGTCATCAGCTTCAATCTTGTCAATTGCCGCTTCAAGACCGCTAGCGACATCACCGTTCACTGCGTTTCTCGCCTCAGGCCGATTGAGAGTTACTAGAGCAACTTTGCCCTCAACTGAATATTCAACGAAATTTGTCATATCGCGATCGTAGATGACTAAGTCTGCAAAGACGAAGACGGGGCTTCAGATCCAACTGCAGATTCAAATGGCACTTCAGTCACCGGCGCTTCAGCAACCGGCGCTTCAGCAACCGGCGCTTCGCTAGAGACTGGTGCAACCGGCTGTGGCGCGGGAGGGATCGTAAGTTTCTGCTCTTTTTTTACGCGCGGTTTGCGAATTTGACGGGCTTGACGCGGAGGTCGCAAAGGTTTAGGTGCCTGAGTACCAGTGACAACTTCAATGCCAAATAGTGCAGCGATTTGAGGTAGCAGAGGAGAGAGTCGTTTGACAGTGTCACGTAGTGCGTCAGTAGTCGCTACGGGCGCAGCACCGGGCTTTACTTGGGCGCGAATTGGTGAGAAGGCGAGTGCCTCAAGAACTGCTATCCAACGATCTGCTCCGGCATCACTGGCCAGAGACTCTGTTGTTGCCCTTGCAATTTGTGCACCCAGCTCTGCCGGAAACAACACACCTGCCTTTGGTGGTTCACCAGAAAGTTTCAGAGCCCGAACTACCCGCGAAACTTCGACGGCAGATTTTATGTCTTCAATCCAATTAGACATTTCTTTTTCTTGATGACTTTTCAATGCAGTCTTTAGTTCAGTAGCCAGGGCTCGGGTTGATTCATCTCGCACAACCATGGGGTCATCACTGCCAACGACGACCGCACGAAGATCACGCAAGTCAAGCAACTCAAGATCTGCCTTGGCGGCTTCGGCCTTGTCGAGCCACTCAGCAACTCGTAGCTTTGGCAAAATGTCTGAAGCCATTGAGATCAATCCATCGGCTCTAACTTCTGGCTTGCCGTCTTTTTTGAGTTGCGCATTTTGGGATTTAATTGCTTCACGCACCGCGGCAAGACCACCAGCAAGCGCTCGTTCTGCAACCCCTCGCTGCTCAACTGGCAAAGACTCAAGAACAGCAGTGCGATGGACTCGCTTTGGTTTGAGACGCTTGGCAATCGGTCGCTTTGGAACCTCAGGCGCAGGTGGAAAAGCTTTTCGATCTGGTCTAGGTGCTCGTGGTTCACGAATGGGTCGGTCTGCTCGTGGCTCCCGCAGTTCACGGGGTTCACGATTAGCTCGATCTGGTCGATCTGTGCGCGGACCTTGCTTACCTCGGCGTGGTTTATCGTTACGAGCTTTCTTCGCAAGTTTTTCGGTTACTCCAACAAATGGTTTGTCGTCGATCAACTGCAACAAAGTCGCCTTTTGGCTCTTGTCGCGTTGAGTGATCACCGAGAGAACCGTGATGCCATCGATATCAAAGTCAGCTTCAATTTTTAATACGTCGCCGATCTTGCTTTGATTCGGCAAAAGAGTGGCAACGACCACTCCCTTAGGAACTTTTGCGCCCGCAGCACGCCAAGTCCAAGTTCCGTCCTCACGCGCACTAGTCAATTCAATATCTAGTCTCCGTGACATGAGACTTTACGGTATCCGAAAAGCGGGCAAATACCCCAATGCGATTAAGAGTTGGACCGTCAAATTCGCTACCGTAAAGTTGTGGCAATTTACGCGCTGGGTTCTCGCGAGCCGAAAATTCATGAGACCGCTTTTATCCACCATGAAGCAGTAATTATTGGGTCAGTTGAAATTGGCGCCGAATCGACCGTTTGGGCGGGAGCAGTTCTACGCGGTGATGACGGTGAGATCAAAATCGGCATGCGCACCAGCATTCAAGACAACTCGGTTATCCACACAATGCCGGCGACTCCAACAATTGTTGGTGACGACTGCGTAATTGGACACCTCGTTCATCTTGAGTCATGCACAATTGAATCTGGTGCGCAGGTTTCTTCCGGAGCGATTGTTTTGCATCGAGCCGTCGTCGGTACTGGCGCCATCGTCGGCGCAAATAGCGTTGTTTTGAACGACATGGTCGTGCCACCTGGCGCGTTGGCAGTTGGTTCACCGGCGGTAATCAAGGAGGGTCGAGCCCGCCAAGAAGAAATTTCGAGTGGCGTTGATGTTTATGTCAAAAAGGGCAAGTTTTTTGCGGCGAACTTGCGCAAGATTAGAGATTAACTTAGACCTTTTAGCCGACGATTTTT
>SXGU01411418.1_pt1 | contig 22033 bp, 22 predicted proteins | sample 3174531 | NCBI WGS metagenome assembly SXGU01 (sample SAMN11356863, study PRJNA531348) | freshwater metagenome | isolation source: freshwater sample F1-140 | place: China: Fuxian Lake, Yuxi | collected 2017-12-25 | reverse complement strand
TGAGTAATTGTTAAATATTGATGGAGATCAAATCTCAATAGCGATTGATTTAGATCAAGGAGCACGCCTTGCATCTGTGCAGTGGCGTGATATGCAGTTTGCGGTTCCTTTTCGTGGACAGGATTTAAGCTGGGGTTGGTTTTCTATGGTTCCATTTGCTGAAAGAATTAAAGATGGAATTATTAAAGATTCAAATGGTAATAAGCATCAACTACCAAATAACTTTGATCCACCACATGCATTAATTGGATATGGCGTTCAATCATCTTGGGAGGATATTGGCGGCGGCCGGCAATTCTTAGAGCTACCATCACCATTTAATGGTGCAACCGTTACACAAAGTTATGAGATCTTAGATAACGCAATTCGTTGGTCACTTGATTATGAAGCAAATGGATGTGATCTGCCAGTAACTCTAGGTTTTCATCCATGGTTTGCCCGTGAGATTGGTAAGGGAGATTCTGCTGAGCTTTTATTTGCAGCAAATAAGATGTTTAAAAGAGGTGATGATTACCTGCCGACTGGTGAAATTATTACGCCAACTCAGCCACCATGGGATGACACATTTATGGCGATAAAGGGAGTTCCTGAGATCATTTGGCCGGGAGCTGCCAGGTTAACAATGGAGTGTGACACGCCTTACTGGATGGTTTATAGCCAGGACGAGGATGGTATTTGTATAGAACCAGTAACAGCTCCTCCTGATGTCCAAAACTTAGGAATCCAAGGTGAGAGTTACATTGAGTGTTTGATTACATTCGATGAAGATCGTTAATCTAAATGTTTGTTCTTGATAGTATTGGAATGGAATTATTTTTAAAGGAGAGGGCTTATGGATTTTTTAAATTCTTATATTGATTATGTGGTTACAACAGCCAAGAACTTAAATATTTCTACGATTCAATCTTGTGTTGATGCCCTGATACATATTCGTAAAACGGAGGGCAGAGTTTTTGTACTTGGCATGGGCGGAAGCGCAGCAAATGCAAGTCATATGGTGAATGATCTTCGCAAAATCTGCAACATTGAAGCATACGCACCGACAGATAACGTTTCGGAATTTAGTGCATCTTGTAATGATGAAGGTCTTGGAAGTTACTTCCCAAGATGGTTGATGACAAGCAATATCACACCAAAAGATGCAGTCTTTATCTTATCTGTAGGTGGCGGAAATAAGGAGTTGAATATTAGTATGGAATTAGTTAATGCTATTGATGTTGCAAAGGCACAGGGCGCGATAGTACTTGGCATTGTAGGAAGAGATGGTGGTTATGCTGTTAAAAGCTCTAAAGATGTTATTTTAATTTCTACAGTTCTTCCTAGTTTAGAAACACCTCTTGTCGAAGGATTTCAAGGAGTAATCTGGCACGGAATTGTCTTTCACCCTGACCTAAAACAACATGAATCAAAATGGGAAAGTGCTACACGAATAACTTGATCCCTAAGACTGCAGTTTTTCTAGATCGAGATGGAGTTATTACGATCCCATTAAAAGCTAATGGGAAAGGTTATGCACCTCGATCTATGAGTGAATTTAAATTGTATGATAACAGTGACGGCTCTATAACAAAAATAAAACTCCTTGGATACTTAGCAATAATAGTTTCTAATCAACCAGATGTGGCAAATGGACTTCTTGAAGAATCAGTTTTAGAGCAAATGAATAAAAAGATTTTACTAGAATTAGAAATTGATGAAGTAAATAATTGCATTCATAACCAAGCATCTGAGTGTTTTTGCAGAAAACCTAAGGCTGGAATGATTTTAAATGCAGCAAGTAAATGGAATATTGATCTAAATAAAAGTTGGATGGTAGGCGATAGGGACAGTGATATTGAATCTGGCCGCAAGGCTGGTTGCAGAACTATATATATCAATAGGGGCTGGACAGGAGAAACGGGGTACAAGTCAGATTTTATCTGTAGCTCTTTACCTGAAGCAGTCGATCTAATTTCTAAGTTCACTATTTAAAATTAGCAAATCCTTATAATATCCTTAAGTGATAATGTATATTGGTCTAATGAAATCAAAAATTCAAGACTTAAAAATTAAGATTTTCCTAGATAGCGCAAGCACAGATGAAATTTTTGATTACTACCGAAACTCTAAGTACAATGTTCAAGGTTTTACTACTAATCCAACTCTTATGAAGAATTCAAAAGTTAAAGACTACAAAGGATTTGTTCAGGAGATACTAAGTGAAATTAAAGATATGCCAATTTCATTTGAAGTATTTGCTGACGAATTGGCTGAAATGAAAAAACAAGCAGTAATACTTGCAGGGCTTGGTAAAAATGTATGCGTTAAAATACCAGTTACGAATACTAAAGGTGTATCTACTCATAAGTTGGTATCAGAATTAAATAAAGAAGGTATAACTTGCAATGTGACTGCAATCATGACCCTTCAACAAATTCAGCAAATTACTTCAACTCTTGATTCAAAAAATTCAATAATACTTTCTGTTTTTGCGGGCAGAATCGCTGATACAGGTAGAGATCCGATGCCTATTCTAAAAGAAATTTGCAATGATGTTATATCAAAGCGTAATATTTCGATTTTATGGGCAAGCACTCGCGAATTATTAAACGTTTTTCAGGCCGAAACCTCAGGATGTCATATTATTACAGTCACCTCCCAACTCTTAAAGAAAATGGAGAATATTGGAAAAGACTTAAATCAGCTTTCAATTGAAACTGTTAAGATGTTTTATAACGATGCGAGTAGTGTTGGTTATTCAATTTAACAAAAGTAGAGAAAAGGGTTCTATTAGATGAAAATTTTTATAACTGGTGGAGCTGGGTATTGTGGTGCAAGGATGGTTCCCCAGTTGTTGGAACTTGGTTACGAAGTAACGGTTTATGATAAGTGTTTTTTTGGAAGTGATTTTCTTCCGATAGAAAATCCAAGATTTCACTTAATTAATGGTGACATCCGAGATACCAAGTTTCTTGAAAAAAGTTGTTTAGATCACGATGTTTTTTTGAATTTGGCTTGTATTTCAAACGATGCAAGCTTTGAGTTAAATGAAGCACTCTCTACAAGTGTTAATTTAGATGCATTTCTTCCAATGGTGCAAGCGGCAAAACGATCTGGAGTCAAAAGATTTATTTATGCGTCATCAAGTTCAGTTTATGGGGTATCTGATGCCCCAGAAGTAACAGAAGAGCATCCCCTTGTCCCATTGACGCTTTATAATAAATATAAGGGCATGTGTGAACCGCTACTTTTTTCTGAGTCACAAGATAGTTTTGTGACGGTTGTGTTTAGACCAGCTACTGTGTGTGGATTTAGCCCCCGGCAAAGACTAGATGTTTCTGTTAATATCCTAACGAACCAGGCAGTCAATAAAAACCAGATAACTGTTTTTGGTGGTGCGCAACGCCGCCCCAATATCCATATTCAAGATTATATTGATGTTGTAAAACTCTTAATTGTCGCCCCTAGCGAGAAAATTCAAAGACATGTATTCAATGTTGGAAATGAGAATTTAACTATTGCTGAAATTGCTGAGATAGTCTGTAAGGTAGTTGTCCGCAATTTTCCTGAAAAGTTGAATATTGGGATAACAAAATCAGTAAGTGATGACAATAGAAGTTATCATATTAATTCAGACAAAATTGCAAATGTTTTGGGCTTTAGAGCGAAACGAACAGTGGAGGATGCCGTGCAAGAGCTTTGCGAAGCTTTTAAAAATAATCTGCTTCCAAATAGTCTGACCGATGATAAATATTTCAATGTCAAAACTCTCAAGAGCATGGGAATTTCATGATACCAAGCAAGACCGTCGCTTTAGTAACGGGTGGTGCAGGATTTATTGGTAGCCATATCGTTGATTTACTTCTTAGCCAAGGAGTTGAGGTTCGAGTTCTTGATAACTTAACTGGTGGTCGCCTCGAGAATCTTGAACATCATAAGAATAATTCTTCATTTAGTTTTTTTAATTTAGATATTACAACCGTTGCGACCGATCATTTAATTTTTCAAGGCGTGAGGTGGATTTTTCATATGGCAGGTATTGGCGATATTGTCCCATCTATGGAAAAACCATTAGATTATTTTCACACGAATACTTTTGGAACAGCAAGAATTGCTGAGGCAGCAAGAAAAGCAAAGGTTGATAAAATTGTTTATGCAGCATCTTCGTCATGTTATGGAATCGCACCTATTCCTACTGATGAACAAGCGCCTATTGACCCACAATATCCATACGCATTGACTAAATACATTGGGGAGCAAACTTTGCTCCACTGGCATCAAGTTTATGGGCTACCTGTTAACTCAATACGAATTTTTAATGCTTATGGCACTCGGTCTCGTACATCTGGTGCATATGGTGCAGTTTTCGGCGTTTTTTTACGGCAAAAATTAGCTGATAAACCTTTAACTGTAGTGGGCGACGGGATGCAAAGCCGTGATTTTATATATGTAACAGACGTAGCAAAAGCATTTGTTTTAGCAGCACAAACTAACAAGGTTGGTGAGATTTATAATATTGGGTTCGGAAATCCTAGAACAATTAATGACTTAACCCAGATGCTATCTGCAAATATAGTAAGAATTCCTGAGCGTCCAGGTGAACCAAAATGTACCTGGGCAGACATAACTAAAATCAGCCGTGATCTTGGGTGGAAGCCTGAAATAAGTTTAGAAGTTGGGGTGAAAATGTTGCTTTCCCAAATTTCTTACTGGAATGATGCGCCGTTGTGGGATCCTAAGTCTATTGAAAATGTAACTAAAACTTGGTTTGATTATTTAGGAAGTAAAACACCTCGCGAGGAGACTTCTACATTATGAAATTTGAATACCTAGAAAAATATAAATATAAAGTAAAAACTCCATCAGAATTAGTTGATATAATTGGAATCTTTCCTCGTGAAATCACATCTATTATGTGCCACGGAGTCTTTGATGTTGTCCATCCTGGCCATCTTCGCCACCTTTCATATGCTAAAACAAAAGCTAATTTTCTAATTGTTAGCGTGACGGCAGATCGTCATATTAGTAAAGGAATGTATAGACCGCATGTACCAGAAGATATGAGAGCACTAAATTTAGCAGTACTAGAGATGGTAGATTATGTTGTAATTGATCAATCAGCAACCCCACTTGATAATATTCGAATAATAAAGCCAGATTTTTTTGCAAAAGGCTTCGAATATGCTGCCAATAATCTCCCGCCTGCTACCGAAGAAGAATCTAAAGCGGTCGCTGAATACGGTGGAAAGATTTTATTTACACCTGGTGATCTGGTACTTTCTTCAAGTCGTTTGATTGAAGAACATGCGCCAAATCTTGTAATCGATAAATTAATTTCACTAATGCAAGTTTACAATTTTAATTTTGGCGAAATAGAGGATGTGCTAAATAAATTTGACGGTATAAGTGTTCATGTTGTCGGTGACACTATCGTAGACACATATACAGAAACTGTCATGATCGGTGGGCAAACTAAAACTCCTACTATTAGTGTTCGCTATTTGGAAGATAAATCATATGTGGGTGGTGCTGGAGTTGTGGCTTTGCATTTAAAAGCAGCAGGCGCAAAAGTGACCTTTACAACACTGCTAAGTAACGATGAAATAGGGGTAATGGCGGAAGCAGAACTTTGTAAAGCTGGTGTGATTGTAAACAAAATTTCAGAAGATCGCCGTCCAACTACTCAAAAGAATGTAATTATTTGTAATGGGTATCGACTCTTAAAAGTTGATACTTTAGATAACACACCAATAACTGAATTAGTTTCTCGTGAATTTAGTAAAAAAATTGAACAAGTTAAAACTGATGTAATTGTCTTTAGTGACTTTCGGCATGGAATTTTTCATAAACAAAATATCGGTGATTTGATAGATAGTATACCAGCTGGTATTTTTAAAGCTGCTGATAGTCAGGTTTCCAGCAGGTGGGGAAATATCTGTGATTTTGTAGGTTTTGATTTAATAACTCCTAACGAAAGAGAAGCTCGCTTTTCAATAGCTGATCAAGATTCAATTATTGGACAACTTGCTGGGAGGCTGTTTGATATAACGAAATGCAAAAATCTTATTTTAAAGCTTGGCGCACGTGGAATTATTGGTTTAGGGCTTTCAAGCAATAGTACTGAGACAAGAATAATTTCACTTGATTCGTTAACAGAGAATCCAGTAGATCCTGTTGGAGCAGGCGATGCTCTAATGGCATATTCAGCCTTAACTTTAAAATTAACTGGGTCTTTACCTATGGCAGCTATTATTGGGAGCATTGCAGCTGCGTGTGAGTCAGATAAAAATGGTAATATACCAATCAAGCGAAGTGATATCTTAGAAAAAATTAAAAGTTTGCAAGCAAGAATGGGTTATTCGACTACATGAGAGTACTTGTTGTCGGACTTGGAGTTCAAGGACACAAAAGAAGTAAGTTGCTTGGAAAAAATTTTATAGCCTCGGTCGATCCTAAATCTGAAGGTGCTACTTATCTTGATATTCAGGAAGTTCCAACTTCTTCTTTTGATGCTGCATTTCTCTGTGTTCCGGACGATCAAAAAGTAGAACTAATTAAATACTGCATAATGCATGGTAAGCACGTTCTAGTAGAGAAGCCATTGATCAATGCGCGGTCTGACGAATTGCAGGAATTGGAAATTAGTGCACGAAAATTTGGAGTACTAATATATACAGCATATAATCATCGGTTTGAACCTCACTTCATCGGAATAAAATCAATTCTTGAATCGAATAAACTTGGCAAAATATTTTCAGTTCGAATGTTTTATGGGAATGGTACATCACAATTAGTTAAGGCAAGTGGGTGGCGTGACAGTGGAATGGGTATTATTTCAGATCTTGCACCACACTTACTAGACACTTTATTATTTTGGTTTGGGCCAGGGAAATTGAACCGCTTGTTTTTACGTTCCCACAATTTTGAAACTCTAGCACCAGATCACGCATTAATACTTGCCAACTTAAATGACATCTCAATCGAACTTGAGATGTCATTATGTATGTGGAGAAACTCTTTTTTTTGCGATATTATCGGGAATAAAGGCTCTGCCCATATTTCATCGTTGTGTAAGTGGGGGCCCTCAACTTTGACTTATCGAAGCAGAGTGTTTCCATCCGGAAAGCCTATTGATGAGGTCAGTACAATAGAAATGACAGACCCTACCTGGGAACTTGAGCATGAATATTTTTTTCAGCAAATATTGGGTGGAATAAAAACTAACTTATCAACCGATCGTTGGATTTCAGGCGTATTAAAAGAACTCGAACCTCTTAAATGAGCTCGACGCCCCCCGTTGTTGGATTTCTTGGACTTTCACATTTGGGGATTGTTAGCGCAATTTCATTAGCATCAAAAAAAGTGCACTGCATTGGTGTGGATCCAAATCATAAACTTGTTAATAATTTATCAAATCAAAAGTGGCCTATTAAAGAACCTGGTATGGAAGAAGCTTATATAGTTTCAAAGAATTTTCTATTTTTTGATAGCAATCTTGCTACTTTAGTAAAGTGTGACATTGTATACATAAGCCAGGATGTTCCAACAAATAGTGATGGAAAAAGTGACTTAGCTATAATTGAAAATCTAGTTTGCGCAGCAGCCCAAATTATACTTCCCGAGTCACTAATTATTATTTTGTGTCAAGTTCCTCCAGGTTTCTCTCGAAAAATGCAGAAATATCATAAAAATTTGTATTACCAAGTTGAAACTTTAGTTTTTGGTCAGGCTTTCGAACGAGCAATTTCCCCTGAAAGAATTATTGTTGGCGCAGAAGACTCTTGTACTCCCATTAGAACAGATTTTCAAATAGTGCTTGACAAATTTTCATGTCCGATCCTTCTTATGGATTTTGAAAGTGCAGAATTTACTAAAATCTCTATAAATGCCTTTCTAGCAGCGTCTATTACAACGACCAATGAATTAAATAGGATTGGCAATTCGGTAGGTGCAAAATGGGATAATGTAAAGGAAGCACTTCAACTGGATAAAAGAATTGGACCGTATGCTTATTTGAAACCTGGGTTAGGGATATCAGGTGGAAACATTGAAAGAGATCTTCAAACGTTGGATGATTTGGATCAAAAAGAATCTGGAGGAGTCAGTCTATTTCGGACATATGTATCTCACTCTAAAGCACAAAAGAATTGGATTTTTAATGTAATAAGCGATGAAATTTTATATACTAATAGAAAAGCCAGAATTGGTATCCTGGGAGTCACGTATAAGGAGAATACAAATTCTACAAAGAATTCAATTGCCCTAGAGGTAATATCTAAATTTTCTGAGAACATAGTTGGCATACATGATCCGTATGCTGAATTGCCTCAAGAATTGGAGGGATTAAAGCGATTTAGCTCAGTTCAAGAATGTATTTTGTCATCAGACGCGGTAGCTATTATGACGCCATGGAGAGAGTTCTATGAAATTGATCTTCGAAAAATTCCAAAAGAGAAATTAAGTTCCCTAATTTTTATAGATCCATATGGAATCCTTGATCATTCATCAATGCCCAAGGAAGTCACAGTTAAGAGATTAAATTAATATGACTCATTCAGTAGGAATTCCTATTTCTCACCAGATAGTGGGTGGATTCAAAGGAGAAAGAGTTGTAGTAGTGGGTAAGTCAGGCTTTGTTGGAAGTGAAGTAATAAATTTACTTGGAGAGCTCGGTGTTGAGTCATTTGGAGTAGGACGAGAAGAGGTAGATTTAGTATCTCAAAAAGCTGTGCAATATTTTGCGAGAATAATTCGCAACTCCGACACAGTCGTGTTTGCTGCTGCGGACGTTCCAGTAAAAACTTTAGATCAATTCGAAAGAAACCTATCAATGTTAAGACATTTTCTAGAAGGAATTAAGGAATTACGATTGAGTCATTTAGTTTATGTCAGCTCAGATGCAGTGTTTGCCGACTCAGCGTTACCCTTAAATGAAAACTCTTTGCGTGGACCGGAGAATTTACATGGGCTAATGCATCTAGCACGGGAGGTAGTTCTAGAGAACTCCAGCCATCGCGATATCTTATGTATTGTCCGTCCTACTATTATTTATGGTGCCAATGATCCACACAATAGTTATGGCCCTTGTTCGTTCATGCGATTAGCTGAAAGATCTGAGCCCATCTTCCTGTTCGGAAATGGGGAAGAAAAGCGTGATTTTATTCATATTTCTGATGTGGGAAAAATTATCATAGAGATAATTAAACATCAATCTATTGGTGCTTTAAATTTGGTGACCGGATCATTGTATTCTTTTTTAGAGGCTGCAAATTTAGTACGTGAAATCACCAATAGTGAATCACAAATGATTTCAAAGCCAAGAGTAGGCCCAATGCCACATAATGGCTATAGACCTTTTTCTGCAGATAACCTTCACAAAGCATTTCCTCTATTCTCTGCCAAGTCTTTGCAGGATGGCTTAATTTCCATGAGAAAAGGTTATTAACTGTTTGTGAATTAATTTAGTTAAGAATAAAAATCACTTATAGAGTTAATGACATATTTTAGTTGAGTTTCATCAAGATACTGGTGTACTGGTAAAGTTAAAATTTTATATGCTTGATCCTCTGCAACTGGAAAACTACCTACTTTGTAACCTAGATTAAACGCTGCATCTTGCAAGTGCAGCGGAATTGGGTAATGAATTTTTGCATCAATTTTTTTCTCCCGGAGGTACTTAATTAAGTTGTCCCTCTCCTTACACAAAACCATGTAAAGAGAATAAGTTTCAACGTCATTAGTAACTCTTTTTGGTGTAGTTACTTTAGAATCTAATTGTTTAAAGGCTATATCAAAATACTTAGCGTTCGCATTTCGATCCCTAACTATTTTATCAATCTTTGGGAGCTCCAGATTTGCAACGATTGCCTGAAGTGGCTGTAAGCGGATATTTACTCCCCAGCGAACAATATGATCACGGTCTGTCATTCCATGATTTCTATACTCGATCATCCAGTTATAGAGATCTGTATTATCAGTGGTGAGCATTCCTCCATCACCCATTACATTAAGGGATTTTAAAGGGTGCATACTATAAGCTCCAATATCACCGTAGCGTCCAGGCGATATCCCTTGGTGGCTTCCCCCTATACCCATACAAGCATCTTCGATAACGAATAAATTATTTCTTTTTGCGATTTCCACTATGGCAGTCATATCTGGCGAAGCTCCACCCCAGTAAACGGGAAGAATCGCCTTAGTTTTCTTTGTAATAGCAGATTCAATAAGCTGCGCATTCATTTGATACCTAGAATCGACATCGATAAAAATAGGCTTTGCACCACAAGCAACAATTGCACCAGTTGTTGCATAGAAAGAATTGGGGACCGTAATTACCTCATCTCCATCAGTGATACCTAAAGATTTTAAGGCAAGAATTAGTGCATCAGTTCCATTATTCGTAGAAATACAATATTTTGCGCCAACAAAGCTAGCAAAATTTCTTTCAAACTCTTCTACCTTAGGGCCGAGAGTATATTCACTAGTATCGGTTAATTTCTTCCACGCATCAAATATATCTAGGCGATTTGCAAATTGATTAGGTAGGTAATTATAGGGAACTATCCATTCGGATTCTTTAATATTCTTCTTCATTTGTAGAACTCATAGATTTTATCAACAATGTAATTTTGATCTGCCTGAGTTAGTCCTGGGTAAAGCGGCAGACTTAATATCTCCTCACACTGTCTTTCTGCAACAGGAAATGACCCCTTTTTATAGTTAAGATTTTTCGCTGCTGGCTGTAAATGAATTGGAATTGGATAATGAATAATTGCCTCGATACCTTTAGAAATTAAGAAAGTCTGCAATGCATTTCGTTGTTTAGCTTTAATCATATATGTTTGATAGACATGGTATTCGTTAGAATTTTCAACAGGCACTAAAACAATATCTGCTAACTTACTATTGTATAATGATGCTAAAGCTCTTCTTTCATCATTCCATTCGTCAAGTTTTCGGAGTTGGATTCGTAAAAAAGCAGCCTGAAGCTCATCTAGTCTACAATTCGAGCCAAAAGTTTCACAATTTACGCGATCGCGAAGACCATGATTTTTTAACAAAGATAGTTTTGTCCAAAGATCTTTATTATTGGTCACTACTATCCCAGCATCACCATAAGCATGTAAGTTTTTTAATGGATGAAGACTAAAGCTACCTGCGATTCCAAATGAACCAACTTTCTTCCCTAGATATTTGGCTCCAACTGCTTGCGCTGCATCTTCTAAAATATAAAGGTCATACTTTTTTGCAAGCGCAATAATTTTATCCATTTTTGCTGGTCTCCCAGTTAAATGCACAGGCATAATTACTTTAGTTTTCTCATTAATGGCTTCTTCAAGAAGTTCAGTGTCTATGTTCATGTCTTCACCAACATCAACAAATCTTGGAGTAAATCCCGCTAGGACGATCGATGATGCCGATGCAAGAAATGAATTTGGAGCGGTTATAACTTCTGAATTCAATGGTAAATCTAAGGCTTCAAGAGTCAGTTTTAAAGAGCATGTCCCATTTGCAATGCCCGCTGCAAATTTTGTTTCAGAATATTTAGAGAACTCTATTTCAAACTGTTTTACTTCTGGACCTTGAATGTACCTACCACTATCCAAAACTTGTTCGAAAGCATCCATCAATTCTTGTTTTATAATCTTATTTTTTGGTGAAAAGTTTGTATATGGTACTTTAAACTTAGATTCTATAGCCATCTGTACCTCCTGATTGATCATAGTTTACTTGATAGAGTCTAGTAGGCAATTAAACCAACATCAACGAGCACTCAAATTAAATTGTTAGCCTTTTTGAGTAAAACGAGATTTTATGCATCAGATTACGGATTTGCGCAAAATGGCTTGTTACATCGCTTTTGTAGTTTTAATTATTCTGAAATACGACCAAGCTTATTGATGAAATTCTTATGCACTAAAATCCCTTGCAGTCATTAGGAAAATTTGGGTATCCTTTAAGTTAAATTCTTTTGGCATTATTCTAATTTCCAAAAGATTCTGAGGTTTATAAGTTCAAAAGGCATGATAGGGAAAGGACAATTCTATGCAATTAGAATGTATTAACTGTTACTATAAGGTATTATTTTATAGGTATTCTGACAGGGAGAATGAAGAGCATGTCTAAAAACCTAAAGAGTACAGATTCCCAAGAAATTAACTCTAGTGGTGGCTCTAACATTTCCCAGGATTCTGAGTTTGAAAAAGTAATAGTTACTAAGCCTTGGGGGTATGAATACTTATTGTTTCAAAATAACTTTATGGCTGCTTGGTTACTTTGCTTAAATCCACATTCAGCAACTTCGCTTCATAAGCATAACAAGAAATTAACTAGATTGATAGTAATAGATGGAGAGGTGACTGTTCAGAAAGACTCTGAAATTTCTATTCAAACAAAAGGTGATGAGATATTCATTCCAAAAACTATTCCACATCAAACTTCTAACACTTCAAACAGTGTTTCTTTCATAATTGAATTAGAATATCCAAATAATAAATTAGATCTAGAAAGAATTCGTGATAACTACGGTCGAGAAACTCAAGGCTATGAGAAACGAGAACATTACAAAGAGCGACAATATAATAATAACTATGTCAATTCTAGAGAAACAGATGAGCTTGTTGTCTTTTCTAAGCTGATTAATGAAACAGAAATACTTTTTGTACATGGCGATCCAAAACAAATAGAGAATTACTTATTAGATGAGAATAAGAAAGACTTTTTGCTCTTTTTGTTGACAGAAATTGAATCTATTAGTGGTACGCAAAGTCCAATATCAGAGAAAATAGATACTGATAAGTTTATTTCTATACTCAAGAAAGTCAATGCGCAGAATAAAATTGGTATTCTCTTGGTTAATACCCATAAAAAACAATGGTTTGGGCATGAAATTTTAGCGCATACTTTTCATAGTATTAAAACAACTGGGGTTTTTACATCGTTAAGTGATGCTAATATCCATTTAATAAATCATTCTTCTCGTTTGGAGGAATTACAACTCCAATTACACAGCTCCGATTTATCTGCTGGTTTTGCCTGTGAAGGATATTCTGCACTCACGAACTGTGCAGGATTATTTATTGTTGGTTCTAACTATGGAAGTCTTGAGGCCTTACAATCTATTCAAAATACATGGACTGACTCTACCCCTATGGTAGTTATTAAGATTGATGAAGCTTTACCTTCCTATAAAACACAGAATCTTAGGCAAAGCAAGAATAAGGAATTGAGTTTTGCAAATCTTATTTCACAGACATCAAAATTACATATTGAGCTCGTAAGTGAAGACTTTCCGTTTACTATTCACAAAAAAATGAAAGCCGCATTCACTCACGCGGAAAATGGCAGAGCTGGTCCAGTCATTGTAAGTGTTCTACAACAGGATTTAAATAAAATCTACTCATTTGACTCACGTAGTAAAGAAGATAACGCTAATGTTTTTAAGCCTAAAGTTTTTGCAACACGGAAAGCAAAAAAAATAATAGCTAAAGTGTATGAAAAATTAATGGTTGCAGAAAAACCCGTGCTAGTAGTTGGGTCTGGTCTTTCACGATTGCCAGATAAAACCAGTAATATTAAAAAAATAGAAATGTTTGGATTGCCCGTAGTTAGTACACGTAGTGCTATAGACTTTCTACCAACAAGTCACTCCTTAAATTTTGGAAGAGGAGGTAGTTATGGAAATCGTTATTCAAATAAAATTTTACAAGAGGCAGATCTTATTTTATCAATTGGGGCTAGATTAGGCCCAGCTTTTACAGGTAGATCTGTAAATAACTTTAATCCATTTGCACAGAAAATTGTAGTGGATATTGATATAGATGAAGCAATTAAGCTTGGAGGAAATATTGATTCAATTGTTATGGACTCAGCTGAGTTTCTAGATTTGTTCCCCACCGAGTTATATGTAAGCGGAAAAATAACAAAGTGGATATCGTACCTTGAATATCTTAAGAAAAATTATCCACAAAGTAGTGAAATTATTCCTCAAAAGAATCTGTATGAATTTCCTCATATTAATAATGCAATAGAAGACTTTTCCAATTTTCTTCCTAATAATGCAGTTGTATTTATTGATGGTGGTGGTTTCCTACATCAAGCAACACAAAATTTTAAAGTGATCCCGGGAGTTCGCATCATAAACTCAAGTAGTCTTGAAATTCCTGGTTACTCATATGCAGCCAGCATGGGCGCCTCGTTATCGTTATCAAATCAAACAAAAAAACTATTTGCTATGACTGATGACTACGGCTTTAATCGTAGCGTAAGTTATTTTAGATCAATCAGCGTTATACGGCCCAATGTGCTTTATATTATTTTTTCTTCCCGCAGTAACAGATTAGCTACCCGGAGTCAGAGTTATCTATATCCTAATAGCAGTGTTGGCTATCAATACTCGATAGAGAGGACGGTTCCAGCAGATTTATGGAGAACATGGGGGTTGCCGACTCGCACACTAAAGTTGGAAGATACTCTCGGATTAAAAGAATTAATAGAAAACTTTGAACCAGCCACTCTACTAACAATTGAGGTAGCTGATAATATAGATCTACTTCCTAGGTTAGGTTTTTCTGTTAATGAGAACGGGAGTTGGAGCCAGAATTCGCTCGATAATATGTTCCCAGAGGTTTCAGTTCCTAATTTTAACGAGTATTTAGAAATTAAAACGTGAAAGTTGCAGACTATATTGCGGAATTTCTAGATAATAAAAATGTGTCTCATGTTTTTTCAATTACTGGCGGTGCATCTGCAGAACTAAATGATTCGATCTTGCGCAAAGATTCATTGGTTTTACAATATGCTCATAACGAAAGATCTTGCTCATTTATGGCAGAAGGCTACTCTAGGATTTCTGGAAAACCTGGTGTTTGCCTTGTTACTCTAGGTCCAGGTGCGACAAATTTAATTACAGGTGTTACAAGTTGTTGGATGGATTCAATTCCACAATTTGTAATTTCAGGACAATCATTTCTAACTCAAACAATTAGGAAATCTGGATTGCGACAACTCGGTACCCAAGAAGCTGACATTATTCCAATGGTCTCATCAATTACTAAATTTGCTGTAACTATTACTTCCGAGAAAGATGTTATTGATGTTCTTGAAAAAGCATGGAGCGTTATGCTTGACGGAAGACCAGGTCCTGTTTGGATTGAGATTCCTTCTGATATTCAACGGTCAGAAATACAAGTTGAACAGAGGGTGCTCCATAAAGAAATTTATCGTGGGAGAAATAAAAAAGACCCAAGACGTGCAGATTTCATTGAAAAAGTTGTAAAATCATTAGGTGAAGCAGAAAAGCCTTTAATTCATTTTGGAAACGGTGTGCGCATATCTGGAGCACAACAAGAGATGCTTCGACTGATTTCTATCACTAATTCACCTTTTTGTCTAACTCATAATTCGTATGACCTAATTCAAACTTCACACCCCTTGCATCAGGGCTTACCTGGAATTTTTGGGCACAGGTTTTCTAATTTTGCTTTGCAAAATGCCGATTTTTATCTAGGCATAGGCACTCGTTTAACATTAGCCCAAACTGGTTACAGAAAAAAGGATTTTGCAAGGAATGCAAAAACTTTCTTAGTTGATATTGATAAAACCGAACTTGAAAAAGAACATATAAGGGTCGATTTCGGATTAGTTAGTGATGCAAAATTGTTTATGATTGATTTACTTGAAGCGCTTGAGCATATATCTTTTGATTTCAGCCGCTGGGAAGAAGTTTGTTCTGATTGGAAGCAGCGATATTCGATTAAAAATGAGCACGCAAATTTCAAAATAAATGGTGTAAGTCCTTACGATCTTATATCGGAGATTTCTCAAAATTTAAATTCTAACTCAACAGTAATTACTGATATGGGAACATCTTACCAAACAACCTATCAAGGAATATCTTTAACGGAAGGAGCTCGACTTCAGACAAATACAGGTTTTGCATCTATGGGATGGGGCCTTCCTGCTGCTCTCGGGGCTACATACGCAGTAACGAATAGGTCTGTAATCTGTTTGACTGGTGATGGAGGTTTGATGATGAGTGTTCAAGAGCTTGCATTTGCAGCTCATTGTAAATCTGATTTTAAAATTTTTATTTATAATAATCGCGGGTACTTAACCCTGCGCCAAACTCAAATAGCTTCTTTTGGAGATCGCGTTACTGGAGTAGATGAGCATACGGGCTTGTATTTCCCAACTTATAAAGAATTAGCAGAAAGTTTTGGAATTTACTACATTTTAATTAACACTTCGATAAATCTGAAAAAGCAAGTCGAAGATTTATTCAGAGTTAAAGGTCCAGTCATTATCGACGTTATAATGGATATTGAACAACCACAAGCCCCTAAAGCCGCTAATAGAATAGATGAAACAGGAAAGCCAGTTCAGTCATCACTGGAAGATCTATGGCCATTCCTTGATGTTGATGTTTTAGAGCATGAGATGCGACACGCTAACGAGAAGATAGAATGAATTATGGAAAAAGATAAAAATACTCCTAAAAATCTAAAAATGTTGAGAAATTACCCTTCAAATCCAATTGGCAGAAAAGCAGTTTTTTCAGCACGGTCGGTAAAGGATAAATATGTAGCAGCACACAGAGATGGTCGATTTTTCGATGGATCCAGACGAGAAGGGTATGGAGGGCTAATTTATGACGGAAGATGGGCAAACGTTGCAAAAGATTTTTGCGATGTATATGAATTGACACCGTCTTCAACTGTACTGCAAATTAACTGTGAGAAAGCATTTTTACTGTATGAGTTTGAAGTACAAAAACCAGGAATTAAAATTCTAGGAACAGAGACTAGTGAGTATGCTTTAAAAAATGTTCACCCCAAATCCACCGGAAGTTTTATTAACTGCGCTCCTAGCAACCTTCCTTTTGATGATGATTCTATTGATTTAGTTTTAGCGCTCGGCGTGTTGTATACCTTGAGTATTTCTGATTTTATTTTAGCCATCCGTGAGATTAATCGTATTTCATGCGGCCGTTCTTTCATTACGCTAGCTAGCTACAGGAATATTGAAGATTTACAAATTTTTAAAAACTGGAGCCTTTTAGGAAACTTAATGTTTCGAGAAAATGAATGGGTAGAACTTTTAAAATTGTGTGATTACACGGGTGCCTATGATTTTGTTTCCAGCGCATCCCTTGGTTTATTGGAAAACAAATGAAGATTTCTAGCAATAAGCAATATCTTATTTCTGGAGTCAGTAAAGGATTGGGGCATGACCTCGCCTTACATCTACTTAGCGAAGGTTATAAGATATCGGTTCTGTCTCGGGAACAGAAAACCTATAGTTCTATTTTCACAGAAAAAGTGCCGAATTTTTATCTTGATTTCGATCATTTATCTGATTTTGCCGAGGATCGTTTTCTTGAATGGATCAGACTAGTCGGTTTACCAGATACCGTTGTGCACTGTGCAGGTGGTGGGTATGGCTTACGATCTCCGACACTTACAAGTAGGGAAATGAGCAAACTCTTCGATGGAAATTTGCTAGGAGCTGTAGCAATTAACTCCTTGATAGTTCCCCTTTTTCAAAAAGCTAGATCTGGAACTGTTATTCATGTTGGCTCAACAGCCGCTACTCAATCTATTGGAAGTGTTGGTTATAATACAGTCAAGGCAGGTTTAAATGCTTATGTAAGAAGTCTTGGAAACTCAGTAGTAGAAGACAACGTATTAGTTTGCGGTATCAATCCAGGAGCTTTTGATGCAACACATAATGCTATGTATCGACTTAAAAATAGTAATGCAGAAGCTTACCTGGAATTTTTGGAAAGAAAATTGCCTAGAAATAGATTGTCATCAGCGCAAGAAATAATTGATGTTTTGGTTTTTCTTGGAGATTCTAAAAATCTAGCCTTAGCTGGTTCAATGGTTGCCGTAGATGGTGGCGAGAGTGTGGCCTATTGAAAAATCTGATACATTGTATTATTACCTATCAAAGGACTAAATTATGAAAAAAAGTGTACTAATTCTTACTTACTCCGGGTACCAAGATCAAGAATTGGTTTATCCATATTATCGAGTACTCGGTGCCGGAATGAATGCTGTTATAGTTGCAGATAAATTTGACTCTCAAAATAGAGTTTATGGAATTTTAGGGGTTAATATGCCCTGTAATGTTAATTATGATAATTTTGAGCAAGACTCAAAGGGATATTTAGATGATTTTAGTCTACTTATACTTCCTGGAGGTGTAAAAGCATTGGAAAAATTACGCCAACGAGATGATGTGTTAAGTTTTATAAGTAAATGGGACAAGATAGATAAACCAATTGCCTCCACTTGCCATGGTGCTCAGTTGCTCATTTCCTCCAAAATTGTAAAAGGTAGAACTATTTCGGGATACTACTCACTCAAAGATGATATAACCAACGCTGGAGCAATCTACTCTCGAGATCCAGTTGTTATTGATAAAAATATAATTAGTTCTCCGCATTATGACTATATGGGTGAATGGATGGAATCAGCGTTAAGCAAAATTTCTTAATTTTATTTGTAAGGAGATAAGGCAATTGAGTATTGATGACAAGCTAAAGAGTTTTCCACCAGGAACGAGCACAGGGTTGCCTGTAATAGCTATAGATTTTGATGGAGTGATTCATGATGACCACTTAGGGTTCCACGATGGCACAATCTATGGACTGCCCATCGAAGGATCTTTAGATGCCATTAAATTGTTATCTTTAAGGTTTAAAATAGTCATTTTTACCGCAAAAGCAAAACCAGATAGACCACTAGTCGAGGGAAAAACAGGTCAGGAACTACTTTGGGATTGGTTCAACAAACATAAAGTTACACAGTATATTACTGAAATAACTTCAGAAAAGCCAAGAGCATTGATTTATATCGATGACAACGCATACCATTTTACGAACTGGAACAAAGCAGCGTTAGATCTAAAAGAGTACTTTAAGCCATAGGCGCAGGGCGAATTGTATCTCGCTGTGTTTTATAATCCGCTTCTGTAGTGTAGAGACCAATAAATCCTCTATGACCAGATTGAGTTGGATCAACACCATGAATTATTTCAGCATAGCAAGTTCCAAAATCACCCCGATTTAAATATGGTTCCAAATTAATTTTCTCATCCTTTGAATTCAGAGCCCAAAACCCACCACCTTTAAAATCCACTCCCTCCTTTGTCATATAGCCAGACATAATTAATCTTTGTGCATCTTTTGGATCATGATGAGCATCCAATTTGCCGGACCCTGGCGGGTAGTGCACTATCTGAATGCGATCAATCTTTCCAGTGCTCGGAATATTTGATTCAAATTCTAAAGGCGATCTTCCTCCCAAGGCTTTCAGAATGCGGAATATAGGAGTAAGTAAACTATAAACCAGTTGGGACTCAGAATTCCATGGAAACCAATACGATGTTTTTTTAACCTGAGGTACAGCATACTTTGTAGAAGCTTCTTCTGTTATATCACGCCAAAAATTAGGAGTGCCATCAAATATTTTGTGAAAAGAACTGACCTCTCGTTGTTGGAATTCCATAAAATTATTATTTAATTCTAGTAAGTTTTTTTCTGTTAAAACATTTTTTATTACGAGCATACTCCCCATAGATAGCTCACTCACCAAGTCTTTAATCTTAGTTATATTATGTGTGATCATAGTTTGTTCAAGATCTGAATATTCAACTATCTTTACATCAGAAAATCGACTGGGCTCACCGTTTTTATGTAAAGATGAAACCCAAAATTCCTCTACTTCTTTTACTGGAAAATTTTCCATCCAAGGCAAAGACTCAGGATAAAAGTGCATAGATACCTCTTTTTATTGTCGATTATATATTATACTATAAAAAAATTTGATTTGAAACCCAATAAGTTAGGTGTTTTCAGTGACTTTACAACGGTAAACTATATCTTTGCCAGACTCAACAAAACCAAGAGATTTGTATAGATTAAAAGCAGCCAGATTATCTTCATCAACATATAAAATTGCACTGTTTAGACCTTGATACTTTAGGTAATTAAGGCCAGTAATCGTTAATGCTTTTCCAACCCCTTTTCCAACATATTTTGTGCTAACTGCAGTCACATATATCTCACCAATTGGTGCATGATCGTGGTGTTCTTCACCTATTGAATGAGCGTGTGAGTGGCCACCATGAACTTTGGTCCAACAAAACCCAATTAACTCGGTTTGATCTTGGGCAACAAAAAAGCCCTTTTCATCAAACCAATCCTCATTTAACCTGATTAATAAATCTGCCTTACTCCAATTACCCTGCTCCGGGTGATTTGTAAATGTCAGGTTGTTAAGGGTAAGCCAATCTTTATTATCTAGATCAGGTAAGAAGCTTCTTATTTGGTAATCACAATTTATTGGTGAAACTTCAGTTAAATCCTTACTCATCTGAATAACAGTTCGCACCTTTATAAAGTTATTTGCTTGCGCAAGTGCCCGTGCCTGCGGCAGATCACCATGAGACCAAAGTCGAATCTTGTTACCGCATAATTGGATAGCACTCGTTAAAAGCTCTGATCCAATACCGCTGCCGCGGTGATCTGGATGTATTACTAACTCAACACTTGGACCAGCAACTAAGTCAGTTGCATCAAGGTGGGCATAGGCGATTAGTTGATTGTCACTTTCAAAAACTATGTGTGAATCTGATTTATCGCCACCATGACGAAGGTGAAGTAACACATGCTCTGCGATAGGAGGTGTGCCATCAAAATCATGAGCAGCTTTAATTAAAGCCAAAACACTTTCTTGTTGGGATTTAGAGAGGTGATTTAAGTGTTGCAAGGGGTATTAATTAATATCAGCTGTTGTTTGATTGCTTTGTACGGAAAAGCGATATCCAACATTACGAACAGTTCCAATAATTGCCTCAAACTCAGGACCTAACTTTGAACGAAGTCGTCTGATATGAACATCAACAGTTCTAGTTCCACCAAAGTAGTCATATCCCCAGATCTCTTGCAGTAATTGAGACCTAGTAAATACACGGCCTGGGTGTTGGGCTAAGTACTTAAGTAATTCAAACTCTTTAAAGGTTAGATCAAGAACTCGTCCCTTTATTTTGGCGGTGTATGAAGACTCATCAATTATTACCTCACCACTTCTAATCTCACCAGTGGATGGATTACTTGCTAATTGAGCAATAGCGGTCTGGCCAATCACAATTCGAATTCGAGCATCAACCTCGGCAGGACCTGCGGTATCAAGAATTACATCATCAATTCCCCAATCTGCGTTTATTGCAGATAGGCCACCTTCAGTAGTGATCACCATGATCGGCACATCAACCCCAGTTGAGGTAATTAACTTGGTAAATGATTTAGCAGCTGGCAGATCACGACGTGCGTCAATTAACAAACAATCAACTACTGGTGATTCAACCAATACTGAAGCCTCAATCGGTAAAATCTTCACATCATGCTGCAGTAAGCCAAGGGAGGGCATCACATCAGCGCTCGCACTGCTTGAGTTTGTAAGAAGAAGAAGGCGTGCCATAAGAGTGCAAGAATACCGCTATGGAAAGTTTGCTGCCACTTCTTTTACTGATCTCACTCACTTCAGTAATTGGGCTGCTTCTGCGCGCTAAAAAAGGTGTAATAAGAAAAGGAACAAGGGTAAAAATCTCAGAGGGTGAGTTTGGTGGCAAATATGGCAGCCGCCTTACCATCCTGCAATTTTCAACCACTTTTTGTTCTGAATGCCGAACTGCAAAAGCAATTGTTCAAGACGTAGTTAAACCATTTAAAGACATCGCATATATTGAAGTCGATGCTGAATCCAATCTTGATTTAGTCCGAAGGGTTGATATTCGCTCCACCCCAACCACCATATTTTTAGACAGCAAGGGGTTTGAGGTTGCAAGGGCTAAGGGTGCGCCGCAACTTGATCAACTTATCAAAGCGATCAAAGCCATTTAGCCCTTTTGTGCAAATGCTTTGCAAGAAGTAATGAACCAAATATCCTAAAATTTGGCATATGTTCTTCACACAACCTGTTTACTTTACCAAGCGGCGCGTAATTGATTTTGTCCGCAACAAGGGTTGTATTTGTTGGATAAATAATTA
>SXGU01210413.1_pt1 | contig 22039 bp, 16 predicted proteins | sample 3174531 | NCBI WGS metagenome assembly SXGU01 (sample SAMN11356863, study PRJNA531348) | freshwater metagenome | isolation source: freshwater sample F1-140 | place: China: Fuxian Lake, Yuxi | collected 2017-12-25 | reverse complement strand
GCCGCTCTTCTACGGCAACCACGACGGGCTGATGTGGATCGTGATGTTCGACCGCACCGAGGGCATCCGTCTCGCGCACTCGCCCAGCGGCGGCGGCGTGAACGCGGCGTTGCAAACGACTAACCCCGCGTGGGACTTTCAGTTCATCGTGCCCAAGCCGGAGGTGATGAAAGAATACGGTTTTAAGGTCCGCACCGTCTTGCGCCCACGCTGTTCGCGAGATGAAGTGCTGGAGGAATACCGCAAGTGGAAGGAGGCCAAATGAAAGTCATGCGCGATGTCGATGCCGTCAGCGTGCGAAGTGGCCGTTCTCCCTCACCACTGCCCTCTCCCGCTGGGAGAGGGGGAAAGTCAGCCAGCGCTTTTGGCAAACGGTCGCGTTCGGTTTCAGCCCATGACGGAATACGTTTCTCCCTCTCCCGGAGAGAGAGGGCCGGGGTGAGGAGGGCGGGCCTGTTCTTGATTGTGCGTTGCTTGTGGTTGGCTTGGCTCACGAGCGCGTCTGTTTCCGCCGCCCCGCTCGACCTGCCGCTGAACACCTGGGTGAAGCTCTCGCCGCTGACGAATACTCCGCCCTCGCCGCGTCTCGGCTACGAAGGCGCGTGCGTGTGGGATGCCAGGCATCAGGTGATGATTCGCTACGGCGGACACAACCAGGGCGGCGGCGGCGAGCAGCATTCGGAGATGTGGACCTTCGAGCCGCGCACGGCGAAGTGGACGTTGAAAGAACCGAATGTCCAGCCGCCGGGCATTTGCTGCGGTCAGCAAAATGTCTTCGACCCGCAGCGGGGCCGTTACCTGCGCTTCCCGTCGTTCAGCGGCAGCCACGGCTGGCAGTGGTGGCGGGAGATTTATCTGAACGACTCCTCGGTCTGGAGCTACGACCTCGCGGAGAACCAGTGGCGCAACCTCCGTCCGATTCCCACCGCCACGCCGAAGCCCCTGCGCTGTGCTGCGTGGGACAGCTCGCAGGATGTCGTCGTGCTCTTCGGCGGAGAGACCAGCAGCGAGGGCACGCTCGTTTATGACTCGCACGCCAACGAGTGGCGGTTCAAGAAACCCTCGCCCCAGCCCGAATTCCGCAGCGGTGGCAACATGGCTTACGACGCGGCGCGCAAGTTGCACATCCTCTTCGGTGCGCAGATGAACAACGACCCGCACACATGGGCCTACAGCCTCGCGGACAATCGCTGGACCAGCCTCAAGCCACCCAGCCTCCCGCCCACGGACAAGAACGACGCCGTGCTCGCCTACGACTCGATCAACCGTGCCGTCATCGCCGTGGTGAAGGTGAGCGAGGGCAAGGAAGACAACGCGAAATCGCGGTTAGAGACGTGGACCTTCGACGCCGGCGCGAACAAGTGGACGAAGTTGAACCCCGCGCGCGAGCCGGACCCGTCTGGCAGTCGCGCGCGTAACATCGTCTTCGCCCCGGAGCTGAACGCGATCCTGCTGGAGAATCGCACGCATCCGCCGCAAGGCCCATCTGAGCAGCAGGTGTGGGCCTTGCGCGTGGGAAACAGGTCCGCTGAGATCGCGCCTGCGGACCGGCTCGCGCGCAATGCCCAGGGCATTCCCTACTCGTCCGTGCCCCGCAAGCCGCGCCTCGTCGAGGACATCGTCGTGTCCGTGCTGGCTGCAAACCGCATCGAGCTGTCTTGGAAGAAGTCGGCGGAGCCAAATGTCGTCGGCTACCACATCGAGCGGGCGACGGTGGAAGTCGCCACGGAGGACCAGCTTCGCCGCCTCAAACGCCAAACCGAGCCGCTCGCGGAGCCGAGCGTCGGGGCCATCACAAAGGTCGGGCCGTTCCAGCGGCTCACTCACGGACCAGTCAAGCAGCCCGCCTACACGGACTCAACGGTGGACTTGCGCAAACCCCAACCGCTCGGAGACGTGGCGCTTTACGAGCGCAAGTTCAATGCAGAGCAGTTCGACCCCTCGGGCCGGCAGTATCGCTTCGCCGTGTTCGCCTACCGCGTCTATGCCGTGACGGACCGGGGCGCGGAGAGCGGCGCTTCAGCGGCGGAGTTCACCATCCCGGGGCCTGTGCAGTCGCTGTTCTCGAAGGAGGAAAGCGCGACGTGCCACCTGACGTGGGCGGCGAGCGCGGAGAAGTCGCTACGTGGCTACCGCGTCTATCGCATGAACGGCCGCTACGACAAGGACCCCATCCCGCGCCTCACACCCGAGCCGCAGGCGGCGACGACGTTCAGCGACCCGGAGGCGGGGAAGAACGCGCGGCGCTACTATGTCGTGGCCGTGGACGCGCTGGGACAGGAGGGCTTCCCGAGTTCGCCGGTGTGGTTCGAGCGCGAGTGGAAGCAGTTCTACAAGCCCTTCACCGGCGAGTGGCATCAGTGACGGGAGCTGGAGTCTTAGCCGATTTGGGACAAAACTCACGCCGTCGGTGGTGATGAGGAGGCAGGCGGATGCCATTGGCAGGCCTTCGTCCTGTCGAGGTCCCGGTTTGGTGTCCACGCTTCGGGGTGTCGAGCCGCCCGGACACGCTGAAGCGTGGAGACCGAACAAAGGCTCACCGCCCCGCCAGCACGGACTCGATCTTGCGCCGGAGGTCCGCGTTCACGTCCTCGGGCGAGCGGTCGGCGTCCACGATGTTGAAGCCGTAGGTGGCTTGCAGGCGGGTGAATTGCCGGGCCATGAGGGCCTGGTATTTCAGGAAGCTGTCGAACATGTCCCGCGAGAGGCCGAGATCCATGCCGCTTTCCCAGTAATCGAGCGCCTTGTTCTTGGCGAAGTTCCGCTGCACGAGCTGCTCGGGCGTGATGTTCAGGTAGAAGACCGCGTCGGGCACGAGCGCGATGCCGTAGAGGTTTTTCAACCACGCCTCGTCCATGCCGCGCACGAGATCGCGCGCCATGAGGGTGTAGATGTAGCGGTCGGCCAGCACCATGAAGCCGGCCTTGAGCGCGGGCAGCATGATGTTCTCGACTTGGTCGGCGAAGTCGGTCGCGTAGAAGAGGCTCAGGGTGGTGCGGCTGAGGATGTTTCCCTCCTGCGCCTTGTCCAGCTCCTCGCTGACGAGGTCGGAGCGCTTGAGGCCGACTTGCACGGTGGCGTGGCCGCTGCCTTCGAGCCACTCGACGAGCTGGGCGATTTGGGTCGAGCGCCCGGAGCCGTCCGCGCCTTCGACGACGATCAGCTTGCCGCGCAGTTTCTCTTCCTCCGCGCCGGGGATGCCCTCGCCGTAGAAGCGCTTGGGCGTGAGCTTGGGGATGACGACCTCCGGCCTGCGGGGCGCGGGGGCGAGGCGTTTGACTTTGCGTGGGGTGGCCATGGTCACGCTTTTCTGATGGCGAAGGACGGGAGGTCAATGCGGTCGGCGACGAGCTTGCGCACGATGGCCTGCTGCGTCTCGACGGTCTCGTTGGCGTCAATGACGTTGAAGGAAAACTCGCGGCTCATGGCGAGATATTGCTCGAGCATTCGGCCTTGGAAGATGCGGAAGCTCTCGTAGATGTCGGTGGAGAAACCCATGTCCATGCCGGCCTCGAAGTGTTTCAACTCAGGCCGGCCGTCGAGGATGCGGCTCAAGGAGACTTCCAAGTCCGCGCGAAAGAAGAACGTCATGTCCGGCTGCGCGGCGAAGCTGTAGAGACCGCGCACCCACTCGGGCGGACAGGTGCGCACAATGTCGCGCGCGAAGGCGGTGAAGAAGAAGCGGTCGCAGAGCACGAGGTAGCCGGCGCGCAGCAGCGGCACGAGCTGGCGTTCGTAGCGGTCGGCGAAGTCCGTGGCGTGGATGAGGCTGAACGTGGTGGGCGTCAGCAGGGTCATCTTCTTGCCCTTGCTGGTGGCGGCCTTGACCAGCTCGGAGGAGTTCCACTCGCTGAAGAAGACTTTCAGGCCGCGCAGCTCCAGCCAGCGTTTGAGCAGGTAGATTTGCGTGGACTTGCCGGAGCCGTCCAAGCCCTCGACCGCGATGAGGCGGCCGGGAAAACCGAGTTGAGCGAAGGTCTTCATCACTTTCAGCGCGGGGAGATTCGGGCGCGGGGCAGGGGAACTCAACGCAAATTCCACTCAGGCCAGCCCGAAGATGCGGGCCATCACGTTGAGCGTCCCATTGGTGACGACGCGCAGGCCGAATTGCACGGCGGGGATGTTGATGACGACGATCAGGATCATGAAGCCCCACTGGTTGAGCTGCGCGTAGGTGTGATAACTCATGCCGACCAGGTTCCGCATGATCTGCGAGCCGTCGAGTGGCGGCACGGGGATGAGATTGAAGAAGCAGAGGAACAGGCTCAACTGCGCGGTCCGAACGAGATCCTCGGCATACTTGCCCAGTCCGAACTCGACGAACAGTTTCGTCACCGCCACCAGCCCGAACGCGATGATGAAGTTCATCGTCGGCCCCGCGACCGTGACGAGCGTGTCGTCCACGCGCGGGCGGCGGAGGTTTCCGATGTTCACCGGGACTGGCCGGCCCCAGCCGATGATGAAGCCGGCGAGGGCGGGGTTGGTCAGCGCGACGAACGAGCCTGCGAGCGGCAGCACGACGGTGCCGATGACCTCCATGTGCGCGATGGGGTTGAAGGTGACGCGGCCTTCGTTGTAGGCCGTGTTGTCGCCGCACTTCCACGCGACCCACGCGTGCGCCCACTCGTGCATCGTGATCAGTGGCACGAAGCACAGGTAGCGCACGAAAATGTCGAAGACATCGGATTGACTCATCGCGGGCGGAAGGTAGCGGACGAGGCGGCAAAGCCCAAGCGGAAGTCGGAGCGTGACACTCTAGCGGCGGTCTGCGACCGCCGTTTTGGACTTTTCGGACAGGTGAGAGGCACGGCGGTCACAGACCGCCGGAAATGTCCGGCAGCGTGAAGAAGAACGTCGCGCCCTGGCCCGGCACGCTCTCCACCCACACCGCGCCGCTGTGCGACTGCACGATGTGCTTCACAATGGCCAGCCCGAGCCCGGTCCCGCCGGCGTCGCGCGAGCGGGCCTTGTCCACGCGGTAGAAGCGCTCGAAGATGCGGTTCTGCGCTTCCGGGGGGATGCCGGGGCCGTCATCCTGCACCGAAAGCTCTAACTGCTTGCGATCGTTTCGGCGCGCCCGCAGGACCACGCTGCCTCCCGGACGACCATACTTGATGGCGTTGTCCACGAGGTTGAAGAGCACTTGCTGGAGACGGTCGGCGTCGGCATTTGCGGCGAGTTCGGCTGGGACTTCGTTGACGAGGCGAGTTGGTTTGGCGGCGGCTTTGGTTTCGAGATCGCTGATGACGCGCTCGACGACGCCGCGCGGCTCGGTGCGCTGGAGGTTCATCACGATCTGCCCGGACTCCAGCCGTGAGATGGCGAGCAAGTCCTCGATGAGATAAGTGAGGCGGTCTGCGTGCTTCTCGATGGTCTGGAGAAACTTCATCGCGACCTCGGGCTTGTCCTTCGCGCCATCAATGAGCGTCTCGACGTAGCCCTTGATCATCGAGAGCGGCGTGCGCAACTCGTGGCTGACGTTGGCGACGAACTCGCGGCGCGTGTTCTCAAGCTGCTTCAGCCGCGTGAGGTCGTGGCAAACAAGAATCATCCCTTGCTGCCGGCCATCCGCTCCGAGGACTACGGCAGAGTTCACCTGCAAGCTGCGGTTGCCGTCGAGCCCGGGCAGTTCCAACTCGAAGTCATCCACCTGTCCCTTGAGGAGCGTCTGGTTCACGAGTTCCTGCACCTGATGCAGCCGGAGCGCCTCCATCACCGTGCGTCCGCGCAAATCACCCGTGACGCCGAAGAGCCGCTCCAGCGCTTGGTTCACGAGCCGCACGCGCCCCTCGCCGTCGAGCACCAGCACGCCCTCGCTCATGCTGTTGAAGAGCGCCTGCTGCTGCGCCAGCTCCCGCGCACGCGCCTGCTCGTGCTGCTGGTAAAGGGATTCAAACTCCCGTTGCTGCCGCTCGCGCTCCGCCTCCGCCTCAGCGCGGCATCGCCGCAAGCCGACGTAGCAAACGCCCGCTGCGAGCAGGGCGAGGAGGGTTAGCGTCGGCCACATGGGGCGGAGGATGGCGGGGGAAGGCGTAAAACGTAAAACGTAAAACGTGAGGCGTAACGAGTAATGCGTAGTGCGTAACCAGACAGGGCGTCGAACTCCAGTGGCCTTACGTTTTACGCATGACGCATTACGTCTTACCCCGCCACAAACCGATACCCCACCCCCCTCACCGTATCGAGATGCTTCGCCGCCTTCCCCAGCTTCTCCCGCAGCCGCCTCATGTGCGTGTCCACCGTGCGCGTGTCTATGACGTTGTCGTATTCCCACACGTCCTTGAGCAACTGGTCACGCGACTGCACGCGGCCGCGCCGCTGTGCGAGGAGGGTGAGCAGCTTGAACTCGGTCGCCGTCAGCTCCACGCGCTTCTTGTTCACCGTCAGGCTGTGTGCCGGCACGTCGAGCACGAGGTCGCCGAACTGCATCCGCTCCGCCTTTGCCTCGGTTGTCTCACGGCGGCGCAGCAGGCCCTTGATGCGCAGCACGAGTTCGCGCGGGCTGACGGGCTTGGTCACGTAATCATCCGCGCCGAGTTCCAAGCCCAGCACACGGTCAATCTCCGCCGCCTTGGCCGTGAGCATGATGATCGGAATGCCTGCCGTGGCCGCGTCGCGCCGCAGCAGCTTGCAAACTTCCAGTCCGTCCACCTCCGGCAGCATCACGTCGAGGACGATGAGGTCAGGCAGCGACGCGCGGGCCTTCTTCAACGCCTCCGCACCGTCCGCCGCCGTCACCACCTCGAAGCCAGCGTTCGTCAGGTTGAACTCGACGAGTTCAACCGCATCCGGCTCGTCATCCACGACTAAAATCTTTGCCATGTTCGAGTCTTGGGTAACACGCAGCCGCGAACGAAACAACGACAAGCCGGTGACGACTCTGTGACGAACGGGTGACAAGCCAGTTCCTCACAGAATCATGGGCCACAAAATCATGCCTGCGGCAAAATGATTCTGTGAACCATGATCATGTTGAAATTCCCCCGTCGCCTGAACGATCGGTTTGCATCTGCCGCCAAGCCTGTCCAAGCTCCTCCATGCGTTCCCTCGTTTTCGTCCTGCTGGCTGCGGCCTCGCCCATCTTTGCCGCTGACTCTGTTTGGCCCAAACTCCCCGAGCGCGACGGCCCCGTCGTCATCCCGGCCCAGAATTGGCCCGCGCGCCCCGGCCCGCGCGAGGTGCGCGTGCAGGTGCATTACCCCGGCGGCACGCGCGCGAGCATCGGGCCCCGCACTGGCATCTTCCTCACGCTGCACAACTGGGGCGGCACCGACTGCGCTGGCACCGCGAATCCCGCCGCGCTCGCCCGCGAGTTCAACTGCGTCGCGCTCTGCGTGAACTATCTTCAGAGCGGCCCGACGGATTCCATCGAAGGCCCAGAGCCTTACGACTTCGGCTGGCTGCAAGGCCTCGATGCCTTGCGCGCGCTGTGGCTGGTCTTCCACGAGCTGGACGCGACGAAAACTCCCTTCGCGCGCGGCCGCCTCTTCGCCACCGGCGGCTCCGGCGGCGGCAACGTCACGCTCATGGCGAACAAGCTCGCGCCGCGCACGTTCACCGCCGTCGTGGACATGTGCGGCATGAAGAAACTCAGCGACGCGCTGGCCTACAATCTCCCCGCCGCCAGCGGCCTCAACGCCCGCTGGAGCCGCGACCCCGCCAGCCCCAACTTCCTCGCGCCCGGCGCGCAGGAAATCCGCTTCGTCGGCCACCCTGCGCATCTCGCCGAGATGAAGCGCCTCGGCACCACCGCCAAGGTCTTCTCCGTCCACGGCCTCGACGACAAAACCTGCCTCGCCGACGGCCAGGAGATGGTCGCCAACATGACGCGCGCGGGCCTCGACATCGTGCCCGTCTGGGTCACGAAGGAGCTGGTGGACGGCAAAATCTTCAGCACCACCGGCCACGCGCTCGGCAACCGCACGCTCATCCCCGGCCACGTCGCCGGGAAGTTCCTGCGCGCCGACAGCGCCGACGCGCTCGACCGCCAGACGCCCACCGATTTCGAGCGGCGCGAGGACATCCGCTACCCAACGACCGACGGCGTGTTCGTCATCTCCTACGCGCAAGGCTTTCCCGTCGGACGCTTCGAGCCAGCGACCGCCGCGCCGAGTTACCCCGACCGCTTCGATGTGCTGCGTGTCGCGTCCGCCAGTGGAGCCGTCAAGCCCGCCCAGACACCCGCCGAGTGGGAGCCGCGCCGTCGCCACATCGCCGCCGCGTTGGAGCGCGTAATGGGGCCGTTCCCCAATCCCGCCAAGCGCGTCGCCCTCGACGTGAAGGTGATCGAGGAAGTGAAACTCGAAGGCGGCTTGCTCCGGCGCAAACTCACTTATCAGAGCGACGCCACTGACCGCGTCGCCGCCTACCTCTTCCTACCCGAGGCCAGCGCGAAAGCGAAACTCCCCGCCGTCCTCTGCCTGCACCAGACTACGAAGCTCGGCAAGGCCGAGTCTGCGGGCCTCGTGGACAACCCCAAGCAATACGCCCTCCACCTCGCGCAGCGCGGCTACGTCACCTTCGCGCCCGACTACCCGAGCTTCGGCGATTCCAAATACGACTTCGACCCGCGCCACGGCTACGCCAGCGGCACCATGAAAGCCATCTGGGACAACGTCCGCGCCGTGGACTTCCTCGAATCGCTCCCTGAGGTGGACGCCGCGCGCCTCGGCGTCATCGGCCACTCGCTCGGCGGGCACAACGCGATGTTCACCGCCGTCTTCGAGCCGCGCCTGCGCGTCATCGTGTCGAGCTGCGGCTTCACCACCTTCCGCAAGGACGATATGCCGAGCTGGACCGGCAAGGTGTATATGCCGCGCATCGCCGGCGAATTCGGCAACGCCGCTGCGCGCGTGCCCTTCGACTTCCCGGAAATTGTCGCCGCCTTCGCCCCGCGCCCCTTCCTCACCTGCTCGGCCGAAGGAGACACCGACTTCGACGTGTCCGGCGTGCGCGACGTGCTCGCCGCCGCGCGCAAGGTCTATGAACTCCACGGCAGGGCAGGGGATCTGGCCGGCTACTACCCCAAAGGCCCGCACGCCTTCCCCGACGACGCCCGCAAAGTCGCCTACGACTTCCTCGATCAGCGTTTGCGCGGCGCGAAGTAGGATGTGCCGGCTATAGCGCGGTCTGTGACCGTCGTGCGTCGTCCGACCGGCGCTCACAAAGCGCCGCTACAGGCGAAGTTGCTCCGCCCCCACCGTTGCCATCCTGCTTCCCCTACCGCACACTGCGTGCGCTACATGAGCAAGCGTTTCTACATCACCACCGCGATTGACTACGTCAACGGACAGCCGCACCTCGGCCACGCCTACGAGAAGATCATCGCCGACGTCATCGCCCGCAGCCGCCGCGCGTTGGGCGAGGAAGTCTTCTTCCTCACCGGCCTCGACGAGCACGGGCAGAAGGTCCAGCAGGCCGCGCAGGCTGAGGGCAAGTCCGCGCAGGCGTATTGCGACGAGTTGGCCGCGAGCTGGCACTCCTTCGTCACCAAGCTCGGGCTGACGAACGATGACTTCGTCCGCACCACGTCGGCGCGGCACAAGGAGGTGGTGCAGGCCATTCTCGCGAAGCTCCATCGCGAGGGGCACTTCTACCAGGCCAGCACCGAGGGCTTTTACTCCACGAAGGAGGAGACCTTCGTCACCGAGAAGGAGCGGCTGCCGGACGGCACGTTCCCCGCGCACTACGGCGAGGTGGTGAAGCTCTCGGAGACGAACTGGTATTTCAAACTCGGCACGCACCAGCAGTGGCTCATTGACCACATCGAGGTCAACCCGTCCTTCATCCAGCCCGACTACCGGCGCAACGAAGTCCTCGGGTTCCTCAAGAACCACACGCTGGAAGACCTCTGCATCAGCCGCCCCGCCGCGCGCCTCACCTGGGGCATCCCCATCCCCTTTGACCCGGCCTACGTGACCTACGTGTGGTTCGATGCGCTGGTGAACTACGTCTCCGTGCCCGCGGCAATGGGCGATGCGGGCATCCGCGCCGCGCTGGGCCTTCAACCCACAGCCGTCAACCTTCAACCTCCCGCCTGGCCTGCCGACGCCCACGTCATCGGCAAGGACATCATCAAGTTCCACGCCGTCTATTGGCCCATCATGCTCAAGGCGATGGGCCTGCCGTTGCCGAAGCAGCTCCTCGTCCACGGCTGGTGGCAGAAGGACGGGGCGAAGATGAGCAAGAGCACCGGCAACGTCGTGGACCCCGTCGCGGTCATTGATGACTGGGGCCTCGACGCCTTCCGCTTCTACGTCGTGCGCGAGCTGGACATTGGCCCGGACGGCAACTGGACCGACGCCGGGTTCGCCGCGCGCTACCAAGCCGAGTTGGCCAACGGTCTCGGCAACCTCGTCAACCGCTCGCTCTCCATGCTCAAGCGCTACCGAAGTGGCGTCGTCCCCGAGCGCCACGACGAACTCGCGCCCGACGCCGCGAAGGCCGCTGCCGACACCATGACCCACCTCCGCGCCAGCGAACTTCAGAAAGCGCTCCACAGCATCTGGACACTCGTCACCCGCGCGAACCAATACGTGGACCAGACCGCGCCGTTCAAGCTGGCCAAGGATCCCGCGCAAGCCGCGCGCCTCGACGAAGTCCTCTACAACCTCGTGGAAAGCTGCCGCGTCCTCGCCGTGCTCCTGCACCCCTTCATCCCCGGCACCGCCGCGAAAATCTACGCCCAGCTCAACAACACCGGCACGCCGGACAAATTGGCCCTCGCCGCCTGGGGTGGCCTGCCCCCCGGCCAAACCATCGGCGAACCCGCCGCCCTCTTTCCCCGTCGCGACGCGCCGAAGCCATAGCCCCTCCCGCTCGTAAATTCTAACCTGCCCTCCGAAGCTGGCAGGTCATCCGGCAATCAGCGCCGATCTGGGAAGCGCCCGGCCGCTGCGGGTGGAAGTCCGGCAAAAAGCGGGGCACAAGCCTGCACGAGAGCCGTCAGCGCGTCGAAACCTTCGAGTTTGGGCAAAAATCACCTTGCGGCATCCCCTTATCACTTGCTACAAACGGACAATACTTATGGCAGCTATCGGCCGATTTCAAAAGGGAGACGAGATTTTCTTTGCGAAGGTTGTGGACGGTGAATTATTTCGCCTGCACGGCGATGTCTTTGGATCGCCATCCTTCGACAAGAAGCCCCTCTCAGTGAAGGGCATCAAGACCCTCACCCCGGTTCAGCCCTCGAAGGTCATAGCTGTGGGACTTAATTACGCCGACCATGCCCGCGAGTCTGGCAAGCCCCTGCCGAAGGAGCCTTTGTTCTGGCTGAAGGCGCCGACCTCGTTGATTCCCGACGGGGCGAAGATCGAAATCCCTTTCCCGAACCACCGCACCGATTTCGAGGCCGAACTTGCGGTGGTCATCGGCAGGCGCGTGCGGAACGTCACCCCGGCTGCCGCCGCCCGCTACATTTTTGGCTACACCGCCGCCGAGGACATCAGCGACCGCACGATCCAGAACTCCGAAAGTCAGTGGGCGCGGTGCAAGTCCTTCGACACCTTCACCCCCTTGGGGCCGTATGTGGAGACGAAGATTGATCCGCATGACCTGACCATCCAGCTTTTCCAAAACGGCCAGCTTCGCCAGAACTCGAACACCAGCCAGTTGATCTTCAACTGCTACCAGATCGTGAGCTTCGTCTCGACGAACATGACGCTGCTGCCCGGCGACATCATCCTTACCGGCACGCCGAGCGGCGTTGGACCCATCGAGTCCGGGGATCGCCTCGAGGTTCGCATCCAAGGACTCGCCCCTCTCGTAAACACGGTAAAATAATCTCAAACAAGAGCATCGGGGCCGTCGGAAGATTTTTCCGGCGGCTTTTTTTCTAAAGGAACCCATTCTCATGCGCTGGTCCCAGTATTTCATCCCGACCCTCAAGGAATCCCCCGCCGAGGCGGAAATCCTCTCCCACAAACTCCTCCTTCGCGCCGGCCTCGTCCGCAAGCTCACCGGTGGCCTCTACACCTTCCTGCCGCTCGGCCTCCGCGTCCTGCGCAAGATCGAGACCATCATCCGCGAGGAGATGAACCGCGCCGGAGCACTCGAAGTCCTCATGCCCGCCCTCCAACCGCCGGAGATTTGGCAGCAGTCCGGCCGCTACGAGACCGCCCGCGACGTGCTCTACAAGGTCAAGGACCGCGCGAACAAGGAATGGGTCCTCGGCCCCACCCACGAGGAAGTCATCACCACCCTCGCCGCCGGTGAAATCTCCAGCTACCGGCAGATGCCCAAGAACTTCTACCAGGTTCAGACCAAGTTCCGCGACGAGATCCGCCCCCGCTTCGGGCTGATGCGAGCCAAGGAGTTCATCATGAAGGATGCCTACTCCTTCGATGCCACCGACGAGGGCGCGATGGCCAGCTACCGGAAGATGTATGACGCCTACGCGCGCATCTTCAACCGCTGCGGCCTGCGCAATTTCCCCGTCGAGGCCGACACCGGCGTCATCGGCGGCACCCACTCCCACGAGTTCATGGTCACGGCCGAGACGGGCGAGAATGAAGTCGCCTGCTGCGAGGCGTGCCAATACGCCGCGAACATCGAGAAGGCGGTCAGCGGCATTCCTCCGACCGCCGCGCGCGAGGTCGGCGCGGCCACGGAGAAGTTCGCCACGCCCGGCGTCGTCACCATCGAGGCGCTCTCCAAGGCTCCCCACAGCGTGCCGGCCAACCGCCAGGTCAAGACCCTCGTTTACATCGCCGACAGCCAGCCGATCCTCGTCTTGATTCGCGGCGACGACCAGTTGAACGAAACCAAGCTCATGGCCCGCACCGGAGCTGTCGCCGTGCGCCCAGCGACGCCCGAGGAATGCGTCGCCACCCTCGGTGCAAACCCCGGCTCGCTCGGCGCAGTCGCAAATGTCCCCGCCACGGTGAGGATATTCGCCGACGAGCGGCTCCGTGGAGCGAACGACATGACCACCGGCGCGAACGAGGACGGCTTCCATCTCCGCAACGTCTCCCTCGATCGCGACATCAAGGTGACCGCGTGGTTCGACCTGCGGACCGTCAGGGCGGGCGAGCCTTGCGCCAAGTGCGGCAAGCCGCTGAAGCTGCGCCGCGCCATAGAGGTCGGCCACGTCTTCAAGCTCGGCACCAAATACAGCGAGAAGCTAAACGCCTGCTTCCTCGACGCCGACGGCAAGTCCAAGCCCTGCGTCATGGGCTGCTACGGCATCGGCGTCACGCGCACATTCCAGGCCGTCATCGAGCAGAGCAACGACAAGGACGGCATCATCTGGCCGCTCGCGGTCGCGCCCTTTGCCGTGTGCATCACGCCGCTCGTGGTCGTGAAGGATTCTGCCGTGATGCAGCTCGCGGAGAAAATATATGCTGAACTCACGACCGCCGGCGTGGAAGTGATCCTCGACGACCGCGACGACCGCCCGGGCGTGAAGTTCAAGGATGCTGACCTTGTCGGCTTCCCGCTCCGACTCAGCATTGGCGAGAAATCCCTGGCGAACGGCGAGGTTGAACTCAAGCCCCGCGGTGGCGAGATCGCGTTCGTGAAGGCCGAGGAGGCCGTGGCCAAAGTCCGCGAGTTCCTCGCTGCCCGCGCCCAAGCCACGTAGGGCCTACCTTCATCCGCGCCTCCGGCGCGCGGGCGGACATCGTCGTTGGAAACCACCCTGCTGTAGCGGCGGTCTGTGACCGCCGTCCCCTCCAGCATTCGGCGGTCGCAGACCGCCGCTACAGGTTTCCGGCTCACCGTGCCGTCGCCTGAATCTTCTTCCACGCGGCGAGGGCTTCGTGGAACTCGGCCATCGCCTCCGCCGGGAGGACGCCGGTGTTGCGGGTGATTTCCTCTTCGGTGCGCTGGACAAACCAGTCCGCCTGCTCGCGCCGGGGCCGGAGCGGCTTGCCCTCGATTTCCACCCACCACGGCGCGGTGTGGGCGAAGTATCTGCCAGCGCAAAACTCTTCCGTCCGCAGCGCAACCCAACCTGACTCCGCAACCGGGACTTTGATGGTCAACCGCTGAAGACCGCTAGCCCCTCCTTCACCCGTAGAAGCAGCAGTCGCATTCGCCACGGCCCTCCCATTGTGAATGACAGCGATGTTCAGAAAAGAAGCCGGGGAAGCCGCCATGAATCCCCCCTCAACCTCGAACGTAAGCTCGATTGGTGACTTTGATTTGAACTCCGCTCCCGCGTGTTTCCCATTCGCCTTCGCCATCACCATCGGCCCCGTCGTCACAAAACTCCTCCCCTCCCCCAGCCCCTTCATCCACTTCTCGTAGCTGAAGCCGCCTTCGCAATGCACATACACGCGGCTGAAACCCAGCGGCACGGGATGCACGCCGTTCGCGGTGCCCGCCGTGGGCTTGAGGCGGAAGCCGCAGTTGAGCAGCGCGTAGTAGGTCTCGAAGCCGTAGTGCGTCCACGCCAGTTCCGTGTCCGTGCCGCTGCCGTTGCCCAGCCCTTTGGCAGCAAAGTTCATCCACGCCGGCGCGGGCACGGCCCAGTTGCGCACGCCGAACTCGACGCGCCAGTGGTGGTTGTTCGCCAGCTCGAAGAGGTCCGGCTTGAGCACCGGCACGATGGCGACCGACCACGGCCAGTTGTGTTTCTCCAAATCAATCAGCCCGCCCTCCGCGTGCGCCCGCTCGGACACGCGCCGCAGCGGGAACACGGGGATGTCGAACCGCTCCTTGTGCCCGACGATGAGGAACGCGCCGAGCGTGTGCTGCTTCCCGCCGGAGCGGAAGATTTCGTATTCCGTGTTGCGCGAATACCAGACATGCGTCGGGTCCACGACGACGGGCCGCGCGCTGAAGCTCCCTTTCATGTTCTTGTCACTGAGCGCGGGCGGCACGGTGTCCACCGTGGTCCAGTCAATCATCGGCAGCGCCACGTTCACGTCCTCGGCGAGCATGGCGGACTCCAGCTCGGCGGGCGCGCGGTGGTTGTGGGCGTCGCCGCTGAACCACCCGCGCTCGGCCATGTTCACCCAGCGCTTGAGCGGCAGCTTCACCTCGACGGGCTTGGCCGCGACGGTGAACTGGTTCGTCAGCGGCAGATACTCCTTCCCGCGCTCGACGACGGCGGTGTAGCGCCCCGGCGGCAGCTCTGCGACCCATTGGTGCGCCGAGAGCGTGGTGTGATACTCGGTGGCGTTGGTGTTGAACCCACTGCGCTTCTCGTAGCGCACGGCGGAGCCGAACGGCGGGACGGACTTGGGGAAATGCCATTTGCCGTCAGCGTCGCCGCGCAAGTAAAGCCGCGCGGCGACGGGCTTGCCGGTGGCGGCATCCGTGATGTCGCCATAGACGGGGACGGTCTGCGCAGCGGCGCGGCAGGTGGCCAACGCTGCGAGCAAGCTCAGTGCGGCGCGGTGAAGTAACGTGGTCATGGGCGGAATCTACCTGCTTCCCCGTGCGCGTGAAGCCGGGAGTTCAAGCGGACAGCCAGCCAGGGTCGAATAGCGGCTTGTTTTGCAATGGTTGCCCGCCGGGAAATTACCAGGTGATCGCGACCAAGAGCGGCATGGTCACGGACTTCCGAGCCGCGCCCACCGTCACGGTCGGGACCGGTTCCAGCGCGAACACCAACATCGCCCTTTCCACCGCGAACCAGACGATCTCCGGCACTCTCACGAACGCGGTCAACGGCACCGTGCTGCCCGGTGTGCAACTGCGTGTCCAGTCCACCACCGGACTCTTTGCTCTGGGCTACAGCGACACCAACGGGCAATTCAGCATCGGGGTCACGGCGGGCACTTGGTCACCCGAGGTTGAGGAATCGGCGCTGATCGCGCTGGGCTACGTGGCTCCCAAGCAGTTATCTGCCATCAACACCACCGGCGGGAGCGTCGCGGGATTGGTGCAGCCCTTTCTGCCAGCCACCGCGCTCTTCTACGGCAACTTCCGCGACGGCGGCAACTTGGCTGGCATCGCCGCCATGCTCTTTTCCGCTAGCGACCAAAGCCAAACCTACTCCGCCGGTGGCATGACCGACGCCAGCGGCTATTACACCTTGGGCGTGATCGCCGGCAACTGGTCGGTGGGCCCCGACAGTGATGCGCTGACCGCGCGCGGAATCTTGGCGACTGGCACCAACACAACGATCGCCAACGGCCAGGCCGTGCGGATTGACTTCACGAGCCGGGCAGTCACGGCGCGCTTGATTGGACAGGTGCGCGATAACTTCGGCGTGCCACTCACCAACTTCATGCTCGTGGTCCAGCCCCTGCCGCTCGTATCCAGCGGGGCGAACTCCTATTATCCGTCCACCGACGCCTCGGGCAACTTCGATGTCGGCGTGAGCGCGGGGATGTGGAACATCCACTTGGAAATAAACCGCACCGCCGCCTCGAACCTCGTGAGCTTCACGACTGACCTCACGGTGGTGGACGGCGTGAACCAAACCGGCCTCGTGTTTGTGGCGCTGCGCGCGACGCAGCAGATCACCGGCTTCGTGCGCGAGGGCAGCACGGGGATTACGAACGTGCAGATGTATGGCAACGCGACGATCAGCGGGACCAACTATCTCGCCGGCGAGTCCTATACGGACGGCGGCGGCAACTACTTGATGAAGGTCGTGAACGGGACCTGGAACTTGCAGGTCAACAATTACGACCTCAACCAGCGCGGCTACGTCTCGGCGAGCGACCAGCTCGTGGGCATCAGCGGCACGGCGGGCGTGGCAAACTTCACCCTCACGCGCTTCACCAACCTCATCACGCTGACCAACGCGAGCCGCTCGGGCAGCACGTTCTCCTTCCTCGTCGTCGCTGAGCAGGGGCGCAACTACGTGCTTGAAACGGCCACCAACCTGCGGAACCCCGTGAGTTGGACGCCGGTGAGCACGAACATGCAGAACGGCCCGAACTTCTCCTACTCCGACAACCAAGGCGCCGGCGTCCCCCGCTACTACCGCGCGCGGCTGGTGCCCTGAGCGCAACTACGGCGGATCGTAGATCGTCAGCCGCCGGTATTTCGCCTCCAGACTCAGCAGCGCGAGGCTCGTGCAATACACGCGACCGATGTGCCGTCCCTTGAAATTGTCCGTCCACGAGCCGTCCGGCGACTGGCCCACCACGAAGTTCCGCTCGGCGAACTGCGTAGCCAGCGGGGCATGAGGTTCGGCGTATCGCTGCAAGGCGAGCGTGTTGAAGAACACGGCGTGGAATGGCCACGAGCCATTCGCGATGATGCGCGCGGTCGGGTCGGCCCGCATGGTGTTCAGAAGAAACGTCGCCGCCGAATTCGCCTCCAGCGTGTTCCCCTGACCGCACAACCGCAACCCAAGCAAGCCGATGGCAGATGTCGAGAAGTGGTTCCGCTCGACGGGGGGTTGCATCAAGCTGTCGGGTGGACGCAAGGTGGGCGCTCTGTAATTTCCCGCGAAATGACACTCATAACAGAGTCGTCCACGTTGATCGATGTATGGGATACGTGCGACTAGTTGGCCCTTTCCAGGCAAGATGGAGCCCGCTTGGGTCACCAAGGATGTAGGCCCGTAGGTGAACAGCCCGTATGCCGATGCATAAACGTTTTTGAGATACTTCGCTGCTGCCTGGGCCGCTACCGGCGGCACAGCGAAACCTGCCTTCGTCCCGGCGTGCAGAGACAGCAACTGCCGCGCGGTCACCGGCACGTCGGAGTCGTTTGCGTTGGGCAGGTAGCGCCAGCCGCCGGTGTCGCTGCGCGAGGCTTTGGCCGCAGCCTGAGAGCGCAGGATGAACTGGTGCGCCGCCCTCGCCTTGCGCCGAATGAGTTCCTCCTGCTCCGGGTCCGTGGAGCGCCGCAGCAACTCGCACAGCAGCAGCGTCGTCACGGCGTGACCGTGCATCAGGGATGAGTCCGCTGCCCCGAAGTAACCGTCCGCCGTCTGCCGGTCGGCGCGCAGCACGAAGAAGATCGCCCGGCGCAACGCGACGCCCTCCGGCGTCTTGTCCTGCGGCGGATGCCCCGGGCCCGTGAGCGCCAGCGCGGTCAGCGAGGTTTGATACTTGGCCGCGTCCGAGATCGCCCCGTTCGGCTGCTGCTGCGTGAGCAGGAAGGCCACGCCCGCCTGCACGGATGCCTCCACGCGATCCGCAGCCGCTGCCGTAGCAGGCGGCTCCGGCACGGGACCTTTCGCCTTCGGTGCGGGAGCAGCGCGAGCGGCAAAGCCGTCGCGAGGCAACGGATGACTTGGGTCGGGCTTCGCATGGTTTGGGAATGGCGGCAGCGTGTGAGCCGCCGCTCGCTTGGACAATCAGGTCTTGGCTGTATTTGCGGTGAAGCGCCCGACTCTGGCAAGGTCTCCGTGTGTCAACTCCCCGCTTCGCCCCCATCCGCTGCGCGCTTCTCGCCGTCGCAGTGGTGTTCGGTGCTGCGAACGCGCAAGGGCAGGGCCGCTTCTACCAGATCACGGACTTCGGCGCGCTCGGTGCTCCGGCGGACAAGCCGAGCGCCTTTAACCGCGCGGGCGTGGCTGTCGGCACGCGCTCGATGCCGGGACGGGACGGGGCCTTCAGCCGCGCGTTCATCCACACGAATGCGTTTCTCGAACTCGGACCGCCCGGCGTGCTGACCTTCGCCAGCGACCTGAACGAACTGGGCGACACCGTCGGATCGAGCCGGCTCCCGCAGGCGAGTGGACGTCAGGTGGACCGCGCAGCAGTTGCGGCACGCCTTTCTCCACACCGGCGGCAAGATGCGCGACCTCGGCACGCTGGGCGGACAGATCAGTCAGGCCAACGTGCTAAACGAAGGGGGCGACGTCGTGGGTTTCGCGCAGAACCCCACCGGCCAGTCGCGCGCCTTCCTCCACACCAAGGGCAAGATGTCGGACCTCGGCACGCTCGGCGGCCCCAGCTCCTTCGCCAACGCCATCAACAACCGTCAGCACATCGTCGGCGCGGCGCAGCTCGCGACGGGCGAGAACCGCCCCTTCCTCTGGGGCGAAGGGAAGATGTGGAACTTCAACCAGTTCCTCCCGCCGAACGCCGGCTGGTTCCTCCTCATAGCCACGGACATCAACGAGGCGGACCAAATCCTCTGCCTCGCGCGGACGAAGAACGGGCAGCTCCGAGCGGTGCGTGTGACGCCGCCGGGTGCGTCGGGGAAGTGAAGCCGGGGTGGATCAGGATCAGGATTACGAGCAGGAGTCCGCGCGTGCATCCGTCCCTCTCCTGCTCCTGATCTTGATCCTGCGCCTTCCCTCTCCGCCCGCTTTTCTCCTTTATCGGCCCCCTCCACCTCCGCATCATCCGCAGCTCTATGGAACGACTGCCTGGCTTCCGGGACTTCTATCCCGAACCGCTGCCGCCGACGAAGGATGAGTTGTGGAGCATGGACGCCCGCAACCATCTCTTCGACACGTGGCGCGCGGTCGCCCGCCGCTATGGCTTCCGCGAATACGACGGCCCGCCGCTGGAGCCGCTGGAGCTTTACACAAACAAGTCGGGCGAGGAAATCGTCGGCCAGCTCTTCAACTTCACGGACAAGGGCGACCGCGCCATCGCGATGCGCCCGGAGATGACGCCCACGCTCGCGCGCATGGCCGCCGCGCACGAGCGCGCCTACAAGAAGCCGTTCAAGTGGTTCTCCATCCCGCAGCTCTTCCGCTACGAGAAGCAGCAGAAGGGCCGCAAGCGCGAACACTTCCAGCTCAACTGCGACATCCTCGGCGAGGCTCACTTCGCCGCCGATGCCGAACTCATTGCGCTGCTCATTGACACGCTGCGCGCGCTCGGACTGACCAGCGCGGATTTCGTCGTGCGCCTCAGCAGCCGCAACGCATGGTCCGAGTTCTTCGCCAGCCGCTGCTCCGACGCCAGCAAGGCCTACGACTTCTTCCAGATCGTGGATAAACTCGACCGCACGCGCGCCGAGGACAGCACCGCGCAACTCGCGCCGCTCGGCTTCAAGCTGGAGGAGGTGCAGGCCTTCATCGCCAGCGGCCAGCCCAACGCCGAGCTGCAACTCATTCTCGACCACCTCGCCGCGCGCGGGCTGCGAGACTTCGTGCGCGTCGATTACGGCGTCATTCGCGGCCTTGCCTACTACACCGGCCCGGTTTTCGAGGCCTTCGACATCAAGGGCGAGTTCCGGGCCATCTGCGGCGGCGGGCGCTACGACCACCTCATCAAGCAGGTCAGCGGCGGCAAGACGGACCTCCCCGCGCTCGGCTTCGGCATGGGCGATGTCGTGCTCCTCGAACTCCTCAAGTCGCGCGGGTTGCTCCCGCAGTTCACCGCCGGCATCGCCGCCTACGTGCTCATCGAGGACGAGACGTTGCGTGCCGATTCACTCCGGCTTGTCCAGCAGCTCCGCGAAGCGGGGCTGGCAACCGAGTTCAGCCTCACGCCTGCGAAAGGCGACAAGCAGTTCAAGCGAGCCCTCGACCTCAACGCAGCCCAGACCCTCCGTTTGGAGAAGCAGGCCGATGGCACCGTTCTCGCCAAGCTGAAGCACTTGAAGACGCGTGAGGAAATTGCCCTGTCGCCGACCGATGTGGTCAGCCGCCTCGCTTCTGGGGCGTGAAGGCCGTGAGGGGGGGGGGACACTCTTGCCCCCCACAAGCGCACTCAAAGCGTTGTTTCCGCAGTTCGACAAAAGGGGGCAAGAGCGTCCCCCTTACGGCTACTTCCCGAAGCACATCAGCCGTTTCTCCGTCCGCAGGTAAATCCTTCCATCCACAATCGCCGGCGTGGACATGACGGTCTCGCCCATCTCGTTTCGGGCCAGCACCTCGGGCGCGTTGCTGCCACTGAAGACGGTCACGGTTCCTTTTTGTGAGATGGCAAAGACGTTTCCATCCACCGCCGAAAGGCTCGCGTAGTAATCGCCCAGCGCGCCGAGGCGCTCGTCGCGGTAGGCTGGCTCGCCGGTCTTCGCGTCGAGGCACGTCGCCATGCCGCCGCTGCGCACGGAATAGACGCGGCCTTGATAAAAGATCGGCGAGGCCACGTAGGGCAGGCTGCGGTTGTGCTTCCACACGACATGCGTGTCGGTGATGTCGCCGCGTCCGCCGGGCTTGATCGCGAAGATGGCGTTCTCCGCCTGCACGAACTGCGCACCCATGCCGTCGTATTCCGCCTTGGTCACGAGGCCGTCTTTGTCGAGGTCGAACTGGCTGAAGCGGTCCTTGAACGAGCCGGGGGGAAACTCCTCTTTCGCGAGCTTGCCGTCCTTGTTTTTGTCGTGGAGCGCGAGGAACTCGGCGTGCGGCGGCAGCACGAGCTTGTCGCTCGCATCGCTGCCGACGTTCCAGCTCGCGATGAACAGCAGGCCGTCGCCGGCAGTGGGCGAGGCGTTGGCCACGCGCGCCATGCCACGACACGTCCAGCGCAGCGCGCCGGTCTTCGGGTCGTAGGAGGAAAGTTTCAACGAGCCGTTGACGATGAGTTCCTCAATGCCGTCGTGCCGCCAGACAAAGGGCGTCGCAAAGCCGCGCCGGTGGCTGGGGCGCGCAGTCTTCCACGACTGCTTCCCGGTGCGCTTGTCCACGGCGATGATGAAGGAATCCATGTCGCTGTCGCAAAGCTGGATCACGAGATCGCCGACGAGAATGGGCGAGCTGCTGGCCCCAAACTCAACGACAGGCGCAGGCAGCGGATGCCGCCAGAGTTCCTTGCCGGTGAAGTCATACGCGAGCAGCCCGTAGGAGCCGAAATAGACCACCACACGCTCGCCGTCCGTGCAGGCGGTGGGCGCGGCGGGGCTGCCGATGCGGTGCGTGGCTTCGAGTTTCTCTGCCGGTGCCGGCGTGGTCCAAAGCACTTTTCCGGTCGTGCGGTCGAGCGCGAGCGTGCCGAGCTTCCCGTTGTCCACACCGGTGAGGAAGATGCGGTTGCCCCAGAGGACTGGTGACGAAATGCCGGGCGGCAGTTCGGTGCTCCAGACGAGGTTTGTCTTCGGCCCAAAGTGGACGGGAGCTTTCGCGTTGCCAGTGGCAGCGGCGTCCGGTCCACGGAACTGCGGCCAGTTCGCGGCGTGGGTGGAGACGGCGAAGAGGGCGGCGACGAAGAGGAGCGGGAGTTGCATGAGTGGAGGGCGGACGTTTCAGCGAGTGCTCAGTATTCAGTCATCAGTTTTCAGT
>SXGU01430405.1_pt1 | contig 22041 bp, 22 predicted proteins | sample 3174531 | NCBI WGS metagenome assembly SXGU01 (sample SAMN11356863, study PRJNA531348) | freshwater metagenome | isolation source: freshwater sample F1-140 | place: China: Fuxian Lake, Yuxi | collected 2017-12-25 | reverse complement strand
TACCTGCAATGCGATTTGTCCGGGGTGGGTGTTAACCCCCTTGGTTCAAAAACAAGTCGATGCCAAGGCCGCAGCCTTAGGCGTCTCTAACGCCGAGGCCACCAAACTCCTGCTCGGTGAAAAAGAACCGTCCCTGCAATTCACCACCCCCGAGGAACTCGGCGCACTGGCGGTGTTCCTGTGTTCCAGTGCGGCCAACAACGTCCGCGGAGTGGCTTGGAATATGGACGGCGGCTGGGCCGCGCAATAACTTAAATAAAGGGAAGCGCTTTAAGGGTTGCGCCAATCGCTTGGCCGTCTTTTTGAACAATGACCCGGTCACCTGGGGCGCAGGCTGATGCCACAAGACCAAATCCGATGTTTTGTTTCAGGCGGTAAGACCAAACGCAATTGGTGAGATCGCCCACACGCTGGTCGCCTTTGTAAATTCCGTGCCAATGAAAGCCTAATTCGGTGGGCGTGGTGTTATCGAGCTGCACACCCAATTGTTGGCGTTTAACGCCTTCGCCGTGAATACGCCGAAGCGCTGCAATACCAACTACGTCATCGGCAACATCAAGGTCAATGTATTTGCCTAAGCGCACTTCAAACGGGTTGGTCGTCCCGTCGGTGTCTCCGCCGTAGGAGATCAGGCCGCTTTCAATCCGCTCACAGGCGTTCGGTGCGCCGGGCCCGATGCCCCAAGGTTTTCCGGCTTCACGCACCTTATCCCAAAGTGCAGTCGCTTTAGAGCCGTCCATGAGATAAAGCTCAAAGCCTCCTTGTTTAGACCAACCCGATCGCGCTAACACCAAGGGGATTCCATCAACACTGGTTTCACGAAACCAAAAATACTTCAGCGCGCGAACCCAATCGCCAAACATAGAAGCGATCACATCTTCCGCCTTCGGCCCTTGTACCGCCAATGGGGAAACATCCGGCTCACTTACCTCCACCTTCAAACCCCGCTCAGCCGCAATAGCGCGAGCCCAAAACCAAATATTGGAATCTGCAATGGAGAGCCAGTAGCGGTCGTCGTTGAGCTTTAAGAGAATCGGGTCGTTAATCAAAATACCGTCGTGATTACAAAGAGGCACATACTTTCCTTGGCCAACTTGGCATTTCGACAAATCTCTGGCACAAAGAATTTGCGCCAACCGCCCTGCGTCTGGCCCGAGCAATTGGACCTGGCGCTCTACTGCGACGTCCCACTGCGAAACGCCGTTAATGATGCGCCAATACTCTTCCTCAGGATGCCCAAAACTGGTGGGCATGAGCATGTTGTTGTAACTGGTAAAGGCGCAAACGCCTTCGGCTTGCGTTGCTGCAAAAAACGGTGAGGGACGCAACCGAGAAGAGGGAGTAATACCAAACATGCAATTTCCTTATTTAATTCAAAGTCAACAATACAACAGCGCGGGCTTCCATAGCCAAGCCTTCGCCAACCGGCCCTAATTTTTCAGCCGTTTTGGCTTTGACATTCACTTGGTTCAATGGTACCGAGAGCGCATGCGCAATGCTTTCTCGCATGGCCGAAATATAGGGCGCGAGCTTGGGCGCTTGGGCGATGATAGTGCTATCCACATTGCCAATTTCGAAGCCTTTCGCGCGAATGCGTTTGGCAATTTCACTAAGTAATAGGGCGGAATTAGCACCCCTCCATTGAGCGTCGGTGTCTGGGAAATGCGTTCCGATATCGCCCATGGCTGCTGCGCCTAGCAACGCGTCAGAGATTGCGTGTAACAAAGCATCAGCGTCGGAGTGACCTAGCAAGCCTTTAGAAAAAGGAATCTCTACCCCGCCCAAAATCAGCTTGCGACCTTCGACTAGGGCGTGAATGTCCCAGCCTTCGCCAATACGGATAGTCATTTTTTAATTCCTTGCGTATTTAAACCTTCGCCGGTGTGGCGGCTTTTCAAAACAGCCTCTGCCAATTCAAAATCTTGGCGGTAAGTGACTTTGAAATTCATCGCGTTGCCCTTGACTAAAAGCGGATGGTGACCCGCCATTTCCATCGCACTGGCTTCGTCGGTGACCCCTTGAAAATCGCTTGCTATTTGGCTCTGTAAAGCTTTGAGCAAAGCGCCTACGCGAAACATTTGCGGCGTCTGCGCCAGCCATTTACCTTCACGCGCTACCGTTGATTCAACCCGACCGCTTGACTCTAACTTTAAAGTGTCAGGCAAAGGCAATGCCAAAAGCCCGCCGACCGAATCACCTTCGCAGGCATCGATCAGCGTATTCACCACTTGCGGCGTCACCAGACAGCGCGCTGCGTCATGCACCAAAACCCAGTCTGTATCTTCAGCCCTCTGAGCGCGAAGGGCAAGTAAGCCGTTGTACACGCTGTGCGCTCGGGTTTCGCCGCCGCAGGCTTGACGACTCCAATGTATTGGCCACTCTGCGGTCGAAGGCCAATCAAACGTGTCGTCAGGTGCCACCACCAATATTCCGCCCGCAAGCCGCTCAACCGCAGACAACGCGCGAAGGGTGTGCACCACCATCGGTTCTCCCAAAACCAATTGGTACTGTTTGGGCTGGGCCGTTTCAGCCCGTGCTCCGGAGCCAGCGCAAGGAACCAAAGCGAATAAACGGGTTGAAGCGCTAGGACCCTGAGGGGCGTTAAAGGAAGGTGATTTGGGCGTGTTTGGGTTCATAAGGTGAGGACCATTCTAAAATCAGCTTCGTTACCGGTTTATAACCCTCCGACACCCCCTCTTGGGGCTCACGGGGGTTTTTGTATTTGTACTGCTCCATGACCCTTGCTTCCTTCGCTGTCCCATCGCTTTCAGTTGGTAAACGTTTCACCCTGCCCCGTCCTGCGGGTTCGGCAGATGCGGTTCTGCTAGCGCAGTTAGCCCAGCGCGATAAAGCAGCAGGCCGAATCACAGCGATCGTGACCGCAGACGCCAGTGACGCCCAGAGGCTCATTGACGAAATGGGATTCTTTGCACCTTCGTTGCGTTATGCCTTGTTCCCCGATTGGGAGACCCTGCCCTACGATACTTTTTCACCCCACCAAGACTTAATCAGCGAACGCTTGGCAACGCTTTGGCGAATCAGCCAACGCGACAAAGACCAAGGCGCAGATGTCATTTTGATCCCAGCGACTACTGCTTTGTACCGCTTGGCGCCGCCCTCCTTTTTAGCGGGCTATACCTTTGAGTTCAAGGTCAAACAAAAACTCGATGAAGCAAGGCTCAAAGCCCAACTCACGCTGGCAGGTTACAGCCATGTCAGCCAAGTTGTCAGCCCGGGTGAATATGCGGTGCGCGGCGGACTTATTGATCTTTTTCCTATGGGCTCCTTAGTCCCGTTTCGGGTGGATTTATTTGACGACGAAATTGACAGCATCCGCACCTTTGACCCCGATAGCCAGCGCAGCCTCTATCCTGTTCCTGATGTGCGTTTGTTGCCTGGGCGAGAATTTCCGATGGATGAGGCCGCGCGTGCCAAGTTTCGCAGCCGATGGCGCGAGTTGTTGGAAGGCGACCCGACCAAAAGCCGCATTTACAAAGACATGGGCGCAGGCGTCGCTACCGCAGGCATTGAGTACTACCTGCCTTTGTTTTTTGATGAAACAGCTACGGTTTTTGATTACCTGGGTGAACACGCCACGGTGGTTTTGCATGGCGATTTAGAACCGGCTTTTCAACGCTTTTGGCAAGACACCAAAGACCGCTATCGCTTAGTGCAAGGCGATCCAGAGCGTCCGGTGCTTCCCCCAGAGAGCTTGTTTTTAGGCATTGAGCAATTCCACACCCGTGCCAAAGATTACGCCCAACTCGCCCTACGCCCCCCGTCTGAGCCTGACGCGTCAAATGCTTTCGCCGAGTTTGAACCCATGCCCATGGTCGCGGCGGTGCGCGGTGCGCCCGACCCCTTGCTTCAACTCAAAGCCCATATTCAAAGCACCAAGCATCGGGTGTTAATCTTGGCCGAAAGCACGGGACGACAAAGCAGTCTGCTTGACTTTTTACATGCCAGCGGACTGACCCCACCTGTTTTTGATACCTTGGCTGAATTTTTAGACAGCGATGAAAAGGTCGGCATTGCCACCGCTGCGCTCAATGTGGGCTTTGGATGGGTAGCCCAAGGCATTGACCTTGTCACAGAGACCGAACTCTTCGCCGCAGGCCCGACTACGCGGAGACGAAAAAAACAAGAACAGGTCAGCGATGTTGAGGCACTCATCAAAGACCTCAGCGAGCTCAAACTTGGTGACCCTGTCGTTCACTCCGCTCACGGCATCGGGCGCTACACCGGCCTCGTTCATCTCGACCTGGGTCAACTCAATCTTGCGGGTGAGCCAGAGCTACAAGAGTTTTTACACCTCGAATACGCCGACAAAGCCACGCTGTATGTTCCCGTCAGCCAACTCCAGTTGATAAGCCGTTACACCGGAGTCAGCGCGGATGAAGCGCCGCTTCACCGCTTAGGCAGCGGCCAATGGGAAAAAGCCAAACGCCGCGCGGCCGAACAAGTTCGAGACGCAGCCGCTGAGCTTTTGAACATCTACGCCCGACGCGCTGTACGAGAAGGCCATGCGTTTCGCTACAGCGCCCAAGACTACGAAACCTTTGCCAACGACTTTGGTTTTGAAGAAACCGCGGATCAACGCGCTGCCATCCACGCGGTGATTCAAGACATGATCAGCCCCCGGCCGATGGACCGACTGATTTGTGGCGACGTGGGTTTTGGTCAAACCGAAGTGGCGCTGCGGGCCGCCTTTGTCGCTATCACTGGCGGCAAACAAGTCGCGCTGTTGGCGCCCACAACGCTCTTGGCTGAACAACACTACCAAACCCTGGTAGACCGCTTTAGCAAGTGGCCTGTCAAAGTGGCAGAAATCAGCCGTTTTCGCTCAGCAAAGGAAGTCACCGCTTCGCTTAAAGGCATTGCCGATGGAACCATCGATATCGTGGTGGGAACCCATAAATTACTCAGCAAAGACACCCGTTTTCATGATTTAGGACTGTTGATCATTGACGAAGAACACCGTTTCGGGGTTCGTCACAAAGAAGCGATGAAATCCATGCGGGCCGAGGTCGATGTGCTCACACTGACTGCGACTCCGATCCCCCGAACCCTAGGAATGGCTTTGGAAGGATTGCGTGATTTAAGCGTCATCGCCACCGCGCCGCAGCGCCGTTTGGCCATTAAAACCTTTGTTCGAACCGAGGGCGCGGGCGTTATCAGAGAAGCCGTACTGCGCGAACTCAAGCGCGGCGGACAGGTTTACTTTTTGCACAACGAAGTTGAGACCATTGAGAACCGACGCGCCAAACTCGAAGAACTCCTGCCCGAGGCCCGCATTGCGGTCGCCCATGGGCAAATGCCCGAGCGCCAGCTCGAATCAGTGATGCGTGACTTCGTAGCCCAACGCTACAACCTGTTGTTGTGTTCCACCATCATCGAAACGGGTATCGATGTGCCTACCGCCAATACCATCGTCATGAGCCGCGCTGATAAATTTGGACTGGCCCAGTTGCACCAATTGCGCGGGCGCGTCGGCCGTAGCCACCACCAAGCCTATGCCTACCTCATGGTTCCTGATTTAGAAGGCCTGACCAAACAAGCCAGCCAACGCTTGGATGCGATTCAACAGATGGAAGAGCTCGGCTCCGGGTTTTATTTGGCGATGCACGATCTGGAGATCCGCGGGGCCGGAGAAGTTTTGGGAGAAAGTCAAAGTGGAAACATGTTGGAAGTAGGCTTTCAGCTTTACAACGAAATGCTCAGTGAAGCGGTGCGCTGCCTTAAAGCGGGAATTGAACCAGATTTGCTCAGCCCATTGAACGTTACGACTGAAATCAACCTGCACGCCCCCGCGCTTTTACCGGATGACTATTGTGGCGATGTGCATTTGCGTTTGAGCTTTTACAAAAAATTGGCCACCGCACACAACGCCGATCAAATCGACGCGCTGCTAGAAGAAATTGTGGATCGCTTTGGAAAGCTTCCCGCCCAAGGCCAAACCTTGATCGACGTACACCGACTGCGCGTTTTAGCCAAACCCTTTGGCGTTCTTAAAGTGGACGCTGCGCCCGGAGTGATCAGTATCACTTTCAAGAAAGATCCGCCCATTGATCCGATGAAGATTATCGAGTTGATCCAAAAAAACAAACATATCAAACTCGCAGGCAACGAAAAGCTGCGCATCGAGCGCGAACTTCCCGAAGCCAAGGCCCGGGCGCAGATGGTGCGTGATATTTTGCGGAGTTTGGGGCAGCCAGTTCTAGCGCATGCTGCAATTTAAAAATTTTTCATAGAAAACATCTCCCATGAATACTCCCCCACTACCGACTCAAGGCTTGGTCATCCAAGGCTTTAGTCCGCCTCTTTTTCTGTCCCAGTACAAACTCATCGCGTTTGACATGGACTCCACGTTGATCAATATCGAATGCGTAGACGAAATTGCCGATGCAGCAGGCCGTAAAGCGGAGGTATCGGCTATTACCGAAGCCGCCATGCGCGGCGAAATTCTTGACTACAAAGAGAGTCTGCGACAAAGGGTGAAATTACTTAAAGGAGTTTCGGTTGACCAGATGCAGCAAGTTCTCCATGAACGACTGCAACTTAACCCCGGCGCTGCCGAATTGGTCCAGGCATGCAAAATCGCTGGGTTGAAAACACTGCTGGTCTCGGGCGGCTTTACCTTTTTTACAGACGCAGTACGCAACCGTTTAGCGATTGACTGGACTCGCTCTAACGTCCTTGAAATGCAACAAGGGGTACTCACTGGGCGGATGGTGGATCAAGAATGGGGGGATATTTGTGACGGCGAAGAAAAACGCAAAATGTTGTTGCAAACCTGCGCCAGTATGGGCATCTCTACCAGCCAAGCCATTGCCATGGGTGACGGGGCAAACGATCTCCCCATGATGCAAGAAGCCGGCTTATCCGTCGCCTACCACGCCAAACCCGCTGTCCGTGCGCAAGCGATGGTGGCGATTAACGAAGGTGGGCTGGATCGTTTGTTGGAAGTTTTGGTTTAACGCAAGGGCTTGAGAAGATCAGACAAACCATTGTGGTCAATCTCATGCATCAGCTGCAACAAACGGCCAATCTCACTTTTAGGGAAGCCTTCACGGGCGAACCAGTTGAGGTAATTTCCGGGCAGGTCTGCGATGAGTACGCCTTTGTGTTTTCCAAAGGGCATGGGCTGGCTAACCAAGCGCTGTAAATCTTCGGGTTGCATCGTGTATTGGTTACTTTAAGCCTTCAAGACTTCGGGCTGGCCGGTTTCAACTACAAAAGCAGCAAGGGTACGAACCGTGCTGTCCTTGCGTTGAACATCATCAAGGACACGCAGGTTCACGCTCAATCGCTCTGGAGTAAATTCAGCAACGCCGTAGCCTCGGTAGCGCGACTCAGCAAAAACAAAGTGCGGGTTTTCCTGAACCAGCGGCAACAAAGATTCCGTACTTCCAGACTTGGACGTGATACTGGTGCCGCAAAATTCGACCCCTATTTTTTTACTTTTCGAATTGGAGTAATCGCTAAGCACATGACCTACCCAGTTTTCATGCACATCGCCTCCGAAAATCACGGGGTTGGGCGTTGCGTATTTAGTTAAGGCATCGGTCAACCGAATCCGCGCTGCGTTGTAGCCGTCCCATCCGTCATTCCACATTTTTTGGGACGGGCCAATTGAAAAATCGCGCGGCCCGAAGAGACTTTGTTGACCCAACACGTTCCAAGTTGTGTATTTCGCTGATGGGCTGTCTAAAGCCGTATTGAGCCAGCGCTCTTGTTGCGCTCCCAGCTTAGAGCGCTTCGGATCTTGCCAATCTGGGCAGGAATCTGGCCGGATGCTGCTTGAGCCGGTTTTTCCATTGAGGCTGCAAACCTGCGGGTCTTTGTACTGACGGGCGTCAAGCAGGCGCAAAGCGGCTAATCGGCCAAAACGCACTTGGCTGTAAATACGCATTTCAGCGCCTTGGGAAAGTCCTGCAATTGCTTGGGTTAGAACACTTGAACGCAATGGCATATTTTCGTAATACGCTTGGTAGGCCGCAGCGCGGCGCTGAGAAAAATCCGGGGCGCTTACAAACCCATCGCCCGCTTGGGTTCCCGCGTAGTCGTTTTGAACTTCGTGGTCGTCCCAGGTCATGAGCCAAGGACACGCCGCATGCATGGCTTGTAAATCCGGGTCGGACTTGTACAAAGCGTACCGGGCACGGTAGTTCTCTAGCGTTAAAACCCATCCCCCTGTGGGGCTGCGAAAGCGACTGCCCGTTCCGGGGTATTCATAAATGTAATCCCCCAAAAACAGAACTGCGTCTAGGTTTTCAGATTGCATGTGACTCCAAGCGCTAAAGTAGCCGTCCTCCCATTTTTGGCAAGATGCATACGCCAAGCGCAGACGCTTAGGGGCGGCGTCGGGATGCGGGAAAGTTCGCGTACGACCCACTGGACTCACCGCATCACCTACCATAAACCGATAAAAGTACCAACGGTCTGACGCTAAATTGGGAACCTCTATGTGTAATGAGAAACCCAAATGGGATACGGCTTGTGATGAGCCGCTTTGGACAATGTGTTGAAACGCATCATCATGGGCCACTTCCCACTGAACGGTTGCGTATCCATCGACTGCAATTCGTAGTGCCATCGGATCAAGCCGCGTCCACAAAACAACGCTTTCATGGGTGGGCGAGCCACTAGCAACGCCACAGGCAAAAGGATAGAGAAGCGTTCGTGCTTGACTTAGCGCACTGCGCGGCAAGCACAACGCTGTGCTGCTAGCTGTTATCAGCCGAAGCAGCTGTCTGCGGTCTAGTGTCACAAGGCCAGACCCAAACGGGCAACTCCCTCTTTGATCTTTGCAACATCCGCCGTCGCAAAACTTAAACGCAAGGTTGCAGTGTCAGGATCATGGGCAAAGAAAGGGGCGCCAGGAACGAATGCCACTAATTTGTCAATCGCTCGGCGGGCAAACTCGGGGGCGTTGTTAGTTTTTCCGCCCTGCCCTGTAAGTTGAGCCCAAAAGAACATGCCGCCTTGGGGGGCGTTAAAGGCGATTGCTTCGCCCAAGGTGGTTTGCAAACATTGGCCCATGATGCGGGCGCGTTCCGCATAAGTCGTTCGCACAACATCCAAAGCCTTGTTTATACGAGAAAGGGTAAGGTAATGGGCTGCGATGGCCTGGGTCAGGTTGCTGGTGTGTGCGTCGCTGAATTGTTTGCACATCGTTGCCCGGGCCAATAATTCTGGAGGGGCAATCATCCAACCCACGCGCAAACCTGGGCTCAAGACTTTGCTGAGGCTGCCGCAGTGGACTAAATACTCCCGGCTGCCCGGCACTTCGGCGCTGAGCGCCAACAGGCTGGGCGGCGGTGCCTTGTCAAAGTACAACTCGCCGTAAGGGTCGTCCTCAACGATTAAGGTGTGGGTTCGCGCCGCGATTTCCAAAATACGCTTGCGTCGCTCTAGGCTCAGTGTGGCGCCGCTGGGGTTGCCGAACGTAGGAATGAGGTAAACCAGCTTGGGGCGGTGTTCTTCGATTAATTGCTCCAGTCGATCCACATCCACGCCGTCCGCATCAATGGGAGCACCGATCAGTTGGGCACCATACAAACGAAAACATTGGATCGTGGCTAAAAAGGTGGGCGCCTCGACGATCACTTTGTCACCGGGAGAGATCATGGTTTTTCCGATCAGGTCCAGTGCCTGTTGGCTGCCGGTAGTCACGATCAGGCCTTGCGGCGTGACAGTGGCCCCTTTGGCCGCCATAAAAATACTGATTTGCTCGCGCAAGGGCTCCCACCCTTCGGTCGCGCCGTATTGCAACACCGGACCCGGGTTGTGGGTCATAACTGCATCCGTTGCGATTCGAAGCCCTTCCACATCAAACAAGGCGGGGTCGGGAAAGCCCCCCGCAAAGCTAATAATCCCAGGCTTACCCAGCAGCTTAAACAGCTCCCGAATGGCAGAGGTTTCGATTTGGTTCAAGCGATCGGCAAATTGCAAAGCCATGGTGTATCTTTCGCGGTGGTGTTTTTCAGTATTGTCGCCTCAGTCTTCCTCCATTTATGACCCCTTCCCAGATCGAAACTTTTTTCTCCACCCTGCAAGCGGCAAACCCCCATCCACAAACGGAGTTGCACTTTGCGAGCGTATTTGAGTTGTTGGCTGCCGTATTGCTTTCCGCGCAGGCCACGGACATCGGCGTCAACAAAGCAACGCGCGGATTGTTTGTTGTAGCTCCTACTCCGCAAAAGATGTTGAACTTGGGCTTGGAAGGCCTAGAAAACCACATTAAAACCATTGGTCTATTTCGGAGCAAAGCCCGGCATTTGCTCCAAACCTGCCACATGCTGATGGATTTGCATGGCGGAAAAGTTCCGAGAACCCGCGAAGCACTAGAGGCGCTTCCAGGCGTTGGCCGTAAGACAGCGAATGTGATTTTGAACGTGGCGTTTGGTGAACCTACCATGGCCGTTGACACCCACTTGTTTCGCCTCGGAAACCGAACAGGCTTGGCGCCAGGGAAAACGCCCTTAGATGTGGAGCGCAAACTGCTCAAACGCATCCCTGAAAAATACCTGGTAGACGCACACCATTGGCTGATTTTGCATGGACGTTATGTCTGTCAGGCACGAAAGCCAATGTGTTGGAAATGTTCCGTCACTTCGGTTTGTGGCTACAAAGACAAAGTGACCCAATCCCCATAACTGGGCGCAAGCTTTGGCCATTGCCTGGCATCGCTAACTTCTCTAATGCCTTTGGAAATCAAATCTGCGGCGCGTGCTACGCCTGCGTGGGTGATCCAAACGTGGTCTTGCGTCCTGTTGAGCACGGTCTGATCCCAAACCTGAGCTACACGCTCCAAAACGCTATTTGTACTTTCCACTCCCCCGAATCGGTGGTTGCCAAAATCGTCGGTCCAAGCGCTCATGGCCTGAGGATCGATGCAATTCCAAGCTATTCCCTCCCACACCCCAAAATGCATCTCCGCTAAGCGCGGCTCCAAGGTGAAAACCAAATCGGTTCGAAGGCTTTGTAAGGCCACTTGGAGTTGTTGGCAGCGCCGAAGGGGGGAAACGTCTACCCTCAGGCCGTTTGGCAACACTTCCGCCAAAGCTGTGGCCGAAGCTAATGTTGCAGCCGCATCGGCTTCAATGTCCAAAGCGCCGTAGCAAATCCCTGGGTCAATCAGCGGCTTGGTGTGACGGACGATCCACAAGGCCATGTCAGCGAGCCGCCCATCCCAATGCCAAAGCCCATCCAAGGTAAAAAGCCAATTCACAGACCTGTTGTGTCGTCCCCAAACAGTCGCCCGTAAATCCTTGCAAGCGACGCGAGAACAAGCGCCAAGCTCGCCAAAAAGCAATCGCAGACCCCACTAAAGCAGCGGCCCACACTTCCCAAGGCACGGGGAAAAACCATACGCTCAATCCCAAGGCAAGATCACAGAACAAGGCGGCAAGTGCCAAACTCTGGATGGAAATTTGATCGGCCAAGGGCTTGGATTTGGATCCCGCGTCATCGCCCACATGGGGCAACAAGCGGATCACCAACAAGGGCCACATGCGCGAGACCACGTGAGCGCCCATCAAGGCGGCACACATTCCTACACTGCTCACAGAACCAATCAAAGCCAACAAAGCCACCTTGGCCAACAAAGCCAAAACTACGGCGATAGCGCCAAAAGCACCAACGCGTGAATCTTTCATGATGATCAAAGCACGCTCACGGTCGTAGCTGCCACCCAAGCCGTCAGCGACATCAGCCAACCCGTCTTCATGAAACGCGCCCGTGATCCAAACGCTAGCTGCCGTTCCCAAGACCGCAGCTGCCAAAGGCGCATACGCCGTTGGTAGCAACGCCAAAAGCGCAGCGGTGAGCAAGGTAACGACGGCGCCGACAACGACCCCAACAAGAGGTAAGTACGCTGCACTGGCTCGCAGCATCTCGAGGCTAAAGCCCACCCATTGCGCTAAGCGCCCGGTGACAGGAATGCGGGTAAAAAACTGCAGCGCGATCAGGAAGTGGCGTAACGGAGTCATGGAGTTACAGATGCAGTCTCCGATTTTTCAGAAACACCGGCTGCCTCAAAACTTGCCATGTCTCGCAGAATGCTACAGGCGGACTCCAACAGGGGCCAAGCCAGCGCCGCCCCTGAACCTTCACCTAAGCGCAATCCCAAATCCAACAAGGCTTGAACGCCGAGGTGTTGCAACATGAACTCATGCCCGCGCTCGCCAGAGCGGTGCGCAAACACACAGCGCTGCAACACCAAGGGCTCAAGGGCGTGTGCAACCAATACAGCAGACGTGGCAATAAAACCATCCACCACGATGACACGGCGATCTGCTGCTGCCTGTAAAACAGCGCCCACCATGGTCGCAATTTCAAACCCACCAAACGCGGCCAAGGCGTCCAGCGGCGCTTTGGCCTGCGAATGAAAAACTAAAACCTCTCGCAAGATTTCTGTTTTTCGCAAAACTGCCGGTGCGTCTAAACCCGTTCCTGCACCCGTACATTGAGCAATATCCAAACCCGCCAGTCTGGCTAAAAGCAAGGATGCTGCCGAGGTATTACCAATGCCCATTTCACCCAGAAGCAAAGCATTGCCAGGCAAACCCTTCACAATCTCTTGTCCGTTGGCAAGAGCAGCTTCACATTGAGCGCTAGTCATTGCCGCTTGCGCTGACGAATCAGCCGTACCTTTTTCGCCCCCGGCCACTTTGCGAACCAATAAGCCAGGGCGAGTTGTTCCAGTGGGTAAGCCGGCTAAAAAATCGTGATTGACACCGCAGTCCACCACCGTCAAAGCAATGCCATTTTGCTTAGAAAGAACGCTGACTGCTGCGCCACCGGCAAGGAAGTTTTCTACCATTTGCCAACTCACATCACTTGGAAATGCAGATATTCCCCGCGCTGTCAGCCCGTGGTCACCCGCAAAAACCACCATTTGAGGCTGAGACAAAACAGGGTCTTGGAAACCCAGAATTTCACCGATCTGAAGTGCTAGTTCTTCTATTCGTCCAAGTGATCCCAAGGGCTTGGTCTTGGTGTCAATTTTGTGTTGCAAGCTTTGGCGGAACGCATGGTTTTGCAGGTTGTCGATGGTGGGTATCAATTGAATAGTCATAGAAGTAGAGTTTTTAATGAGGGGCCACGTTAGGTTGGGTACCCATGTCAGGTAAAGCAACCCATTGATTGCCTAGCGCATGAATCGCGATCCGGTTATCAAAGGCCGCCTTCACGGCTTCATGGGTTGCAGGGTCATGCGTTAGGCCGTGGTGCGTAATACGTCCATCACGCATCACGATTAAAGCATCCGCATGAAGCGCAATGGTTATTTCGTGTAACACGCTAACCACCGTTGTTCCTTGGTTAATCAAGTCTTCGACTACACACAACCAATCGCCTTGGTGCGGCGGATCTAAATTGGCGAGCGGTTCATCCATAAGCAAAACCTGGGCCTCAACTGCCAAGGCCCTAGCCAAAAGAACCCGTTGACGCTCACCACCCGAAAGCTGGCCCAAAGGACGGTTGCGCCAGTCCCAGGCTTGGGTATAGCGCAACGCACGCTCCACGGCTTTCCAATCTTTCTCGTTGGGTGGTGCAAGCCACGCTTGATGAGGAAGGCGTCCGAGCATGACCACATCTACAACGGTGAGGTCGTCTGCCGAAGTCTCGTTTTGTCCTAACCAGGCCAACTGCTGAGCGCGTACCCGGTGAGGCAAGGATTCGATCAGATTTCCCAATAGCGAGACTCGCCCGGTATGCGGCAATACACATGCCAATGCTTTGAGCAGTGTTGACTTGCCTGCGCCGTTGGGTCCAAGAATACAAGTCCATTGGCCCGCTGAGAGCTGCAGATTCAAGTCAAACAACACTTGCTTTCCGCTCAAACTCGCGCAAACGTTTTCTGCACTGATAGCCACTGGTTTGGATTCATGTTTGGTGATGGCGTTCATGAGGAACGACCTCCCATGGTTTGGCTGCCGCTGCGGTGCATCAACCACAACAAATACCCCCCGCCTAAAACCGCAGTCAACACCCCCACAGGTAATTCTTGGGGTGCAATCAAGAGCCTGGCAAGCAGGTCCGCAACCATCAATAAGGCGCCGCCCATCAAACTTGACAGCAACACCAGTCGTCCATGGGTGACTTTGACCACGGAACGAACCAAATGGGGCGCTGCCAACCCAACAAAAGCAATGAAGCCGGTTTGGGCGACCGCTGCACCGGTTGCAAGAGCCAGCACTGCGACCAATGCCATGCGCATCTTCACCAAGGGCAAGCCCAAACTCTGCGCGGTGGCTTCACCCAAAGCCAAACCGTCAAGCACTGGGCTAAACCACCACGCCAAGACCATCGAAAAAATCCAAACCACCAGCATCAATAGACATGCACTCCAGCCCACAAAACCGGTGCTACCGAGTAAAAACGCCTGCATCGCTTGGAGAACCTCGGGTGCCATGAGCATCACCAAAGAGCTCAATGCGCCAAGGACCACGCCTACCACCACGCCTGAGAGCAAAAGACGCAAAGTGTGCTGAACCCCACGGGCCAAGAGCAACGTTAAAAAGACTGCACCGACCGCACCCACAAATGCAGCGCCCGTTAAGCCAAGTCGAATCAACCATTCCGTTGCCAACGGGCTTACGCCAAAGAAAGCTAAGGCCAGCGACACACCAAAGGACGCACCCGAGGCGCTACCTAGTAAAAAGGGGTCTGCCAAGGGATTGCGAAATAAGCCTTGCGCTACCGCACCCGCTAAAGCGAGTAAGGCGCCTGCCGCCCAAGCCCCCAGGGTACGAGGAAGGCGAATGTCCCAAATAATTTGATGGGCTACGGGGTCATTTGCATTTTGAATGACTGGCACCAAACCGGCACTGCCGACACCCAAGCCGAAAAAGGCCATCAGCAAAGCGATCAAGATAAGAACCACCGCCAAAACCAAAGGTTTGCGGCTTGTATCTCGATGGTGATGCTGAGGTTTAATCACCTTGCGTTGCTTTCAAGGCACTTCGCCATGGCACGGGCACCTTCGGCCATTCTTGGCCCAGGGCGAACGAGGTCATCAGACATGGTGGATGCAAAAATACACACGCGCTTTTCTTTCATGGCCCGCATATCCGCCCAACCGGGGCGTTTGTCCATTCCAACATAGTTGCGGTCTCCCACCATGATCACATCGGGATCTGCCCGAACAATGAACTCTGGATTGAGTTGAGGGAAAGGACCGAGTTGACTCGGCACAATGTTTTTGGCTCCCAAACGCGCTAAGGTTTCACCAATGAAAGAAGCCTCGCCTGCGGCATGGGGCGCTTGACTGACTTCGAAATATACCCGCAGTCCGCGGGCTTTGGGAGACAGGGACTTGGCAGCAGCTTCCAGTGACGCGTCAATGTCTTTCCAAACCTTGTCTGCATTAGGAGCTTCTAACAGAATGCCAAGGGTTTGAATCACCCTTTTGACATCGGCATGGGTTTTAGGTTCCAAAGAAACTACCACCAAGCCCAAAGTACGCAAACGGTCAGCAGAACGCGAGGAACTGGCGACAAGCACCAAATCGGGTTTTAAAGCAACAATGGCTTCAATATTTGGATCCAAGCCTCCGCCCACTTGCGTCAGGCGGGTTACGCTTTCAGGAAAATTGGAATACCGATCCACACCCACCAAACGTTGGCATTGGCCCAAAGCACATACCGTTTCCGTCAGCGAAGGCAGCAAGCTCACAATTCTTTGCGGAGGACGGGCTAAATTAACCTTCATGCCTCGGTCATCAGTGATTTCTCCTGCCAGGGTAGACAAGCTGCCGCACCCAAGGAAGGCTGCTATACAAAAAGCGAGCGATCTCTTGATTAAGCAGAACATGCTGAATCCTTAACCACCATCGCTTGCCCCGCAACCATCAGAGTCACGCGCTGGCATGCGTTAGCCACTTCTTGGTTTAATCGGCCCAGTTCATCCACAAATTGACGAACTTCTGCGCCCATGGGGATGACTCCCATTCCGATTTCATTGCCCACCAAAACCACTGGGCCAGGGGTTTTTTTTAGCGCGAATAAGAGATTCGTAATCGGCTGGGTCGTATTTCGGAGGCTGGCTGGTTGGCCCGCAATTGGCATCGGCATTAAGAAATTAGTTAGCCACAAGGTCAAACAATCCACAACGATCAGCGTATGGGCTTGGCTCAAACGCGCAATGGTTTCACCCAGGGCAAACGGCTCTTCTACCGTCTGCATTCCAACTACGCGCTCGGCCCTATCTGCCTGATGGCGAGAAATTCGCAAACGCATCTCGTTATCCCAAGCTTGGGCTGTTGCGACTAAAACCGCGGCGTTAGAACTATTTTGTGCGAGCCACTTTTGGGCTAAAACTTCAGCACGGCGAGACTTTCCGCTGCGTTGGCCGCCCAGAATAAACTCATGAATGACTGCACCGTGATTGGAGTTCAAGTCATCGCTCGCGATCTTTGGTCTGCATCCATCCAAGCGATTATGAAGGCGTGCATTTTTTTCACGCCATCGGTCAATGCAGCAGGGCCCGGCTGAAGAATGTCAGGCGATTTGATTTCGAATAACTGTTGGTTTTTGACTGCAGCCACTTCGGCCCAGCCCAAGCGAGCAGCGACGTTCTCTGGACGAAATTTTTTACCGCACCAGGAACCAAAAATAATGTCAGGGTCACGACGCACAATTTCTGCGCCATCCGCAATGATGCGTTGTTTTCCCATCGGCTCTAGTGCAAGTTCAGGAAAACAATCGTCTCCCCCCGCAATTCCGATTAACTCAGAAACCCATCGGATAGCGCTGATATGCGGCACATCCCATTCTTCAAAAAATACTTTGGGACGGCGAGCGCCATTGGCAATACGTACTTTCACAGCGTCAGTCATAGCCTTCAAATCCGACTGCATTGCCGAAATTTTTTCTAAACCCTGCTTGGCTTCCCCCACCATGGCAGCCACTTGGTACAACATAGAGAAAATTTCTGCCACGCTTCTTTGGTTAAACACCGTGACCTGCACCCCTTTGCGAATAAGCTCCGCTGCAATATCCGCCTGCAAATCAGAAAAACCAAACACACAGTCGGGTTTAAGCGCCAAAATCTTTTCGATTTTGGCGCTTAAAAATGCACTGACCCTCGGCTTTTCCTGACGTGCTTTTGCAGGGCGAACGGTATAGCCTGAGATACCGACGATTCGACTCTCTTGACCCAAAAGATACAGCCACTCCGTCGTCTCCTCTGTAAGGCAGACGATGCGCTGAGGGCCATGCAAATGGGAGGCGATATTAATATTCATCTAAAGTTTGAGATCAATCGATGACGCTTTACTTTTGTTTCCAAACCAATCCCACATAGCCAGCACGGCGTGCTTGGCTGTAGCCATAAATGGTTTGGTAATCCTCATCTAATGCGTTATCGATACGAGCAGTAAGGTCTATTTCTTTTGTGACTGAATAACGTGCTTTCAGATCAAGCACTGAATAAGCAGGTAAGGTATTCGTAGTGTCAGGTCGACTACCCGTATAGCGAATATCGGCACCAAAGTTCCATTCACTGACAGGAATAGAGAATCCAACGGATGCCATCGTAGCGGGTCGACGGTCTAGTCGCTTTCCTGTCGTTTGATTGATCGGCTCTTGCGAAGTCAAGCTTGCTTTCAATTTGGCAGTGTTGAAATTACCAGAATAGCTAAGCTCCACACCCTTATTGACAACATTGCTTATGTTTGAAAATTTATTTGCGTTGAGATCGTATTCAAGAAGATTGCTTGTATTGGTAGTGAATGAAGTTGCTCTGAAAACTTGTCCATCATTAGCCCACTGCAAACCCAACTCTGAGGATCGGGCAGTTTCAGGTTGCAAATTTGGATTACCGTTGGCAGCGTCATACAAATACCCTAGCGGAGGAAGATTAAATGCGGTGGATGAACTGGCTAGCAATTTGAACGAAGGATTCAATTGATATCCATATCCAAAATAACCGGTGTTATTGCCATCCAAGCTGCTTGCTTTGTCATTTCGTGCATTAAGCTGAAAACTATGCGCCCCCAAATAACCCGACAATCCACCGAAAATAGACATCACATCGCGACTGCGATTTAGGGTCAACGAGGTTTGGTCATAGGTGTTAATCGATTGGTTTTGATTTTCAATACCGGTCGTTATCAACCATTCATCGATGGCAATGGTATTGGTCCAGTTACTCGTCTTATTTTTTGTAATCGCATCGCTGTAGTAAGCAAATGTAGGCGCTTTGAGAGCATCAGAGACTGACCGGTCGCGAGACTCGCTATAAGTCAACTTACTTCCCCATGCCTTATTAATCTGGTTGTGGGAAAAAAGCTGCCAAGTATTCAAGGTACTGCGTCCTTTGTAAACATCTTGAATCGTGCCAAACCCAGACCCATCAAAGTCAAATTCACCATCACTTCCTTGTGCTCTCAGTCCAAAACTTTGGCCTTTAAGGATTTCATGCGATAAGCCAAAGTTGTAATTCGTGTTTTTAAACCCATCTGCATCAGGATTCTCTAGTGGGTATTGCTTTGGACTCATGGCAGAAAATCCATCCGTCTTATGCTGACCCACTCCAAGTGTGTATTTGGTATTTTCGAAATTTCCACTGATACCAGCCGAGGAACGCAAACTCGATAAGCTGCCAATTTCAACACTCGCATATGCAATGGGTTTACCTGTCGCTGCTCTTGTGAAAATTTGAATGACACCGCCAATCGCACCACTGCCATAGATTGCAGAGACATTTCCTCGAACAATCTCAACCCGATCGACTTGATCGAGCATGATATTTTCAACTCCGACACTTCCCGTCGTATCCTGACGCGTTAAAGATACTCCATCAACCAATACCAACACCTGCAAACTAGCGGCCCCACGAAGATAAATGCTCGCAGAGGAGCCACGACCCCCATTTTGGGTAAATTGAATGCTTGCTTCGCTGGCCAATAAACTTGCGAGGTCTGTCGCTTGAGAGCGATCAATCACATCTCGGCCAATCACAGTTGTATTTGGAATGGCATCAGTCAGCAATTGCTCTGAACGATTGGCCGTTACGACCACCTCTTTCAAAGTTCCACTTGACTCCGATTGGGCATGGACAGAAAAAGCCGACAGCAGTGCAAAAGCAAGCGCACTCAAGCGCAAAGAAGAAATACCAGTTTTCATTTTAAAAAAGACCATCAAATAAAACCCTCGCCGTCTTCCCCGACAACGCATGGGCATCAAGCTACACGCAGGCGTGCAACCACTTTATTGGCCGGTATCCGGGCTGGTGGAGCAACCTTCATCGCCTTCCCAAGCGCTTGTTCAAGGCACTCAGTGGCTGTGATGAGGGCGGAATCGCGAGATTCGTCCACTTACCGTTGCGGGGGCAGCGCAGGTTAGGTCTACGTTGACACGTTTTCCCTCCTGCTTCCCGTTGAACTGCGCTGTGTGAACCACAGTGCGAGCACCAACACTAGGGATTTTACGGGGTTTCAAGCGGATTAATCCGACATCTGAGCGACCTACAATGTCTTTTATGCAGCAAACGTCCCCCATAGACCAAATTGCCGAGCGCGTTGAGCGCTTGTTGGTGCGCTATGAAGAACTTCAACGCACCAATGCACTTCTTTTAGAGCAGGTTGCATCTTTGTCGCATGAACGTGATTCTTTGAAATCACGGCTAAGCGCCGCTCGGGCAAGGGTGGAAGCTTTGCTAGATCGCCTTCCAGAAAATGCGGCAGATGCAACAGACGCAACCGAGAAGGCCAGCGCAGTACCTCAGGACACACCATGAAGCAGCTTGAAGTTCAAATCATGGGACAAAGCTATTTACTCGGCTGCCCTGACGGCGGCGAGGCCAAACTACACCAAGCGGTGCAACGTGTGGATTCTGCAATGTGCAAAATCAGGGACGGCGGCAAGGTCCGTGCAAGGGATCGTATTGCTGTTTTAGCGGCACTCAACTTGGCCTTTGACGTGGCTAATTTGTCTAACGCGCAATCGGAGCTAAGCTCGGAGAATTCTGCCCCTGAAAGCTTAACTTTAGACCGTGTTAACCACGAAACCGCCTTGGTGCCATTGATAGCGAGATTAGACAAACTTCTCGCCAATGACGGGCGTTTGTTTTAAGGTCCTACAATCTAAAGCGTCTGCAGTGTTCGCCAGGCTTTATATTTCCTTGAACCAATGCTCTTAGAGCCCGGGCTTGGAAAATCGCTTCGCAAGCGTGATCATCTCGCGTCAGATGGACCCAATGCAAAGCTGACCTCGCCCACCTGAACCCCGGTTCAGGATGCCGGTCTGGTGGCATTTGCAGACACCTTATTTTCTCGCCGTCTCCGATTGCCTAACCCACAACCCCCTCAATACCCATGCTTGAACCTACTCTGATTGGCGAGTTGGCCGTACTCGGCTTAACTACCGGATTGCTCGCTGGCTTACTAGGAATTGGCGGTGGCATGTTGATGGGGCCGTTTCTCACCCTGATGCTTTCCCACCGGGGTATCAGCGCGGACTTGGCGGTCAAGATGGCTATTGCCACGTCGATGGCTACGATTGTTTTTACCAGTATTTCAAGTGTCCGAGCCCACCACCAACGCGGCGCGGTGCGTTGGGACATTGTGAAAAGTATGGCTCCAGGCATTGTTTTAGGCGGTGCCTTAGCCAGTGCTGGCGTTTTTAGTATTTTGAAGGGCACAACGCTCGCCATTTTCTTTTCTTTGTTCGTCAGCTTTTCCGCTACCCAAATGTTGCTTAACAAAAAACCGAAGGCCAACCGGGAGTTACCAGGTACGGTTGGTCAAATCGGAGCTGGTAGCGTCATCGGATTTTTATCAGGTTTGGTAGGCGCAGGGGGCGGTTTTGTGAGCGTTCCCTTTATGGTTGCGCACAATGTTTCTATGCTGGGTGCGGTTGCTACCAGCGCTGCATTAGGTTTTCCGATTGCCTTGGCCAATACGGTGGGCTATATTGCCAGCGGGTCGCATCTTGCAGATTTGCCGGATTGGTCCTTGGGCTATGTCTGGCTACCAGGGCTTTTGGTGATTGCGTGTTGCAGCGTTTTGACCGCGCCCTTAGGTGCGAAATTAGCGCACCGTTTGCCGGTGGCCCAACTCAAACGCATTTTTGCGGTTCTGCTGTACTCCCTTGCCGCGTATATGCTTTACAAGGGAGTACAAGGATAAAGGGAGCTATAGCGCCCTTTAACTTTTACCTTTATCCCATGTGCAGACCGCCGTTGACTGAGAAGTCCGCGCCAGTGGCGTAGCCACCTTCTTCGGAGGCCAACCACGCAATGATTGATGCAATTTCGCTGGGCTCGCCCAAACGCTTGACGGGAACCGTAGCCACAATTTTCGCCAATACATCTTCGCGAATGGCTTTGACCATGTCGGTTCCGATGTAACCGGGGCTCACCGTATTCACGGTTACGCCTTTGGTAGCCAATTCTTGTGCCAAGGCCATGGAGAAACCATGCATACCGGCTTTGGCCGCTGAGTAATTGGTTTGACCGGCTTGGCCCTTTTCTCCGTTCACAGAAGAAATGTTGATGATCCGGCCCCAGCCTTTTTCAACCATATCTGCAACCACTTGTTTGGTGACATTGAACATGCTGTTGAGGTTGGTTTCAATGACCATGTCCCAGTCTTCGCGGCTCATCTTGAGGAACATCCGATCGCGCGTAATGCCTGCGTTGTTCACGAGCACGTCAATGGTTCCATGCTCGGCTTTTGTCTTAGTGAAAGCCTCCACCGTAGAGTCCCAGTCGCCCACGTTGCCTGCGGAGGCGTAAAACGTGTAACCTAATGCGGCTTGCTCAGCAATCCATTTCGCATGGTCGCGCGTAGGTCCGCAACCTGCGATGACTTTAAAGCCTTCTTTGTGTAGGCGATGGCAAATGGCGGTACCGATACCACCCATACCACCGGTAACGTAGGCTACTTTTTGACTCATACTGATTCCTCTTTCTTTTTGCTTGCTAAAAATACGTATCAATTAACGTTCAATCGTCAGGGCTACGCCCATTCCACCGCCGATACACAAACTGGCAATTCCTTTTTTGGCATTGCGGCGTTGCATTTCATGAAGC
>SXGU01002329.1_pt1 | contig 22044 bp, 22 predicted proteins | sample 3174531 | NCBI WGS metagenome assembly SXGU01 (sample SAMN11356863, study PRJNA531348) | freshwater metagenome | isolation source: freshwater sample F1-140 | place: China: Fuxian Lake, Yuxi | collected 2017-12-25 | reverse complement strand
TCGCGACTCGCCGCGGGGGCTGCCCACCGCGCCGAGGTGCTTGCGAGTGCTCGGCAGGAGGGAGAGGCGAGTGACTCCCCGGACCTGGTTGCCGTGCGTCAAGCGCTGGCCGCCGCTGAACGCGAGATTGCGAGTATTCACGAACAACATTCGGCCGCGCTCGTACGCATCAACCAGTGGGGGGCCCGAGTACTCACGAGCGAGTCACGCGGGGGAGACATTACGGATGTGTCGTCACTGCTCGCCCTCGGCGAGGCCATCCGCGGGTAGTTGCAGAGCACTGCGTCCCAAGCCGCGGAGCACTGCGTCCCGAACCTGACGAACGGCAAGAATAGAGCCCAGCCATGCCGACACTGCTCGAACTTGCCAGTGAACACACGGAGTTGTCGGACGACGAGATTGCTCACCTCACGGCGCTGATTTCTGAGTGGGGGATGTTGGCGGACTTTTCGTTTGCCGACTTGTTGTTGTACGTGCCGGTCGCATCGGCAGGTGGCACCAACTGGCTGACTGCGTCCCAGGTACGAGCAGCAACGGGTCAGACGCTGTACCAGTCCGATTTGGTGGGCGAGTATGCCGACGACACCGATCGACCATTCATCGCTGCAGCCGCACAAAGTGGGCAAATGCAAAAGGGTGAGATCACCTTGCCCTACCTCACCGACCCGGTGAACATGACTGCAATACCGGTGATGCGCGAGGGGAGAGCAATTGCGGTGTTGACGCGCGAGGTGTCAACGGTGTCCGGACGTCGTCCCGGACAACTTGAACGCACGTACCTGTCGATATTCGACGACTTTGCGAACATGATCGCAACTGGTCTGTTCCCGTTTCCCGGTCGTGTCGCCGACTCCAGCGTGGCGCCGCGTGTCGGTGACGGTGTCATCGTGTTGGATGGGAGTGCCAGAGTACGTTACGCATCGCCGAACGCCGTGTCGGCATTGCACCGCATCGAAATCCGTGCGAACGCAGTCGGACAGAGCCTTGCTGAGTTGGGGTTTGCTCATGATGCGGCTCGCGCATCCTTCGAGCGTCGCGAGCCGGTGGTGGAAGAACTCGATCAAGAGCACGACGTCACGCTCCTGGTCCGGTCGATTCCCATCCTGAAGCGTGGGGCACGGGCAACGAACGTCATCGGCGGGGTGGTGCTGATGCGCGATGTTTCCGAGTTGCGCCGTCGTGACCGACTGATTCTCACCAAGGACGCCACCATCAAGGAGATTCACCATCGCGTGAAGAACAATCTCCAGACGATTTCTTCGTTGTTGCGGTTGCAGGGCCGTCGCCTGTCTTCCGATGAAGCCAAGGATGCAATCGCCGACTCGGTGCGCCGTATCCGCACCATCGCATTGGTGCACGAAACGCTGTCGCGCGAACCAGGCGAGGATGTTGCCTTCGTCGAGATCGTTCGACCTCTCATTCAACTTTCACAGGAGAGTTTGCAATCGAGTGACCGTCCAGTTCGATTCGAGGTTCGCGGGGACGGCGGTCGGCTCGCGGCGAACATCGCCACACCGTTGTCGGTGGTGATCTTGGAGTTGCTGCAGAACGTGGTCGACCATGCCTTCGGTGACAAGCGTCGCGATGGCGTCGTGCGAGTGTTCCTCGCGCGAGACCCCGACGACGACGCTTTGCACATTCGGGTAATCGACAACGGAGTGGGGGTCGATGAGCAGTTCGACATCTCTCGCGCAACCGGCCTCGGCCTGTCGATCGTGCGTACGTTGGTGACCACGGAACTTGGCGGCACCATCACCATGCGACCGGCGAACAACGCCGATTTGGTCGATGCTGCGCTCGACGATGGCAGTGGTCAAGTGGGAACCGTCGTCGACTTACGAATTCCTACCGAGTAATCCCCACTCCCACTTGCGACACGACGCCGAATCGAGTTATGCCTTCGCCGAAGTGAGTTCCTCGTGGAGCGTTGCATTCGGACTCGCTGTTGCGGTCTCCGTTGGCGATTCGGTTTGCACGTCAGTAGGTGTTGCACCTCGCTGTGGCCAGGCAATGAGTGCCGCGCACATGAAGGCAAGATTGATTGCCACGAGGTGTCGCGGGTAGTACGAAGCCATCTGGTATTTGAGCATTGGGAGGGCGTAGCCGAATGGGATCAGCAGATAGGCGCTCCGAACGTGGAAAAGATTGCCGCGTTGAGCACGCAGGGCGAACACCACAATCCAGAGGGCCTGCGAACCCCAGAACGTCAGCGCCAAAGACCAGTTGTTGGAGGAATTCCAATACATCATCGTACGAAGTTGCTGCCACACTGCGGAGAAGTCACCCGAACTGAACACGGAGGCCCACTCGAATGCAACATTGATACCACCGTTGGCGGTAAATGGGACGAAGCTCTCGCCGTAATACAGGTTGTGCAGCAGACTGAGCGATACCACTACTCCGAACGCAGCCGTCATCTTCGAGAGGTTCCCAATCGCGAGGCTGCGATCGCTTCGATCCACGCTCAGGAGCAATGCCACAAAGAGTGCAACGACGCCGCCGACTTGATTTGGTCTCAGTTGCACGCAGTAACCAAGAACAAGGCTGAGCGTTACGAGGAGCCAGGTGCGTGACTCACGAGTCTGAGCAATGAAGAAACCGGCGACTGCGAACAACGCAATCCACGTCGGGTGCTCACTTGAGCCGACGAAACCAAAAACAGCAATCGAGCCTTCAGCGATGAAGAGGAGCCCAATGAGCAGCACCAGACCCGAAGTAATCAGCGTCAATGTCTCGTCGTGATGTCGAATGAATACTGCAACAAGATAGATGAGCGCAAAGAACCCAAACGTCGTTGCCATCAGTCCGATGAGGACATCGTTTTCACCGAGCAGTGATTGTGTAACAAGGGAGAGGTATCGCGGACCTGCTTGAAACCAAAATACGGACTCACCTCCGTGTACGGAACCAGTAACGAAGACCTGTCTCGCATATCCCCGTGTTGCATACCAGTCAGAATCGCGCCAATAGAACAACAGGCGCCCCCACCAGCGCTCACCATGGCCATTGGGGAGCTTCTCCAAAAAGTCGAAAACCAATATGGATGCAAGTGCGAGCGAGAAGGGAAAGAAAGTGATGGCCGGCGCAGACACCCACCATTTACGGGAGAGAACGAACATCACGACGAAGGCTGCGATCGGCAGAAACAGCTGTGAATCCAAGATGGTGGGAGCGTTCGACCAAGAGAGGTCGAACAGCAGGTAGGCAACTGCTCCTATTGCGATGCCAATCGGCAACCACCATCGCAGGCGTAGGAGGAGCAGCACAAGAAGGCCGGCGGCGATGAACGCTCCGAAGCCGTCCAACAACAGAGCGAGCAAGAAGAAGAGTCGACCGGTGTCTTGTCTTCCCACGGGTGCGAGAGCCGAAAAATCATCGCGATCTGCATCGAACCAGGTCTCAATCTGTGTTTTGATGCCACTGATCTCGGAGACCCTGGTTGATGGTGGGGAGGGAAGCACGAAGTCGCCGCCAGTGACCGTACCGATGGTCACCTGGCGAGCGTCAAATATCGCTTTGATTGTCGCATTGCCTTCGGTCAATGCAATTGCCGGAACAGTGAAGTTGAACCCATTCATCGTGAGCGATGGTCGACTCCAGAACTTGGCAACATCCGGTCGGCTCTCTGGCACTGTTCGGCCGATTTCTCGATTGGACGAGTCGACCGCGACGATCGCGTCTGGAGTTGCCATGTTCGCCACGTCAAGGGTCCAGCCGCGAACACGAACGTCCGTGAACTTGAGGATCGCTTTCCGAGAGAGAGGTTCACCGATCTTCAGTTGCGCATACGGGCCCCGACTGGGGGGTTCAGCATCTGGCAGCGTTGCCGAGTCATCGTCGGTGAACTTGTACTGCACGAGCAACTCGGATGGAGTCGTTGGAACGGGCAGGAACTGCAATCGCGAAAATAGGTATTGATCCGCCAACGGAATGCCCGATTGGTCGATTTTTGCGTCGGCAAGTGTTGCTTTCATTTCACCGTTGCCAAAAATAGGGAGAAATTGCTCCGTTGACGTGTTGTTGGAAACGACTGCGCCGTAGGTCGCTGTGAAGGGGAACCGAGTGAGCCACAGGGCACCAAGCCTTGGATACTCATTCATGAACGGCAGACTCCAGTCGTGCGTGCTTGTGCCGAAGTCCACTGTTCGGTCGATTCGTGACGTATTCGAGAGTCCAAGATCGCTACGACGCAGAAACGGCCCCTCGTACGATTTCTCGCACCTCCCTGGGTTTTCGATCGGCACGTACAAGCTTCGGTAGCAGGCATCGAAACCGTCGCTGAATGGGTACCAAGTGAATGTCAAGAGTTTCAGCAGTGCAAGCACGATGAGCACAGGCTTCACAGCCGATCGCCACACCTTGCTCGCCAACCAGGTTCGAACGGTGGTTCGAGTCTCGCGATTCAGAACGACAACAACAAAAAGGACGAGGGTGGCGAACTCAAGCCGAGTGCTGAAGGGCAGGCCGTCCCATGCCAGTTGACCGGAACCTGGCACCACCAGGAACAAGAACAGCAGTGCCGCAAGTGACTTCATCTGTACCGCGTTCAACAGTAGTGCGCTTCACCGCAAGCCAACCCATGCGGGCGCGTTGGAACGTGGTGGATTAGGCGATGCTGGCGCGACGAGCCGCAGCAGCACGACGACGCATGTCGCGTCGCTCTTCTTCGCTGGTGCCACCCCATACGCCACAGTCTTGATTGGTGGCGAGCGCGAACTCCAAGCATTCCTTGCGTACGCCACAGTCGGCGCACACTGCGCGTGCACGCACGAGCATGCGCGTGGCTTCGCCCGTGTTGCCGATGGGGAAGAACATGTCGGGATCGATTTCTTTGCAATTGGCGTTCACTCGCCAGGAGTAGTCAGCGGAACCAAGGGCGAGGCTTTGAGCGAGAATGGACATGCGAGCGTCAGGCTAAGTGCCGAATGGGCAGAACGCAAGGGGCAAATTCGCTACCCTGACGCCACGGGTGGATTGACTGCCCGTTTCACGAAGGTGTTCACGAACATGCGCACAACCACCCAGGTGATGGCACATCGCGGTGCATCAAAAGCCGCCCCCGCCAATACCATCGAGGCGTTTGCCCTCGCCAGACGAATGGGCGCCCATGCAGTGGAACTCGACGTTCGCCAATGTGCGACGGGTGAATTGGTAGTGCACCACGATCCGATGCTCAAAGACGGTCGAATTCTCGCGCACGTGGTGAAAGAACATCTACCCGACATCGTTCCTACGTTGGATGAGGCGCTTGATGCTTGCGGCGACATGTGGGTGAATGTCGAGATAAAGAACCATCGAACGGAACCCGACTACGACGGCACCGATGTTCGGGCATTGGCGGTGTTGGAGGTGTTACGTCGACGTGTGCGTCAACATGGAGATACCAAGCGATACCTCGTGTCGTGCTTCCGGCGAAAGACGGTAGATCGTGTACATGCCGTCTGGCCGGAGCTTCCCACGGCATGGCTCACCATGAACGTGGGGAATGCCGATGAACTTGCTCGTGACTTGGCGTCCAACGGACATTCAGCAGTGCATCCTGAAGTAGCACGGGTGACCCGAGAAATGATCGAAACGTTTCATGCGCACGGTGTGCAGGTGAACACGTGGACGTGTGACGATCCGATGCGAATCCGAGAGCTCATCACGTGGGGAATCGACGGCATCTGCACCAACGTGCCGGATGTGGCGCTCGAGCAGTTACGCGATCGAAGTGCCTGAGTTCGAATTGCCTAGTACTCCACCAGCATCGGCTTGATAAGCCGTAGTGCCTCGGCGTGGTGTCGAACGGTGAGAGTCGTGGTGTCGTCGATGTAATCGCCGTCGAGTTGGTAGCCAAACGGCACGGGGAAGTCGAACACCACTTGCTCGACGTCCTCGATGATTTCGATGCCCCGTCGCGCAACGATGCCTCCCTTGCGCAAGGAACTCCAGAGCGTTGACAGCATCAGTGGAGTGGTGAGACGACGAAAGGTGATTGCCACGAGTCGCTTCTCCAGCGTCGCGGCTCGCGAGAGTTCCACCGCTCGCTTGCCGACGTAGGTGTAGGGGTTGGTATTCAGCACGATCGTGAAGAATCCGTTCGGAATCTTGCGGCCGTCGATCTCCACCGTAAAGTGCGGGAACTTGCGGTCGTAATCCACGAACCATGTCTTCAACGCCGAATATGCAAACAGTGGCTGACCAACGAGACGTTTGAAACTGAAGGTTCGCTCGACTTGGCGCACCACTTCGGCGTCGTAGCCAACCCCGGCATGAAACGTGAAGTACCGACCGTTTGCCTCGCCCAACCCGATTGGTGCCACCAGTCCGCCATCGAGACCTGCGGTGAGTTGAGTCACTGCGGTGAGCGGGTCGTTTGCCATTCCCAGGGATCGAGCGAACACATTGGTTGATCCACCGGGTAGCACGCCTAGGGCGGTGGAACCTGCGGCCAAACCCGTGGCAACTTCGTTGACGGTTCCGTCGCCACCAAAGGCAATCACGGCATCGAGTCCGCGAGTGACGGCGTCGGCAGCAAAGCGGGTGGCGTGGCCGCGCTCACTGGTTTCCACCACCTGAACGTCGTGATGACGGGCTAGGTACTGGTGGACCTGCACCGTGTTTCGGGGGGTCACCGACGTGGCAAAGGAGTTGACAACGAGCAGGATTCGCAAGCATTTTCACGGTATCGGGGTGTTACCGACCCCATTGGACGCAGGTCACACACGTAACGGTCGAGACATCACCGACCGACTCTGCGTTCAGGTGACCGAGCGGTAACAATGAAGGGCATGAAAATCGTCGTCTGCGTGAAGCAAATTCCTGATCCCGCCACGCCGGGCTCTCTCGATTCCGCCACCAATGCGCTGAAGCGTGACGGCAAACTCATTCTTGATGACTCCGACGCCTATGGCGTGGAGATGGCACTGCAACTCGCCACCGCGGCGGGCGGCGGCGAAGTCAGCATCGTGTCGATGGCACCGAACAATGAAACCTCGGGTATGCGCACTGCGCTGGCGATGGGTGCCGTGCGCGGCGTGTTGGTGTCCGACCCCGCACTTGCCGGTTCCGATGCACTCACCACCGCCAAGGTGCTCGCAGCAGCAGTGCACAAAGTTGGCATGCCCGATTTGGTGATCGCCGCCACTGAAAGTACCGATGGATACACCGGAACCGTACCCGAGCAGATTGCCGAAGTTCTCGGACTTCCATCGGTGACCTTCGCCAAGAAGGTGAAGGTCGAAGGCGGAGTGCTGAAGATCGATCGACAGACGGAGGCAGGCTACGACGAAGTGGAGTGCCCACTTCCGGCACTCGTGAGCGTGACCGCCGGAGTGGTGGAGCCTCGGTATCCGAGCTTCAAGGGAATCATGGACGCAAAGAAGAAGGAGATCGTCACCGTCACCGCTGCCGATCTAGGTGTCTCGCCCGTTGGTTGGTCGGGCGCCGGACAAAAGGTGTCGTCAGTGACGCAAGCCGAGGCTCGCAAGGCCGGGCAGGTCATCGAGGATGACGGAGAAGCATTCAACAAGATCGTGGCGTTTCTCGAAACGCTGAAGGTCATCTAAGGGAGACGAACACCATGACACTCAACAATGTTTGGGTCTTTGCCCAAGGCAGCAACGGCACCATCACCAGTTTCACTGCAGAGTTGCTCACCAAGGCACGCAGCCTCACGGACAACGTGTCGGCGTTCGTCGCCGGCGACGGCTCGGCTCTGGCTGATGCCCTCGGCAAGTACGGCGCAAAGAAGGTGTACTCCACGGGTGATCTCGGGGGTCGGCTCGTCGGTGTTGCCGCAGCCAACGCCATGAAAGCCATGATTGATGGTGGCGACAAGCCCGATGCGATTCTTTTTCCGCAGAACTACGACGGCCGCGACACCATCGCTCGTTTGTCGGTGAAGCTCGGGGTCACCGTGCTCACCAACAGCATCGACATTGCCGTGAACGGCAACGAAGTGGTGGCAACTACTCCGATCTTCGGTGGCAACGTACTGTTTGCAACGGCGTTCACCGGTGCCGGTCCACACCTGGCATCGTTCAGACCAAAGAGTTTCGCTGCCGAAGAGATTGGTGGCGGTGCTGCACAGGTGGTAGCGGTCTCGGTGCCCGATGGTGGTGCAACTGCATCGGCAAAGGTGACTGCAACACATGTCGAAGAGACAAGTGGCCCGAAGCTCGACGAAGCAAACATCGTGGTGTCCGGTGGGCGTGGTCTCGGCGAGTCACAGAACTTCGCGATGGTGGAAGAGTTGGCCAAGTTGTTGCACGGTGCGCCTGGTGCATCGCGTGCCATCGTTGACGCGGGTTGGGTGCCGTACTCCTACCAAGTCGGGCAAACCGGCAAGGTGGTGAAGCCGAGTGTGTACATCGCCGCAGGAATCTCGGGCGCCACCCAACACATGGTCGGCATGAAGGGCTCCAAGAACATCATCGCAATCAACAAAGACAAAGAGGCACCGATCTTCGCGGTTGCCGATTTGGGCATCGTCGGCGACGTGCACAAAGTGCTGCCGAAGTTGATCGAAGCGCTCAAAGCGCGCGGCTAGTTCGTCGGCGCAGGATATCGCCCGGCTACACCAGTGGCCAGGGGTAGCGACGTCCGCTGTCATCCTCGGGAAACCGTCGGTGTTCGATCAACCACGCTGCACGGTGGGTGAGTGCTTCGACCTCGTCGCTCTCGAGCAGTGACGACACCTCGAGTGGCACGGAGTCGGAGATTCGCTGCACGGAGTCGAGCAACGACTCGGTAAGCGCTTCGCCCCCGAACTCCCAGATCACGGTTCGCAGTTTGAAATCGGCAGCAAAACACAGTCCGTGATCGATACCCCACACGTGATGACTGGCGTCGATGAGCACATGGCCCGACTTTCGGTCGGTGTTGTTGGCGACGATGTCAAAGACGGCAATGTTGCGAAACTGCTCGTGCAACTCGGGCCGTGATTCAAACAGGGTGAAGTAATGCTGTTCGAAGTCCGCGTCGATCAACAGCTGCACCGATCCTTCGCCAAGTGGTCCGTCACGCAGCACGGTGATGGGAACGAAGTCGAAACCCATTGCAACAGCCAAGCGATAGGCGGCAACTTCGCGGCGATGGAGCCCAGGCGCAAAGTCCCACAAGGGACGCTCGCCGCGCAACGGTTTGTAGATCGCGCGACACGTCCGTTCGCCTTTCGATATCCGCACCAGGAAGGTGGCGTTACTGCTGTAGGGCATTCGCATCTCCACCTCGACGTCACCTTCGGTGAGAAGTTGGAGTGTCGTCAGTTCATCTTCGGGCATGCGTGTCCGTCACGATTCATGGGCAGACCGCAGAATGCGCACGGCGGACGCCCGGCGCGCACGAGTCGGTCCGCATGTTCACAGAACGCGACTGCCTGGGCTCGAGTAATGCGCACCCGAACCCGACTGGCATCGAACTCGGGGTCGTCGTCCGGTGAAATTTCTTCGAATTGCAAGATGAGTTGGTCGTCGCGACGGTCGTAGGCAAGTCCGACACTGCCCAACGCGAACACCGCCTCGTCGGGTTCGACGAATGACGATGCTCGAACCGAGCCCGGCGATACCGCTGGAGCATCTTCCAGTGTCTTTCGCAAGAACACGGCAAGGGCTGAGATCTGTTCCTTCTCGCACTTGATGGAGAGCAGATCGTTCGTTTCACCGACTTGCAGGAAGAACGTGCGAGCGCCAGGAAGTCCGATGACCCCGGCGGTGAAGGCTTCGGCGGATTCATAGTCGCGGTACAGGCTCATGTGGGACGTCGCAAACTCAGGATGGTCGCAGTTCGCGAAGTGATCCACCGTTGGAGTTGACGGTGAGGACGATTGGTGCTGCATCGGAATACAGAATGGCGGTCACCGAGCAGGTGGAGATGACGATGCGCTGAAACAGGTCCAGGGGTGTGCCCATGGCGTGGGCGACAGCTGCCTTGATTGGGTCGGCGTGCGAGACACATACGACGGTTCTGCCAGGGTGACGTCGACGAATCACATCGAGAGCCCCCACCATTCGTGACTGCATCTCCACGAAACTCTCGCCATCGGGGAAGCGGAATGAACTCGGGGTGCGTTGCACGGCTGTCCACTCTGGCTTCTTGTACAGGCGGCGAAGCGACTGCCCGGTCCAGGAACCAAAGTCGCATTCAAGTAGCCCGCGTTCGATACGCACTGGGGTTCGAAGAGCGCGGCTGATCGGTGCTGCAGTCTCGCGTGCTCGCTCGAGTGGCGATGCGTAAATCGCACCGACCTTTCCGAGGTCGGCAATGCGTTCGGCGACGTGGGCTGCTTGCTTCTTGCCACTGTCCGCCAGGTGCAAGCCACGAGCCCGTCCCGGCAATACCTTGCCCGTGGTGGGCGTGGTGCCGTGTCGCACGAGAAGAACGAGCGTCGGCTTGGCAGACATGCGTGCTCAACCTATCCCCACATCTCGTAGCGTCACGGTTCGTGAAGACCGGGAAGCGAGCGACACGCGACACGCAGGTACGACTGCGCAAGGAGATCGAGGCGTGCCGAGCCTGTCCGCGATTGGTCCGATGGCGTGAAACGGTGGCCCGCGAGCGTAGAGCGGCGTATCGCGACGAAACCTATTGGGGCAAACCCATCGCTGGTTTTGGCGATGACGCTGCCCGTGTCATCGTGCTCGGGTTGGCGCCCGGTGCTCATGGCGCCAATAGAACGGGTCGCGTGTTCACGGGTGATCGGAGTGGTGACTGGTTGTTTCGGGCCATGCACAAGGTGGGGCTGTCGAATGGTGCAACGTCACGTTCGCGCAACGACGGCCTTGAATTGCGTGACGCATGGGTCACGGTTGCGGTGCGTTGTGCCCCACCCGACAACACCCCGTTACCGCTGGAGAAAAAGAGGTGCTCGGGCTTCCTCGAACGGGAACTTGGAATGTTGTCCAACAAGCGCGTCGTGGTGTGTCTTGGCAATGTTGCATACGTAGCGGCATGCGAGTTCTTCGGGGTATCACCGCGACCAAAGTTTGCACATGGGGCAGAAGTGCGCGTGCCCGCCGAGCGAGGTGCGTCGGCTGGTTCACCTGGTGCAGTCACGCTCATTTGTTCGTATCACCCGAGCCAGCAGAACACCTTCACGGGTCGCCTCACCGAACGAATGCTGGATGACGTATTTTCGCGTGCAACACAACTCGCCGGCATCTGAAGCGAGCAACGAAAATCGGACTGGAATCGAGCAACGAAACGGGCGTGTGCGTCACGCGCGAAGCGAATGAGACAGCGGTTGTCTAGTGCGCCGCGGGCGCAGTGCCGTCAGCCTTTTTCTTCGGTGGTGGCACGCCGATCTTCACCGAGGTTTCGGCAAAGTCCGGCCATCGGCGGCGGCTCACGACACTGAGCAGACGGAGCAGCTTCATCGCTTTTTCATCGGTTTGTGCCGGTCGGGCAATGACCGAACCGTCCTTGATCATCCGGTTCATTACTTCCTCGCCGAGTTCGGTACGAACGACGCACAACGTCCAGTCGTTGTCTTCTCCAATACCGCCGGTGGAAATGTCGGCGTGCTCGGCGGCGAAGTCCGGACACATCTTGCATCCTTCGCGTGTCCACTGGTGGCACTCCTTCAAATCGATCTCGTGGAACGAACCATCACGCATCCAGATTTGGAACGCACCCTTGATGTTCATCTTCACCATGTCTTCCTTGCGCAGGCCGTATTTGGCAAGGAACAACTCCTCGAAGATGGCGTCGTCGAACGTCTTGGAGCACAGGAGACCGATGTTGAAGAGGAATGGCTTGCCGATTTTTCCGGCTTTGCGTTTCCACATGACGGGAAGCACCGATGATTGACAGCTCATCCCGACCAGCGCGATGCGCTGAAGGCCGGCTTCAGCTGCTTCCTTGATGGCCAGCGTGTTTGCCGAGTAGGTGTATCGGCTACCTGATGAGGCCAGCACCTCCTCGCGAGTGCGAGCCAAACCTGGTTTGGCTTTCCAGTTGGAGCCGTCGCCGTCGAGAAAGCTGGTGAGTGCCGCGTCGATGTAGTCGTGCTTCAACAACCAGATGAGCATCGCACCAACGAAGCCACCGTCCTGACCCTTCGTGTGCGTTTCGTCGTCGGCAGCACGCACCAAGAGGAGTTGGCGGTATTGGCCGTACATTTCGTCGTCCTTGCGGGTGCGTCCGAAGAGGTGCTCGTCGGCTTCCTGCTCCCAGTTACGGAATCGTGGGCAGGCCCGCGTACAGGTGGTGCAGCCCTTCTCACCGTGACCACAGTTGGTCGGCCCAAGTTCCTCTTCGAGGTGAAACGGCTTGTACTTGCCCTCTTCGTGTTCGTAGCCGATCACATCGTGTGGACAGGAAATCACGCAGCCGGCACACCCGGTGCACAGACCCGTGTTGATGACTTCTTCGTAGAGCTCTTTCCATTGTGCGGTCCAGCGGGTGGTGGCTGGCGCTTCGGTTACGGACACGCCGACAACTCTACGACGCACCTCATTGAGAGCCCGCACTCACCCGAAATCACGAGCCCGCACTCACCCGATGATGTATCCGATTCACCGGTGGCCGTCGGGCTGGAGTCGTCGTTTGGCGCAGTGTTCCGACAGAATAAGCCCATGGCATCGAGCATCATCACGTATCCTCCCGAGGTTGAGGAGTTCCGCGCAGTAGTGCGGTCTTGGTTGGAAGCCAATCTTCCACAGGGCTGGTTCGACGACGGCTTCGAACTCTCAGCGGATGCACGCAAGAAGTTCAACGACGAATGGCCCGACAAGTTGCACAAGGGCGGCTGGATTTGTGCAACGTGGCCCAAGGAGTACGGCGGCAAGGGTCTCACCACGTTGCAGGGAGTGGTGTTGAACGAGGAGTTTGCTCGAGCCCGCGCGCCGATGCGGGCCGACTTCTTCGGCGACACGTTGGTTGGTCCAACACTGTTGCAATGGGGAACCGAAGAACAAAAAAAGGAGTTCCTCCCGCAAATCCTTGCCGGGAAAATGCGCTGGTGCCAAGGTTTCAGCGAGCCCAACAGTGGTAGCGACCTCGCCAGTTTGAAGACCACTGCCGTGTTGGACGGTGACGAGTGGGTGATCAACGGACAAAAGGTGTGGACCACCGGCGGTCACTACGCCGACTACTGCTTCTTGCTCACGCGAACCGATCCGTCGGCACCCAAGCACAAGGGCATCTCGTACCTGCTCGTACCGATGCGTCAGCCCGGAGTCGAGGTGCGCGGTATCACCCAACCGGATGGCACGGCCGAATTCTGCGAAGTGTTCTTTACCGATGCTCGCTGCCCGAAGGACAACGTGGTGGGTGGAGTCAACAATGGTTGGAAGGTTGCCAACTCGACGTTGGCCTTCGAGCGTGGCATGAGTGCCACCACTGGTTATCGCCGGTTCGAGGAGGAATACCGTCTCATGGTTGAAGCCGCAACCACGAATGGCGCAATCTGCAATCATCTCGTCCGTCAGCGATTGATGCAGTACTACACCAAGATTCAGATTCTCAAGTACAACGGTTTGCGCTCACTCGGGGCAAACTTGGCCGACAAGAAGGACTTCGGAGTCATGGCACTCGGTGCAGCGAACAAGATGTTTTGGAGCGAAATGCACAAGAACGCGATGGAGCTTGCACTCGACATCTACGGCACGCACGCAATGTTGATCAACACCGGACCCGAGTCGGGTACGTGGCCGGGTGCGCTGCGCGAAAAACGTCGCAAGGGTTACCCGGTCAGTGCGATGATGTCGTCGTTCTTCTTCTCGCGCTCCGAAACCATCTGGGGTGGCACGAGTCAGATTCAGCGCAACATCGTGGGTGAGCGAGTGCTTGGTTTGCCAAAGGAACCGCGTCCCGCGGGTGGGGAGTAGGACGTGCAGTTTTTCGCGGCGATTCAATCGGGATTTCGCAACTACGCGAACTTCAAAGGACGGGCGGATCGCGCCAGCTATTGGTGGTGGGTGCTCTTCAGCGTGCTCATCCAAGCCGCTGCATCGTGGTTTGGCGAGGCTTTCGCGAACCTGGTGTCGGTTGCAGTGTTGCTGCCGTCGTTGGCTTTTGCAATTCGACGTATGCACGACACCAATCGCAGCGGGTGGTGGATTCTGTTGCCCATCGTGAACCTGGTCTTCACGTTGCAGCGCAGTCAGCCGTCGGAGAATCGATTCGGGCCGCCGCCCCCACCGCGAACGGTGGCCTGACCCGCAATGGATGGGCTGGCCGTATGACCCGAGATGGCTCGGCCCGCAACGTGGTTCGCGCAGTGGAGCCAATGTTCGCGGCGAAGTTTGCAGTGAGGTTCGCGGCGAAGTTCGTTGCACCGATACTTCTTCTGATGGGCTGCGGCAGTGTCAGTGTCGGTTCGACGTACGTCGGTAACGCCGACCTCGGAGCGTTCACCAAGGCACCCTCGGAATGGAAGACCGATGTCGTGCAGAGTGCACCGGAATTTTCGATGCACGGATTCTGGGCACCCGGCGGGAGCAAGACCACGCTGCTTGAGCCGTCGTCTTCAGTGTCGGGGGTGGTGATTCGGCGGCTACCGACGACCGAGGAAGAAACCGATCTCGAGTATCTCGGCCGGGGAGTGGCATTCAGCGATCTCAATGAAGCATTCGAGCAGGGTTACGCCGTATTGAGCGAGGGACCCACCGATTTGCGCGTCTCCAAGTTGCCGGGCGAGAAGCTGGTCTACGACCTGCAAACCGAGAGCGGAACGTTGCGCGTGGTACAGGTGAGTGTGGCCGATCGCAGCAAGGGCGAGGTGTACGGCGTGGTGATTGGCTGCAGCGTGGTGTGTTTTTCTGCCAATCGTGCGACGATAGACAGCATTGTGAAGGATTTCCGACTCGGTCAGTAAGGCAGGTTCCACCATGAGAGACGCTCTCCCCGCACCTGTGCTCGCTCCGCGTGTCGGACGTCGCCGACGCAAGCGTGGCATCAAGAAGGCACGCCCAGGATGTCGCCGTCCGCTCCTCGTGTACGACCGCATCAAGGTGTCGTTGGTGTTGCTCGGCACGTTCCTCTTGTTGGCGCTGTTGAAGACGGCTGACAACCCTCTCGTGGGCTTTGACGATGCAGTCCGGATGACCTTCAACTCGTACGGTTGGATTCTCACGATCGTTTCGCTGGACGTGCTTCGTCAACTCCACTACTTCGTAGCCGAGCGCTCGGCAAGGTATTGGTCGGTCGTCGGGCGAGTGGAAGACGTCGTGAAGTCACCCTGGAATCGGTTGACGTCGTTCACGCAATATCGTCTGGCTCGTATCGCGAGGTTCCTCGCCATCGCGATTCTTGGAGCATTCGTCTTTTCGGCAGCTTTCGACACGGAACCGATCGCGGCGTGGATGGAGGCACTCGTTCGGTTGTGGCAGGCGGTCCCGACAATCCTGCAGTTCGTTGCATATCTCTTGTTGGCGATCGGTCAGTTCGTCGCAATCTTCTGGTTCCTCTCCAAAGGTGGTGTCGAGGTATTGATGCCCGAAGACATCAAAACGTCGTTCGACGACGTGTGGGGACAGGATCAAGTCGTTGCTCGGGTGAAAGAGACCTTGAGTTTGTTGGAAGACCCCGATCTCATCGAAGCCAAGGGCGGCTATGTCCCCGGCGGAATCCTGCTCTACGGTCCTCCAGGAACGGGCAAGACGCTTATCGCCGAAGCCCTTGCTGGCGAGACTGGAAAGCCGTTCGTGCTCATCGAACCGGGCGCGTTTCAAGCGATGTTCATCGGTGTGAACATTCTGAAAGTGAAGTCGCTCTATCGACGTTTGCGCAAGTTGGCATTGCGCTACGGCGGAGTAGTGGCGTTCTTTGACGAAGCCGACGTCCTTGGCCGCCGCGCGATGTCGACGGCACCCCAGCGCAGCACACGCGCGATGTCGGGCGGCTGGTCACCAATGGGGTCTCCTTTCAACCCCGCATCGTTGGACTCCTTGGCGTATCTCAGCCCGGTGAGCCAGGCGGTGGTGCTCGGACATCACGACCTCATGGTGGGCGGAAAGGTCGATCAACTCGTGGTGCCCGGCGGTGGTGGCGATCTCGGCACGTTGAACTCGATCTTGGCCTCGATGCAAGGGCTGAAGAAACCGCGCGGTTTCATCAATCGCCTCAAGCGCTTGGTGGGAATGAAGCCATCAAACCCGCCGAAGTACCGAATTCTCCACGTCATGGCCACCAACTTGCCCGACTCATTGGATGAAGCCCTGCTGCGACCAGGGCGAATCGACCGCAAGTTCCGCGTGGGATATCCATCCCGTGAAGGCCGCATTCGCACGTATCGCGGTTATCTCGACAAGGTGAAAAACACCTTGACCCAGGCAGATATCGAGCGTCTTGCAACCTCGAGTCCGTATGCATCGGGTGCCGTGATCAAGGACATCGTCAACGAAGCACTGATGGCGGCCATTCGCGATGGCCGGGAAGTCATCGAGTGGCGCGACATCGTGTCGGCAAAGAGCCTGAAGGAACACGGCGTGACCGACGGCTTTGAATATGTCGATCGCGAGCGACACGCAATTGCCATTCACGAGTCCTGTCACGCAATTGCGGCGTACCGACTGAAGGCCGACTTCCAAATTGATGTCGCCACCATCGAGCGTCGCGGTGATGTCGGTGGATTCGTGTCGCGCGTGCCGGTGGTAGAGCGCATGTTCGAGTGGAAGACCGAGATCGAAAACGACATTCAGATTTCCATCGCCAGTTTGGTGGGTGAACGAATGTTCTTTGCCGGTGACAGCACGAACGGAGTCGGTGGCGATCTGGACAATGCCACGCGTTTGGCCCTGGTGATGGAGTCCCGCTGGGGCATGGGCGAAACCATCGCCTCCCACTCCGTACTCGTTGCAGGTTCGGCTGGTGGAGCAGGGCGCGGAGGCAAGCCCCTCGAGGAGGAAGATTTGAAGGTGTCACCGGTGCTTGGTGAGCGCGTAGAGAAGCGCCTTCGTGAAATCTTCGAGCGAACACAAACGCTGCTGGAAGCGAATCGCTACGAGATTCTGTGTTTGGCCCATGCGTTGGAGTGGCACCGAACGCTGAACGGCGCCGACGTCGAGGCGGTGATCAATCGCGCCCGTGGACCATTGGTGGATGGCACGTTGTACGCGGTGGACTCCGTGCGGGCAACGCTGGAGGCGTACCACGCCGAGGCCGTGCACCTGCACAAGACGGGTCAGGGCCAGCCGCGACTGCCCGATCTCAAGGCGGTAGTCACCGCAACGCTCACGTGATGACGGCCACGCGATTCTTGGCGTCGCCGGTAGGGCTGCTACGAATCAGCGCCGATGCACGTGGTGTGACGGCGATCGATCGAGTGACGAAGCGCCATAAGGTGCAGCACTCGGGTGATGCGAAGGCGCGAAGTCATGCAGAAACTGCGGTCACCCAGTTGCGTGAGTATTTCGACGGTCAGCGTCGTCATTTCGACGTTCCATTGCACATGCACGGTACGGAGTTTCAGCAGCGGGCGTGGAAGACAATGCGCAAGATTCGCTACGGTGCCACCATGTCGTACGCGCAGCAAGCACGAGCGATGGGATCGCCCAAGGCGGTCCGAGCGGTGGGAAGCGCGAATGGGGCAAACCCGATTCCGATCATCGTGCCGTGCCATCGGGTGATCGCCAGCGACGGCTCACTGGGTGGGTATGCGCTGGGGTTGAAGATGAAGCAGTTTCTGCTGGAGATCGAGCGCCGCTAGCCGAACGACCTGCACCGGCCATGGTTAGTGCGGTTGGGTGAATCCGAAACACTCGCGTACATTGGCATCGCTAAGGGCCTGCGCTGGTGGACCGAAGGCCACCACTCGCTGTGCGAGCAGCATCACCGCGGTGGCCGATGCGGCGTCATGTAAGTCGTGGGTGGCCAGTACCACGGTGACACCGCGTCCGCGTTCTGCAGCGATGATCTCGGCAACGGCGCGCTTACCATTCAGGTCCAAACCTGCGGTGGGTTCGTCGAGCAACAGCACCTCGGCTTGACGCGACAACACTTGCGCCAAATGCGTTCGCTGCTGTTGTCCACCAGAGAGCTCACGTAACGGTTGGTCGGCAAACTCGTTTGCGCCAGTGCGGTGCATCGCGTCGTTGACGATCTCGCTGTCGATTCTCTTTGCACGACGGAACAAGCCGAGATGTGCGAAGCGACCCATTGCCACGATGTCGCGTGCCCGAAGTGGCAACGTGTGCGAGGAAACGGGATGTTGAGGGAGATATGCCACACGACGTGGTGATCCCCCGGGGCGAGTTCCGAGCACGGTGACATCCCCGTGAAGTGGCGCAATCATTCCCGCCAATGTCTTGATCAAAGTTGACTTACCCGAACCATTGGTACCTATCAACACGATGAGGTCGCCGGCATGGACCTTCATCGAGATATCGCTGACGACCGAATGCAGTCCGTGCCCAACGTTGAGGTGCGTTGCCTCGATGGTGGTCTCGGGTGCGGTCATGTCAGTGCGAATGCTCGTGCTGATGCGGCAATTCTCGATGGCCACGAAGACGTCGCGGAATGGTGATGATTGCAACGAGAACGAAGAGGTACACCGAAGTGAACACGATGCTCGCTCCCGCTGCGACATCGAAGTGGTAGCTCGTGAGGAGCCCGAGGTAACTCGAGAGCAGCCCGAAACCCGCGGCGCTCAGCATCATGGTGCTGACTCGTCGCGTGAGGAGGGCGCCGGTTGCCGCCGGGGCGATCAAGAGTCCGAGCACCAACAAGGTGCCCACCAATTGAAAACTTCCGACGACGGCCATCGCCACCATCGTCAACATCAACCCGTGAAAGAACCGCACGGAGAACCCGGATGTTCTGGCAAGTCCATCGTCGAGTGACATCAACACGAATGGTCGATGTGCAACCACTGCGATGGCTCCGACGATGACCAACACGGCAATCTGCCAGGCGAGATCCGCAGAATTCACCCCCAACAATTCTCCGAACAAAATCTGTGTGATATCACCCACGAACGATGTGGAGCGGGAGGTGATGATGACGCCCAACGACAGCATGCCGACGAAAAGTAGGCCTATCGCCGTATCAGAGGAGAGCCGAACGCGTGAAGTGATTGACGAAACACCACCCATCATCACGAGAGCACCCAGAGCGGCGCCGATGACGCCCGGAATACCGAGCAGCAGCGCGATTGCAATTCCCGGGATGACTCCGTGGGCGAGTGCGTCGCCGACGAAGGAAAGACCCCGCAACACCACGTAGGTACCGGCGATTGCACAGATGATCGCCACCAGGCCACTTGCGAACAGGGCATTCCTCAGGAATTCATTGCGGCTGAACGGTTCCCAGAATGGATTCAGGAACGCGAGTGAAGCGTTCAACTCAGGCTCGTTGCGATGGTGGTTCCCAGGGTTCGCATGAACGCGACGTAGCTGCCCGACGAACCCAGAAAGTGGGAGTTGATCTCCACGAGGTCAGCATTGGCTTCATCGGCCACTCGGGCCGCCACCGATGGGTTGGTGCCGAGTGACGTGAACACCACCTTGGCGCCGTGCGTTCTCATGACGTTGATCACGAACTCCATGTTCGCCGCGCTCTCTTCGGCATCGGTCGATGGGCTCGAGAGGATTGCGGCAATCACCTCGCATCCGTATCGATCAGCAAAGTATCCGAGTTCGTTGTGGCCGGTTACCAGTTGACATGTGTCGACTCCGAGGAAGAGTTCCCGAAGTTCAGTATCGAGGGCTTCGAGCTCGTCATCGAGCGACAACCGGGCAGCGTCGAGGTCGACCCCCAAGGCTTCGGAAGCAGCCTGCGCCAGAGCAGGCAGGGCCTCTCGCATGGTGTGGGGGCTGAGCCAGATGTGGGGATCCTCACTGTGGTCGTGATCGTCGTGGCCGTCTGATGATTCGGCACCTGGATGCACGTGTCCGTGTTCGGAATGGTCGTTGACATCAACGATGTCGAGCGTGGTGACATGATCGGCCACCGCAAAGACCGGAACTCCGGCGTTCTTTGCATTGGCGAGTGCATCGTCGAGTCCGGCTTCCAAGGAGAGACCGTTGGACACGACGAAGGCCGCATTGTTGATCATCTCAATGTCGCGCGGTGACGGTTCGAAGTCGTGCGGGTCTTGACCATCGGGAATGATTGTGACGACATCCGCCACACCATCGACGAGCTCGCTGACCACTGCCGCGAGCACGGAGTAGGTCACCACTACGTCAGGCAGATCGACAACGGGGGCGCTGGTGGTTGCAGGCGCAGCCGTTGTGGCTGGCTCATCAATCGACTGCGAGGAGTTTTCGTTGCTCGAGCAGGAAAGCCCGAGCCCGACCAGCCACAGGCCGGCAACGGTGGTTACTCGTCGTAAGTGCTGTGGCGGGGTCACATCGTGACCCTACCACTGAATGAGAATGATTCCTATTGCGAGTGCACGACGTGCGAGCGAGTGTGCGGCGATTAGTTACCGAGTGCCACGTTGATGGCGTCGGTGAGGGCTTCGGCAGATATCTCGCCGCTGTTGCGCCACAACACCTTTCCGTCACTGCCGATCAATGTCATGTACGGATATCCGGCCAAACCAAACGCGTTTGCTGCGGTTTGATCCTCGCTGTCGACCATGACTGGCCAGAGTTCCGGCCACTTCTCATTCGCCAGCCACACCGACGGTGGGAAATTCGGCTGCGCAGCGTCGGTGCCGGTGGCGATTGCAATGACGTCAAGATTCTCGGGTACGAGACCGCTCTTGTTCCAATTCACCAGCACGGGTACTTCCTTCTGGCAGAACGGGCACCAGTGTGCCAAGAACACCAACAGCATCGGGGTGCCCGGGGTGGTGGTGACCTCGTTACCGAGGAACCCGAAACCCTCGAGCACGGGGGCAGTCATCCCGATGGCAGTATCCGCGCCATCGTCGAACTTGGGCAATGCGTCACCAGTGACGACGACATTTTGAAACTCCGATGCCCCCTCGAGACTGGCGTCCTCATCACTGCTGGCGGTGAAGGCGATGACGCCAAAGATTGCGGCAAGCACCGCGACGATGCCGACGACCAATGTGGTGATTTTGTTCACGTGGGCTCCTTTAATGGGATTCGGTTTTACGATCGACTTCCATTGTCGCAGCAGAAGTTGGCGATGCCACGGACAAAAACACCAGCACCGTCACAAAAGCGCAAAAGGCCATGAACGCCAGTGTGACGAAACCAAACACTTCGAAGTACGGCACCGAGCATGGAGCATCAGCCGAACATGTGCCGGTGTCGATGCTGGGCCACCGCTCGAGCAACCAGTGGTACATGGAAATCACCGCACCAGTGCTGGCAAGCACCAGGGCATACGGTCTGATCGAACGATCCTTACGAACTGCTGCAATCACCAACACGACTGCCAGCGAATACATCGCAATGCGCTGGTACCAACACAAGACACAGGGCCGGTAATTCGCAACTTCGGAGAAATACAAACTGCCCAACATCGACACCGAGGTAACGAGCGCCGGTACCGCCAATTGCAGCGGGGCGACGCCACTCACCAGGGAACGTCCGGCGCCACCACCCACGGCTCGTGCCGCCAGCAGCACAACGCTGCCGACAAGGGCAAGGAGTGCCAGTAGGGCAAAAAACAACTCAAACGCTTCGTTGGCCACTGAGTTGAGCGTACCGATGGGGTTCTGGCACGTGAGCGTGCGATGCTGATGCGGCGTGGCACGATGGAGAGATGGCTTCTTTGCTCGAACGACTACAGGCAGATCTCTCCGCGGCGATGAAGGCAGGCAACGATGTGGAGAAATCCACGTTGCGCATGGCAATTGCGTCCGTCAAGAACGCCGCGGTGGCAGGCGATGCGGCGGTGACACTCACCGACGACCAAGTGCTGGGGGTCCTGCAATCGGAGGCAAAGAAACGGGCCGAGGCCGCAGACATATATAAGGACGCAGGGCGAAGTGATGCCGAAGCGAGCGAACGGGCCGAGTTGGCCATCCTCGAGCGCTATCTCCCTGCCCGCATGAGTGATGACGAACTGGTAAAAATCATTTCCGAAGAAGTGGCAGCAGCCGCAGCTCAGGGAGCAACCGGAACCAAGGCCATGGGCCAGGTGGTGAAGGCGGTGCGTGCCCGGGTGGGATCAGGCGCCGATGGCTCCGCTATTGCGGGA
>SXGU01391298.1_pt1 | contig 22050 bp, 19 predicted proteins | sample 3174531 | NCBI WGS metagenome assembly SXGU01 (sample SAMN11356863, study PRJNA531348) | freshwater metagenome | isolation source: freshwater sample F1-140 | place: China: Fuxian Lake, Yuxi | collected 2017-12-25 | reverse complement strand
GATTTCGATCACCGACGGTCAGATTTTCCTGGAGAGCGATCTCTTTTACCGCGGTCAGCGTCCAGCCGTGAACATCGGTAACTCGGTGTCGCGCGTGGGTTCAGCCGCCCAGACCAAGGCCATGAAGGCCGTGGCTAAGACGCTTAAGGTCGATCTCGCTCAATACCGCGAGCTTGAAGCCTTTGCTCAATTTGCTACCGACCTCGACGAGGCCACCAAGAAGCAGATCGAGCGTGGTCGTCGGGCCATGGAAGTCATGAAACAGAAGCAGTACTCACCGATGTCGTTCGCTGAACAGTCGGTTATCATGTTTGCGCTCAACAACGGTTACGTCGATGGCGTGGCCGTGGCCGAGGTCAGCCGTTTTGAAGCCGAGCTCATCAAGTACATGCAGGGTCTAGGCGCTGAGACTCTTAAGGCCATCTTCGAGAGCCGTGACGTGAAGGAAGTTCAGGGCGATCTTGAGAAACACATCAAAGATTTTGTTTCCACCTTTAAGTAAACTGTGCAGGACGGTGGAATAGTGGCATGTGGCCTTAAAGGCTACCATCCCACTGGCCACTAGCCAAAATCATCTGTGGCCCAATCGAGAAAGTTAATTAAAGCTCGTATCAAGTCGATTCGTAATACTCGCAAGATTACGAAGGCGATGGAATTGGTAGCAGCTTCTAAAATGCGCCGAGCGGTCTCGGCCGTTTTGCGTACACGACCTTACGCTCAAGAGGCTTGGGCTACCGTCCAGTCCGTGCTCGCAGCCTCGCCGAACATTGTTCATCCACTGCTGAGCGCCAAGCCCGAGGCCACCAAGACCTTGCTCGTGCTGTTTAGTTCAGATCGTGGATTGGCCGGCGGCTTTAACGTTAACATGATCCGCGCCGCCTTGGCCGACACGCGTAGTCTGGGAATAGATAAAGTCGAGGTCATCGGTGTTGGTCGCCGCGGGGCCGACGCACTCGAACGAGCTGGTACAACCATTGCGGCTCGTTTCCCGGCGCTGAGTAACAATCCAACCTTTGCCGATCTCTTACCGGCAGCTCGTCTAGCGCTCGAAGGCTTCCTGAGCGGAAAATACAAGCAAGTAAAACTTGGTTTCACTGATTACATCTCGGGCATTACCCAGAAGCCAAAAATCATTGATCTTCTACCGCTGTCACCGGAACTTGTAGACACTGACAAGCACACCACCGAGTATCTGTTCGAACCTTCGCCGGCTCAAGTCCTGGATAGAATCCTGCCCGCGATCGCAGAAACTATGCTCTGGCAGGCCTTGCTCGAATCAACTGCTTCCGAACACGCGGCTCGTATGATGGCCATGAAGAGCGCCTCGGATGCGGCCAAAGATATGCTCGAGACTTTGACCTTTACCTATAACCAAGCTCGCCAGGCGAGCATCACCCAAGAGATTGCAGAAATTAGCGGCGGTAAGGCCGCGCTTGAATAAATCTATGAAAGGAACAATTGCTCAAATCATCGGACCGGTTGTCGACGTACGCTTTGACGGTGAAGTACCGCCGGTTTTGTCAGCGCTTGTGGTTAAACACAACAACACCAACCTGACGCTTGAGGTTTCTCAGCACCTTGAAGGTGGTTTAGTGCGTACCATCTCCATGGGCGCCACTGACGGTTTGACTCGTGGGCTAGAGGCCGTGGCTACGGGTAAGCCAATCAGTATTCCTGTTGGTCCAGACACGCTTGGCCGCATGTTCGATGTTAATGGTGAGCCGATCGATGGTCTCGGTCAGGTTAAGGGCAAGCGTCTTGATCCTATCCATCGTCAGGCTCCAGCCTTTACGGAACAGGCCACCGAAGCACAGGTATTCGAAACTGGCATTAAGGTTGTTGACCTTATTTGTCCAATTTTGAAAGGTGGTAAAACCGGTCTATTTGGTGGTGCAGGTGTAGGTAAGACTGTGTTGATTCAGGAGCTCATCCATAACATCGCTAAAGAGCACGGCGGTTACTCAGTTTTCGCTGGCGTTGGCGAGCGTACGCGTGAGGGTAACGACCTGTACATGGAAATGAAGGACTCAGGCGTGCTCGATAAAACCGCACTCGTGTTCGGTCAGATGAATGAACCACCAGGAGCTCGCGCCCGCGTAGCTTTGACGGGTTTGACCATGGCCGAATACTTCCGTGATGACGAGGGACGAGACGTGCTCATGTTTATCGATAACATTTTCCGTTTTACTCAAGCTGGTTCTGAAGTGTCCTCGCTGCTTGGTCGTATTCCGTCAGCTGTTGGCTACCAACCAAACCTAGCCACTGAGATGGGCGCCCTACAGGAACGCATTACTTCAACCACCAAAGGTTCGATCACTTCGATTCAGGCCGTGTACGTGCCAGCCGACGACTTGACTGACCCAGCTCCCGCCACCACTTTTGGTCACTTGGACTCAACCGTGACCTTGTCTCGTGCCTTGGCTGAACTTGCCATCTATCCGGCTGTTGATCCACTCGACTCATCCTCAACCATTCTCGACCCGAACATCGTTGGCCAAGAGCATTATGATGTCGCTCGTGGTGTGCAGAAGGTTTTGCAGCGGTATAAGGACCTCCAAGACATCATCGCGATTTTGGGTATGGACGAGTTGTCAGACGACGACAAGCGTACTGTGGCCCGTGCTCGTAAAATCCAGAAGTTTTTATCGCAGCCTTTCAGTGTAGCTCAACAGTTTACTGGAGCCCCGGGTAAGTATGTGTCATTGGCCGAGACTGTTCGTGGCTTCAAGGAAATTCTTGAGGGTAAGCACGATGATAAGCCAGAACAAGCTTTCTATATGAAGGGAAGCATCGACGAGGTGGTTTAGGAATTGTGGCTTGTGGCGGGTGGCCTTTAAGGCAACTAGCCATTAGCCCAGCAGCCCACTATGGCACAGTTAAACTACAAAATTATTACTCCCGAACGAGTAGTGCTCGAGGGTGAAGCTACGTCGCTTTCGGTTATGACCGAAGACGGCGAGATTACGGTTTTACCGGGTCACATTCCGCTTGCGTCACTTTTGAAGGCAGGCGAGATGCGTTTAAAAACTCCTGACGGTAAAGAAGAGTTATTGGCGGTCTCGACCGGTTTACTTGAAGTTCAGAAAAATAACCAAATCGTCATTTTAGCGAATACGGCTGAGCGATCAGAGGAACTTGAACTAGCAAAAATCGATGAGGCCAAACAACGTGCTGAACAAGCTTTAAAGAATATTCGTAATCGAGACGACGTGTCTTTCGCTGAGGCAGCCGCACATTTAGAACGAGAGCTAGCTCGATATCGAGTGGCCCTCAAAGGTCAGCGACGACGGGTATAGCCGGGTTATTCGCGTTGACCACGAGCGGTTTGAGAGCGTACACTTGGACCATTAAACACGTCCGTTTATGACCTTGCTCAAGCTGCTAAATTTCTTATTTTTCGGCCCAGCAGTCACTTCTCCACAAAGCCATTTTGCTGAGGCAAAGGACGTTGATTTTGAGTCGCTCGGTACGGAGCTAACAACTACCATCAAGCAACTTTATGGCGGTAGGTCATTAGGTATTTGGGCCGTAAATGCGGGGTCTTGTAACGCTGAGGAAATTGAATTAACAGCTCTGACTAACGCCTACTACGACATCGAACGTTTTGGGCTGAGTTTTGTAGCCTCACCACGTCATGCTGATATTTTGTTTGTCACCGGTCCGGTGACTCGCAACCTTGAGCGTGCTCTACGAACTACCTACGAGGCCACTCCACAGCCGTGTTTAGTCGTGGCCATTGGAGACGGCGCTTGCACGGGTGGTATATGGAGAGATTCATATGCTGTGGTAGGGGCGGCTGAGGACGTTATTCCGGTACACGTGCGTATTCCAGGTGACCCACCTTCGCCAACCAGTATTTTGCGCGCAGTCCTTCAGGCGATTAAATCTGCACGCGCCTTGGTATGACATTATCAATGCCAATGTTAGCACTCCTAATTTCGATTATCGGTCCGTTAGTAGCCGCGTTCGTTGGATTACTGCCTGGTCAAACAGCACATCGAGCTAGCTACGCCGTATTAGCCCTGAGCGCTATTTTCGGTGTAGCCGCAGGTATTTCAGTGGCTGCAGGCAACGGTTTGCCGCTAGTTTTACAGGGAGCACCAATTTTTTATAACATGGCTTTCGGTTTAGATAGACTGGCAGCCATTTTTTACATCGTCATTACTGTAGTGACTTTTTTTGTGGTTATTTATGCCATACCGTATCTTGAAGGCTACGCTAAGGTTGTCAATGTTCGCCACTTCAACTTGTTCATGTCGTTGCTGATTTTTGGATTGCAGGGCGTGGTTTTGGCAACTAATATTTTTGGCTTTATCGCCTTTTGGGAGCTTGCCACGATTACGTCATTTTTTTTAATCGCTGCTGATGGTAAAGCACATTCACAAAAATCAGCCGTACGCTTTATGGCCTTTGCTCAGGTTGCCGTGAGCGCTATGTTAGCTGGTTTATTTATTTTATCTGGTGGAGCGCTACTCAGTGACTTTTCGACCCTAGCCTTAATTACCCCAGACCTACCGCAAACTCGGTTGACCGTGGCCCTCATTTTGATATTAGTCGGATTTACCAGCAAGGCTGGACTTGTACCCTTGCATCCTTGGCTGCCAGATGCCGCTGCCCATGCCTCCGCACCGATAGCGGCGTTCGTATCTGGAATTTCACAGAGCCTAGCGGTTTATGGATTATTACGGATTGTCTTATTCGTTCTGCCAGATCTTCCTCTTTGGTTCATCTTGGTTATGATTGCTGTTGGGATTATCTCGGCGCTGGTGGGTGCCTTACATGCCGTATTCGAACTGAATATTCAACGTTTGATTGCCTATACAAGTATCGCGAGTCTCGGTTTGATTTTTGTCATGCTCGGTACGGCGCTCTTGGCTGGTCACGAACAGCGTATCGAGCTTGCGCAGGTAGCAGTGTACGCTGCGATATTACTGATTTTGGCTCATACTTGGTGTGTGAGCGGCCTATATTTATCAACCGGTATCATGTCCGTTACTTGTAACAGCCACAGCCTCGAGGCTATGGGCGGACTTGCGAGGCGCATGCCGCAATTTTCTGTTGCCGTGTGTGTCTTAATTTTGACCGGAGCCTTTATGCCTCCTTTTGGGCCGTTTGTATCTGGATGGATATTTCTACAAGCTGTCATCGAAGCCCTGAACCAAGCTTCGCCAATCTTGAAAATCGTGACCGTGGCAGTGTTACCGGTTATTGGTCTGGCTTACGGGTTAGTTATGTTTGCGATGGTCAAATTTTATGCGATTGGTTTTTTAGGACAATCTAGACATGTACAAACGGTATCGCTTGTCGATCAGAATTCACGGTTGTTGATGCCGATTGCGGGCCTGGCTGTGGTCGGACTAGGGGTAGGGGGATTCGCGCCCGCGATTTTAAGCCAGCTTGGAGCTACAACCTTCGCGTCCAGCAGTTTGGATAAGATGTTTGTTAGTCTTGGGGATGAGCAACTGGCGCCACTGAACTTGACCATGGTGATGATTGTAATCGTGTTTGCACTTTGGGTGATAAGACATTTGCTAACGCATCATCAACATGAACGTCAGGTGCACACCTGGGATGGTGGCCAACCGATTACGGCACGCATGACTTACACGGCGACGGCCTTCTCGGCTCAGCTGCGCCATTTTTTTACGGGTTTTTTGCAGTCTAGTCAGGTAGTTACCACGACATCAATGATTGCCGGTAACCCTTGGTTTACTCAACACACAATGTCATTCGCAGTTGGCCAGGTTTGGTATGACAAGTTTTATTATCGGATTAAATCGGCATTGGTGCGCGCCACACGTCAGGTTGAACACTTGATAGGTGATGGTCTTAAATTTCAGCTGGGCGTGATATTTATGACGGTCATAATTTGCCTGATCGTAGCTTTATGAATCCGATCGCACTTAGCATAATTCAAGCCAGCGTAGTGCTTGGCCTAGCACCACTCACGGTTGGTTTAGATTTGTGGATTAAGGCTCGTCTGCAGGGTCGACAAGGTGCTCGACCTTGGTTGCCATATTTTCGTTACGCCACCTTGCTAAAAAAAGAAAATCTTATTTCAAGTACGGGATCTTGGTTACTACCGAGCGCGCCATACGTAGTTTTAGGTACAACGGTTTTTTTAGCTTTAGCCTTACCACTTTTGGTCATCGGCAGCGCTTTTGCTGGCATGTCAAATTTTATGGTCTTGGCCATGGTCATAGCACTTGGATCTATCTTTCGGATATTGGGTGGACTGGATGCTGGTAGCGCGTTGACTGGGCCAGGCACGAGTCGAGAGCTAACCATGTTAGCTCTACTGGCACCAACTGTAGTACTGACGTTCACGGCCTTCGCATTAGCCAGCGGGACCACCAATATTGACGGAATGATGTCGGATACGACTATCCGAGGCACGTTGTTATTATCGGCGCCATATTTGGGTTTGTCGCTTATGGCGCTCATCCTGACGGCACTCTTAGTCAATGACCGTTACCCGGTTGGTGATCAAGCGACCGTTTTTGCGTCGGCCATGCTTGGTAAAGCCACAACCCTGGATTATTCCGGCCCTTATCTGGCCATGTTGGAGTACGCTGCGGCGGTAAAGTTGACTATCTTTAGTTTATTTATTGCCAACATTATTTGGCCACACCCACTGCTACAGGTGTCTTCATCAATCTTTGATGTGCTGGCTGTGATTGCAGTGACCTGTATCAAAGTTGCAATTATGATGTTCATTTTGTCCGTGTTTGAGTCTACGACGGTTAGACTGCGTTTTTATCGAGTCCAGGAGATTCTGGCCGGTGCGTTTTTCTTAGCGTTGACAGGCCTAGCCTTGGCGCTCTTGTATCAATTGGTATGAATTTATTTTGGCCCGCGCCTGAGATCATAACAACAGGTTTGGCAGTGGCAATTTTATGGTGTGCATTTTTTGCTAGTGGAAAATTCCGTTTACGACAATTAGTGCGCTACTACGCTTTGCAGTCATTGTTTTTGGCTGGTTTGTTATTGTCTCTAGCCATTTACTACGATCAAGCCTTGTTCGTGAGCGCTCTATTAACCCTGTTTGTAAAGGTAGGATTATTACCTGCCTTGATTTTGTCTAGTGCCAAAAGATCTTACGCCAGTGGTAGATTGACCTCAATAATTGGACCCACTTCAGCTTATTTTGTGTCGGGCATCGTGTTATTCCTAGCCGTCTTTTTTGGGATGGTAATTTCGTCAGCCCTGGCAGACACTGATCTCATGTTGGTGACCATTGCCATGGCGGTGATATTTTTGGGTGGCGCGATGCTAGTGGCACGTCAAGATATATATTCTGAAATCATTGGCTTGCTGACACTTGGCAACGGTGTGGCCTTGCTTGCCGCAGCCACCCTGGGAGCCATTCAGATTATATTCGAGCTGGGGATTATGGCAGTTTTGGTAGGTGGAGTCATTGTGATGAGTTTACTTGCGCGTCGGTTCAAGGAGATGTATGCCTTAGAGGATTTGAGGGAGCTTAATGAGCCTAGTCAATGATCTTATGCTACCTATCTTAATGGTCGGTATCCTGCTAATGGCCACGCTAGCCGCCTATGCGCCGGTATCAGTACGTTTGATACGCCGACTTGGTAGCACATTCATAGCCATCGCATCTGGGTTGGCTATATATATCGCTTGGCCAGGGTTTACCCAGCCACATATCTTCGGGCCATGGTCATTATGGTATGTGGATGGGGTATCGTCCATGCTTATGGTTTTGGTAGCTATGATTGGCTTGTCTTCAGTTTTGATTACGCAAGGCCATTGGACCCGAGAACCGGCTTCGCAGATGCATTCAACAGGCCACAACAAACATTGCTATACCTTAACCCCGCTGTTATTGGCTGCCCTGTATGTGGTGGTACTTAGCAACAATCTTGGAGTCATGTGGTTGGCTTTTGGGCTAGCTGCGTTAACGACCACCATGCTCGTGGCCAATCAACGTCAACTCTCGGCTTTGGCAGCTGCCCGACGGTATGGGTTGACGTATGCGCTAGGACTTAGTTTGGCACTCATTGGCATGCTACTCATGACTTACGCTGTCGAGCTAAACGACGTGAACAGCTGGTTATTACTTTCAAACTTTCGTGAGATGGCCATCACCCAAGCCTTGAACAATGAACTGATCAAGTGGGCCTTTGTATTCTTGTTTGTCGGTTTCGGCACTTTGGTTGGTTTTGTGCCGATGCACGCCTGGGTTGCAGATGTACAGCGCGAGGCGCCTGCGCCGTTGGCCGCCATACTCTCTAGCGTTATTCTTAGTGTCGCGCTGGTGTCACTGTTACGTTTTTATCAAGTTGTTAATCTTGCGTTAATGGACGAGGGCATGTGGACTGGTCGATTTTTTCTTGTCTTTGGCTGTCTGTCAGTCGTATTTTCGGCCATGATCCTTGGGTTACAAAATAACTATAAGCGTCTACTAGCCTATTCGAGTAGTGTTCATCTGGGTCTTACGGCCTTTGCAATCGGTTTAGGTCCAGCTGGATTAATTCCTGCTGTCATGCACATACCTGGTCACGCATTACTCATGAGCGCTTTATTTATAGGCACTGATGAGACTTATAAAGGTCATAAAAGCGCAGTCTTGATTTTGCTGACAGTACTGTTGCTACTGGCAGTCCCACCATCGGCCCTGTTTACTAGTCAATTACTGATTATCGGTTTGGGTTTAGGTCAGCACCTGGTCTTAACAATACTAGTGTTACTGTCGTTAACAATTGGCTACGTAAGCTTGCTGCGCTATGCGTATAATTTACTTTTTGGGATAGGTCGCAATGCCAACCTGAACGTAGCTGGTCAACCGATGAGCACGGTACACGTCGTGATGACAATGCACATTGCACTTGTGGTGGCTCTTGGTATCTTTTACCTTACGCCGTCTGGTCTCGAGTTCATGGTCCAAATATCAGACTCGCTTAGGGCTGTTTAGATATGAGCATGAAAGAATTTTTGACCGGGGTTTTGGGGATAGCTGTTTACGAAGAACAGCGTGATTTTGTGACTGCAACCGTGATGCGTGAAAAATTTGCAGATACGATTGACGAATTAGTCAACGCTCGAGGTTTAGTAGCCGGTGAAGACAACGGCTTAGGTGTCAATCGTTTAGCGGGTATCGGATTAACTTTAGCTCATCTATATGCCACCGATGACCGATTAGCTCAAGCTACATTTGGTGTACATGCTTTACTTCACGATAACGCCCACCAGATTTGGTTTTTGCTGTCCACTAAATTACCTGAGGCTGATCCTAGCTACCCCTCAGTAACGCGGCGGGTCACGGCTGCGCACGTTTATGAACGCTGGCTTTTTGACATGTTTGGCATTGAAGCTATTGGGCACCCAGACCTCAGACGTTTGGTTCATCATGAGAACATGCCAGTAGGCAATTTCCCGCTCCGCAAGGATTTTGTTTGGAATGCTAAAATTGAACAAGCCAATCTCGATTACCCGATGCCGGAGGTAACCGGTGTCGGCGCCTGCCAAGTACCCATCGGACCCATGCAAGCTGGAATGATCGAGCCTGGTCATTTTTGCCTGAATGTAGCCGGCGAACGCATACTAACCTTAGAAAGCAAGCAGTTTTTTACCCACAAGGGTATTGAGAAATTGCTCGAGGGCAAAACGATAGACACTGCACTGCCATATGTTGAACGAATTGCAGGCGATGCCGCCGGATCACATGCTTTAGCTTTTGCTCAGGCCGTTGAAGCCTTGGCAAACTGCCAAATATCTCAACGAGCCCGTTGTATTCGGACAGTCATATGTGAACTTGAACGCATGACTACACACATTCATGACTTGGCCGCAATCGGTGGCCTTGGAGCTGGCTACACGATTTTGTCTGCTCAGGGGTTTCGACTTAAAGAAAGACTGATGCGCCTGTCTGATGACTTGATCGGTAATCGATTTTGGCGAGGACTAATTATTCCTGGCGGAGTTAGTAGGGATGTAAACATCAACGAGATGCGTCACATTAATATTGTCGTCACAGACGTGGTTGAGGAAATGCTTGAGGTTATCAATCTAGCCCTGGGCTCCGATGGTTTCTGCGACCGCCTGGAGACAACCGGGGTGTTAACTAAGGACGCTGGTCTGGCATACGGGGCGGTTGGGATTGTGGCACGAGCCAGCGGTCTAGATCGTGATGTGCGACGTGATCAACCCTACGCGGCTTACGCTCAATTTATTCCTGCTATCGCCGTCAAAACTGCTGGTGACGTTCACGCTAGATTTATCCTGCGGGCGGATGAACTCAAAGATAGCCTGCGGCTGATTCAAGAAATTTTTAAGGCACCCGGTGAAGGCGAGCCCCGCACAGTCTGCACTCCGCTTGATGGTCGGGCACTTGGAGCAGTGGAAGGCGCCAGAGGCGAAATCATTCACCTGGTTTATTTGCGTGGTGGTAAATTTGAGCGTTATGTAATTCGTGACCCAAGTTTTTGTAACTCCCCGATACTGAGCGCGATTACGCCTGGAAATCTGGTATCTGATTGGGGGTTATGTCAACTATCGGTTAGCTCAAGTTATTCGGGTACGGACTTGTAAAACACTATGCTAAGTGATGACCTGTTGTTAAATTTAAATGCTGAGCAACTATCTGCCGTGACTCACGGTGATGGCCCGTTGATGATTGTGGCCGGTGCTGGCACAGGTAAAACCACCGTGATCACCAGACGGATTGCCTGGTTAATCGCGCAGGGCAAAGCACAGCCAGAAGAAATTTTGGCTCTAACCTTTACGGACAAGGCTGCTACCGAAATGGAAGAGCGAGTTGATCGGTTACTGCCGATTGGTTACGTTGAGCTTACCATTGCTACTTTTCATGCCTTTTGCGAACGAGTATTACGCACATACGGCATGCATATTGGCCTGCCGCAAGATTTTGTCATTGCCACTGATGTTGATTGTTGGCTAATGATGCGACGTAATCTAGCACGCTTTGAATTAGACTATTTTAAACCACGGGGTAATCCAACTAAATTTTTACGTTCGCTACTCCAACATTTTTCACGCGCCAAGGATGAGGGCATTACACCTGAACAATATGCCCAATGGGTCGAAGATTTACTAGCCAAAAAAGTTGGTGGTGGCCCCGAAGGACTAGCATCCCTAGATGCTGAAACTAAGCTCGATATTAAAAAATGGCAGGAGCTATCCCGAGCCTTTGCTACTTACGAGCAACTTTTGGTAGACAAATCGATGCTAGATTTTGGCGGGTTGATGACTTACACACTCAAGTTATTTGCAGAACGACCAAACGTGCTAAATGAGTATCGTGAGCGGTATAAATATATCGTGGTTGATGAATTTCAGGACACCAACTCGGTGCAATATCAGCTGGTTAAACTCCTGGCTGAACCCAGGCGAAACATTACCGTGGTGGGTGATGACGATCAAGCAATTTATAAATTTCGTGGAGCAGCACTGAAGAATATTTTGTCGTTTCGAAAGGATTTTAATGAGACTGTTAAGGTTGTGCTGACGAGTAATTACCGTAGCGGTCAGTCAATACTCGAAGGCGCTCATCGTTTAATTCAACACAATAATCCTCACCGTCTTGAATCAACCGAGGGCCTATCTAAGGTTTTGCGTGCACACACAGACAATTCTGGCTTTGTCAGACACGTACATTGCTCAACATTAGATGACGAAGTTGAGCTGACGGTGCGTGAGATTCTTAAACTCCAAAGGCAGGGTGGCTTAGCTTGGAGCGATGTTTGCATACTTGTACGTGCCAATGATGCTGCTGAACCATTTCTCGAGGCACTAGAGCGGGCGGGTATACCGTATCGGTTTATGGCCATGTCGGGTTTATACACGCAACCGCTCATCCTTGATGTGCTGGCGTATATGCGTTTAGCCCGCCTGACTTTTGATAGCCCAGCTGCTTATCGCGTCTTATCACACCCGCGATTGGGTATTTCTGAAAAGGATCTGGCAGAAGTCATGTTATTTGTTAAACGCAAGGGCTTACCTATTTTTGAGGCCATAAATAGGTCGACACAGGCGATTGGCGTTTCACTCGATGGTCGCAGTCGTATGCTCCAAATAGCCCGCATACTGTTGGATATTCAGAGTCAAGCTAAACGTCTGCCGGTGACTGAGTTATTTGTGTATATCCTAAAACACACCGGCCTGTTAGGTGATATTAGCGGTTTACCTGAAGTTGAGCAGCAAGAGGCGTTTCGACACCTGGAAGGATTTTTGTTACGACTTAAACGCTTTGTTAGTGCCAACGATGAAAAAAGTTTGAGCGCGTTTTTGGAAGAGTTCGAAGCCGAGCGTGAGGCTGGTGAAGCTGGAGCTATTCGGCCTGACACCGACGACGGACCGGACGTTGTTAGTGTTATGACCATTCACGGGGCTAAGGGCCTCGAGTTTCAATACGTCTTTGTGGTCAATTTAATTGAACAGCGTTTCCCCTCGATTAGTCGCAGTGACGCCTTGCCGCTACCTCCAGAATTAGTCACCGGTATGAGCGAACTTGATGATCATGTCGCCGAAGAACGACGCTTATTTTATGTAGCCATGACGCGGGCTAAAACGGGCTTGTATTTACTTTCGGCTGAAGATTACGGGGGTACGCGCAAACGTAAGGTCTCACGTTTTGTGAGTGAACTGGGTTTTAACAGTCCGGTCAGTTCGTCTGACAAGCGTGAACGAATCTTACAAAGTCAACCTGAGCTCAAGGCTAGCTCGCAAGCTAAATTCACCTCTCCGGAACGGATTAGTTTTTCACAGGTGGCCGCTTTTACGAACTGCCCCTTACAGTACAAATACGCCCATATTCTTAAGGTACCAACCTTCGGACGGCCGAGCTTGAGTTTTGGCAAAACAATGCACAATACGCTGCAAAAATTCATGGAACAAGTCCTGCACCGGCAAACTACCGAACAAAGTTCACTGTTTGAAGATCGGACGGCCGCAACAAGTCCTATACCCCCAGTCACACAATTACTTGATCTGTTTGATCAAAATTTTATCGATGAATGGTATAACTCTCATGAGGAACGTGAAGCGTATCGGGAACAGGGGAGGGAATCACTCAGAACGTTTCATGCGCAAATTAAGCTTAATACTCCCAACATTTTTGCCCTCGAGCAAGGATTCACTCTCAAGCTGGGTGATGTGCTTGTTAAGGGTAGAATTGATCGGATCGATCATACGGATGATGGTGGTTTAGAAATTATTGATTACAAAACCGGCCAAGCAAAGTCTAAGCTTGAATGGGACGATAAACGTCAACTAGTTTTGTACGCTCTTGCCTTAGAGCAAGGAGTTAACCCACGACCCATCCGCAAGCTGACCTACTATTACCTGACCACTAATGAAACTGTCAGCTTCATACCAACCGATAAAGATCGTGAAAAACTATCACAACAAGTCATCGAAACTATGGCGCGCATTGGATCGAGTGATTTTGCCCCGGATCCGGATCAGAATAAGTGTAAGTATTGTGACTTTAAAGATATTTGTCCTGCTGCTAAGTTCTAATTATGCCTGAAAAAAAGCTCGCAGCGCTTGGAAACCTGCTTGGCGGAGCCCTGGTGCGTCATGGTATCCAGCACAGAATTGAGGCCGCGCAAATTGTTGCCACAACTAATGAACTGTTGCGCGATCTCTTAAGGGCCGATCAACAAGTCGAGATTCAGGCCGTGAGTTTTAAGGACTCTGAATTATTGTTAGCTTGCAAAACACCGAGTGCTCGGTACGCCGCTGAAGGTCTGACCAACATTCTGACTCAGAGCTTAGAGAGCAGATATCCAGGTCAAACGATTAGGCGGATTCACTGCGTGTTTAGAACCGGTAAGGCCAGTGATGACGAATGGTACAATGGCGCCAGCATATGAATCTAAGACAATACTTGATAATTATGTCCATGGGCACCGCAGTCGCCATGTCTTCATGGTGCGTGGTGTTGTTATCTCTGAATCCGTTGACTTCCAGCACACTAGCTCTTACGGCTTTTTATACTACCCTAGCTTTAGGCTTGGCAGGATTATTTACAATTCTTGGAACGGCAGTCAGAGCTTACCGTTTCCCGGAGCGGCATGTTGGCGCCATTGTCAACCGATCACTTCGTCAAGCGGTGTTTTTAACGGCCCTGTTTTTGGGTTCGCTCTACCTCATGGCACTCGGGCTATTTTCAACTTTGACCCTGCTAATTGCTATATTGTCTTTGGGGTTTTTAGAATTTTTCTTTTTAATTTCGAGTCAAAATGAGGTTACTGGTCCTGATCAAGATTAGCTAGTGGACAGTCGGGCTTGAGAGTGCGGGGTGGCTATGGTTCAATGCCACAACAAACCTCTATGCTGAATCGTTTTTTTGGCCAGTTTTCAAAGGATGTGGCCATCGACCTTGGTACATCTAATACTCGTGTTTTTGTTAAAGAACGAGGCATTGTCATGCATGAACCATCAATTGTTGCAATTAATAATCGCAGCAATCAAATTTTGGCAGTTGGTACAGCTGCCAAAGACATGCTTGGCAAGACACCCCCACACATTTTGACTACCCGCCCCTTAATTAAAGGGGTAATTTCAGATTTTGAGGTAGCCGAGAAGATGCTAAAATATTTCGTGGATAAAATTCACGAGGATGCTTTCACGCTTGTCCCACGACCGCGCATAATCATGACTGTGCCACTTGAAATTACGGAGGTGGAACGCAAGGCAGTCGAAGACGCGGCATTATCGGCCGGAGCGCGAGAGGTATTTTTAGTTGAAGCACCACTCGCGGCAGCTATCGGTTCAGGTCTACCAGTTGAAGACTCGGTGGGGAGCATGGTTGTTGATATAGGTGGTGGCACAACCGAGATCGCAGTGATTGCGCTTGGAGGTATCGTCACTTGGAAATCACTCGTGATCGCTGGCGAAGAAATGACAAAAAATATCACCCAGTATGCCAGAGATATTTTTAACCTTTTAGTTGGTGAGCGAGTGGCCGAGGATGTTAAATGCCGTCTTGGGAGCAGTTTGGATACCGGTCAGGCAATGGACATGGAAATGCGCGGTCGATATTTACTGACTGGTTTACCACGTCAGGTTATCGTTCACGACGGACAAATCCGCGAGGCTCTCTACCGTTCAGTGCAGTCAATTGTTGAAAATATCAAGACCGTGATCGAAGTCACCCCACCAGAGTTGGTGGCCGACATTTACGAACGTGGCATTGTGCTTACTGGAGGTGGCGCGTTATTGAGGGGTATAGATCGAACTATTTCCAAAGAAACAGACATTCCTGTCCGGATTATTGACGATCCTCTGACGGCTGTAGTGCGCGGCGCTGGCATGCTCCTTGATAACGAAACCTTGCTCAAGGAAATTGCTTTACCAACCACTGCGGTTGATTCAATCTTGCCTCGTTAAACATGGTTAATTTTCGTGCTACCAATAAACGACTAAACAGATCCGCCCTGGGTATTGCGGGTTTTTTAGCTGTGTTGTTAATAGCCAAATTAATTCTAGATATTGATGGAGTAGCAAATTTTGCCAATAGAATCGAATCGCAGGGCGTGCAAGTTGGTACGGGTATTGGTAATGGTCTGGCTTGCCTGACACAATCATCAACCTCTTACATGGTGGCTTTGCAGAGCTGTGAGGCCAATAATCGCCAGCTAGTTATCGAACACGTAGACTACGCTGAGCTAAAGCGACAGGTATTGGAATTGCAGGCACTCTTGCAATACACGCAACAAACGGGGGCAGCGGGCACTACGGCCAGGATTATAGCCAGAGCTTTAGATGACAAGGCTACGCATGTAATTATTGATAAAGGCAAAAGTGATGGGTTAGCGATAGGTTCGGCGGTGGTTATCGACAACGGAATTTTATACGGTATCGTCGAAGACATAAAAGCAACGAGCGCGGTAGTACGATTGTTAGCTAACGAACAGAGCAAGATACCTGCGGCCGTACTTGGTGAAAATCGAACCATCGGACTCGTGGAGGGCAGGGAAGGGGCGGTGCTGGTGATGGAATTCATCCCACAAGAAGCCTCTTTGAGCGCTGGAGATATGGTTGTAACTAGCGGTCTTGATGGGCGCGTTCCAGAGGGCCTAGTTATTGGTTTGATAGCCGAGGTTGTAACAGTTCAGAGCGCCCCATTTAAACGGGCCTATATTGAGTTGTTATATGATCCAAGAGAGTGGACGACGGTGGTAGTTTTACCTCCCTCGGGCGTATGATTACTAATGCGCTATACGGTCTACTCTTGCTTGTTACGCTGGCGTTTCAAACCAGCGTCCTGACATCGTTAACAGATCCGTACAGACTATTTCCGCTTACGCTAGTCATAGGGATTGTAATCATGTACGAACGGTCATTAATCTTGGGTGGTATATGGATAATTATGGCTGGCGGCATACTTGACGCGCGAGGGTTAGGCGAGGGTTTATTAGTCAGTTCAGTGGTAGCAACCTTAGTGAGTGCAGGTTTAATTTATTTTGTGTTGTCAAAAAGATCTTTTTGGTCGCTGTTTGGAGTAGGTGGCGGTGTTGCTCTTGCCTATGTTGTAACGAAACTGATCTGGTCAGCAGGTTTAGCGGCCTTTACGCATGAGAGATTTGATTTGAGTTCCAGCCTGAGACAAGGTTTAATGATTGGCGTCATGATCACTCTTGGCGTATTTGCGCTCGGAGTCATACGTCGTCGTTTGCTGACCTGGTCACAGCAGAGATTTATGCGCAAAGAAAATTTGTATGCTATTTCGCTGCCGGAAAAAAATTGAACGAAGTCTGTTCGGCTTGAATCATCAGTCGGAAGATTGGTCGTTAATCGATAACGGCGATCATCAGATTGAAACCATGGCGCTTGGCCCGAAAAAACAAACCGGTAGATGGTCGAGCATGAATGGGGCGGTGGTTAGTAGCCGGTGGCGGGTTGGTTTGTTTGCCGTTGTGTTAGTGTTTGGGCTGCTAGGTGCTCGCGCCGCCTACCTTCAGATCGGTCAGGGTGAATATTTTCGTCAGCTAGCAGACGTTAATCGTACTCGCATTCAAGCTATTCCGTCACATCGAGGGATTATTAAAGACCGCAATGGACTCGAGCTGGCAGAAAACTCTCCCAACTTTCGTTTGTTGGTGTGGCCGCAAGACATACCTAACTGGCCGGTTGACTTAGCTCTGAATGGGCCAGAGCGCGAAATTCGTATCAGAAGTGAGGTGTTACCGCACGTCATGGAACTCGCTCAGGCACTTAACATCCCGTCAGAACCGATGATTGATAAGCTGATCGCGGCTCAGGCTAATGAACAATTATTGTTGGCTGAAGACATTGATTACACTCATGCTTTAGCGTTCTTCTCTCGACAAAACGAGTATCCGGGTTTTAGCCTTGAGTTTATTGAACAGCGAAAATATTACTCGAGTGCAATTCCGACCTTATCCCACGTGGTCGGTTATACCGGCCCGCTTAGCACTGATGAATACTTAACGCTCAACGCGCGCGGGTATCGACGTTTTGATTCAGTTGGTAAATATGGCCTTGAGGCCGAGTATGAAGACAGTTTGCGTGGACAATATGGCGTCGAGATCATCGAAGTAGATTCCATGGGTCGGGCACTCCGAGTCGTATCGCGCCGTGAACCGGTTGACGGACAAGATTTATCCCTGGCACTTGATGCTCGTCTGCAGGCCTACATCGAAATCGTCCTTGAAGAGCGTTTGCGTGATCAGCCAGCACAACGAGCTGCGGTGGTAGTCATGAATCCTAACAACGGTGAAATTTTAGCTCTAGTCTCGTTGCCAAGTTTTGACGCTAACGATTTTGTTCGCGGTATCAGCGTTGATGATTATGCGGCGCTATTGAACGACGTTAATTCACCCTTATTTCCTCGCGCCCAGGCCGGCGAGTACCCGGCTGGATCGACTATTAAACCAGTTTTCGCGGCCACGGCCTTGGCTAATGACACGATTACCTCTAAGACAACCTTTTTTTCATCAGGTGGGGTCATGCTCGGTAATCGATTTTTTCCTGACTGGCGTGCTGGTGGTCATGGTTTAACCGACGTATATCATGCCATCGCTGATTCGGTTAACACGTTCTTTTACCTGATCGGTGGAGGTGATGAAAGCTTTCCTGGTATGGGCTTAGAAAAATTAATGACAGCCGCTCTATCTTTTGGTTATGGCCAGAAGACTGGGGTAGATTTACCGGGTGAAGCCGATGGATTTTTGCCCACAAAAAAGTGGAAGGAAGACACTAAAGGTGAGCCGTGGTACATCGGGGACACTTATAACGTTGCCATTGGACAAGGGGATTTTTTGGTCACCCCGCTCCAGGTAGCTAGGGCAACAGCTGTATTTGCCAACGGGGGGTATTTAGTCACCCCACATTTAATGCTAGCCAATGAGCAGCCCAAAACTCAGCTACTCGATGACGAGATTGTGAAGATTGTTCGCGATGGCATGCGTCAAACGGTCACAGCCGGAAGTGCACAATCGCTCTCAGCTCTACCTGTAGCGGTGGCTGGTAAAACCGGCACGGCTCAGTGGTCTAGTACATACGATCCTCACTCTTGGTTTACTGGGTTTGCTCCATTTGAGGCACCTGAGGTGGTGGTTACGGTGTTGGTCGAGCAAGGTGGTCAAGATAGCAGCGCTATAGTCATTACTGCCGATATTTTAGAATGGATGTTTGCTGATAAAAATTAAGCTTGACGCCTGTCAAGGCATCAGGCATGATTATGAATATGCATCTCGACGCCGTTAACCGGCGTCTTGCTCGTTAAAGACTATTTATGGCGAACGGACCTACCTATTTATCATCAGCAGCTTTGGTTGATCTCAAAAAAGAACTTGAGCACCGGATTAAGTTTTTACGTCCCGAAATCGCGCAAAAAATTGGTGACGCTAAAGAAATGGGTGATTTATCTGAAAACTTTGCTTACCACGAAGCGCGTGAACAACAGGCACTCAATGAAACCCGTATCATTACCATCCAAGACATGTTGGTTGACGCGGTTATTATTGATGAGAAAAAAGGTGGTCAAATCGGTGTTGGGTCACGTTTTAAAGCACGAGCTGGAAACAGCGAAAAAGCCTTTGAAATTGTTGGAGAAAACGAGGCTAATCCGATGGAGGGTAAAATTAGCAACGTCTCGCCCATCGGTAACGCGTTTCTCGGTCATGCAGTTGGCGATCTGGTAGAGATTACTGTGCCCTCAGGCAGAATTGAATACACAATTCTATCAATTGAGTAGTCTGTCCCTATGAACACAGGAGAACGTGAGGTTCGGATCAGTCGATTGCAGGCGCTGAAACGACATGGATTAGACCCGTATCCAAGCGATGTTCAACGTACCCACACCATCGCTCAAAGCTTGTTAGACTTTGACACACTTTTGGGTGAACAAACCTCCATTACGCTAGTTGGCCGCGCCAAGGCCTTAAGAAATATTGGCGCGCTCACTTTTGTACGGTTTGAAGATGCTACTGGTCAGATGCAGGCCGTTTTGCGTCAGGATGATTTAGTCGATACCTACACAACTTTCCTTGAACATGCCGATGTGGGGGATTTTTTTGAATTTTCTGGCACGGCCTATATTACAAAGACTGGTGAAAAATCAATTTTAGTTTCGCGGCTTAGATTTCTAGCTAAGTCACTGTTACCGTTACCTGAAAAATGGCACGGTTTGCAAGACATCGAAACTCGCTACCGTCATCGTGAACTTGATTTGATTTCAAATCCAGATGTCAAACAAAAATTTATTGTCCGCTCACGGTTTATTTCTGCGCTCCGCCAATTTCTTGACACACACGGTTTTTTAGAAGTCGAAACTCCTATCTTACAACCCATTCCAGGTGGCGCGAATGCTCGTCCCTTTGTTACACATCATAACGCTCTTGATTCGGAATTTTATCTTCGCATTGCGCCCGAGTTGTATTTGAAACGCCTGGTCGTGGGTGGTTTTGAAAGGGTTTATGAAATCGGCCGGTGCTTTAGAAATGAGGGTATTGACTATGCGCATAACCCTGAGTTCACCATGCTAGAAATGTATTGCGCCTTTATCAATCAGGAGGCGTACATTGAACTCATGGAGAGCATGCTGCGCTTTGCTATCGAACAAGCCTGCGGTCATGAAATTACCAACATTGACGGGCAGCAAATTAATTTTTTGGGTGACTGGCAAAAAATTACCTTCCGTGAAAGTATTCAGCAGGCTTGCGGACTAGACATTGATAAACTGAAAACAACCGAAGCAGTTGTAGAAGCCTCAGCACTAGCTAATCTTCACATCGATTGGCAGGGTTGTGTAGGCCTTGGCGACTACTATGACACCCTGTACAAAGCTACTGCTAGACCAAAACTAATCCAACCTACCTGGGTGTTTGATTATCCGATTGAGCTAAAGCCATTGTCCAAACGACATCCGGTAGACCCTACAAAAAGTGCCTCGGCTCAGTTGGTTGTGCTTGGTGCAGAAATCATCAACGCTTACTACCATGATCTTAATGATCCGCTCGATCAGCGTCAGCGTTTTGAGGAGCAACAAGCTTTACGAGATTTGGGTAATCAAGAAGCCCAGTGGATGGACCATGATTTTTTGCAGGCCCTTGAGACTGGCCTACCGCCACTAGGGGGCATGGGACTCGGCATCGATCGCATAGTAACTATGATTACGTCTTCTCGTAATCTGAAGGAAGTGATTTTATTTCCAACTCTCAGAAGCAGACCAGCAGCAACCAATCATGGTGTATGACCAAGGTCCTAGTCTTCGGTACCTTTGACGGTATTCATAAAGGGCACCGAAATTTTTTGTCAGACGCTCGAACATACGCGGATCAACTGGTAGTGGCAGTGGCTGTGGATGAAGTAGTTAGGCAACTAAAGGGCCGCTGGCCAGACAATAACTTAGCCACGCGTATGACTGCTCTAGAGCAGCTACCTGAAATTTCTGAGGTAGTGGCTGGTGATAGCCGACTTGGTGAGTATAAATGTTTAAAATTTGCACAACCTGATTTGATTGCCTTCGGTTATGACCAAACCGAGCTTATACAAGACTTTAAAAGATTCCAACAGGCAACAAGTGACGAAACCCCGACAATTGTGTTAAAACCTTATCAGCCTCAGGTGTATAAAAGTTCTTTATTGAGGCAGCAGTCTTAGGAACAGACTTTATCTGAATATGATCGATATTAAGCATCTACGTGAGAATCCTAAGTTTTATAGAGATTCGGCTCTAGCCAAAGGCCTTGAAATAGATACCGAGCGTATTTTGGAACTTGATCGCCGTGTGCGCGCACTCAAGACAGAACTTGAGGGGATTAAAGCCCAAAAAAATGATGCTTCAAATGCAATCGCCAAGGCCAGCGCCGAGGAGCGTCAACGAATAATTGAATCGATGCAAATGATCGATCGCAAGGCTGAAGCCTTAGAGTCTGAATATAATCCTTTAGCGGAAGAGCTAAACGACTTGTTGTATAAAATTCCCAATCCTGCCCTAGCGGATGTAAAGGTAGGGAAGTCAGAGGCTGATAACGAGGTCGTGCGCGAGGTTGGTAATCGAACCACGTTTGATTTTGATGCTCGCGATCACCTCGAGCTTGGAGAAATGTTGGGTATCATCGATACTGAACGAGCTGCCAAGGTGAGCGGAGCCCGCTTTGCCTACTTGATTGGGGCTGGGGCGTGGCTTGAATTTGCACTCATGCAATACGCTGTGTCGGTTGCGGTCAAACACGGCTTCATGCCCGCTACCGTGCCACACTTGGTGAGCACTAGGGTCATGCGAGCGATGGGGTATTTGGAACACGGAGGTCACGATGAGATATATTTTTTACCTAAAGACAATCTATATTTAATCGGCACCGCCGAACAATCACTGGGGGCCATCCATTTAGACGAAGTCCTTGATAGCGAAACTCTACCAAGACGATATGTCGGCTTTTCGCCGTGTTACCGCCGCGAAGCGGGTAGTTACGGCAAGGATACCCGTGGTATTTTGCGAGTTCATCAGTTCACAAAAGTTGAAATGTTTAGCTTTACAACCCCTGAAACATCCGAAGCTGAACACGAGTTGTTATTGAATATTGAAGAAGAACTCAT
>SXGU01169573.1_pt1 | contig 22059 bp, 19 predicted proteins | sample 3174531 | NCBI WGS metagenome assembly SXGU01 (sample SAMN11356863, study PRJNA531348) | freshwater metagenome | isolation source: freshwater sample F1-140 | place: China: Fuxian Lake, Yuxi | collected 2017-12-25 | reverse complement strand
GGCACGACGCGCCGCGCTGCGAAGATGGTCGTTGTTGATATCGATCATCCCGATATTGAAGCCTTTATCGATTGGAAAGTTAAAGAAGAAGAAAAAGTCGCTGCGCTCGTTACCGGGTCAAAGATCGTCAAGAAGCACCTCAAAGCGATCATGCGCGCCTGCGTCAATTGCGAAGGTCCTGGCGATGATTGTTTTAACCCTGACATTAATCCAGCGCTTAAGCGGGAAATTAAAGCCGCGCGTCGGGATGACGTGCCAGATAATCTGATCAAGCGGATTATTCAATTTGCCCGTCAGGGCTTTAAAGACATTAGTTTTGATACCTATGACACAGACTGGGACAGCGAAGCCTATCTGACGGTGTCAGGTCAAAACTCAAACAACTCTGTGCGCGTCACAGATGAGTTTTTGCGCGCTGTCGAGATGGACGGGGACTGGACGCTCACGCGTCGACTTGACGGCAAGCCAGCTAAATCGCTTCGCGCGCGTGAATTATGGGATAAAATCGGTTATGCGGCATGGGCGTCCGCTGATCCTGGCATCCAGTTTCATACAACAATTAATGATTGGCATACGTGCCCAGCCGGGGGCGAAATCAGAGCGTCCAATCCCTGTTCGGAATATATGTTTCTCGACGATACAGCGTGCAATCTTGCTTCGTTGAATTTGCTGCAGTTTAGAAACGAAGAAACTAAGCAAATTGACATTGACTCTTATGAGCATGCGGTGCGGCTCTGGACAGTTGTGCTTGAGATCTCAGTGTTGATGGCGCAATTTCCATCGAAAGAGATTGCACAGCTCTCTTATGACTATCGTACGCTGGGTCTGGGTTACGCCAATGTTGGCGGACTATTGATGTCTTCCGGCATTGCTTATGACAGCGAGGCAGGCCGCGCGATCACGGGCGCCTTATCCGCGATCATGACGGGCATTTGTTACGCAACTTCCGCTGAAATGGCGCGTGAGCGCGGCACATTCGCCCGTTTCCAAGAAAATCGCGAAGCGATGTTGCGCGTTATTCGCAATCATCGCATCGCCGCCTATGGCGAGCAAACAGGCTATGAGCAGTTGGCGATCTCGCCTGTGCCGCTTGATATACAAGCCTGTCCGGATCCTTTGCTGATGAAGCGCGCTGCGCTGGCTTGGGACAAGGCCCTTTCTCAGGGCGAACTTTATGGTTACCGCAACGCTCAAGTCACTGTTGTCGCGCCTACAGGCACAATTGGCCTTGTAATGGATTGCGACACGACAGGCATTGAGCCGGATTTTGCGCTTGTTAAATTCAAGAAATTAGCTGGCGGCGGTTATTTGAAGATCGTCAATCGCGCGGTGCCGGAAGGTTTGCGCGCTTTGGGATATCGCGAGCATGAAATCGCAGAGATCGAGGCCTATGCCGTTGGTCATGCCTCGCTTGCGAATGCGCCGGGCGTCAATTCAGCATCCTTGGCCGCAAAAGGCTTCACTGCAGAAAAGCTCGCCGCTGTTGAAGCCGCGCTTCCCTCGGCTTTCGATATTAAATTCGTCTTTAATAAATGGACGCTTGGCGCTGATTTCTTAACGAGCGCTTTGAAGGTGCCTGTCGACGCTTTGGAGGACCGTAATTTCGATCTTCTTATCCATCTTGGCTATAGTAAGTCAGAGATAGAAGCCGCCAATACGCATGTTTGCGGCGCGATGACGCTTGAAGGGGCGCCTTTCCTAAAGCCGGAACATTATGCGGTGTTTGATTGCGCCAATCCATGCGGACGCACAGGCAAACGCTATCTTTCTGTCGACTCGCATATCCGGATGATGGCTGCCGCGCAGCCCTTTATCACAGGCGCGATCTCGAAGACGATTAATATGCCAAATGATGCGACCGTTGAGGACTGCGAGCAAGCCTATCTTCTGTCATGGCGCTTGGGCCTAAAGGCAAATGCGCTCTATCGGGATGGATCAAAACTCTCGCAGCCGCTGTCATCGCAATTGATCGCTAATGATGATGATGAAGACGACAATAAGGTTGAAGAATTCGTTGCCGCTAACGCGCCTGCGCGGGCGGCGGCTTTAGCGGAACGTATTGTTGAGCGCGTGATTCATCAAGTCGTTCGGGAACGCGAGAAGCTTCCAGATCGTCGTAAAGGCTATACGCAAAAAGCGGCTGTTGGCGGACACAAGGTCTATCTTCGCACAGGCGAATATGTTGATGGGCGCCTGGGCGAGATCTTCATCGATATGCATAAGGAAGGCGCAGCCTTCAGAAGCTTGATGAATAATTTCGCGATCGCGATTTCACTTGGGTTGCAGTACGGCGTGCCGCTTGAGGAATATGTTGACGCCTTTACCTTCACGCGATTTGAACCAGCCGGTCCTGTTCAAGGCAATGACGCGATCAAAAATGCGACGTCAATTCTTGATTATGTCTTCCGCGAACTGGCTGTTTCCTATCTTGGGCGACATGACCTTGCTCACGTTTCGCCTGACGACATCGGTCATGACGTGCTGGGCAAAGGGGAAAATGAAGGCAAGGCGCCTGAAGCTTCCTCCGTCGTCTCCAAAGGTTTATTGCGGTCAAAAACCGATAAGCTGATGGTTGTGCGCGGCGGCGCGACAGCATTGCGCGCTGAGCCGGAGATTATTAGCGAGGTGGCTGGAGATCCAATATCTGAATTAGGTTGGACAGAGCCAACGCGTTCCATCGATGGGGTCGCAGAGCGTCGCGCTGAAGCGCGGATGAAGGGATATGTTGGCGAAGCCTGTCCGGAATGCGCTAATTTCACCCTCGTGCGCAATGGCACCTGTCTCAAGTGTGAAACTTGCGGATCGACAACCGGTTGCTCCTGATCTGATTAAAAAAGCCCCGACTAAATCAGTCGGGGCTTTTTACTTCTTAGCCTCGTCTTTTTTTCCTCAAAGACTACTGTTCATGTCGAGCTGCTTTTTAGAGCTTTATAAATGCGCGCTCTACCAAGAGCTCGCGATGGGTCCGCGCCTGCAATCATGAGCCCTTTTTCTAGCCTGCTATGCGCCGCCTCCAATGCATGAAGTGAGCGCAAAAAATAGCTGACCGCATTAGCGCGTGAACGGTCATTTTTCCCTTGGATAGCGGGTTTGTCTGGCGTTTTGCTTTGCTGGTAGCCGCTTGGATTTGTTGACTTGACGGGGCGGTGATCCAGGTCTTTATGTGGCATTACCGCCGCTTGCGGCGGCCTAGACAGGTTTTCAGGAGAAATTAGAATGTCCTTTCTATTTGCGCGACGCGCTTTTTTATTTGCTGCGATGTCGCTTCTTCCAGCAGCGCTGATCACAGCGCCTGCCTCAGCTCACGGCCCTTCGCGCCAGAAAGTCATCGAGAAGATCGAGATTGCCGCGCCAGCGGATAAGGTCTGGGCGGTTGTTGGAAATTTTCAGGACTTGAGCTGGGTGCCGGGCGTTGAAAAAACGGAAGGGACTGGCGGAAATAGTCCAGAAGCGAAACGAAAATTAATTTTAAAAAATGGCGTGATCGAAGAGTCGCTGACAAAATATGACGAAGCCAGCAAAACGATCAGCTATAAAATCGACAATGTTGATCCTAAGATTTTACCGGTTAATAATTACGCCGCGACGATTTCGATTAAAGAAGAAGGCGGCAAAAGCATTGTTGAGTGGAAAGGCGCTTTCTATCGGGGCTTCATGAATAATGATCCGCCGCCAGAGCAATCGGATGAAGCGGCCATTAAAGCTGTCACAGATATCTATAAATCTGGTCTGGCCGCTTTAAAAACAAAAGTTGAAGGTAAATAATCGTCGGCTCATTCGCGTTATATTCCATGAAGATGCGCGCGACGTTTTTTAAAAAACTCGTTGTTGCCGTTTTGTTGCTCACTTCGCCATGCGCAGCCCATGCTGCGCATGGCGCTTCTCCATTAAAAGTCGTCGAAGAGATACAGGTTGATGCGCCGCTTGATAAGGTTTGGGGCCTGATTGATGATTTTGCGCATCCAATAACGACTCTTTCTATTGAGCGAATTGAAGCCTCGGGTAATAATACGCCAGATCAAGCGGAGCGGCGGCTTTTCTTAAAAGATGGCGTAATGATTGAGGAAGTGCTCACGAAGCGCGATGGAGAGCGCTTTATGATTGGCGTGCACCGAAAAACAGATAATCTTCAACTGTTGCCGGCGGTAAATTATACTAGTCTGATTACCTTGCGATCTCTCGATCAGGATCATACCATCATTGAATGGAAAGCGCGGTTCTATCGCGGCTACCCAAATAATAATCCTCCTCCTGAATTAAACGATGATGTCGCTGTTGCGGCAGTAAAAAAGCTGATTACTGGTGAACTTGCTGCTTTAAAAAAACATATAGAAAAGCTCATAGGTCAGTAATGATAAGACAGGCGCTCTGTAGCGTTATAATTTCATTCTGTTTGTTGTTTTCAAATAGCATCCTTGCTGACGAAGCTTTCATCACAGCGCAAAATGGTCAAAGCCTCGATATTATTGATCTGACTTCTATGACGACGCGGGTGAGCGTGCCGATTGCAGGTAAGCCAGCCGGCGTTGCGTTGAGTAAAGATGGTCGGCGTGTCTTCGTTACCAGTCCTGAAGGCCGTTTTATCACGATTGTTGATAGCAAAGCCGGACGCATTGAAAAACAAATTCCAATTAATGGCGGTCCTTTAGGCGTTGTTGTGAGTGGTATGGGGGAACGTCTTTATGTCACCGATTTTTATGATGATCGGCTTGTTGAAATTGATCTTAATACGCAAAAACAGCGCTCCTTGCCGATCGGCTCGAAACCTGCGGGTCTTGCCTTAACGCCAGATGGGAAAACGCTTCTTGTCGCGGCGCGAGATGATAATCAGATCATTTTTGTTGATCTGCAGCGGTTTAGCCGACTAGATCAGCTTATCGTCGGGCGCCACCCTTATGGCGTGACGATTGATGCAGATGGACGGCGCGCCTATGTGGCTAATGTCGAATCTAACACCGTCAGCGTTATTGATCTTCTTTCTCGTAAAATGATCGCGGAGCTCCCCGTAGAAAGCCATCCTTATGGGATTGCGCTTGCGAGCGGGCGTATTTTTGTTTCCAATCAACATAGTGAGAGTTTAAGCGTTTTTGATGTGAAGGATTTAACGCTGGTCGCGACGGTTAAAGTGGGCGACTATCCAGAGGGTGTCTGTGCGGGCCTAGATGGCGCAAATGTCTATGTGGCGAATTGGTTTTCAAATGAGCTTTGGGCGATCGATGCGGTGACATTAAAAACACGGGCGAAAACCGCGACCTCGGACGGACCGCGGGCCTTTGGGTTGTTTGTAGCGCCTGGTCTTTAGCTTAGCTTTCCTGTAATTTTTGAAAAACCATTATAAAACAATAGTTTATCAAATTTAAAGGGCGGCGCGTCCCTGAAATTTAACCGCCAATCCTCTAGACACCGCGCCTTGCGGAAGCCATAAGAGTCGGGAGAAAATCAGTCCTGCGCAGCTTACAGCCTGGAAGAGAAATGTCTTACATCGTTCGATTTTTTACCTGGTGGAACAAGGCGACGCTATCAACTGGCCTTTGGACAATCCTCTATGGCGAGCGGGTCGGCGAGGATGAATTTGGCAATGTTTATTATCGACGTCGCGGTGGAAAAAAAGACGCAGCGCTCGGAATTGAAAGACGTTGGGTGATTTACAAGGGTTATTGCGAAGGTTCAGCAACGCCGCCAGGCTGGTATGGCTGGCTTCATCATACGGTGGATGTGCCGCCGACGGCTGAGACCTATGCGGCGAAGGATTGGGAATTACCGCATCAGCCAAATCTTACCGGAACGCCTCAGGCCTATCGTCCGCCTGGATCACAGCTTTCAACGGGCGAACGCACGCCAGCTGGCGGCGATTATGTTGCCTGGCGGCCAGAAGGCTGAAATTGCCCCGTCATCTCAGGCGCGGGGCCAGCGATCGTCCCTGCATTCGACCCCCGCGCGGTGAACTCATGAAGCACTCAATCAAATGCGCACTGGTGATGAGCTGTGCTTTTAGCGCATTTGCAGTTGGCGCGCATGCAGACCCTATTCAAAACCCAACGGCGACTTTTGCAGGTCTTGATAAGACAACAGGGCGCATTGTTAATTTTGACGTATCAATCGGCGAAACAGTTCAATTTGGCACTTTGCAGATTATCCCGCGCGTTTGTAACACCCGTCCTCAAACAGAGACGCCGCAGACAACGAGTTTTGTTGAAGTTGAAGAGTTGATTGCAAAGCCAACTCGTGAAACGCGCGCAGAAGATAAGGTTCAGCAACCTTCTGCAGAAGTAAAAGAGTCGAAGCGACTTTTTACTGGCTGGATGTTTGCTTCTAGTCCGGGCCTTCATGGCGTTGAGCATCCAGTTTATGACGTTTGGTTAGTGGACTGCAAAGGCGGTAAGGAAGTCGCTGCGCCAATTGCCGCCACTCCTGCGGATAATGCAGACGGCGTTGTCGCAACGCCAGTTGAAGAGAATAAGAAGAAAAAATCGCGGAAAGTGGAGCCGGCAGCGCCTGCGCCTGTTGAAACGCAGGCAATCGGCCCAGCTGATCAGCCTGTCGCGGCGCCTATGCAAACAGAAACAGCGCCTGCGCCAGCTGACGCAGCAGATCCTAATGCTGCTGGAAAGAAAAAGAAGAAATCAAAAACGCGCCAACAAGGCCAAGACTCTGCGCCGGCTCCAGCAGCGCCGGCGCCCAGCGGCGGTCTCTTGCCATTTTGATGAATGTTAAAAAATTTTATAATTTATGCGTCGTCTAAGGCGAGCGCGGCGAGCGCTTTAGCGCCGCTCACGGCAGATGTATTCGGCCAGACATGAAAATTCGCCTGAAGCGTCAGAGCGGCTTCTAACTTTACAAGATAAGCCTCACGGGGAATTTCAATTGCACCAAGCGAGGCGAGATGCGGGGTTATAAATTGTGTATCGAGCAGCTCAAATCCGCCCGCTTTTAATCGAGCGATTAAATGCGCGAGTGCGACTTTTGACGCGCCGCATTCATGATGAAACATGCTCTCGCCAAAAAATGCGCCTCTTAATCTAACTCCATAGAGGCCGCCAACCAGAGCGCTGTTGCGCCAGCATTCGACGCTATGCGCATAGCCCATTTCATGTAGTTCACAGTAAAGACGCAGGATATCTTTATTGATCCATGTTTTTTCACGGCCCAGGGCAGGGGCGGCGCAAGCCGCCATGACGGCTTGAAAATCCGTATCAATGCGCACCTCAAATCGATCGGATTTAATTACTTTTGCAAGCGATCGCGAGAGTTTGAAAGACTGAAGCGGAAAGATTGCGCGTGGATCTGGATCAACCCAAAAGAGCTCGTCATCTTCGGCGTTTTCCGCCATCGGAAAGAGGCCGATTGAATAAGCCCGCAGCAACAGATGGGGAGAGATAGGAAGAATTTTGCGCTGCGACATCTATCGCCTCACTGCGCGAGATCAAATTTGAGCGGCTGAGCTAAAAGCCAGGTTCAATTCCGCCAGTTGCTAGGAAATGTTCCAGCCAATGAATATCATAAAGACCATTTTGCACATCGCCATTGCGCACAAGCGTTCTAAAGAGCGGAAGCGTTGTATCAATTCCATCTACAATGAATTCATCCAATGACCGTCGCAGACGCATCAGCGCCTCAGTGCGATTGCGACCATGCACGATCAGTTTGCCAATGAGGGAATCGTAATTGGGTGGGATCGTATAGCCTTGATAGACAGCAGAATCGACACGCACGCCAACGCCCCCTGGAGGATGATAATAAGCAATGCGCCCAGGGGAGGGACGGAAGTTTAAAGGATGTTCAGCGTTAACGCGGCATTCGATTGCATGGCCATAAAACCAAATATCTTCTTGTTTTAAAGAAAGCGGCGATCCTGCGGCGACGCGGATCTGTTCACACACGAGGTCAACGCCGGTAATTGCTTCCGTGACAGGATGCTCGACCTGAATACGCGTGTTCATTTCAATAAAATAAAATTCGCCATTCTCATAAAGAAATTCGATTGTTCCGGCGCCGGCATATTGCATTTTTTGCATTGCCTTAGCGCAGATGTCGCCAATTTTCTGCCTCTGTGCATCATTCAAGGCCGGCGAGGGGCTTTCCTCAAAGATTTTTTGATGTCTGCGTTGTAGGGAGCAGTCGCGTTCGCCCAGATGAATCGCTTGACCTTTACCGTCGCCAAAAATTTGAATCTCAATATGTCGAGGTTTCTCTAAATATTTTTCAAGATAGACTGTGTCGTCTCCAAAAGCGGCTTTCGCTTCTGTACGCGCTGTCGAGACTGCGATTGCAAGATCATGGGCGTCGCGCGCGACTTTCATGCCGCGACCGCCGCCGCCAGATGCGGCTTTAACAAGAACTGGAAAGCCAATTTTTTCAGCGATTTTGAGCGCTTCTTTTTCGCTCCTGATAGCGCCTTCAGAACCAGGCACACACGGTATGCCAAGTTTTTTTGCCGTTAGTTTTGCTTCAATCTTATCGCCCATCAAGCGGATATGCTCTGATTTAGGACCGATAAAGGTAATATTGTGCTCTTCTAAAATTTCAGCAAAACGCGCATTTTCAGATAGGAACCCATAGCCTGGATGGACTGCGTCCGCGCCAGTAATTTCACATGCAGAAAGAAGCGCAGGAATATTAAGATAGGAATCTCTTGCTGCAGGCGGGCCGATGCAAACAGATTCATCGGCTAATTTGACATGCATGGCATCTGCGTCAGCTGTTGAATGAACAGCGACAGTTGAGATACCCAGCTCCTTTGCCGCACGCAGAATCCGAAGGGCAATTTCGCCGCGATTAGCGATCAGAATTTTGTCGAACATAGCGGCCTATTCGATCACGAGGAGCGGTTCGCCAAATTCAACCGGCTGACCGTCATCAACAAGGATGGCGACGATAATTCCCGATTTCGGCGCGCTAATATCGTTAAAGGTTTTCATGGCCTCAATAAGCAAAAGTTTATCGCCCACTGAGACGCGCGCGCCTATCTCGATAAAGGGTTTGGCGTCAGGGTTGGGTCGTAGATAGGCTGTGCCAACCATTGGCGACTTAACCGCATCCGCGTAGTCCGCCGGCGCAGGCTCAGTAGGCGCGGACGAGGGCGATTTCGCAGGGGGCAAAGCGGCTGGTGGCGCATTGTGATAATGGGCAGGGGCGATCGGCGCGGCGACGGGCGCGTAGGCGTATGGCGCGGGCGCGCCTTTAACCGCGCGAATGCGGAGATCGCCTTTTTCAACTTCAAATTCTGTTAAATCGCTATCGGCAACGAGTGAAGCGATTGCTTCAAGCAGAGTTGTATCAATGCCTGAGATGTTTTTTACCACGGGCGTTTTCCGTGGAGCGGGACGTGCTTTTTGAATTTTACGCGCCATTGATCATCTCTGCATGTTGTCAGCTGTTTGCGAAAATAGCCTCAAGCGCAAGGAGATAGGATTGCGGGCCAAAGCCAGCAATAATTCCGCGCACGGCAGGTGAGATATAAGAGTGATGTCTAAAACTTTCCCGCGCATAGACGTTTGAAAGATGCACTTCTATGACATTAGCTTGAGCGCCTTTAATGGCGTCATAGAGTGCAATCGACGTATGCGTGAACGCGCCTGCATTCAAGATAACAGGGGCGCCAATTGCGCCTGCCTCCTGGATCCAAGAAATGAGATCGCCTTCAATATTTGACTGTTTGAAGACCAAGGATGCGCCCTTAGCTGCGCACTTATCCTCCAACAGCTTGCGGATGTCTTCGAGGCTTGCGCTTCCATAAATCGCAGGTTCTCGCTTGCCGAGCAGATTTAGATTAGGGCCGTTGAGCACATGGACAGCTGTCATGATATTTCTAAACGGTCCTATATCCTGAGGGTCTCGATCAGATCGCTTTTCATAACCATATTGCCGGCTTAAAGAAAGCCCGCAATTCTGGCCTTAGCATTCTGATTTTCCGCATTTTCGAATGTTATCAAGCTTAGCTTTAAGCTCCGCATAAGGCACACCGCCAACAATGGCGTCTTGGCCAACGACCCATGCCGGGGTGCCGTCAAAACGCAGGGCTTCAGCCAGCATGCTGACTTCTTGAAGGGCGGCTGTTGTCTCGGGTTTTTTAAGATCTTCCTCAAGACGGCTCATATCTGCGCCAACTTCTTTCGCCACGGCTAAAGCTTGGGCCTTGGCGATGTGGCCTTTGACGGAGAGAAGCTTTTGATGGAACTCCCAGAATTTTTGGGGTGAGAGCTGCATCCGCGCCGCTGTCGCTACTTGTGCGGTTTCTTGAGAGTCTGTGCCTAAAATTGCGAAATCTTTTAACACAACGCGTAATTTTGGATCTGTTTCGATCAGTTTGGCGACAGACGCCAAGGCGCGTTTACAATAGCCGCAATTATAGTCAAAAAACTCGACTAAGGTTACGTCGCCATTTGGATTGCCCACCACAGCCTGATGCGGCGAGCGAAATAATTTTTCCTGATTGTCTAAAACGGCTTTTTGACGCGTTGCGTTTTCAGCAAGTTTTTGCCGCTTATCGAGCTCATCAATCGCCTCTTTCAGGACTTCAGGCTTTGACAATAAATAATCATGAATAATTTTCTCAATATCTGTCTTCTGTAGGGTAGTTTGCTCGGATGCCGCTTGTGCGCTTTTGAGCGGAAACAAATTACTTACGCCAGCCAGGAATAGAAAAACGGTAGAAGCGAAAACAAGGGGGAAGCGCATCTCATACTCCTTTTGGCCCTAGGCTGTTTATTCTCTTTTGTGGGCTGTCTTATAAATTATCAATCGGTTGAGCCGCTGCTTAGCCGTCTTCTTGATAAAGAAGCATTAATGCGCCCAACATCACGCCAACGATTGCTGGCGACCAGGCGGCGACCGAAGGGCTTATTAAGGCGGCGCTTCCTAAGTCCGACAGAACCTTTGTCGCGATATAGAGCACGAAGCCAGCTACCACGCCATAGGCGAGCGTTTGTGTCACGCCGCCCATACGTGAAAAGCGCATAGAAAAGGAAGCCGCCACAAGCACCATCGCCACAAGTAAAAGCGGCCGCGCCAACAGGTTTTGGTAATGGAGCCAATAACCCGTGGCGTCCAAACCCGCATCCGCCGTTTCTTGAGCTACGGTCGTTAAACTCCAAAATGCCGTCGATTGCGGCGGTATGCTTGCGGCTGCAGATTGTTCCGGCGTTAGGCTCGTCGCCAACATATAAGTTTTAACGCTGCGGGTCTCTTCTCCCGGCGCGCTAATAACGGCATCGCTTAAAACCCACACGCCGGGATCTAATCGCGCACGGCTTGCAACAACGCGTTCGGTAAAACCGCCCGTGGCGGAGTAGATATTGACGTTAACTTCGAAAAGATCAGTTCCCTTATTGGCGGAGCCGCTTGCATGGATCACTGCAAGACCATCAACGCCATGTTGACGCAACCACACGCCATGATCGATGCGCACACTGCCTGGGACGCCAAAAAGTTCGAGCTCCATTTGGTCAGCATGCTGCTTAAGGGAAGCGGATAAGGGATTGTAAATTGTGATGGAGATGACGCCAATGAGAAAGGCCGTCATGACAGGCGCAAAAAGAAATTGCCATACAGACATTCCAGCAGCGCGCGCAACAATGAGTTCAAGTTTGCGCGTCAAATCAACGAATGCCGTCATAGATCCAAAAAGAACTGCGAAAACGAGAATATTTTCTGCAGCTGCAGGTACTTTCATCAGCGTTAACATCGCGACTGTCTTTGCCGTGACTTGCGGATTGTCGCTCGCGCGTCGAAGCATTTCGACGAAGACAACGACAAACATCAGACAAAAGATTGTAAAGAAAATCGAGAGGATTGTTTTCGTGAAACGCGCAGCGAGATAGCGCGTGATGGTTGCGCCAATCATGAAAGCCTCGCCTGGCGTTCAGGAATGAAGGGGGGGCGGCTCGAACGCTGCGCAAGTGTTATCGGCTCTATCACAATAGCCCTTTGAGGGGGGATCGCGGCTATTTCGCGGCGTCATTGACCCACTGACGCTGCCAGGATATTGCGCCCTAAATATCCCAGAGCCGCCCATATGGGCGTAAAAACCCTCATGAGGCGAAAATGACATTCAACGTCACAATTAAAACAGTCTCATTTGATGAGGCGGGGGCGCAGCTACGGGGATCAGAAGACCTTGAAAAGCCAGTGACTTTGGTTGCATTTAGTGGCGCGGAGCTGGCTCTTGCGGCTTCCGTCAAGCCCCTGTTGGAAAGCGCCCAAGCGCAGATCGCTCGAGCGGCGAAGGCGGCAAAGTTTAAAGGTAAAGCCGGGTCAAGCCTTGAGATTCTCGCCCCCGTCGGTCTCGCAGCGGCGAGATTAGTGCTCATTGGCGTGGATACTGGATCTGAGGAGACGGAATCTAAATCGAGCGCAAAATCGCCTTCGGAGGAGTTTTTGAACCTGGGCGGAAAAACGGCTGGCCGCTTGCCGCAAGCTGGAGCTGCGCTCGTTCTTTTTGATTTTCCCAATCGACCAAGCGATTTATCTGCTGCAGCGGCGCAATTTGCTCTTGGCGCTTGGCTGAGAGCGTATCGTTTTGATCAGTATAAAACAAAAAAGGCTGAGGAAGCTGAGGCGGAGGGGCTCATTGAGCTCTCGCTCGCTTTAACAGATCCGACTTCAGCAAGAGGTGAGATTGACGAAATCGCCTCCTTAGCCGAGGCGGTTATTCTTTCGCGCAATCTTGTCAATGAACCAGCGAATGTTCTTTCGCCTGATGAATTTGCGCGTCGGGCTTCAGAATTAATGAAGTTGGGCGTTGAAGTAGAAATACTCGATGAGCGCGCAATGGCGGAATTGGGCATGCGCGCCTTGCTGGGCGTCGGACAAGGCTCAGAGGCAGAAAGCAAATTAGTTATCTTGCGTTGGAATGGCGGAGCGAGCGGAGCGCCGCCAATTGCTTTTGTTGGCAAGGGCGTCGTCTTTGATACGGGCGGAATTTCGATAAAGCCCGGAGCCTCGATGGAGGATATGAAGGGCGATATGGCGGGAGCTGCAGCCGTGACGGGGGCGCTTTATGCAATTGCTGGAAGGAAAGCGAAGGCTAATGTCATTGGCGTGCTCGGACTTGTAGAAAATATGCCTGATGGCAAAGCGCAACGACCAGGGGATATTGTAAAATCCATGTCTGGTCAGACAATCGAAATCATCAATACAGATGCTGAAGGTCGTCTCGTTTTGGCTGATGCGCTCACTTATGTCATCGATAAATATAAGCCAGAAGCAATTATTGATTTAGCAACGCTGACAGGCGCAATTTTGATCGCGCTTGGCCAAGAATATGGCGGGCTATTTTCCAATAATGATGAATTGTCTGATCGGCTGACAAAAACTGGCTTGGCGACAGGAGAAAAACTGTGGCGTCTGCCGATGGGGCCGGTTTACGATAAAATGATTGATTCAAAATTTGCAGATATGAAAAATACCGGCGGTCGCCATGCAGGCTCGATTACAGCAGCGCAATTTATCCTAAGATTTGTTGGTAAGACGCCTTGGGCGCATCTTGATATTGCGGGTACAGGAATGGGCTCGCCGACAAGCGATATCAACACCAGTTGGGGCGCTGGATGGGGCGTCAGGCTGCTTGATCGGCTTGTGCGTGATTATTATGAAAATAAGTGAGAGTCCCGATAACGCTTCTGCGATGGATTAAGCAATCGTGGAAGTTGCTTTTTATCATTTGAGTAAAGCGCGCATGGAGCAGGCTTTGCCAGTTCTCCTTGAGCGCACGCTTTCTAAAGGATGGCGGGCAGTCGTTCAAACGAACAATGACGCGCGTGTGGCTAAACTCAATCAAGATCTGTGGGCCTATAAGCCGGAGAGTTTTTTGCCCCATGGCGTAAAAGGAGATCCAGATCTTGGATCTCTGCCAATTTATTTAACCGCCACAAATGATAATCCCAACACTGCAGATGTGCGGTTCTTTATTGATGGGGTTGAGATGGGGGGCGTTCTAAACAGCGCTTCAGCCCCAAAAGAGCGAGCTATTTTGCTCTTTGACGGGGGCAATGAGGATGAATTGACGGCTGCGCGCGATCAGTGGCGGGCGTTAAAAGATGCCGGCTTCGACCTGGTCTATTATCAGCAAAGCGACCAAGGGAATTGGCTTGAAAAGCATAGATCGGTTAAATCTACGTCTTAGTTACTTTAAATCCTTTAAAATAATTTCCGCGCCAAGGTTTTTCTCGTTATCATGGGGTGTTAGAGATCAAAAGCCTGTTATGGATCGAAGAGATTTTTTCGTCTCTTGTCTTTTTTTAAAATCAGTCCCTCCAAGACGAACTAGGGTAGAAGGGCGCTAACTCTTTCTCTTGGCTTACTCAAAACAGAAACTTTGAGATCCACCGATGGTCAATCCTAAATCCTCAAAGGAAAAAAATCCGCCTTCGCGTGACGGGAACGCTACTCCTGAAAAGAGTTTACCAGAAATGATGGTGAGCGATTTAGAGGGGCGAGGGGTCGCTTGGGCAGGCTTAAATCTTGAGCGTCAATTATTATTATGGAGTCTAACGCTTTTTTTTCTTGGCGCTATTTTATATTTCCTTAGTCCGGTGTTAGCTCCCTTTGTTGCAGGAACGGCGCTGGGCTATTTATTAGATCCTGTTGCAGATCGGTTGCAAAAATTTGGACTTTCACGTTTAAGCGCAGCCCTTTTGCTCTTGGTGGTGTTTATCGCGGTTGTTGTGACGGCGACACTTGTTTTATTTCCAATTCTGTCTCGCCAATTAGCCGGGTTGATTACGGCGATGCCAGGATATCTGCAAACGCTTCAAGGTCTTATTAGTGATTGGCATGAGCGATTTACGAGTGATTATTTTAGTGAATTTTTAGAAAAAATGGGGCTCAGCGGCGCTGCATCGTCATTTGATGCGCAAAAATATATCAATGAATTAATAGATCAGGCGACTAATGTTGCTGGAGAGTTTTTAAAATCTCTGATCTGGCGCGGTTACGCTTTGATCAATGTTGTCTCCTTAATCGTGATTACGCCAGTCGTTGCCTTCTATATGCTCTTAGATTGGGATGACATGATATCGGTGATTGATAATCTTGTTCCCCCACGCCACCGAGCGGATGTGCGACTGCTAGCTTGCGACATTGATCGCGCGCTTGCAGGATTTGTCCGCGGTCAGTCTCTGGTTTGTCTCTTTTTAGGCGTTTGGTATGCAATCGGATTATCGAGTATTGGGCTAAACTTTGGTTTTTTGATTGGTGTTATTGCGGGCTGTTTGAGTTTTATTCCCTATGTCGGATCAATTACCGCTTTCGTTTTTTCTATCATCATCGCAATCGTTCAGGGCTGGCCGCATATTCATCTCGCTGTAGAGGCGATCGCGCTGGTAACGATTGGCCTGATCATGGATGGCTATGTGCTTTCGCCCAGACTCGTTGGAGCCTCAGTTGGGTTGCATCCTGTCTGGATTATGTTCGCCTTGCTGGCTTTTGGCGCTTTATTTGGGTTTACTGGTCTGATTGTCGCTGTGCCAACGGCTGCAGCGATTGGCGCCGTGATGCGTTTTTTGGCGCGACGCTATCGTGCAAGCGGTCTCTTTCGCGGACACGAAGAGGCGCAGTCAGGGACAAAGAGTCTATGAGCGGGCAATCGTCTGAAACGAGCGCGCAACTGCCGCTTGATTTGCCTATCACGCCGCGTCTTGGTCGAGATGATTTCTTGGCTGCCCCTGCAAATTTATCCGCGCTCACCATGCTGGAGGAATGGCCCAATTGGCCTAATCGCATGGTCAGTATTTATGGGCCGCCTGGGAGTGGAAAAAGTCATTTACTCGCGATTTGGGCGGCGCAGTCCCAAGCGCAAATTTATACTGGCGCTGCGCTCCCCTCCCTCGAAGAGCTTTTAAGCAGAAATTTGACCGCCATCGGAATTGATGATGTCGATCAGCTGAAAGATGAGACAGCGCTCTTTCACCTTCTTAATTTTGCAAATGAGCACCAAGTCTTCGTTGTGATGACCGCCCGGCGCTTACTGCGCAGTGATGAGGTGACTTTGCCTGATCTTTTGTCGCGGCTGCGGCTTGCGCTTTCATTGGAGATCAGCGCTCCAGATGAGGCCTTAGTTCGGGCAGTTCTTGAGAAGCTATTTAAGGACCGTCAATTGATCGTTGACGCGCCAGCGCTGGATTATGCGGCTTTGAGGCTGGATCGCTCGCTTGAGGCTGTTCGGGCCTTTGTCACGGCGATTGATCGGGCCGCCCTAGCGCAGGGACGCCCCATAACCCGGGCTTTAGCGGCCGAAATCATGGCCAATTGGCTTCCTGACGCAGATTGGGGAGAGGATTAAGCCTGTTTAGCTTTGACTATGACACGCAAGCGGATCTTATGGCATCATGTAAGAAACAGCAGGATGCAGGATGAGCCAAGTATTAAGCGCGCAGGATGGTCATGGCGGATCGGAGATGGAAGCCGCCGGCATTGAGGTTATGGATCCGGCAGGCGAGATTTTAAAGCGCCCAGAGGAGCTAATTACTTCGCCGCAGAGATTTATCAATCGCGAGCTTTCCTGGCTCGAGTTCAACCGACGCGTTCTTCAGGAAGCCTCTAATCGAAATCATCCGCTGCTTGAACAACTGCGTTTCTTATCAATTTCCGCTAATAATCTCGATGAGTTCTTTATGGTTCGCGTAGCAGGTCTTCGCGGACAAATGCGTTCAGGCATGACGACGCTGTCTGAAGACGGTCTGACGCCTGCAGAGCAGGTTGCTAAAATCACCGAAAGATCTGCTCTGCTCACAAATGAGCAGTTGCGCCGTTGGCGCGAATTGCGCCGCGAATTAGCTGAGGTTGGAGTAATTATTGTAGAGCCTTCAGATCTGTCAAAAGAAGATCATGAGTGGCTTGAGGAGCATTTTCTAAGCAGAATTTTTCCCGTTGTAACACCCCTTGCTGTTGATCCTGCCCATCCTTTTCCCTTCATTCCAAATCTGGGCTTTACACTTGCTTTAGAATTGGTCCGCCCGGGCGACCGCAAAACTTTGCAAGCTCTAGTTCGTTTGCCAGCAAAAATTGAGCGCTTTGTCCATTTGCCAAGTCTTCAGGGCGGGCGTGAGCGTTTCATGCCGCTTGAAACTGTCATTGCGATGAACGCACAACGCCTTTTCCCAGGCTATCTCCTGCGCGGTCAGGGTATGTTTCGGGTTATTCGCGATAGCGATCTTGAAGTTGAGGAGGAGGCTGAGGATCTCGTTCTTTTATTCGAGACAGCGTTAAAGCGTCGGCGCCGCGGATCAGTTATTCGCCTTGAGGTCGCCGCAGATATGCCTGAGACTCTGCGCGCGCTGGTAGCAGATGAACTGGACGTTGGGCCAAATGAAATTTTTGAATTTGACGGGATGCTGGCGCTCAATGATTTATCTGAGCTCGTTGCATTAGACCGACCGGATTTGAAATTTAAGCCCTATAATCCAAGATTTCCTGAGCGCGTTCGCGATAATGGCGGCGATTGTTTTCTTGCAATAAAACAAAAAGACTTGGCGGTGCATCACCCTTATGAGTCTTTCGATGTCGTTGTACAGTTTCTCCAACAAGCTGCGCGAGATCCTAATGTTATCGCGATAAAACAAACGCTTTATCGCACATCAAATAATAGTCCGATTGTGCGTGCACTCGTTGAGGCGGCAGAAGCTGGAAAATCTGTAACTGCGCTTGTTGAACTTAAAGCGCGCTTTGATGAAGAAGCTAATATTCGTTGGGCGCGAGATTTGGAGCGCGCTGGCGCACAAGTTGTCTTTGGATTCATTGAACTTAAGACTCACGCTAAACTCTCGCTTGTTGTGCGTCGCGAAGGACCTGGTCTTGTTACCTATTGTCACGTTGGCACAGGAAATTATCATCCTGTAACGGCGCGCATTTATACCGATATTTCCGTCTTCACGGCTGATCCTGTGATTGGTCGCGATGTTTCTAGAATTTTTAATTATATTACGGGCTATGCTGAGCCGGCCGGATTAGAGCGGATGACGGTTTCACCCATTTCGCTAAAGAAGCGCCTGCTCGAACATATTCAGCAAGAGATTGACTACGTTGGGCAGGGTAAGGTTGGCGCAATCTGGGCCAAGTGCAATGCGCTTGTTGATCCTGAAATTATTGACGCGCTTTATGCCGCCTCAAGAGCAGGTGTGCAGATTGATCTGATTGTAAGAGGCATCTGTTGTCTGCGCCCTGGCGTACCGGGGCTTTCTGAGAATATTCGCGTGAAATCAATTGTTGGACGTTTTCTTGAACATGCGCGCGTCTATGCATTTGGCGGAGGCCATAAATTACCCCATTCAAAAGCGCATGTTTATATCTCTTCAGCTGATTTAATGCCGCGTAATTTAGATCGGCGCGTCGAGTCGCTCTTGCCAATTGTTAATCCCACAGTTCATCAACAATTGCTTGATCAAATTATGGTCGCTAATCTGATCGATAACGAACAAAGCTATCGGGTCTTGCCGGATGGTTCTTCTCAGCGCATCACGCCGCAGGAAGGAGAAGAACCTTTCAATGCGCATAAATATTTTATGACCAATCCGAGTCTCTCAGGCCGCGGAAAATCCTTAAAAGATTGGCGTCCTCGATCTCTTGTGAAGCGTTCAAAGAATGCTTGAGACGCTCTTTTTTAACAGGCGTTCCGCAGCCAAAGCGGAACCTGTTGCGATTATCGATATTGGCTCAAATTCTGTTCGTTTAGTTGTGTATCAATCGCTTTCACGCGCACCTACGCCCATCTTCAACGAAAAGGTCATGTGCGGGCTGGGAAAGGGCGTTGTAACTTCTGGCCGCTTGCCGGAAGAGGGGGTTGAGAAAGCCCTTAAAGCCCTGCGCCGGTATCGTGCGCTCGTTGAGATGATGGGTGTCGTCGACATCGAGGTGATTGCGACAGCAGCTGTGCGAGACGCGTCAAATGGGCCCGCATTTCTCTCTGCGGCAGAAACGGCTATTCGAAAAGAAATTAAACTCCTTTCTGGCCGGCGTGAGGCAGAACTATCTGCACTTGGCGTGGTCTCAGCGATTCATAAGCCTAATGGGATTGTCGGCGATTTAGGCGGCGGCTCGCTCGAGCTTATTGATGTGGACGACGAAACCTTAGGCAAGGGGGTAACCTTGCCGCTTGGCGGCCTTGCTTTAATGGACGCTTCAAAGCGATCAATTCGCGAAGCTATGAAAATTGCTCGTAAAGAGATCGCAGATGCAAAGCCGCTTGATCAGCTTAAAGGGCGTTCTTTTTACGCAGTTGGTGGAACGTGGCGCGCATTAGCAAAACTCCATATGCGACAAAGAAATTATCCGCTTGGCGTGATGCATAATTACCGCATTCAGACCAATGAAGCGGCAGATTTCGCCGAACTTGTAGAGCGTCTGGATAGCGAGGCGATCGGAGATATTAATGTTGTGTCCTCAGCGCGTCGGCCTCTTTTGGCTTATGGGGCGATTGTCTTAGATGAGATCATTCATCGCGCTAAACCCAAAGACATTATTATCTCGGCCGCAGGCGTGCGTGAGGGCATGCTTTATGATCGTTTATCTGTAAAAGAACGCGCCATAGACCCGCTCATTGCAGCATCACGGGATCTTGAAGCGCTTTTTGCGCGCGCGCCAGGATATGGCGACGAACTCATTGAATGGGTAGATGATTTTATGGCTTCTGGGTCGATTGATGAAACAGAAGAAGAAATTCGCTTAAGACGTGCTGCTTGTCTCTTATCTGATATCGCTTGGCGATCTCATCCAGAATATCGCGCGCAACGGGCGCTCAATGTCGTTACGCAGGGTCAATTTGTTGCAATTGATCATCCAAGTCGCGCATTTCTGACCTTAGCGATCGTTCTACGTCACGATGGACCCGATGGTGGAGATGCAATTGCTTCAATGCGCAGCTTATTAACAACACGACTTTTTGTTCGGGCGCGCATTTTAGGCGCTGTTATGCGTGTTGGTTATTTACTCTCTGCTTCAATGCCAGGAATATTGCCGCATACAAAATTATCGACAAATATGGATTGTCTAAATTTGAGTATACCTAAACAATTTTCTGATCTCATTAGTGATCGATTTGTTAATCGCTTAAAGGCTTTAGGCAGACTAATTGGATCAGAGACGCAGATAAATATTTTGAGCTGACTAATACTTATTCAAGGATATTAAATGATAAAAATTACAGCCGATGCAAGAGCGATAGAGCGCTTTCATAAATTTTAAAATTCTCAATATACATATTTTACGTGCTATAGAATCTTATCACTGCGCTTGTGATACATAAATGACATTAGAGACTTAGGTTAGCGCGAGAGGCTTAGGGTAAAGGCCTTTGGATCGTCACTTTGTCAAATGTGGCGGAGGGGGCGTCTTCCCATTTAATTCTCAACAACATTGTATTATAATGATATTCTAGATTATGGAATGTTTCTACCCATACAATGGCCCATACATAAAGGCCGATCCTGAACGGGTAGGGGCGATCAAGCGCGGACGTTCACCACACAATAATGCGTAATTGAGGCTCTCACAATGGACGCTGAAAATTCAATCCAGAAGCAGCGGGGTAGGCCCTTTACAAAAGGCCAGAGTGGTAATCCTGCGGGAAAGCCAAAGGGCGTCAGAAATCGTTCCACATTGGCCGCAGAAGCGCTTCTAGACGGGGAAGCAGAACAACTCACCAGGAAGGCCATTGAACTTGCATTGGCGGGCGACACGATCGCGCTGAAGCTTTGTCTTGAACGGATCTTACCCCCACGAAAAGACAGAGCGGTGATGTTTTCGCTTCCAGGGTTGAAGAATGCGGATCGGGCCTCATCAATTACAGCAATTCTTGAGGCGGTCTCTCAAGGGAGCATTACGCCTGGTGAAGCAGAGATGGTTGTGAAGCTGTTAGATATGCGAGACAGAGCAGGGGGGGCGCAAGATCCTCAGATCAATAGGCTCGTTCTCTCTCCGGCATTTATTGCGCCTTCATTGGATGGAGAGTTAATGTCTGAACGAAAGCAGGTTTGTTAAATCTTCTGGTTTTAAAATTTGCCCCCGGGGGACCGGCCTGAAATGGCTTTTCTATAATGCTTTTCAGAAGTGAACTTTTTGTGAGTGATGGAAAAGATGGTGGATCTATTTGTGGATTTGAAAATTGGGGATTATTTGTAGCGCCACAAGAGGATTTCGTAGCGGTAAATGTAGCAGTTGTTATTCAATAATATCAATTATGTAGCTGCGTAGCGACTGCTAACATAAGCAGCTCTACAATTATTGACTAAATAAAGCCGCAAACTAACATGAAATAACATATGAAGTGTTTTATGTCTCATCGGCAAGAGGCTAAATGAAAAAGACCGCCACAATCGCTCTAGTTTCTGGGGTCACATTAATAATACCTCATGTAGTAGTTGCCGATGAGAAACAACTTGAAAAACGTTTAGAAGTTATTGAAGCTAAAATGGCGCAAATGGATGCCATCAAGGAAGAAAACAAGCAACTCAAAGCGAGGCTGAAGAAGGCAGAAGAGAGGCTGGAGAAAGCTACGGCCCAGAAGTTAGAAAAAGTTGCCCCAGCAATGACTGTTTCGCGAGCAATTACTCCAGAGTCTATAGACCTTAACTTATCAAATATAAAACAAACAGGAAGCTCGGACATTTCGAAAAACAATTGGTCTGGTGTTTATGCGGGGATTAACGCCGGTTATGGGAAAAACAGCGTAAACTACAGATTCGAAGGCAATCGTTTCGGAAATTATACCAGCTTTTCACAAAATATATTGAGCGGGGTTAACGAATTTAGTGGTCCCGTAGCTGGTGGCGTTGTTGGATATAATTATCAATTCGCTAATAATTTTATTCTTGGTATTGAGTCAGATTTTGATTACGCCGATATCACCAATGGCCTTAATTCGGCAACTACCGCTACAGTTTATGCTACCAGCATAAACAATTTTGGCTCATCGTGGAAACGTGTGGGCAAATTATTGAGGCGTCATGTTATAACCGATTGAATCTAAGTCAACTATTGATATTGACGCGGACATTAAATCTGTCACGATTTGCTGATGGAAAAATCGCTCCCCAATACGTCTATTTTTGATGCTTATTGCTTTCCAGG
>SXGU01074600.1_pt1 | contig 22063 bp, 13 predicted proteins | sample 3174531 | NCBI WGS metagenome assembly SXGU01 (sample SAMN11356863, study PRJNA531348) | freshwater metagenome | isolation source: freshwater sample F1-140 | place: China: Fuxian Lake, Yuxi | collected 2017-12-25 | reverse complement strand
GTTGATTTAGTGGTAATCGATTCAGTAGCAGCTTTAACACCAAAAGCAGAAATTGAAGGAGAAATGGGTGATAGTAGAATGGGCTTACAAGCGCGTTTAATGAGTCAGGCATTACGTAAATTAACTGGTACGATTAATAAAACTGGATGTTGCTGTATTTTCATCAACCAATTACGTGAGAAAATAGGAGTTATGTTCGGTAATCCTGAAACAACTACTGGTGGTAATGCTTTAAAGTTCTATGCTTCTGTTCGCTTAGATGTAAGACGTGTTGGTGCTATTAAAAGTGGTGAGGATGTAACTGGTAATAGAACCGCGGTTAAAGTTGTAAAAAACAAAATGGCTCCTCCTTTTACAAAGGTTGAATTTGATTTAATGTACGGAGAAGGAATCTCAGCAGAGGGAGATCTTTTAGATCTTGCTGTTGCTGCAGAGTTTATAGATAAGTCTGGTGCATGGTTTAGTTATAATGGCGAACGTATGGGACAAGGTCGAGATCAAGCAAAACAATTTTTGAGAGATCGTCCTGAAGTGATGAAAGATCTTCGTGAGAAAATTCTAGCATCAAAAGGTATTGGAAAATTACTAATGACGAATGATCCAGAGAATGCTGCTCTAGCAGAGGACGAAGTTATTACCGAAGATGGTGAAATCGTTTCAGCAAAAAATAAATCTAAAAAATCTTCTAAACATTAGTATAAAACACCCTACTGAACTTTTTTTTCAGTAGGGTGTTTAATTATAATAGGGCTATAAAAAATATGCCTATAAAATTCAACTAATAGTTAAACTCAAATTTTTCACTTATACTGTCATCAAAAACATCAACAGTGATTATAAAATTAGTAACTTCAGGTCTATTTAAGATACATAAATAATCAATAATTATATTTTGTGAATTTAGAGTTCCAGTTTTATTTTGGCAAAGACTATTGTGTTGAGTATCAGTAATACTTAAATTATAATTATAGTCATTTGTTGAATCATGTGAAGGAATTATATATCCAAGAAGTTTTAATTCTGAAGATGAACTCCGCACCAATGACATATCAGAATAATAGTTAGGCTTAGAAGAATAATTATAATTAAAAAAAGATAAATCATTATTTTGAAGTAAAACGCTATTTTCAGAATAGTAGTATTTTTTACCACCGCAATTATTATATAATGAAAATAATAATATTTGAGAAGTTATTAAAAATATTTTTATTAATTTTCTTTTCATAAAATTCCTATATGTTACTCGAGACCATTTAAATAATTAGAAATTTTTTGTATATCTGTTGGAGTTAAGTTAAGTAACTGTGTTTGCTCTTGCATTCTTGTTACAGTAGTTAGGGCTTCAGAAATTTTTGAGCTTGAAGGTGCTGAAAAAGTTTCTAAAAATATTGTCTTTGAACCATGACAATTTAGAGTACAGTTATCCGAGTATAATTGAGAACCAGTTTTTTTAGAATTTTCAGTTATAGGTGAATTATTATAATTACTTGAGTTTTTCCTTAATAATTGATTAGGTTCTGCTTTAATTTCAATTGGGCCATAAATTATTTGGACTTTATACGGATCTGAAATAATAAATTTTAATTTAACATAGCCTTCATTAAGACATCTTAAAATAAAAATTTCGGAATAAAAAGGATCTTGCATTAATTGACAATCTTTAGCAGTACTATCTTCCTTTAAAATTAATGCATCTATTTTTGTGAGTATAAATAATTTGGATGTATTATATAATTGTAATGGAATATTTATACCAACTTTTAAAAAGTCATTTGAAACTAAAGTTCTAACTTTGATATCACTTGATTGAGACCAAACTGTTTCAACTAATAAAATTGAAAAAATAATTACTAGAATATAATTATATTTCATCATATGACCTGCCATTGAGATGATATACAGTAACTATAAATTGAAAGCTTCCAACCAATTAAATTTGAAGTTGATTGGTTCATTTCTAAAATTATGTTATTAAAAAAATCGTTATTTGGAAGTGGCTTATTACGATAAAACATTTTATGAAGAATAATTAAATTATTAATATTTATTTCTGGAGGTGTAGTTGTTGTAGAGCCAGATTTAATTTTATTCATAATATATAATAATGTCTTATTATTTTTATCAATTAAGTCTGTGCAAAGTTGAATCATATAACCTTGTCTCGCACTTTGGGGAGGAGCCACAAGATCTATTTTAGTTTGAGTTTCAGAACAAGTTTTACCACTTCCTTTATAACTTTCATATTCTGAACAGGGGCCACCAAAATAATTTGGATTATTTGTAACAATTTCATTTACTTTAGAATTTGAATCTGGACCAAAAATTTCTAATATTATTGCCTTAATATAGTTTTTATCGGCAAGCTGTAACTGAAAACTAAAATTTTCTTCAACATTTTTTTGCGTTGGAGGATGATTTGTTGTCCAGATATCAGATTCTTGAACAATATTTGCATAATCCTCGATTAAATTATCAGGATTTTCCTTTGAAGAAATATCTAGAGTTTGATTTTTTTCAAATCTATTACAGTTTTGAAATATTCCGAAAAGTAATATGTTTAAAATAATTATAGTTAGAGTAGGCTTAAGCCACATTCTGTCCTCCTGATTTAATTGGAGTCCAAATTCCATTTTCTGCTGATTGAAACAAAGAGTAGCCATTTGCAACTACATCTTCAGATTTAGTCATTGCACTTATGGATTTAGCTATATCATTAACACGAATAGGTCTTTTAACTCCATCCTCAAATATCCAATTAGAAGCCACTCCCCAAGTTCCAGTGTATATACCTGCATTTGAATTTATATTTAAATTCCCAATGTGTTGAAGTTCATTAAACATACCCGAAATCAATGTAACATTACTGCCGTTTACTCCATGATCGGAACCAGAGAAATCAGTTCTAGGACTTCGATTAAATTCAGACGAAATATGAATAATAGTATTATTAAATATTTTTTCTAATTTTAATTTATTTACCAATTCTGTAATTCCAGCAAGTAGTCCTCGAAAATAAATAGTGTTCGAAATAATATTTACTAGAGCTCCAGTATCATGTTGATCAACAGGTATATTTGAAATTGAATAATCTGAGCCATTAATAGGATATTTTAGCACTACACTACATAAGGCGCCTGTTGTTAAAGATAAATCTATTACTGAAGTTAAACCAGAAATCATTAGTATTTCTGTTAATGCAAAGGCTTTAGCAAAATAAGTACTTCTAGTTAATGTTGATCCTTTGGGTTGAATTGGAAAAAGATCTCGCAAATCGGAATGAGTAGATAAAACATTTTTTGCAATAAAATATTTTTTATCTTCTGATGAATTATAAGGAACTGCATTATCAAAAACTCCAGCAAGTTTTTTGTCACCCTTTTCAGGTTCAATATTTTTACTAATTAATGTTAAATACCTCTGGTAAGTTGGATCCCATAAATTAGCAAGAGAATTAATATTTAATGAAATTAAATTCTCTGCAGATTCATAAGTATTTCTCATTGCATTTTTGGAAATTTTTAATGAATTAGTGTAGGTATCTATTTGATCTAAAAATTTATTTACTGAAGTTTGCGCCGCTGGAGTTCGAAAAGAAATTGTATCTGATAATGTTAAGAAAGGTTTTATAACTTCACTAATTGGGTTTACTAAATTGGCGGAACTAAAAATACTTCCTAAACCAGACTTACTTTTAAAAGCAACTGCTGTAGAAGAAGATCCTAAACCAAAATCAATTGCGGAAATTGGGCTTTGTTTTTTATCAGCAATGACACCGGCAATAGACTTTCCACCTATAATTGGAGCTAATTGTCGAGCATTAGACACTACGTGATTATTAATTTCCATATCTACACCACGAATAAATGTTGTGTGAGGAAGAATTGATGTAAAGTCAATTGAATCACCCATATTCCAGATTGGTGGCAAATAAATAGTTTTATTTTGAGAAACTTGATATGGAACATTGTGATAAACTGGATTGGCTGTTTTATTAACTGAATCAATTTCGATAGCATTACCAAATCCACCTGGAATAAATTTATCATTACTGCCATTAGGAGTTAGCAATAAATCAAACATCCATCTTGCAGGAGCATTGGGTAAATTCATATAAATGTATTTTAAACTATTAGGACTCAAATTATTTGCAAAGGCTTTATTAAATGATCCGCTAATCAATGTTGAAATCATTTGAGAAGAGAGACCAAATCCAGCTAGAGTTTGAATTGAATTTATTAAAAATTCGCGGCGATTTTTAAATTGACTCATGGAGAATTCTCCTCTGTTTTGTAATTTCGACTTTGAAATGCTTTTGATTTAAATATTTTTACAATGAGTTCCTTAGTGCTTTGTTGACTGCTATTTTTAAGTTCATTTCCTAATTTACTTACAAAATCCAAATGTTGTTGTTCTAAAGGAGTTTTTGCAATAGAACCTAATTGAACGTCAATTCCTGTAAAATACTTATAATATTTTTTTGCTGTACAAGTATAGAAATCATCTTGCTGAGATAAGATTTTTCCAACATCTTCAAAACTTGTAATATTGGCTCTAACCCTTGAACCAGAGAAAGTACGAAAATCTAGAGTACCAGCTGGAGGTGAAAATGCAAAATCAGTTGAGCTTGGATCAGAAGGTAACTTTTGTCTTGCAAAAAATTGTGCTCCAATCGGAGATGGATCTTGTGCCATTGGAATAGGGGTGCTGGTTGGCTTTAAAAAACTGCCAGTAAAAGATGAATTAGAAATGAAAATATAATTTCGTTGCATCATTGCAAATTCATCGATAGTAGCATGACATTGCATACAACTTCTATTGCGCTGAAATGGGTATATGGAATTCGGGTAAACAATAACATCTTGAGGACTTAAAATTGGAAGCTGGTAACATAACAAATCTTCAAAAACTCGTGATGCAAATCTTCTATCAATTATATCATACCCTTTGGCCTTAGAACCTCGATTTAAATTTGAATTCTTAAATGCATATACATTACTCCCTAATATCCCACCACCATCATGTTTATGTATGTCAATATTGTAATTAAAACCACCTAATGGATTTAACAAATTGATATCAATTTTTGAATTATTTGAAAGAGGAAATAATAATCTTGGAATGATCAAAGGTGGTTGATCAGTTATTCCAATAAGATCACCAAATTGTGAAATATTTTCGTTTGGAACATCAATATAATCATAATTTCGTCCATCAATTGTTGCATCTTTAATTTTTACTAAGCTCATATCTTTTATAAAAGAAACTCGAAGCAAAATATCTAAATCAGAACGGGTAACTCCAATAATATTATTTGGGTATGAGAAAAAAGTTCGAACTTGATAATGGGATTTAGTTAATAAATCAGGGCGTGATCGAATGGACTTTAAAGATTTATTGTATAGTAAAACTGAGTCAACTCTTGTATTAGGTCTAAATAGGGCACGTGTCCAATAGTTTGCAGGCTCATCAACATCATATAATAATTTTTGAATAGGAGAATCATCTAGAATAACTTTAGAGGAAAACCATGAATTATGTAATAATTGAAAAGTTTTTAAAATTTCTTTTGCTTCTTCTCCATTTTTATTTTGAATTTGGTCAGTTGTTGAATCAAATTCAGCCAAATTTAATAAATTTTCACATGCATTCTCTGCATCCTGGATAGGCTTAGAAGAAAGACCAATTAATACTGAATTATCTTGAGGAACTGGTTTATTTAAAAGTTTTGCATAACATCTTTCATAAATTTCAGGAGCACTCATCTGATCCAATTCAATATCAATAGTTTTTGAATTTAAACTTATGAATAAAAAAATTATTATTAAATGTTTTGCCAATTGTCCCCCTTTTGGCAAAGTTACTATTTAGTTGGTGTTTTTAAAATTGTATTCATAGAAACAGAGCTAGATTCATTGGATGCTTTTATAATTATTATGAAATTATTAAAATTATTAGAAACACCCATGATAGCACATAAAGAAGGATCAACAAAAACACCTATAGGTAAAATTAAATTACTTGGAATTTCACATTTGTAGGGAAAAAATCCTTTAATATTAGCCTGAGCAAATAAATAATTTTTTGAATTATCAAATTCAATTTGAGAAGGAAGGACCCCTTCAATTTTTTCATCTATTGAATTTAAATTAGAACGATCTTTAATATCTAGTTCTAAGTTAATTGATACCGTTCCTGCTGTATTGAATGCACTAATAATATATGAGTTCCAGTTTTCTTTTATTGGATTACCAACAATGGCACAATTTTTTAATATTAGACCAGGAGGTAAATCAGGTTCAACAGTACAATCTAATGAATCACCTCGAAAAGGAAAAATAATTGGCTGGGTTAATTTATTATTTGTAAATAGTTTAATTGAATATGTGTGATTTAAATCTGAATCTAAGATTTGTGGTGATGTTACATTTGTATTTGAATCAATAATTAGATAATCGACAAGTAGTTCATCTTTGTATGTAGCTAATATTTTTATTGGAACAGGTTTTATTAATGGTGTAACTCTATTCACAGATACAATACAGCTAATAGGATCTATTAAAATTCCTAAATTTCCTTGGGGAGTCTCTTCAAGATTTTCTATTCTGCAATCTGAGAAAATGGGTTCTTCACCATTAATTGAAATAGGCTTTATATAAGTGATATTTGGTTTTAAAACTGATCCAATAGCAGTATTAACAAATTTAACTGGATAACCAATATTACTTTTTTCAGTTAACTCTAAGGTGTTATTTAATGGTGTTTGATTATCAGAATTATCTATTATTGTTGGTAGATTCTCTTCAGTTTTATGTAGGTTTTCTAAATTAACTTCAAAATTCTTTTTTGAACAATTTTGAAATGTGCCAATTATGATTATTAGATTAAAAATATAAAATACAAAATAAATTATTTTAGGTTTTAATTGTATTTTAAAAAATCTCATTTTAAGCCTCTGTTTTATTCGATAATACATATTGAATAAAATCATAAATATATTTTAAACCGATAATTGAATAATACTAGTTGTTAATATTAATTTAATTTCTATTTTAAAATATAGTATTCTAGTTTAATCGTAATTGAAATAAGCTTACATTTTATATGTAAAATAATTTTAATTTATATTTTATCAGCTTCATTTTAAGAAAATGTTAAAAAGTTATTCAGCTTAAATATTAAAGAAATTGTTAAACTTATTAACATATTTTCACAATTCAATACTTTAGTCAGTTAAATTAAATTTTATTAAAACTTTAGTGATTGTAAGATATTTTTTTTACTATAATAAAGATATGAAAATAAAATCTTTATTGTTCAAACTTCTAAAGTGTTTATTATTTATTGTATTAACTATACCCTCTAAATTAATTGCTCAAGAGCCAATGGTAGAATTTTTACCTTATTGTACTTACGGTTTAGTTACAGGTGCTTTAATAGGTGGAGCGACGTTAGCTATGTCAGAAGATCCAACTAGCAATATGGGTGCAATTGCACGGGGAGCGTCCTTAGGACTATATATTGGCACAGCAATTGGGGTTTATAAATTTTATGAGGGTCGACAAAAAAAGTCTCGTATTGAATACATGATTGTTCCAGAATCAAAAAGATTCTCAGCTTTAATAAATTATAATTTTTAACTTAGCTGCCATATTGATTAAATGATTCTTTACTAACTTGTGTTGAAGTTTTTCCATCAAACAAGAAATCAAATTGAAAACTAGTATGATCATCGTTTCCTGTTCTATTATGAAAAAAATAAATACTCCAACAATTACCTGGTGGCTTGATAATAAAAGAATAACCCCAAGATTTGATACGTGTAGAATGGGCATAATTTGCATCATAAACAGTTTTGCCAACAAAATTAACGTATTTTGCTGAAGTTCCAATAAGTAATTCATAATCTTCTGTTCTCTCCTTGCGATCATAGGTTCCATTTTCAGAAATTAAATACTTTCTACTTAAACCAAGCTGTGCAAAGTTTCCTCGATCATCATTTACACTTACTCGAGATGAAGCATCAGTGATTTTTTGATAAGGAAAATAATTAAGTTTAGTATATGTATTAAAATTACTTAATTTTATATTTAATATAGACTCAATATCTGAAAAGGGTTTACTATTTTTTATTTGTGATGCTTGATAGGCATCATACCTCTGGGATAGGCGCCATAACATAATATTTTCATAAGAAGGACTTCCTCCTGACCAACTTTTTTTCATAAGTTTATTCGTAACTCGGGCAGTAATTATACTTCGATCGTACAACCTATCATTGTAATCAAATTGAATTCCGTAATCGCCAAAAAAATCTTTATTGCTTACAGATTGGTATTTAAAAATTGTGGCTTCGTTATAGGGTTTAAAACCCAAAAAGGGATGCGAGGGTTGATCTAACCAAGGAACAGTACTCGCAATAAGTTCTGGTTGAATTTCATGTTTATATCTTGTTGATGAAAAATCTTTGCTTTCACTATAAATTCGGCTGAATGAAGTTTGTAAGTTCACCTCTGTTCTAAGAGCTCGCCTTGTTAAATTTGGAAGTTCTTCAATTCCGAAACTATAATGAGATTCTTGATAAACTGCTTTAGGAGTTAAATTAAAAAAATGTCCCCACTTAAGTGGATAAGAGAGCGTTGGTTCAAATAATAATCTTTGTCCAGATCTAATGATATCAGTGCGAGGATTAAATTGACCATCCCTTGTTTGATGGCAATTTGGATCTCGATCCCATGCTGGGTTTGTACCACATGTATTGCTAACTGAGCGTATTGTGCTTCCATCAGAGTTTGTACTTGAAGTTAAATCATCATATGCGAAATCACTTCGATAAAAATTAGTATATTGAAGTTCATAATCAAATAAAAAACCAGATTCAAAAATATTTTGTTTAGTAGAAGAAAAATGAATTTCTGGCAAACGATGAACTGCTCCCGTATTTTCAACACTAGGGTCACTTTTAAGTAAATTTATGTAATAAGAATTATCAATGCTAAAGTGGTTATGGTCAGTATTTTTTGTAAGTGAAATTCTATTTTCTAAAGCACTATCGGCATTAAATTTTGTTTCCAAAGGAAAGTCAGCGGAATATTGGAGATCACTTGATGTGTTTAAATCCATGCGGTGAATCCAATTATTTGGTAATACAGAATAATGTTTGTATTTTAAATTCCAGCGACGAAATTGTGAACTTGAATCAGAACTATGAAATCTTCTCCAACGATCGCTATTTACAAAAACTCTATCTTTAATAGTTGCAAATGTTATTTCACCATAACTTTCATCATTTAGCATATAGCGATAGTTACTTTCAACTTTTAATCCACGGAGATCGTAATTTTTAAAAGTAAAAGTTGCATCACTACTTCTTGAAATGGCCCAGAAAAAAGGTTGGCCAATAGCTAATCCTCCAGATTTAGAAATATCAAAGCTAGGAGTCAATAGGCCAGTTTGTCGTTCACTTTTTAGAGGAACAATTAAATAGGGGAGCCATAAAACTGGAATATTTCCAAATTTTAAAAAAGAATTTTTAATATAAGCATATCCGCCTAGTTCAGCATCTATATGGGTTCCAGAAAAGCTCCAGGCCGGTGGACAAGTTGTACAACTTGTGTAAGTTGAATGGGATGAGATAAAGCTCTCATCACCAGTTTTTTCTATAATATCTCCTTCAAAAAAAACTTGTCCAGATAAAATATAACCACGGTAAATTGTACCAATCCCTGTTTCATAATTCATTATAATTTTATCACCACCAATTGTTGATTTTGGTGTAATCAGTTCAATGTCACCTTCGGCCTCTACGAGTTTTGTTTCTTTGTAAATAATGGCTTTGTTTGCTCTTAAGTGTTGGCCTTTAAAAATTACTTGAATATTCCCAGAAAGTTCAATGGATTTAGCTTTATGCTCCATCACATCGGCATTGATCATTAAGTTCTTATATTTGGCAGTGGTGGCAGTCGGTGTTGAAGCTGACAAACTTGTAGAATAATAACTACAAATACTTGTAAAAATAAACATGAGTAATAATTTAAAACTATCAATACTATTAAAAACTTTTTTTAAGAAATTTAAGATATAAATATACATAGCAAGAGTTTATTAAAGAACTCTAAGGTTTCAATATTATTCTTTAAATATAAACCTTCAAATGACAATGCGCAGGAGTAATTACTGGTGATTGAAAATCACTCCTATCAATCAAGAAAATAATTCTGCAAGTTTATGTCTACTATAATCGCGAAGCGATAATATTTAATATTAAGTAGTTACTTAGTTTTCATTACATAGACGCCATCCCAATCTGTCGGAGGAGGATTAGACTTATAATCTTCACATCGTTCAATGTATAATTCTGCTACGGGATCATCTTCGCGAAGGGATTTTGCTTGTTTGAAAAGTTCTAAAGATTCACTAAATTTCAACTCACGATAAAGGCGGTATCCTTCATTATAAAATTCAATTTGTTTAAGTTCATCACCAGTTAAGGAACCTTCTTTAATTAATTCATAAATTTTTACAGGTTGATTTTTACCTTTTACTCTAACCCAATCAACTTCTCTGGTTGTAAACTTATTTTTTATATCGACATATGTAAATTCACTAATGATGATTCGAGTACCGTATTCTTTATTAATACCTTCTAGTCTAGATCCGAGATTCACAGCATCACCCATAACGGTATAGCTTCTTACAATATCAGATCCCATGTTGCCTACACTCATTTCGGCAGTATTTATACCAATCCCAATATCGATATTAGGAAGACCTCTTTCTTTAAATGATTTTTGTAGTTCTTTAAGTTTTTCGATACTTTGTAATGCACATCTGCAAGCATTAACGGCATGATCTTCAAAAAATATCGGAGCTCCAAAAAATGCCATAACAGCATCACCCATATACTTATCAAGTGTTCCTTTATTATTAAATACAATGTTTGTCATGGGAGTTAAATATTCATTAAGAACGGAGCTTAAAACTTGAGGATCAAGTTTTTCAGAAATTGTTGTAAATCCTCTAACATCCGAAAAAAATACACTCATTCTAATTTTTTTACCACCTAGTTCTATGTTTTCTGGATCCTTTAATATTTCATCAACAATTGCAGGGGACACATATTTTGAAAATGTAGATCGTAAATATTTCTTCTTTCGCTCCTCTGTAAAGTATTTATAAAATGTAATACCTATATAAATAATTATTATTTGTAACATTGGAAATGCAGATGTAGCGATGATTCCATTTTTGAATAGAACATAAAAGTCGACTACAAAAATTCCGCCTGCAAAAAGCAAAGTTAATAAAGCTCCTGCAATAGCACCAACATGTGTTAGTGTTATTGATAAAATTAAACCTAGCCCAATAAGCGTAACCATCATTATCTTAAATTCATTAGGATGTGAATGTAAGAATTTTTGAGAAATTAAATTGCCAAGTACATTGACATGAGTTTCTACCCCTGGATAATATTCATCAAATGGCGTTACTCGAAGGTCATAAACTCCAATAGCAGTTGCGCCAATAATAAATGTTCTATTTTTTACAAAATCTTTTCTATCAACAGTTAAATCTTCAACATCCCATTTGTTATTTTTAGAATTAAAAACTCTTTTGGATATTTTAATTTTTGGTCGATCATGAAAAAACTCTCGTGCAGAAACATAGGGGTATGATTTTTGTGGACCAGAGTAATTTATATTTACTCTTCCTCGATTATCTGTAGGAACTTGAAAAACCGTTTCATCCGTTTCAGGATTTTTAATATCAAAGTGATCGACTTTAAATTGAAAATCATTACCTTTATCTTTATCAAGTGTTACATGGGCTTGATATCCATTAGAAACCAGGAAGGTTTGTAAAGCAAGCGAAGGGGCGTAGTTAAAACCAACTCGTAATAGTAAACTCGATCTTCGAATTGATCCATCACTATCTAAAGTTGCATCAAAAAGGGCATTGTGTGCACTTGCTTTTATGAATTCTGGAATATTTATTGTCCAACTTTTATTTCTAGGAATAGGGTTTAAGTTAAAATACATATGTTTAAAATGAAAAAGTGAATCGTCAAATGTTGCTACTTGATACTCTTTAATGTCTTTGAAAATATTTTTCCATTCTTTTTTCCATTCTTCAAAATATGGATCTAACTTAGGATGTAACCAATTGGAGCAATACTCTTGAAGAGCTAACTCATGAGTGTGCTCTAGATCTGCCTTTTCTATGGAATTAAGTTGTGTCAGGTCACTTTTTTGAAATTTTTCTTTTAATAGTTTTGTATTAAGTTCTGTTTTTATTTTTTGAAATTTAGGATCAAAATATTCTTGAAATGAAGTGTTTTCAAACCAGTAACCGCGTTTACTTTCCTGAGTATAAAAATTATTAAAAATAAATGGTGTAATTGGCAATTCTTCAACTTCGATCATTTGATATGATGGAGTGGTTTTGAAAACGGCATCAAAGCATATATCTTGATATGCTTGAAAATATTCTTCCCCATCAGAAAATGCGCCTAGGATTAACTTATCTCGGTGCTTTGTAATTATATCTGCTAATGCTTGATCTGGTTTTCCAATTAATTTCTCTTTTTGTAGAAACTGTTCAAGTTGTGGGTCGTTAATTTTTAACTGATCTATTTGTTCGATCAATTGGGTTCGTTTATCTTCTTGATGCTCTGAAAACACCATATCGAATCCCAGAGCTTTAGCCCCTTGGTTCATAACTTGATCAATTAGAAATGCAATTTTTTCTCTACTCCAAGGCCATCTACCAATTTGATTGATACTTTCATCGTCTATAGCAAGAATTGCAATTTTTTCGGCATCAGTATTTTGTTGTCCACGCATTCGAAATCTAAAGTCTGTAGTTTTTTGGTCAATGACTTGTATTATTTGATATAAAAAATTATTTTTTGATTCTTGAATCTCAATATTGTTTTGGATAGAATAAAACTGAAAAGCTATGAAGCAGAAAAAACTTGTTAAAGTAACACCAATAGAAATTGGTGATTGGAGCTTTTCAACTATTAAGTTAATTTTTTTTTTTGTTCCAGGTTTTGTCATTGATGTAATTACCTTTTTTGTTTTTTAAATTAAGATTTTGTAGAACATTGCCTTAGTTCATTCATTTTAATACTTAGTTCGGCATTTAATTTTTCAAGAGATTGATTACTTATTAATAGTCTTTGATTTTCTTTAGAAGTATTTTCCCAAAGATGTCTCATGGCATCGAGTTGTTCTTGTAGCTTTTGATTAAGATCTGTAACTGTAATCAATGATTGAGACATTTCTACTGTTTGATTAATTGCCGTTTTATTTTCAATTTCCAATTTTTGACCATGGTTGCGCCAGTAAAAAAGTTGTTTTTGGATATTTTCAATATCTAAATTAGTTTTATGTTTGTAATCATCAAAAGTTCTTTCAGTCATAATTAATTTATTTTCAAGTTGATCTTGTCTTTCAAGAGCATCATTGAGTTGTGATGCTTTTCTCTCTAATTCATAGTTGAGTTTTTGGATGGATTCGATTTCACGGGTGTGATCACTTTTTTGCTTTTCAAATTGAGCAATAATTTGAATTTTTTGATCTTCTAGTTTTTTAATTTCATGATGATGTGACTGAATTAATATTGTGTTTTGTTGAAGAGCTTGATGAGTTTGTAATTTACATTGATCAATAACACTTAATTGACCTTGAATAATTTTATTTTGATCCTTAATAGTTTTTTTATAATTTTTAAAAATTGGTTTTATATATAGATTTATTCGAGCATGGTAACGAGATAAAAATGAAAATTTTCGATTTATTTTCTCGATGTGATTTTTAAGTTTTTCTTTTTCTTTTAAATCATGATTTCTAAGTTGAGCAAATTCAATTTCCTTTTGTCTTATTTGAGAATTATTAAGATCTAAAGCCTCTTCTGCGGCTAGGGCTCTATCTTTATATGTAAATTGTTTGTCTTTATAAATTGAAATTTGGTCACCAATACTAGTGAGTTGATTTTTAATTTCTTTATTTTCAGTTAACAATCTTAGATTTTCATCTTCAAAAGCAACTAATCTTTTTAAGACTACTTTCATTCTAATCATCAAATCGTCATTTTGAGAAATTAAATTTTCAAATGCAGTCGACTTACTTTGATTACGGAGATCAGAACTTATTTTGTTAGAGATTATTTCTGGAAGGCTTTCATCATTCTGATTTTTTTCATAGTATTCCATAAGTTCCTCCTGAACTGAATTTGCTCTTTACTATTACTTATAATTGTATTTAGGAGAGCTAATTTTGTCAAAACTAAGGGCTTGCTCACTGGACTCAACTTAAATCTAGTTTTAAGGGGATTAACGTTTTCAATCTGGTGAAGTGAAATAAATTGTCGATATAAGAATGTATGACAGCAGAATCAAATGCTCCCTTAAAGAAAAAAAAATACAACGATGTTCCTTCGGCAGAAGAATTACGTAGGACCGTATTGCATCTTGTAACAGATCAAAATTATGAAGAAGCTATTGATGTATTACAAAAATTTTTAAAAGAAAAATCAGAATTTCCAAATTTTAAAATCAAAACAGAGAGGTTTGTGAGTCATTGTATAGATTTAGTTTACGCAATAAAAGCTAAAAAAAATTTTCCAGGTTATTCATTGTTAACAAGATCAAAACAACAAGAGATCATGGATAAAATTACTGATCATTACAACGAACTCCAAGACACACTTTCAAAAATTGATAAGGTAATTATACAGTTAAAGCGGGATGATATCAAATCGACAATGTGGGTATTTAGGGCTGTAGTTTATTCAGTATGGTTTTTATTAATTGTTTCATTAGTAATTGAAGTAACAGGAGGGCTGTATCGAGTGGGATTAGTAGTCGTAGAAGACTCCGCTGGTAAATTCATTGAATGGATTTTTAGTTTAATTCCGTAGCGAGAACAAAGTACACATACTAACACCAGATACCCGGTTCAAGTTTTAACGCCGTCTACTTTCAAGTGAGGGGAGTTTTCTAAACAGATTACATGGGGGTCGGGCTCCTTGCCCTCACAAAATTTTAAAGATTAAATAACTAAGACCAAAAAATTGATAATGGTAAATTGTTTTTAAAAATTAAACTAAAATTAATGGGCGCTTGTTTTGCAGTGTTACGATTTAAGCATCTAAAAGATTAATGTTTAAATCATCAGGTGGTTTCAACCCTTTCTTTTTTATTTTTTCTACTAGTGTTGTACGATTGAGTTTCAATAAAATTGCCGCTTGATTTCTATTCCAACCTGTTTTTTCTAAAGCTTTTAGAATTAATTGATTTTCATACATATCGACTGCAGAGTTAAAATCAAGATTTTCAGAAGTTAAATCTTGATTTGGTACTCCAGTTAGAGTTGGGTTTATTTGTTGTTGTGAATTATAATTTTGTAAATTCTGAGTAGGGGACTGATATTTTAGTGGCAACTCATCAACTTGAATTATTCCAGATCCTTTTAAAATTGACATTCGTTCAATAAGATTTTCTAATTCACGGATATTTCCAGGCCAGCTGTATTTTTGTAATTGAGCCATTGCTTCTGGACTAAATCCAAGAAGATGTTCGTTATTTGAATTGTATTTACTAAATCGATTTAAAAAATGTTGAACTAATATAGAAATATCAGAAACTCTATCTCTTAATGATGGAACATGAATTGGAATTACATTTAGTCGATAATATAAGTCTTCACGAAAGCGCCCTTCACTCACTGCTTTTTCAAGATTAACATGAGTGGCAGTTATAACTCTAACATTTGCATTTATTGTTTTAGTACTGCCAACAGGTTCAAAACTTTTTTCTTGTAATACTCTTAAAAGTTTGACTTGGAGAGAGGGATGCATATCTCCAATTTCATCTAAAAAAAGTGTTCCACCGTCTGCCATTTCAAAACGACCAATTCTATTTGCAATTGCACCAGTAAAAGCTCCTTTGACGTGTCCAAAAAGTTCGCTTTCTAGTAATTCCATTGGTATTGCTCCACAATTAATGGCAACGAATGGATTGTTTTTGCGTTTTGAATTTATATGAATTGATTTAGCGATTAATTCTTTTCCAGTACCTGATTCTCCGGTAATTAATACTGTTGAATCTGAATTAGAAACTTTTTGAACTAATTTTAGGACATCTTGAATTTGATCTGAAGATCCAATTATTGGGTTTGGATGTTTTTGAATTCCAGATGGTATACTTTGGTTTTGCTCTTCAAGATTGTGCTTAAAATGTTTTTTTAAGAAATTTAGAATTTGTGAAACTTCAAATGGTTTAGAAATGTACTGATCAGCACCTTTTTGTGTGGCAATAACAGCAGAGTCAATTGTTGGTTGGCCTGTGATGACTATTACTTTGGTCTCAGTATTGGAACGTTTTATAACTTGAATTAGATCAGAGCTATCCCCCTCTGGTAAATTTAAATCTAAAACTACTAAATCCCATTTAGATTGGGAATTTATTAATAACTGTGTTTCAGAAATTGTAGTCGCAGTAACAACTTGAAATCCTTCTTTTGTGATCAGCCTAAATAAAGCTGTTTTTAGTGTATTATCATCTTCAACAATTAAAACTCTATGAGCCTTCACGCAATCGTCCTTCCTGGGCTTTTGCAGTCAAATATTTTCCACATTTGAAGTGAATTTGTTTTGACCGCAGACATGAAAACAGTTTTAGATTAAATATCAAACAATAAACTGTCAAAAAGGCAACAAGCCCAACGGTTGTTTTGTAGAAAAAACTACACTTGTGTCTGGTTTATTTTCTTTCACATAAACAATTGTCTTTTTTTTGTGTCAGATTTTAAAGGGAGAGATATGCAAAACATTCTACCTTATGAATTAATAAAAAAATTTGGTGAAGGACCACAATCTCAAGTTTACCTTGGTTTTTTAAAAGGAGAACCTGATAAATTATTGGCTATAAAAAGTATTTCAAAACACGTACTTTCTGAAAATCAAAAAAATTACTTTCGTCAAAAAATTGAACATCTTAAAGTTTTGACTGATCCAAATTTACTAATTCCTAAATCGTTTAGTGAATTTCAAAATCAATATATATTAACTCGTGATTATTCAGATTATTTAACTTTAGATATTTGGAAAAAGAATTTAAATCACAAATTAAAATTAAATGATTTTTTTTCATTTGCAATAAATGCAGTAAGGTTGATTCAAAATATCCACCATTCAGGAATCATTCACGGAGGAATTAAACCTACCAATATTTTAATTGATCCAAAGACACTTGAGATTAATGTAGTAGATTTTATAAGTCCCCTTGATGTGAGAAATGTGAGTCATTTTATTTATGATCGAAGATTTGTGGAAGGAACTTTAGCATATACTTCACCTGAGCAGACAGGTCGAATTAATCATAGAGTTGAATTTACAACTGATATTTATTCACTAGGTATAATATTTTATGAATTACTGACCGGTACCTTACCTTTTCAAACAAATGATCCTTTAGAGTTGATTCATTCTCACCTAGCAGAAGAAGCTAATCTTGCACATGAATTAAATATAGAAATTCCACCTTCATTGAGTCGAATAATAGAAAAAATGATACTCAAGCAACCTGAGAAAAGATATCAAGGTGGAGGAGGATTAATTGTAGATTTATTAAAAGTTCAACAGGATTTACTAAGCGAGGACTTTAATCATTTTTTTCGCCTTGGACTAGAAGATAGGACTCATCGAATTACTTTTATTTCTAAAATGGTTGGTCGAGACAGAGAATCTGAATTAATTCTAAATGCATTTGATTTTGTTTCAAAAGGAAATTTTGGTTCGGCATTTATTTCTGGATTTTCTGGAATCGGTAAAACACGACTTATCCAAGAATTGCAAAAACCTATCGTTAAAAATAAAGGATATTTTACTTCGGGAAAATTTGATGTGTATCAAAAAAATATTCCCTACAGTTCTTTAATACAAGCTTTTCGAAATCTCACTCGCACTTTTTTAACTGAAAGTGATGAGAGAGTTGAGAAGTGGAAAACTAAAATCATAAAAGCAGTTGAAAAAAATGGTAAAGTTATAACTGATGTCATTCCAGAAGTAGAAATTTTAATAGGTGTTCAGCCAGAAGTAATGGCTTTGCCACCAGTTGAAGCACGAAATAGATTTTTAAATGTTTTTGGAAGTTTTCTTTCTGCTATAGCATCGGAAGAAACTCCACTAGTCTTATTTATTGATGATTTACAATGGTGTGACATTGCTTCATTTGAATTTTTACAATCTATCTATCAAAACCACAAAGAGCATCCCTACCTTCTTCTTTTAGGGGCTTATCGACATAATGAAGTGGATTCAAGTCATCCCCTTTCAAAAATAATTAAACAAATTAAATTTGAAAATCGACCATTAATTGAAATTCAATTAGGTCCTATTTTACCAGAGCATACCCATGAGATGGTTGCATATATATTAGATTCAACCCTTGAAGAAACAATATCCTTAGCTCAATTTATTGGTCAACTCACGGATGGAAACCCTCTCTTTGTGAGTGAAAGTTTATCTTATTTGTATAATGAAAAGCTTTTGTATTTTAATGAACTAAATGGGCAATGGACTTGGAATATTGAAAAGATTCGAAGTAGTGAGATGCCTTCATCTGTAGTTGAATTATTTAGTTCCAAAGTTCATAAGCTCCCTCGAATTACAATTGAATTACTTGAATATTGTGCTTGTATGGGAAATTTATTTACACCAGACGAGCTTTCACTTGTAAAAGAAATTTCATTATTAGATACATTTGAAACTTTAAAACCAGCACTCAGTCAAGGTTTGTTAATTGAAAATAAAGATCAATTGCAATTTGTGCACGATAAAGTTCAAGAAGCAACATTAGCATTTATTGATAAAGACAAAAGAATGGATATCCATAAAATTGTGGGATTACATTTATTTAATGCCATTGAAAAAAATGCAGATTTTGATAAACTTGAAAATATATTTACTATTTCTTCACATCTTAATATTGCTTCTCGACTTGCTTGTGAAAAGAATCTCGAGATTCCAATTGAACTGCAAAAAATACTTATTAAAGTCAATTATCATGCAGGAAACAGTGCCCTTAATTCTTTAGCGACTGATGCTGCAAATGAATATTATAAAATAAGTAAAGAATGGTTAACAGAATCCTCTTGGGATGAAGATTATGAGCGTACATTTAATATTCATAAAAAATTAGCAAAAACCGAATTGATGGTTGGAAAATACGAAAGTTCAGAAATTTTATTAAATCAACTCTTAGACTCAGCAAAATCTGATCTTGATAAAACAGAGGCTTTAGCTGAACAAACCACTTCATTATCAAGTATTGGTAATTTTAATAAAGCTATTGAGACTGCAAATCGAGGGTTATCATATTTTAAAAAAGATATTCCAATGGATCCTGGTGTTGCCAAAAAAAGATGTTTACAATTAATGTCTGAAATCCATTCTGATTCTTCCAAAAATGTATGGTCAACAATTTTAAATATGCCATTTACAAAAGATAGAAAAAATAAAATAGAACTTTCATTTTATAGTGAATTGATTCCTGATTTATATATGTCTGGTTTAGTCGATCAACTTTATTTAGCAGCGGCTCAATCCACGCAACACTGTTTATCTGGTGGGATGGATGAATCTGTTATTTATTCATTTTCTATAATGGGTTTAAATCTAGGAGAAAATCAAAAATTTGAAGAAGCATTTAAGTACGAAGATCTTGCAAAAGACTTATCTGAAAAATATCCAAATACCTTTGGCTCAACTAGGGGTATGAATGGAGTTGTTTGGTGTAATATGCATTCCCGAAGCCATCCAGAAGAAATAGTAAACTATTGTTTAAAGTCAATTCAGAGTGGTAAAAACTGTGGCGATTTGTACAATGCAGGTTTATCGTATGGGCCTTTAATGTGGAACCTTCAAGTTAGCGGAAAAGATTTTCGCGAAATTGAGTTTTATGCAAAAGAATGTTTATCTTTTTCACAAAAATTTCATCTTTCTTTTTCTGTTGGCCTCGCTGAAGCAGTTTTAAATGGTTGGGTGGGCCCTATGAATGAAAATACAATATCTCCAGAAATGGAAAGTAAAGTAGAATTATGGAAGTCTGCAAACCATATTGCTTCGATTGGAAGTTATTATGTTCTTTTAGCTATTTCAAAATATTATTTTGGTGAATACGATCTAGCTAAAAAGTATTTTGATACAGTTCAGCTTTACCTACATGGCTTGACTGATAATGTTTTAAAAAGACAATGGTTTATTTTTGATTTATTAAATAATTTGAGAATTTTAGAAGCGGATATTAATAATAAAATTCAATCATCTGATTCGATCATTGAATTTGAGAAAAAAGTTACACCTGTTTTGGAATTGGTAAAAACATGGTCAAGTCTTGGACCATTGCTAAAACCATATGTTTTATTATTAGAGGCAGAATTGTATAGACTAAAAGTAGGATTTAATAAAGCCGTTGGTCTTTATTTTGAATTATTTCAAATATGTTTTCAGCAAGAATATATTTTTTTACTAGGTTATGTTCATGAAATATTAGCAGTAGAATTTAAAAAACTGAATAACCCAATGTTTCAGTATCATTTAGATCAGGCTATTTTAATTTATAAAAAAGTAAATGCTCTTTGGAAAATTCAACTCTTATCTCATCAGATACCAATTCAAGAAATTCCTTTGAATTATTTTGACGCTGAAACCGCTAATCGAGCTTCTTTAATACAAATTGAAAATTCAAATCGATTAAATTTAGATTTAGAATACTTATTAAAGTCATCTCATACTATTTCAGCAGAAATGAATACTGAATCTTTAATGAAAAAAATTATGAAGCTTGTTATTGAATATTCTGGTGCTCAATATGGATGTATTGTAATATTAGAGAATAATGATTTGTTTATTGTTGCTGAGAGTGAAATAAAAAATAAAAATGACATTTTAACTAAAAAGTATCCACTGGAGAATTCAACATTTGTTTGTAAATCTTTGGTTCGTTTTGTTCATCGCACAGGAGAGTCAATAATACTTAAAAATGCGACCGAAGATGGATTATTTGTTAATAATTCAGAAGTACAATCTAAAAAAATTAAATCAATTTTTTGCTTACCATTGATGAAACAACAAAAACAAATGGGTTTGATATATTTAGAAAATAGATTAGTTCCAGATATTTTTAGACCTCAAGTCTCAGAAATGATTTTATTGTTAAGCACTCAGATAAGTATTTCAATTGAAAATGCCAGATTAATTGAAGACATGAGAGTTGCACAAATTCATATTAATGATTCACTAAAAGAAAAAGAAATATTACTAAAAGAGATTCACCATAGAGTTAAAAATAATTTACAAGTGATATCCAGTATTTTTAATATGAAATCTAGAACTTTGAAAGATCCAGAAGCGTTAGCTTTACTTAAAGAAAGTCAAAATCGAATTCGATCAATAGCTTTAGTTCATGAAAAATTACATTATTCAAAAACAATGTCTCAAGTAGATTTTACAGGTTACCTTCAATTTCTAATTCCTCATTTAGTTAGGGCTTATGGATATGATGGTGCTGAACAAAAAATACAAGTAGAAATAAAAATTTGTAATTGTGAATTGAATATTGATATTGCAATGCCATTAGGACTTATCGTGAACGAGATATTATCAAATTGTTTTAAACATGCATTCCCTGAAGGAAATAATGGAAAATTAAATATTGAAATGGTTAGGGTTGATAATATAAAAACTTATTATGAATTACTAATATCCGATAATGGAGTCGGTGTTTCTGGAAATATTGATTCAAAAAATAAATCCAGTATTGGATTACAATTGATTCATACATTAAGTGAACAAATTGATGCTCAAATAGAAACGAATGTTCAAAATGGTACACAATATAAAATTAGATTTTCAGTGTGAGTTAACAGGCTCTTCCCAAAAAAGCTTTGCTTTTTTGTCAGAACTCGCCTGTTGATGCAGGATTTGGGTCCAATTTTCTTTTCCACTAGCTAATCTAATGGGTTTCCTGTCGATTTTATTAAAAAACATGGGTTGTAATTAT